>Ga0078972_1001021_pt1 | contig 111891 bp, 103 predicted proteins | sample YelNatPaOPGAMG01_FD_67568 | JGI IMG/M metagenome (GOLD analysis project Ga0078972, IMG submission 67568) | Hot spring thermophilic microbial communities from Obsidian Pool, Yellowstone National Park, USA - OP-RAMG-01 (SPADES assembly) (version 2) | ecosystem: Environmental > Aquatic > Thermal... | reverse complement strand
AGGGCAATGAGCTCTATGGGATGGGGGAGCCGTGAGCCCCCCGAACCAGCATATGAGGAGACAGGCGTAAAGCCTGCTCTAAACGCTGGAAGCCCACAGGCTTCAGCCGTGGGTAGCTCACAAACGAACCAAAGCTGTCAATGAGAGGCTGAGCGGACATGCGAGAGGGCCTCTGGGAGGTTGAGCCAGCGCAGGCGCTTTCGGAGCTAGGAACGACGCCAGACGGGCTCGGGAAGGAGGAGGCGGAGAGGCGCCTCAGGGAGTTTGGCCCGAACGAGATCGAGACCGTGAGGAGGGCGACCCCCCTTCGCCTGTTCCTCTCGCAGTTCGAGAGCCCCCTGGTCTACATACTGCTAACGGCCACACTTGTAGCCGCGCTGGCTGGCGAGACAACGGATGCCCTGATAATCGCATGTATAATCTTCGCGAACGCAACCCTTGGGTTCCTGCTCGAGCGCAGGTCGGAGAAGGCCCTCGAGAAGCTCAGGAGGTACGTTAGGTACCACGCGAAGGTCATAAGGGATGGCAAGAGGCTCGTCGTCGACTCCAGAGACCTCGTCCCCGGAGATGTCGTGGAGCTCACGGTCGGCGACGTGGTGACCGCTGACCTGAGGCTTATCGAGTGCGAGAACTTCACCACGAACGAGTCCACTCTGACCGGGGAATCTCTCCCCGTAGAGAAGACCGCAGCGCCGATAAAGGCCAAGCCCATACCCCAAGAGCTTTCGAACTTCGCCTTCATGGGCACGAGCGTGCTATCGGGCACTGCAAAGGGCGTCGTTGTCTCCACGGGAAGGAGAACCTTCTTTGGAAGGTCGGCAAAATATCTCTACGAGGAATTCGGGGAGACCGAGTTCGCGAAGAACATCAAGAGGTTCAGCGGTTTCTTGCTCGAGGTGGTTGCGGTCATGACCACCTTCGTTTTCATCGTGAACTTCAGTCTCCACAGGCCTCCGATAGACTCGCTCCTGTTCGCCCTGGCCCTGGCGGTCGGCATAACGCCGGAGGCTTTGCCCTTCGTCATAACCGTGAGCCTCTCGCTTGGTTCCTTGAAGATGGCCAAGAGGAAGGTCGTCGTCAAGAGGCTGGAGGCGATCGAGGACATAGGTAACATGGACATCCTGTGCACCGACAAGACGGGCACGCTGACAGAGAACGTGGTCAACGTCGAGAGCTTCTTTACCGCGGAGAACATACCTTCCGAGACCGTTGTCGAGATCGCCGCCGCCGCCTGCGACGTGAGCATCAAGAGGGGTAAGGCCTCAGGGATGCCCTTGGACTCCGCGATCTGCAACTACGTACTGAGGAAGATGGGGCCCGCGAGGATCGCCGCCTACAGACGGCTACAACTCATACCCTTCGACTTCAACAGGAGGAGGATGAGCGTCATCGCCGAGAAGGACGACAAGCACCTGTTGATATGCAAGGGCGCCCCGGAGTCAGTGATATCCGTCTGTAAGGATGTGAGGGTCGCTGAAGCCGTGGAGCCCATATCGGAAGCCATCGAGCACCTCAAGGAGACCTACACGACCTGGAGCAGAGCTGGGTACAGGGTGATCGCGGTAGCGGTGAAGGAGATCCCAGAGGAGGATGTGAAGTCGGGCAGGAAGTTTACTTGGGAAGACGAGCGCGACCTAACCTTCGTTGGCTTCATCACCTTCTTGGATCCTCCGAGGAAGGACGCGATGCGGGCGCTGGCCGCCTTCAGGAGGCTGAAGGTCGACCTCAAGATACTAAGCGGCGATGAGCCGAACGTCACCGCCGAGGTCTGCAGGTCGGTCGGCATCGAGGTGATGGGCGGGAAGGTGATAACCGGGAGCGACCTTGAGGGCATGGACGAGGGACAGCTAAGGGAGGTTGTCGAACGCCACAACGTCTTTGCCCGCGTAACGCCCGAGCAGAAGGTCGAGATAGTGAAGGCGCTGCGGGACAACGGCCACACGGTGGGCTTTCTCGGAGATGGCATCAACGACGCCCCTGCGCTCAGGGTCGCCGATGTCGGCATCTCGGTCGACACAGCGGTCGATGTGGCGAAGGAGGCCGCCGACATAATAATACTGAGGAAGAGCCTCAGCGTTATAGCGGGCGGAGTGATAGAGGGCAGGCGTATTTTCGGCAACACCATAAAGTACGTGCTCAACACCATAAGCGCCAACTTCGGCAACATGTTGACGGTGGCCTTCGCCTCGACGTTCCTCCCGTTCCTGCCGCTCCTGCCGACTCAGGTCCTAATGCTCAACCTCCTATCGGATGCGCCGCTGCTCACCATATCGACCGACAACGTGGACCCGGAGTACCTCAAGTCGCCCGGCAGGTGGAGCATGAGGTTCATCTCGGAGGCCATGGTCTTCTTCGGCTTGATAAGCACCCTTTTCGACCTCCTGACGATGCAGGCGCTCCACGCGTTCCTATCTAAAAGCCCAAATGCCGAGCCTCTTTTCAGGACCGGCTGGTTCCTGGAGTCTGCCCTCTCGGAGATGTTCGTCACGTTCTCGATAAGGACGCACAAGCCCTTCTACAGGTCGAGGCCAGGCTGGCTGCTCGTCGCTACGAGCGAGGTCGGGGTGCTCATCGCGCTTGCGCTGGTGTACACGCCACTGGGCGAGTCCCTGAAGCTTATGCCCCTCCCATCACAACTCTTGGCCATGGTGGCCGTGATATTGCTCTCCTACTTCGCGCTCCTCGAGTTCTCGAAGAGGCCCTTCTTCAAGAGGCATGGGTTCGGAGGTATACCGCCGGAGGTGGTCAAGGAGTTGAAGGTGCTGAGGGCGAGGATCGGTGCGACGAGGAGAAAGCTCAGGAGGCTGGAGCGCATGAGGGGGTCCGGAGAGATATCGGAGGAAGCCTACCTTGAGCTCAGCAGCGGGCTTGAGAAGGAGCTGTTGTCCTTGGTGGAGAGGGTCAAGGAGCTGCTGCGAGCCTGAAGTACGTTGTACCGCAAAGGCCAAAACTATCGATATCCATAAATATCTTGTAGCACTTAAATGACCTATGACCACATTGAAGATCGGCCTGATAGGCGCCGGCAGCATAGGCGGATATCACGCGAAGAGCATAAGGGCCATCGACGGCGTGGAGCTCTCGGCGATAGCGGACATAAGGCTGGAGAGGGCGAAGGCTTTGGCGGAGAGCTGCGGAGTTGACAAGGTCTACCGAGACTACGTGGAGATGCTGGACCAAGAACCACTTGACGCAGTGGTAGTGGCGACGCCCAACCACCTGCACGCTAGGATGACCATAGACGCCCTGTCAAATGGTGTGGACGTGTTCTGCGAGAAGCCAATGGCCATGAACTCGAAGGAGGCGGAGGCCATGTTAAATGCCAGGGACAGATATGGCAGGACGCTCATGCTCGGCATGTGCCAGAGGTTTAGGGGGGACTCGAGGGCGATAAGGGAGGTCGTTCTGGGAGGCGAGCTCGGCGATGTGTACTTCACGAAGGTCACTTTGCTAAGGAGGGCGGGCATACCAGGGATGGGCAGCTGGTTCACGACCAGGTCGCTCTCGGGCGGAGGCCCGCTTATAGACCTCGGCCCCCATGCCCTAGACCTCGCGCTCTGGTTTCAGGGCTTCCCAAGGCCGGTAGCAGTAAAGGGTTACACTTTCTCTAAGCTGGGCACGCAGAACAAATGCCTCGGGACCTGGGGGATACCTGAGCCCGGAGGGCCGTTCGACGTCGAGGACCTTGCTTTAGCGCTCATTGAGCTGGAGGGCGGTAAGGTGATGTACCTCGAGCTGAGCTGGGCGCTCTATACCCTGGAGGACACTTTCAACTGCATACTCTCGGGAGACAAGGCCGGCGTTTCGCTGACGCCGCCGCTTAAGTTTACGGAGTCCGCGGGCGAATGGGTCGAGACGCGCATAGAGCACCCGGAGGTCGAAGACGTATACTTGGAGGAGATGAAGCACTTCGTCGAGTGCTTGAGGGAGGGCAGGAGGCCCGAGCCCCTGCCCGAACAAGGCCTTACGGTCATGAAGGTGATCGACGCCATATACATGTCCGCCGGCTCGGGAAAGGAGGTCAGCATAGGGTAAGGCCAACCTCGAGGGAGGTCTCGTCGGCGAGATGAGCGAGAGGAGCATTGGCGTATGCCTGGTCGGTTGCGGTTTCATAGGTTCGGTGCACGCGGAGAGGTGGAGGCGGGTAGCCGGGTCGAGGTTGATTGCTTGCGTAGATGTTGAGGAGGACAGGGCCAAGAGCTTCGAGGACGCCTACGGGTTCGAGAGGAGCGGGGTCCACCTGGATGGTTTTCTGGAACTCGACTCGGTGGATGTCGTGGACGTCTGCACTCCAACGTACACGCACAGGGACATAGTGCTCAGATGTCTTGAGCACGGCAGAGACGTGCTGGTCGAGAAGCCCATCGCGCTGAGGATTTCTGACGCAAGGGAGATGGTGCGCAAGGCGCAGGCGGAAGGGCGCAAGCTCATGGTAGCGCATGTGTTGAGGTTCTGGGGCGAGTACGTGGTTGCCAAGGGGCTAATCGACAGTGGCTCGATAGGCCGGCCGGTGGTGGCTAGGGCCTACAGACAGTCGACGTTCCCAGCCTGGGCCTGGAACAACTGGCACGACCACATGGGCAAGGGAGGAGGCGTATTTGTGGACATGAGCATACACGACGTCGACTTCCTAAGGTGGTCGCTGGGTGATGTTGAGGAGGTTTACGCGCAGGGTGGGACGTATCTTAGGAGGGGCGCATCCTCCCACGACTACACGCATGCGTCACTCAAGTTCAAGGGCGGGGCCATCGCCTACGTGGAGGGCAGTTGGACTATGCCAGAGGGCTACCCCTTCACCACGTTCCTCGAGGTAGCAGGTACGGACGGCATCCTCCAAGTCGACAACATGTCGACCGCCACGATATCGTTGTACGGGGCGAACAGGGTGGAGAGGTTAACACCCTCGGAGAGGGACGGCTACTACCTTGAGATCAAAGCTTTCGCAGATGCCGTTCGGGAGGATGCACAGCCGCCTGTGAGCGGCGAGGAGGGCATGAAGAGCTTGGAGGTCGTGCTTGCAGCTTTGAGGTCCGCGCTATCCGGAAAGCCGGTCAGGTTGCCTATGGAGGGTGAGGTAATTGGTTAGGATGAGGTTCGCCGTACTCTCTTTCGCACACATACATGCGTGGAGCTATGCCAGGGTTCTGAAGGATCTTCCGGAGGCGGAGCTGGTCGCAATATATGACGACTCGGAGGAGAGGCTGAAAAACGCAGGTGAGACCTACGGGGTTAAGCGGCTCTATAGCGATGTCGAGGAGCTGTTTCGGAACGAGGAGCTCGACGCGGTCGTTATAACCTCCGAGAACTCGAAACATCACGCGCTCGCGCTGGCGGCGGTAGAGGCGGGCAAGCACGTGCTGGTCGAGAAGCCGATAGCAACGAACCTGCGCGACGCTGACGACATGGTAACTAGGGCTAGGAAGGGCGGCGTTAAGCTACAGACCGCGTTCGTGATGAGGTATCACGAATCGGCTTTAAAGGCAAAGGAGGCGATATCATCTGGCAGCCTAGGCAAGATCATCGCCATAACAGCCACCAACCACGGGAAATACCCCGGGCTTTGGTTCGGAGACCCGAGGCTGGCAGGCGGCGGTGCTGTGATGGACCACACGGTGCACGTTGCCGATCTCAGTAGGTGGTACACGGGAGACGAGTTCTCCAAGGTGTTCGCCCACATCGGCAGAAACATCAGGGATGAGCTCGAGGTGGAGGACAACGGCCTTCTAATGTGCGACACCAAACGCGGCACCAAGGTGAGCATAGACTGCAGCTGGTCCAGGCCTGATACCTATCCCGCATGGGGAGACGTGTACATGGGGGTAATGTGTGAGGAGGGTTATCTGGTCCTAGATGCCTTCAGGTCGAACGTATCACTCGTTCAGTCAGGGCGTCCCTTGGTGCACCACTACTTCGGTTCTGATGCGGACAGGAACATGATCTCGGACTTCATAGAGGTTGTCAGGTCGGACGGTGAGCCCAGAGCTACGGGGTATGACGGAAGGCAAGCGCTGGAAGTCGCATTGGCCGCGTACGAGTCGTCGAGAACCGGCAGGGTAGTATCCGTACCTTTGTATTGATTGAAGAGCCACGACACTCCCTCGAACAGGACGCGCGCTAGGACTAAGCATAAAAGCTTGCGTTCCGAGGTCATTGCATGGCCATCAGGTGGATAGTCGCGCACGGGGATTGCGACGGCATATGCTCTGCCGCCATATCGCTGGCTGTCAACCCGGAGGCCGAGGTTTTCTTTAGCCACCCGGCTGGCCTCGCAAGGGACCTCGCGGATATAGAGCGCGGCGACCTGATCCTGTGTGACATAGCAGTATCCAGAGGTCAGTCGGAGGAGCTGAAGCGCGAGCTACGTAGGTTGGCCGATTCCTGGGAGGTAACCTATGTGGACCACCACCCCATTCCAAGGGGCTTCGTGGAAGACCTGAGGGGCGTGAGGTTTGTCGTCGGGGAGGAAGAGACGAGCAGCTCAGAGCTCACATGGAGGCTTTTCGAACACCTCCTACCGGTTGACATGAGCAGGGTCGCGATATACGGGGCGATAGCGGACTACAGCGACGACACGCCGACCGTGAGGAAGTTGCTCGAGAGCTGGGACAAGAGGGAGCTCTTCCTAGAGAGCGGCCTTCTTGTAGAGGCGTTGGAGGGCAGGAGGAAGAGGGATTACGAGTTCAAGAGGCGCGTCGTTCAGCTGCTTTCGAGGAACCTTCTTCCGAGCTCGGAGGAAGATATCTTCGAGACGGCGGTCAAGGAGCGGGCCGTTGACGAGGAAAAGCGGAAGCTCGTGGCCGAGAGGACGAGGACCTTAGGCGGAGTGGCTTACGTCCTAGACCCCGGCTGGGCCCTCGGAAAGGCTGCCACCTATGCGAGGGTATTTGGAGGTGCCTTGCTAGGCGTAGCCGGAGAGACGAGAGACAAGACGATAGACCTCAGCGTGCGAGGCATATGCGAAATAGACTTGGGTGAGGTTGTCGAGGCCGTGGCGCTCGAGCTAGGAGGTTCCGGAGGGGGACATAGGAGGGCCGCAGGTGCTAGGATCCCGGTGGGTTCGTTTGAGGAGTTCATCGGTAGGCTCTCGTTTAGGGCTTCCGAGATCGGGGGCTCAGGTCCCGGCTGAGCCCACAGTCGTGGCCACGAGGTTGTATCTTTCAAATGCTTCGGTTTTTCCACCCTCTTGGGCAAAGAAACAGAATGTACATTTGGCGACTTTTCCAGCAGCCCAAGGACGGCCCTTTGCTTCACTTCTGGGCTAATTTGGCGGCTTCTTGAGCGCTTCGGCCACGCGCGCTGGTATCCATGGCTAGAGAGAGGTATGTGAAAAGTGGAGAACGTGAATATATTCCTTTGAAGATGAATGTTGATATCCCAGAAGCGCAGTAATCTAAGATTTAGCGCGATAAAAATCAGTTCTTGAACAAGAAAAACGATTGTGATTTTTTGATCGACTTCTTGAGTTCCATGAAAATTATATGAAACCATCGTAGGTCTTTTTGTAAGCCTCGCCTGAGGTTAGCTTTTTGATATCCCTCTTATACTTGACCTTATCACCTACCGACCCCGGTCTAGCTTTAGCCCATTCCTCGAGGCTTACCGAAAACTTTCTCTGAACATTATCTCTGTAGAGCTCTGGCAAAACGTTGAAACTGCAGAACGGAACAACATTCGGCTCGGGAGTAACATAGTGGATACCGCAATGCATCACCCTCTCAACATCATAATTATACGGGTCCATGAAGTGCATCATACCGAGAAAGTTAAATTTATAATGGAATATGCTTAATGCGCCGTAGCTTCTTTTGATGATTATGTTGGTTAGTATTTTTCCTAGGTTGAGGTCTTTGGGCTGTTTCTCCTTGTCTATGAAGCTTCCTAGTTTGCGGACTAGTTCGAGCATGACCATGTATCTGCTTCTGCCCTTCTCCATTTCAACAGTCTTCTCCTTCAAGTATTCTGAGAGGCCTTCGACGTTGACGAAGCTCGTTATCGGTATGAAGTGGATTCCGTCTTTAGACCTGTCTAGGTAAACGTAGGTAGCCATTCCGCAGGCGGGGTGGATGGGCATGTGCCACCTCTCCTTACCCTTAGTGAGTTTTTCGAGGAACATTGTCAGCACGAGTGTGAAGGGGACGGGGTACCAGGCGTTCCTGCCTATCTCTCCGTTCGTCTGTTCTTCGACAAGCCTTATCACATCGGGGATGGTTATTCTATGCTTGTCTCTCTCCTTCCTCGGCATTTGGCCCACTAGGGAGACGGGTTGAAAGTTTACGCCTCTAACGATGTCCGCGTTAACGGCGGCAAACCTGACTATTTTCCCAAGCTCCTCTGTGTTCCACCCGTTTATGACTGTTGGGACGAGGACGACGCTGGTCATTCCTGCTTTCCTGAAGTTTTCGAAGATGTAGGGTATCTCCCAATGGTTCTTCACGTTTATCTTCGGATCCAAACCGTCGAAGCTCAAGTAGACGGTGTTTACACCGGCCTCCCTAAGCTTCCTCGCCAGCTCGACGCCGCCCTCCAAAGCGAAGAAGACGCCGTGAGTATTCAGCTGAATATGTGTGAAGCCTTCTTCCCTGGTTATCCTAACAACGTCGACGATATCGTCTCTCATCAAGGGCTCTCCGCCAGTTAGCTGAATAGCCTTAGCGCCGTAGGGATACTGCTCCCTCAAATGCTTCATCATCATCCTGTACTGCTCTAGCGTAGGCTCATACACGTAGCCAGACTTCTCGGCGAAGAAAAAGCAATTGCTAACCAAGAATCCGTCCGACGCTACGAAAGAGTGGCCTTCATTCTCCACCTCTAAATCATACACGTAACCACTGTAGAAGTCTTCTTCAACCGACTTCACCCTATCTAAATAGAAGTCGCCTAGTCTCATTACCTTGACTTCCTTCCTCTCCCCAATTTCACCAAGCCTCTTTACATGGCCTTCTCTAAGCTTAAGCAACCCGGCCAGTTTAACCATGTCATTCCCAGCTATGTAAAGCTCTTTATCCTCATCTGGAAGCATCTTGAATTCTTCCAAGAGGTCCACCTCTCTGAAGTCTTCATCGCTATTAAAGCTCCAAAGCAGGATTAGCTCGTTTTTCTCATCAAGCTCATCTGCACGTCTCTTCTCGATCTCCCCATTCTTATGGACGAAGAATCTGTGCTCCGGAGTCGTCCTTACTTCACGCCCCGTTAGCGTCTTAATCCTCAGGATCCTTCCCTCGTATTCCCTTCTGAAGAGTTTTGTGACCCTAGTCCATTCAGCTTTTCCATCTTTGAAGCTTAAAACGCACAGGTTTCTTGGGAGTGAATATTCTCCGGAGAATCCCCCTATCTTAACCGTGTGATCGAAGACAAGGTCCCTTGAAACCTCTTTGAAGCTCTTCACACCTACCTCTTCACCGACCTTAAACAGAACCTGCTCATCCTCTGGAAGACAATACCAGCAACTGAAGTTGCACCTATTTGTCACAACGACGTTAGCCAAGGCAGTCTGTGTTGAATGTGCAGAGCAAATGCCACAGGAGAAAGGACATGGCTTGGTGAGCTCCTTGTAGCTGTATTTGACCTTGACCGGAGGCGCCTCATACCTCATCGCCCGCCAGTACATCTCCGAGTCGCCCCAGTAGACATCCTCGACCTCGCCGTGCTCAGGGCAGCTCTTCCTTATCCATATCTTGCCAGATTTCTCGTAGATAAGGGCGGGCAGTAGCCTGTAGCATGTGGGGCAAACCGACAGCGTATACTTAACGACCTTCTCGTCCTGAGCTGGTGTCGGCTTTGGTCCGCCGATGGCTACCTTCCTGTCCGCGACCTCGATGACCTTCTCGTGGATCGCCGTGGAAGCCAACGCATTCGGGTCATCCGCCGTGGCTTCACTCATGCGTTTAGGAGGCCACCTCTCTTGATTATAAACGTTTGCCTGTTGTGGGTGCGGATGGTGTACTTGGAGAGGAGCGATTTCGAATGGGGAAAGTGTTTTTAATTGCCCAACACCTCTAACGACAACTATGGAACTGACCGAGGGGTTGTTCTGGTACAGGGAAAAGATGTCATTTGGAGACTGTAACAAGTATGTGGTCAAGGGTGAGTTCCTCGTCCTTATTGACACAGGCAATCCTCGATCTGTGAAGGTGCTTCTCAAGGAGCTGAAGGACGATGGCCTTGATGCCTCGGACATAAGGCTCGTGGTTAACACGCACTGTCATCCGGACCATTGTGGCGCAAACGGTGAGCTCAGAGAGCTGACCGGAGCAAGGTTCATAGTGCACCCGGCCGAGCTAGAGCACGTAAAAGAGTACCGTGCGATTGGAGAGCTCCTTGCGATGAACCGGTGGGAACCCGAAGCTAAATTTGAGTGGAAGGACGAGGTGGCCAACGGCGACATTACCTTACGGATGTTGCACACTCCAGGCCACTCGGCAGGCAGCATCAGCATCTACTGCCCCCAGAAGAGGTTCTTGGCTTGTGGAGACCTAGTGTTCGATGGGGGAGTTGGCAGGACAGATCTGCCTGGGGGAAACGATCGCAAGCTCATGGAGTCCTTGGAGATGATCTCTGAGCTACCTCTTGAATATCTGCTTCCCGGACATGGAGATGTCTTGAAAGGCGTTGATGACATCTTAAGGAATTTCGAGTTTGTGAAGAGCACCTTTTTCCAATCCGGCTGATGCGCCGTTCGGTAACATGCCCAAGAGGCCCTGATCGGTCAGAGAAGTTAAATATTCGCCGAGACATAACCTTAGGCGTTAAAGAAGTTTTTTACAAGGCTCTTCCGGGTCGGATCGATAAGTATGCCGAAGTTCACGCTGCGGTCACCCCAAGCTCTGCCAAGAGCTCTAAAAGCAGATATAAGCACAGGGCTCCCAAGACAAACCCGCTGATTAGCTCGATCACTCCTAAGTTGGTTCTCTTGAAGCTATCTATTTTATCAAAGGCGTCTTCAAAGAAGAAGACCAGAAATGAGATGGCAACCAGCGGCATTACGAACACCGTGTTGTAAGCAGTCAACAGAGCGTATGTGGCGCCGGGCTTTTCAAGCGATTGCATGTAGGTTATACCTACGAGATACGGACCACTACTGCACGGAAGCAAAGTGAAGCTCGACAACAACCCAAGAGCAAATGCCGCCACTCGGCTGGCCTGCGACCTTTCGAAAATCCTGCCCATCAGAAGCTCTTTGAGAGGTTTTGGCATTGGGCATTTGTCAGCACCCTTCAAGCCGAGGGCTATGCTCAGGGCGGACATCGTCATTCCAATTAACACTACCAGAAGCTTCAAGACGACCGCGTATTTTAAAAGGCTGACGAAACCAACTCCAAGCAGGTAGTAGCCTAAAAACACCGCCGCTGAAAACAGGAGACCTGTCTGCAAAGTACGTTCCCTTCTCCCGAAGGTCATGTGGACCATCAGGAGCAGAGCGGTGAAGAGGACGAACGTGCAGGGATTGATAGAATCTACCAAAGCCAGAGAAAGCACTGGAAGTAGAACTTTAAGAAGTTCGGTGTCTTCATTACCCTCGCCCTCCGCGCGCGTACTCGACAGCATCATGTTCTCTAGGTACGACCTCAAACCCTCATCGTTGCTGAGCTGGCTTCGCTCGGGGGTTATGATGAGCAACCCCTCCTTATTCGGGTTTGCAAGCGCATCGTCCAACTCTTCGGTTTCTACTTTTGAAAAGGCGATTGTTTCCAGCCTTCCATCAACGAATATCAGCACCGCTGGGTAAGAGAACCTGATCAACAGGTCCTCGAACGAGCTGTGACTCAACTCGCAGGCCGAACAAACACTGGGGCCAGAGGGCAATATATTAACGCCAGAGGCAATCACCCTTATGCAAATGTTGAGGAACTCCTCTCTGTTTCTCACATCGTTGAGGTCCTTGACCGTGGTCGATTCTGTGCCAAACTCTTGAGTAAAATACTCATAGTAGAAATTGGTCAGCAGGCTATCGCGAGCGAAGCCGTAGATGAACACCTTCACAGTTGGTTTGCAGTAGGAATTCGGAAGGGGATGAATGGACAGTAAAAGGGCTGCCATCGTGAAGAATGAGAGGGTCAAACCCTTTAACCGCATCTTCGGCTTTGAAATCCGAGACGGCATCGCTGTTTTGAACAACACATTGTACAACTTAAAAATGTTTTCAAAGGAAGCTTTTGCAAGTTACATATTGTAAACGCCCGTGGATGCAACAAAGTTTGAATTAAAAAGCTCCCTTATTGGAAAAAGCACAACATAACCCACGAGTAGAAAACCTTGGAAGTTAAGCGGTCTTGGATCCTCTGCCAATAAACCTAGCTACCATTAGGGCCTCGTCACCGCGGTAGAGGTCTTTTATTACGCACTCCTGAACGGCTCCGAGGGTCTTGCTGTAGAGGTCTTGCGCTTTGTTGGCCACACCGGTCGTCACCTCTACTAACTTTAGCACCGAACCTCTTTCCTTCAGATATGCCCTCATCGCCTCAAACGACTCTCGGATGAGCCTAGTGCCAACACCGTTTTCCCTAAACGGGGGCAGTACGGCTATTTGCTCGAGCTCCAGCACTGCCTCATCTCTGAACCCGCCCCTCTCGACCCAGAGGATGTAGCCGATCACCTTGCCTCCGTATTCAGCTACGAAGTACTGCATCCTTGGAAACGCCCTGAAGTTGCACTCTATCCACCTCAGCGCTTTCCAATACTCCCTGAGGCCGCTGAAGCACCTCATGCCTACGCGAGCCACTTCCTCAACATGACGCTCCTCCATACGCCTTATAATGACGAGACCGGGGTCGAATGGCTTAAAGTCCAATTCCTCCAACATCTTCTGTTCTCGAGGATGTTGATGATATTTAAACGTCCCTATGAACCAAACCTTAAAATAAAAAAATGTTTTTTAATAAAGGGGTTAGTTTCTACTTTATTTAGCATCACTCAGTTCACCGCACTAAAAAACACCTCGCAACGCACTGCGCTCTTTTCGACGACATTAACAGGGTTCTGGGACATTGGGCCAAAGGTTTTAAATTCGGTCTCGCGAGAGTTCAAATCATGCACTTCTTCCTCCAAGATGAGGGCGAGGGCCAAAAGTTGTATAGGTCTTTCTTCCTAAACAACCAGAGGGCTCTAAGATGTCTCTCGAACGACCTTGTCAAGAGGATGCTGCAGGAGCTGGCCAGGGAGCCCAAGTGTGCGATCGATGTCGCGAAGAGGCTAGGGGAACACGAACAGAAGGTATACTACCACCTGAGGAAGTTGGAAGGCTTCGGCTTGGTCAAAGTAGAGCGCACCGAAGAGCGCGGTGGCGCGGTTGCCAAGGTGTACTCACCGGTTGCCCCATTTGTGTCGATGAAGCTTTATGACTCCGACCCCATATATGATGTGAGGGTCAGAGCTACAGAGCTCTCCCTGCTCCATCCGTTCCTAAGGGACGGGCGGCTCGAATCGACGATTGTAATAGGTAGCCCAGAGCCGCACGGCAAGTTCAAAGCACCTTCCTCTGACGGATATTGTGCTATAGACCTGTGTTTCTTCCTCGGCATGTTCTTGGATGAGCTTAAGGTGCCACTTTACAAACTGGACACTCAAGTTGGACCGAGCGACCTCGAAGGGAACTTGATACTAATAGGTGGTCCAAAGGCCAACATGATATCATATGAAGTCAACGAACAGTTGCCGATACGTTTCGAGTACTCAGCAGAGCTATCCGATTGGAACATAGTATCGAGTCTATCAAGGACGACCTACAGGGATAAGAATGTCGGCATAATCTGCAAGTGCTCTAGCCCTTTCGCGAGTGGAAAGGAGATCTTTATTCTTGCTGGGAAGGGGTTCCGGGGTACCAGAGCTGCAGTCCTCGGCTTGGTCAGGCACGCCAAAGAGGTAGACAGGGGTAATTCGTCCAAGCCGGAGATCACAGCGAAGGTAGTCAAAGGTGTGGATGTAGACGCTGATGGCATAATAGACGAAGTAGAGTTCTTAGAGTGACCTTTGTTTTTAGGGCTTCATTTGCGGCATGACGGGAGAAAATTTGGACCTGAGAGGCGAAAAAACAGGATGTCCAAGTTGGCTGAAGACCTCGTAGTCTTGAGGTCTAGAGATGCTTTGGCTCTACTGTTGGACTGGACCGCCTTCGCTGGGGCTATGAGCTTTATCTCGTCGTCCACAATTCTGCCCGCTTTCATCGCGAACCTGACCACGTCTAACGTGGCCATTGGTCTCATAGGTTCGATATTTTTCTTAGGTTTCAACCTGCCACAGATACTGGTTTCCAACAAAGTGGAGAAGCTCAGACGCAAGAGGGAGTATGTCCTTAAGGTCACGCTGGGTGAGAGGGTCCCTTGGCTTTTGATGACGTTGGTGACGCTCTTGATGTTGCCCTCCAACCCACAGCTTGTTCTTGCCATATTCTTCATCTCGTTGTGCGTGACGCAGTTCTCGGGAGGCGCTTCTGCACCCGCGTGGCTTGACGTAGTTGGCAAGGTGATCCCGAGTTCTTCGACTGGGGCCTTTTTCGGTATCGCTAACCTCTTGGGCTCCATACTTGGCTTTGTCATGAGTTATGTATCGTATAATTATCTCGAGGTCTTTGAATACCCCGTTTCGTTCTCCGCTTGTTTCATATCGGCGTTCATCCTCTTGATGATTTCATATATTGCCTTCTACACGGTTAGGGAGCCTGAATCCATACCAAGGCTTGGAGGAGAAACAAGACTTGGTTACGCGAAAGATATTTTCAAGTTGCTCAAACATGATAAGGAGTTTAGGAAATACCTTATCGCGTCTGCCCTAGGAGGCCTGTCTTCGATGGGGCCCGCTTTCTTTGCGGCGTCGGCTGTGAGGGTGGCAGGCCTTGAAAGGGAAGTAGGGCTTCTGACTTCTGCACTCATGCTCGGACAAGTCATATCGAACGTCATTTGGATTAGGTTGTCTTCCGCAAAAGGGCATAAACACGTACTGATTGTCGGAGGGTTAATGAACATAGCCGCTTGCGTCCTTGCTATGTTTTCAAAAAACGTTTTAGGTTTTTTCATAACTTTTATGCTAAATGGTGCATCCTTCACCAGCTTTACAGTATCGGGCATTTCTATAATATACGAGTTTTCACCTCCGGACAGAAGACCTACGTACTTTGGGCTATCAAGTTTGACAAGAGCACCTTTCTCAACGTTCGCACCGATAATCGGCGGGATGATAGCCGACTTTCACGGTTACGATCCGGTGTATGTCCTATCATCGGTCTTTGCTTTAATGTACGTAGCAACCTTGCTGAAGGTTGACACGCGAACAACGAACATGCACTAAACACTTTAATTTGCCTTATATCTGTGAGCAGTCATGCACGTATTAGCGGTGAACGGTTCTCCACACGAAAAGGGCATTTGCAGGCTACTTTTAGATGGTCTGCTAGAGGGGTTAAAGGACGCCGGAGCTGATGTTGAGCTGGTTAACCTTTCAACTGTGACTTTAAGACCATGCCGTGCTTGTGACCGATCTAGATGTTGGACTGAGATGGAATGCAATATAGAGGACGATGCACTGGCATTGAGAAGGGCCTTCAACAAGTGCGATGCCTTTGCAATAGCGGCCCCTGTTTATTTTCTTTCTGTCAACGGTCTAACTAAGAACTTCATAGATAGGATGAGGAACTACAGAAAGGACATAAGGCCCTCCGCAGCCATCGCAGTAGCCGGGGGGACTGGCAAAGGATGCATAACCGCCCTCCAAGAGATCTGCAGGTGGATGACGTTAGTTGGCTTTTATCCCTTGGTGACAGAGCCTGTAACGAGGTACAATCTCGATGTTGTTACAGGCAGGGCTAGGTCGTGGGGCAAGATGCTCGTCGAGAGGTCTTCAGATGTACCGCAACTGGGCAGCCTGCACGACAAACTCTTGGCTTTTGATAGATTGCCGTACATGGGTTACACCGTCCTGGACGAGGTGCTCTACCTAGCAAGGTCTGCGATCGAGGCGATCTCTAGGATGGGCGCATCTGCTCAAACAGCAGAACTGCAAAAAACCGTCGAAATGGCTGAAACTGCGCTGAGGCTCGGTGAGCTTGAGGAGGCCATGAAACTAGCGGTTGAGGCACATGAAGGAAGCATGCATCTCTTTAATAAGATACGCAACGCCTTTTAAAAAGATTCGATTCACATTAGCTCAGGAATATGCTAAACGAAATGTTTGCGACGATGAATTGGAGTCAAGGCCTTTTATAAACGTAACTATCCCCCAACCTCAGTATGACCACTTTCAAAGGCAAGCCCCAGCATTGGACAATACATCTTACTAGTTCGGGGTCTTCGCGCGTTCTACGCCATATGTCCCAGTGTACAGGTATCAACATGTGGGCACCCAAATCCCTAGCCGCCTCAACTACATCGCAGGCGTTCATGTAGTACTTGTGACCACTTGGGTTTCTGCCCAACGATAAGATCGCTATATCGACGCCCCCGCTTGCTCCGACCTTTGAAAAGCTTTCAGAGAATTTGCTGTCGCCAGCGTGGAATATCTTGATGTCACCGGATTGTATCACGTAGGATATTGCCGACTCCGCGTCGGGATCGTTAGCGAACCAAGCCGTAACCGTGACATCCTTGAAGCTGAAGGACTCGCCAGGTTTGAGGGCTACTACCCTGTTACTTTTGATTCCCCACGACAGGAACCTCTTGCATGAGGACTCGGGACCAATGAACTTCGCCTCGGTCCTCTCGCTAATCGCTATCGCGGTCGACCTCTCACAATGGTCTTCGTGCTCGTGAGTCGAGATGAAAAGATCGCACGTTGTGATGTCCTTAGGGTCCAGAGGGACGGCTATCATCCTGATCCAATCTTCCGATGTGCTTGTTCCGAAGTAGGGGTCTATGAGGATGGTTGATGCCGGCGTCTTGAGGAAGATGCCTGCTCCCCCCAAGCTCCAGAGGGCTATAGTGTTGCCTGCGACGACCGTGCCCTCGACTTCCTTGAGGAGCAACTTGCCCCACTGGCTCATCTTGAGTTTTTCCACCTAAAGCCTTCCAGCGGGCTTGGCTATTTAAGGACGATGGCCACAGGTAAAAAATGGAAAATCCTCACGGACGTCTTGTTGTTTTGGAGCGCCGTCCTCTCCTTCTAATTCCCAAGGCGAGGTACAATACGCCTATTATGGTCTTTGCGTCTGAAATCTCTCCGCTTTCGACCATCTCCAAGGCATCCTTCAGGTCCACGGTAAGCGTCTCTATCGCCTCGGTGGGATCTCTCTTAACATGCCTAAGGGGTTTGAGCCGCCTGGCGACGAAAAAGCCCATCCTCTCACTGGAGTAGCCTGGGGCTAAGTAGAGCTCGAACACCTTCTTTAAATCTCCTGAAGAATAGCCGGTCTCCTCAGCGAGCTCTCTTGCAGCGCACTCCGCCTCATCCTCTCCCTTTTTGCGTGTGCCAGCTGGCAACTCCAAGAGCATTTTGCCAATGGCCGGCCTGAACTGTCTGACCAATACGATGTCGTCGTTCTCCTTCAGGGGCAAGATTGCTACTGCTCCGGGGTGTTCGACTACTTCCTCAGTGAAAGACCTGCCGCACAAATTGACCGAGTAGCTGGCCAGCCTTAGAACACTACCGGAGTATATGATCCTCCTCACCATCCCACTCTGTTCCATTTCTGCACCAAGCACTGTAGGGTAAGCCTTTATTAAAAGTGACATCGACTCTTAAGGGAAACAACATATATTACCTCCAGATGTTGTGATTTCGTTAACCGAACCATGAGCAGCAAGGAGGTTGTGCTGAGGGCCATTTACTTCGAGGACCCGCCTAGGTTGCCGTACTCAATAAGCCTGCACCCCAACCTGGCGGCAAAGCTCACGGAGCACTTTCACAACAATGCGCCAAAGCTGTCTGACGTGCTAGTCCTCGAACCTTCGAGCTTCCCGCGCGCGACGTTGCAAGGTGGCAAATGGGTCGATGAATGGGGCGTTGTAAGAAACCCAAGGGTGCCGGGCACTATAGATTGGTTCGATAGTATTCCCATCGCGCGATACGAGGACCTAGAGGACTATCAGTTCCCAGATCCTGAGACACCTTCGAGGTTCGAGGTTTTTGACATAGCCCTGAAAGAAGCCGGCAAAAGCCTTTGCGTATTCGGTGGCATTGGATGGTTACTCTGGGAAAGAGCATGGATTCTAAGGGGGATGAAAAACCTCATTCTGGACATGCACAGGAACCCAGTTTTTGTGGACAGGCTCTTGGATAGGATAACGCAGTACGACATAGCGCTCGCCAAGCAAGTGGTCGAGAGGGAGATCGATGTATTCTACGTGGGCGACGACTACGGCTCAAGCCTAGGGCCCCTGATCTCTCCAAAGCTCTGGAGGAGGTTCATAAAGCCTAGGCTCCAGCAGGTGCTCAGGGTACCGCTCAGGCATGGGTTGCCCGTAGCTATGCACAGCGACGGTAACATAGAGCCAATAGTTCCCGACCTGCTTGAGGCTGGGGTTAGGGTGTTGAACCCTGTTACGCCTCCTGAGATGGACCCCTTCAAACTCAGGCGCCTGTACTCTGATAGGCTGTGCATTTGGGGCGCGGCGAGAACTTATGACGTCCTGCCGTTCGGCACGCCGAAGGAAGTGGAGGAGGATGTTAGGCGGTCTGTTCAAGGGTTGTGGATGAGGGGGGGCCTCATATACCACGCGAGGCTGGAGACGCCTGAAACCCCTCTGGATAACATACTGGCGATGTTGGATGCCATTGCGGCTATCAGACTACCCTAGGGTTCTGAGCGATGTAGTTTTTGATAGAAATACATGGCCCTTGGGATTTATTAGCCGCGCTTTGTGAATGTGAAAGCGCTTCGATGATCGCTATTATCCACCTCGCCCTAGGTTAGATCGCCGCACGAACAAAAAACCTCATGCACCAAGCTGTAGAGCTGGGAAAGCCCCTCGCCCGTTACGGATGAAACCTTGACGATCTGCTGGACCCATGGCATCTCCTCTATCAGGTCTGTCAACGAGAGTGCTATTCCCTTTGAAGAGCCGAACTCCTCGACGCTTATCCTTTCCCTTAAATAGCTAGGCTGCGCGATCAACCTGTCTAGGTCATCCCTCAGCTTGAGGTCGCTCTTGCTGACGGCTATGACCAGCGGTATGTCCAGCCTGACCCTTGTTATTACCGCTTGGGCCAGAGCTGCCGCTAGATTCGCCGGTGTTGAGGTGAGCTGAGGGTCGAGCAGGAAAACTCCGACAGCTCTAGAGAGGCTCGAGAGCTCGCTGAGTATAGCCGGCCCAGATGGTTGAAACACGAAGAGCTCCATCTGTCCGGGGGTGTCAACTAGGATCACGTCCGAGCTCGAGTCTGATGACTTCCTGATCCCCTCCTTCAACCAAGATATCTTCTCGAGCATCAGGAAGGCTGCTCGGATCATGGCGCCATTGGGTCCAAGCCCCTCCGTCCTCATGATTTCCCTAACGGACACTATTTCCCTGAGATCGCAATCGGGAGTGTAGGGGAGCCCCTCAGCACCTGGATCCAGGTTGATCACCTTGTTAGCGAGACCATTTCGCGACAGCCATCTTGAGAGAGCGCCCACCAGCATCGACTTGCCAGAGCCCGCAGTACCGAGCACTACAACGATCAATCCACATTGTGTAGAAGTGAGCTGACTTTTAAAGGTATTACCTCCCCGATGTTCGAAAAACCCATAACTTGGTTCTATTCTTTTGGCAGGGTCCACCTTTATGCCACGCCGCCTCATCATTGGCTCCCGTATCCTTTTTTCAGAAGATCTTTTGATTTCACTTACAAAATTCACGCCCTCTAACGCAACTCGAATATAGCGCGCTAGATCTTCAACGACGACTCAAATTGCGCCTAATATTTCCGGTAAATCTTTCTCCTGTGGCCTATTTCCAGAACAAGAATGATCAACTCCTTCCCCTCTATACTCAAAATAACCCTGTAGTCTCCGACCCTTAGACTGTAAAGCTTTATGTCCTTCAGCTTTTTAACAAACCTAAAGGGGTCCTCGCCAATCCTCTCCATATTTTCTAAAATTCTTTTAGAGACAGATTTGTCCAGTTTCTTAAGCTGGTTTAAGGCAGTTTCCGTCCATTTGACCTCGTATTTCATCTGATCCCCAACTTCTTTTTAACCTCGCTGGTAGAATAAACTTTGCCACTTTTAATATCTCTTAACGCCTTCTCTATATTTTTGATTGCCTCTTTGCTTAGTGGTTCGGCATCTATCCTGGATTCTATCAACCTTTCTATCACTGAGCTATAGGATTCCCTTGGATGGACTTTCAACCCTTCTAACATTTTTTTCAAATTCTCTTTTATTTGTATAGTGGTTGCCATAAGTAAATATAGGTAGCTATAGTATTTAAGTTTTACAAGCATTACCGCCTAAATATCGCGCGCTACGACCTTGTTGGCGAGACCATTTCGCGACAGCCATCTTGAGAGAGAGCCCACAAGCATCGACTTGCCAGAGCCCGCAGTACCGAGCACTACAACGATCAATCCACAGCTGGCCTGATCCTTTTCGAAGCTCGCCTCCGGGGCGAGAAGAAGTCGGCCTCAAGCACCTCACATCCCCGACAGCATCAAATAGAGGAGGGCCTTTGCGACGTGTAGCTTGTTTTCCGCTTGGTCGAAGACGACCGACCTGCGCCCTTCGATAACATCCTCTTCGACCTCCTCACCCCTGTGCGCAGGCAATGGGTGCATGAATATCACATCCTGCTTTGCCAACGGCAGTAGCTCCCCTGTGACAGTATAGCTCGATAGCGCCTTCAACATCGACTCCCTTTGGGCCTCCTGTCCCATGCTGGTCCACACGTCGGTGTAGATCACATCTGCGTCCCTCACCGCCTCTTGTGGGGAGCTAATGACTTCTATCCTGGCCCCTGTCTCCTGTGCCATTTTGAGGGCCTTGGTCAAGTATTCCTCCCGCGGCCTCAGAAGATCCGGGCACGCCAGCGTTAGGTCAACGCCCACCTTAGCGGCGGCATAGAGCCATGTGTTCGCCATGTTCCAAGAGCCGTCGCCCACGAAGGCGACCTTGACGCCCCTGAGCCTTCCCCTCAACTCCAATATTGTCATGAGGTCGGCGAGGAGCTGTGTCGGATGGAAATCGTCCGACAGCGCGTTTATTACGGGTTTGTCAGAGTACCTCGCCATCTCCTCCAGGGTTGACTGTTTGTACACCCTCGCAACTATGCAGTGCACGTACCTAGATAGCACCCTGGCGAAGTCCTTTATGGGCTCACCCCTGCCAAGCTGCGTCTCTGAAACGTCCATGTATATCGGGTTTCCGCCAAGTTCGTATGTGGCGACATCGAAGGAGACCCTTGTCCTAGTGGATGGCTTCTCAAAGATGAGGGCGATGCTCTTGCCTCCGATTAGATCAGATTTGACAACGCCCCTTTTGCGCTCACCTTTAAACCTCGAGGCCGTCGCCAGTATCTCATCGACCTCTGAGGTAGAGAGCTCCTCTAGCGTCAACAGGTCCTTTCCCCTCAGCGTTGAGTACCCCATGAGGTGGCTTAGGTATCGGGTTTAATTCAACTTTTTGTCCCGAATGTAACATTTTCAAACACTTTTTAAGACTTCACGACCTCAAGCGCACGAATGTATATATGCACCAAAAATAGTAGGCAGTCTCGGTGTCGATGGAGCTTAGCGGTGAGGGGGGTTTCAGGAGATATTTGATTAGCCAGGCTTCCAAGGTTAAGCATGACGTTGAGGGGAACGTGCTGAAGTGGAGGGAAGACCCGGACGATTACTCGGAGTCCCGCCTCAAATCCGCAGACTTTCTGGACGTCATGTACTCTGAGGGCAAATCTACCAGGTTTGTATACATGGACAGGGGTACTGCTCTAGACATTGTGGATAAGATTAGGTGGTCGGAGACAAAGATAAGATCCCTAACCCTGAGGCTGAGGTTGATGTACGTAGTGGCTTTCACCTTAGCCGCCCTTGCGATATGGGGGTTGGTGAGCTGATGAGCGAAAATAGGGCGTATGTCAACAGGCTGAAGAGCGAGATTTCGGACAGATTTGTGGGGAACGAGGAGGCCGTAGACGTGATCGTATTAAACCTCCTGCACAGGAGGTCGACGGCGCTCGTGAGGGCGCCCAGGGGTACCGGGAAGTCCACGCTCATGTTGCTCCTGCTCAAGGGGCTATTCGGGGACGAATTCGTGGTAATATCGGGTGCCTCTGAGGTCAAGAGAGGCGAGGTCATAGGTAGGCTCCACATCCCATCGCTCGAGAGGGAAGGCACCGAGCGCGTGCTTTGGGCAAAGTTTGTCGAGGCGCCTGGCAAGGGCATAGACGAGGTTAACAGGCTCAATCCCTACACCACGGCAAACGTGCACCACCTGATGCAGTTCGGTGAGGTATGGGCCTATGGGCAGAGGCAGTCGGTATCCGACTTCACGCTCATCGCTAACGAGAACCCGAGCGACACCACGACATTCATGCAACCTCCACCGTTCTACGATAGGTTCGACGTCTGCGTCTACCTCAACTCCCTCACTCTGAGCCAGAAGTTCGAGCTGCAGGACAAGGAGCGGAAGTACGCAGAGGCCTTGGTTGAGTCGATGCCTCAGGTCATGGACGCGGAAACCCTTGATGGCATAAGAAAGGAGGTATCCGAGGTTGAACTGGACGCCGACCTGCAAGGGCTGATAAACGTATTGGTTAGGGACTTCCAGAGTTGCGTTAGGAACAAGGAGCACAGCGAGGTATCGCCACCCGTGCTCTGCGACGGTTGCCACTTCACGAGGTTCGTGTGCAGCAGCGTCAAGGAGCCTCCTAGCGAGCGCGCCACGCTGGTGCTTTCCCAGCTCGCCCGGGCCAAGATGTGGCTCACGGGTTCGGTTTCAAGGGACGACGTGCTGAACATGGCAAAATGGGTGCTCGTGCACAGGATGACATTGACCAGGCCAAGGAACCTAATCAACGACCTCAACGAACTCATCGAGAGGGAGAAGGAGAGGATGCACGAGAGGGATTCGAGGGGACAGTGGTTGATACTCAACGAGCTTTACTCTTCCTTCAAACCCGGTCTTTACAAGACGGCCAGGGAGATTGCCGTCGAAGACAACGTCTTCGCCGAGGAGCTGTTCGCGCTCGAGGCAAGATGGGTGAGGGAGGGCAAGCTAAGTAGAGAGGAGACCCTGATGGCCACTGCAGAGACGCGGTGATCCGTTGGACAGGACTCAGATCGAGAAGGTTTTTGCTCAGGCGAGGTCCGAGCTCTACTTCCCGCCATGCAGCCTGCACATAGCGACGCGGGAGGAGGGCAGGAACGCCCCATCACCCTTTTACGTCCTCGGCTCCACCGTTTACGTCTACCCGGAAACGATACCTAGAGGGTGCGACCCCCAGGAGTTCCTACTCTCAGTTATGAGGCACGAGCTGAGCCACATACACTACTGTCCGTACGACGTTAGAACGGCGCACGGCCTTTTGAAAAGGTCTTACGAAATCACGAAGGACTGGGACCTGGCATTTTTCTCGCTTTTGCTCTTCACCGACCTTACAGTAGATTGCATTTACCTGAGGAGGAGGCTCGGGAGGACCCCATATCACGTTGACGTGGAGCTGAGGAGGAATAGGCGAGGGGCAATGAGGCTCGTACAGGCGGCCTATGAGATCACGCTGCCAAACACGAGGTCGCACAGACATCCGGCGCACATAGAGCTCGCTGCGATGGAAATCAAAACGGTGATGTCCTCTGGGAAGGACTGGTACAGTAAGGTATCCATGATATCGAAGATACTACTTAGGCTTAGACAGGTTCATGGTATGAAGTTCAGGCTTAAGTTGCCGCAGGTTCCTATGGGCGCCCCTTCAATACCGTTAAGGGAGGACCTTTCGAGAGACCCTGTATCTGAGCTCTCGGACCTGTACGGAGGCATAAAGGAGGAGCATGAGGCCAAGGCATTTCACAAGTATTGGCTCGAGCCCAGGCTAGGCGAGGAGGAGAGGGAGAAGCTGAAGAGAGCGGCCAAGAGGCTGTTGAGCTCCAACGCCGGTAGGGAACGCAAGAGACTTCGGAGCGTTAGTCGTGGAACTGGGACACGGGGTGGTGGCAAGAAGGCCGTAACGCCCGAATCATTTCAAGGGGAGGAGCCGCGCTTACCCACGGAGCTGAGCAAGCCCTACAGCAGCCTTCAGGACGCAGCGCTTAAGGAGGCGATGTGGAGGGTGTTCTGGTACAGATCCAGAGCTCAGAGGGTTCTGATGAGATATCTGGAGGAGGGGAGGAGGCCGGAGCCGAAGCTCGCCATATCAAGGTATCCTGACGATTGGACAGCTGAAGATGACGTCGAAGACCTCGACGTGGAGGCTAGTTTGGACGAGGGGCCGTTGATGGCGGAGGTCAACATGCTGAAGTGGGTCGAGGAAGCCAGAGGGCAGGGCCACTCCTTCGTGATAAGGAGGGCACCCTCGATCCTGATCGTCCTCGATGCCAGCAGGAGCATGCAGGAGATAGCGGACGAGGCCTCGACATCCGCGATGGTCGCGTACCTCGGCGCGAGGAGGGCCGGAGGTTTGACCTCCTCCGTGACGTTCTCCACCAACTTCATATCGAAGGGTTGGGAGGACGAGGAGCTGGATAAGCAGCTTGCGCTCTCCACTTTCATAGGAGAGTTCACAATATTGCCAGTGCACGAGATATCCAGGATAGTGCAGGATTCGCAAAACCCGGTCATAATAACGCTGATCACAGACTGCGGGTGGCAAAACCTGGAGGAGGCCATGCCCGAGCTCGAGTACCTGATCTCGAGGGGCAACTACCTGACGGTCTTCTACCTAAAGGGCGGCGACTATCCAGAGAAGCTCTCGAAGATTGCCGCCCTGAGGGGTGCCAAGGTGATAGAGGTCAAGAATCCCGAGAGGGATCTCGAGGAGCTGGTGGTAAGCGAGACCGTAAGGCTCTTCGGCAAGTTTATGGACGTGAGGGGGACCAAGGAGAGCCTCGTACCCATCTAGAGCCTTTGCACACCCGACTCACCCTTCACTTTATAACCGGAGCTGGCCGAGGTTCCGCCATGAAGGCGATAGCTGTCGAGACGACAGAGAGCACTCAGCTTGTAGATGTAACCGAGAAGGTTCAGGATCTGGCCCGCTCAGAGGGTGTCGAAGTTGGCCTCTGCTATATATTCGTACCTCATACAACGGCAGGCATAACGCTTAACGAGAACGCCGACCCAAACGTCAGAAAAGACCTGTTAAATGCCCTGAACCACATCGTTCCCGAAGGTTGGCACTACTCGCACGTCGAGGGGAACTCCCCGGCGCATATAAAGGCGAGCCTCGTGGGTCACTCAGCAGTTGTCGCGATCGAGAATGGAAGGCTGGTTCTCGGGAGCTGGCAGGGGATATTCCTCTGCGAGTTCGACGGGCCTAGGAGGAGGTACCTTTTCGTAAGATTCTTGAAGGGTTGAAGGCTCATATCGAATAGCGTGCCATCCTCAAGATTACGATGAGCCCTGCCTGAACACTGCAACATTGATACGGTGCAAGCTTTCAAGCAAATGAGATAAGGCTTACCACCTGAGGATCAAGATGTGAGCAGGAACACCGCCGAAGCGGAAAGTAGGCCAAGCGCGCCCAGCAGGAAGTTGAACGTGGAAAACCTTACCTTGAGAGCCAGCTTCGTGAGCCGATCTATGCTCAAGAGGCCGGTGAGCGCTGCCGCCGAGAACATGATGGCCGAGTTAATGGCGCCAATCTCAGGGGCTGTGAATCCACGTCCCTCCAGCAAGGCCAGGAGAGCCCCTCCGAGGGACGCGGGGACTCCAGCTATAAATGAGGCCCTCAGGCTGGCCTCGTTAGTATAGCCCAAGGCCAACAAAGACGCCAAAGTAACGCCGCTTCGGCTTACTCCAGGAAGGGCCGAGAAACCTTGCGACACCCCGACCGTAATGGAGTCTCTGAGGCGCAGCCCGGTCCTGCGGCCAGCTCGCCCCACCACGAGCGATTCCCTCTTTCTGGCCAAAACCCCTGTCGCCAACATGAAAAGAGAAGCAAACGCCATCACTAAGGCGCCGCCTGCAGAGGCCATGCCCTTTGAAGCCGCATAAAGCGGAACGCCGACCAGGGCGGTCATGAGCGTGACAAGCAGGAAGAACATAAAGTCCTGCCCCGACCCAGGCGAGTGCTTCAACATCCTCAGGAAGTCACGTCGGAAGTAAAGCAGTGCGGATAGGACGGTCGCGCCGTTCAGTGCTATGGCGAGCTCATACGATGCCCTCGCACTGAGGCCGAACGCCATAAGGACAAGCATTATGATGGTCTTGCTGCTCACCGGTAGCCACTCCGTAACGCCTTGGATGACGCCGAGGAAAACCGCGAGCGCAAGGGCCTCCACAGCGCTCAGCATGCGCGAGAAAGCCCTATGGCTTTATAAAAATGCTTAAGGATCCTGAGCTTAGCTTGCAGAGTTCATCGTCGCGGCCAAGATGGGAAGGAAAACTAGCCCAGAAGGTGCACATTCCCGACGTTCACCCGCCTCAGATGCCTCTTGGCCGCCCCCAAGCACCGCGCAACTTGGTCCTTTGGCGTTATGGGTAGGTCGTCCATCACGAAGTCCGGGTGAAACACCAACAGGCTGTACGGTATGTTCTCGTCTACCGAGGATATGAGCTTGGCGATTTCCTCTACCTCCGCCTCGTCGACATACCAAGGCACTAGCAGAGTCGTGGCAGTCACAGCCGGCTCCTCTCTCTTGTCGAAGATTTTACTAGCTACCAACTCGAAGTTCTCGATGGCTCTCCTGTTGCTCACGCCGCTCAGCAATATGCTCAGCGGCTCGCTCCAACACTTCAGGTCGAACTTGACGTTACCTCCAGTGCGTAGGGATATCTCGGAGGCGGTGAGCACCAGGTCGCTGTTGCCGCAGCCGTTCCACTCGAAGCAGATCCTGAGTATTCGTCCCGAGGGAATGGACTCGAGCACCGTCTTCGATGCGGAGATGCAATTAGGAAGCTGGGGCTCAGGCGAGCCTCCGAAGAAACACCAGCAGGTTATGCTCCTGTCGTTGAGGGTCCTTTCCACCAGATCCTGCACCTTGACCTTCTTGGCGCTGTTTAACAGTTTGTGCTCCCAATTTTGACAGTACAAGCAATCGAAGTTGCATCCGAAGAGGAATATGGCCAGATTGTTGTAACCGCGCTCAGCCGATGGCATGAGCGAAATCTTTGGGTAACCAGATCCTGTACCCCCGGGGCAAAACCATCTGGAACAGCAGTTAGTGGGATGTGGGTCCAGATATTGGAAGGCCAGGAGTTCACCGGTGCCGACCATGCTCAGCATCTTGCCGTCGCAGTTGCGCCTCAGAGCACAGTAACCGCGCTCCCCTGGCGCCATAGAACAACGGTTAGAGCAGAGGTTGCACTCTAGGCCCCCAGCCGAAGAGGGTGGCGCGCCCGGCAGCCCGAAGCCCCTCCTGACCTCAGCGTGTAACCTCTTCGCGAGCACGAGCACCTCCTCAGAGCCATCCCTGGCGCAGTCCGCGCACACACCGACCCTGGCAGACAGCTTCGCTGAGGAGCCGCAAATCGCACACGAGGCCCTCAATCGCTTCACCCACAGCGCTGAACCAACCCTACATCTTTTGTAAAGACACCTTTATGACCCCTGAGCCCACCGGCACGCCTATCTCCTCGGCCACGAGAGGGCACTTGGCCCTCAACAGATAACAGACGTTCTTTCCGAGCTCGCTCTCAACCTCGGTCAACGTTTCATAGTTTCCCTGACCCTTCGCTATTATGAGGTCGCAAAGGCTGATGGCGGCCAGTAGATCTTCCGACGCGTGCTCAACGCAAACGCCAACGCAGTCGTTTCCGCTAGTCAGGACCCTGTCGACTACCTCCGCGAGCCCAACCTCCTCCACATCCTCCACTGTGGCGTCGTTGAGCACCGGTCTGGACTTCGCAACGACCCACACCTCGGACTTGTACTCCGACCTGAGGAACTCGATGAAGAGCTTGTCGAAGGAAACCTCGCCGGCGTTGTCGAGGAGATAAAGCACTAGCTTCGAGCTCCTTAATGCGCTGTCCAGGGCGTCGCTGTCGTCCACGCCTAAGGGCTGCTCAAAGCATTCCTCGACCTTAGAGGCGAAGGTTTCGAGGCTGAAGCTGTGGTCTTGGACCTCGAAGTCTATCAGGTTTCCAAGTATAGCAACCTTCGCGGCCTTCAACAGACCTTCCTTACCCTTGAGATCCTTTACCCAGCCTAGAGAAGAAACGAACTCTTTGGAGAGCTCGTTCGATGCCCTCTTGGCATCGCTGAATGGGTCCTCGTTCCCCGAGATCTCCCTGGCCAGCCTGCAGACGTGGGTGTGCAACATAGCTGCCGGAACCGAACCGTAGTCGAGGTTGAGGAGCCAGGACATCGTCTCCTTTAGTATCCTCGATCGCGCCTCTTGGTTTTGGGTCGCCCTGCATGCTATGTCGAAGGCCGCCCTTACGGTGCAGGGTATGCACATCAAACCCGCTTTCATAATTACCACTTTTTAGTACGCTGGTTGATTTAGAGTGGATGCTGAAGATATAGTTTTTGCGGGACTAGGAGCGCCCGCTACTCAGAGCTGTTTGTCCAGCAGAAGCGGCATCCACTCTAAACTTCAGCACCCTCCCTCAACCTGGAACTCTTTATCTTCATCAACTCCGAGTAGTACTCCCCAGTGCCTATCCTATCGTTTATGTCCTTGAGCGCTTGGTACACCTCCCTCAGGTATTCCCTGTCGTCGGCCACCACTACATCTCCGCCCTTTTCGCGCGCCCAATGATTTAAGCTGACGGCAGCGTCCCTGATGGTTGCGGACAGGACTCTGTGTCCCAGGTCACAAAGTTGCGCGTCGGTCTCATCGTGGAGCTTGAGGAGCCTATCCGCAATCGTCATCATCTCATTTGCCCCCTCAGATTCTATGTCGAGTAGCATGTCCGATAGTATTGTCCCGAGCCTCCTGTTTATGTGCTCCAGCACCACCGCGAAGCCCACGGTATAATGCACAAAGGTTAGGCTATTATCTTTTTCTATGGCCCGAGGATGCTTGGATCAGCGACGCCGGTTTTAGACGATATTGCTACGGCAGGAATGTCTCGAGAAACTTCTTCGCCACGACCAGCCCTTCCTCGTATCCGAAGTACGGGTCCTCGTGCTCGATTGTAAGTGCGTAGTCGTACTTGTGCTTCCTCAACACGGACATGAAGGCAGCCCAGTCGAGCGCCCCGAAGCCAGGCAGTCTGTGCGTGCACCATCCCTCTGAGCGCACGCCATCTCGAGAGACCTTCGACCACAGTATCTCCGCATCCTTCAGGTGCGTGTGATGTATCCTGCTGCCGAACTCGTCCTCGACCTCTACGACATCTATCAGCTGGCATATCAGGTGGCTGGGGTCGAACTCTAGACCGAAGCTTTCAGAGGGTATGGCCTCGAAAATCCTCTCCCATATGTGGGGCGCGTACGCTATGTTCGCCGGGCAGTTCTCTATTGCTATCTTTACGCCTCTGTCTTCAGCAGCCCTGACTATTTCAGGCCATACCTTCTTTATCTCGGCGATGTTGTCCTCTACTGAGCCAGGGAACAACCCCACCCAACCTGTGGCAACGGGCACCTCAAGCCTGTAGGCGCACTCGATGACGTTTAGGAAGAAATCCCTGTGCTCCCTTCGCACATGGTCGTCCTTGTGAATGGGGTTTCCATAGAACCCTATCGCGCTGAGCACAATACCGCTGTCCGATATTGCCTTCCTTAGCCGAGCAGAGTCGGATATGGCTTCCTTCACGTTGAAGAAATCGCTGCTTGGCGAAGTGCTGACGGATATCCCCCTGAAGCCCTTAGCCGCAGCCCACTGCAGCGTTTTATCAAGATCCCCTAACTGGCCCCCCGTCAAGAAACTAATGAACACGTTTTTCACCGCACCAATAAACACCGTGTGATTACTTATAGTTTTCCGAGGACTGACTTTGTCCAGCGCGTAGAGGCAACCTGAACCTCGGACCCAAGATGTTTATAAGATTCAGCAACAGAGCTCCTGATTTCTGGATCGTTTATATGGCCGCCGTCTAAGCTCGTGCGTCGTTGGTTCCAAGTCTTCTGTGACACCCGAGATGCAACTTGCCGTTGAACCATAGTTGCCATTGGGAGTTAGAATATTCACAGCTTCAATTGCGGAGGGTGTTAACTAGAGCTTGCTGCAGGGACATCACCCGATCTTGAACCTGGGGCCCTTGAGGGGTGCCTCTCCTAGCTCTATCCTGCGGACTAGGTCCCTGACCTTTTCCTCTATCTCTCCCACTATCTCCCTGGCGTCTTCTGTGCTCATTCCCGATGGATCTGGTACATCCCAATCTTCGACATGCTCTGCACCTACGACCGGACACTCCGACCCGCTGCATACAATGACCACCATGTCAGATTTGCTAATCAACTCCTTCGTCAACATCTTGGGCCTATTTGCCGATATGTCCAGCCCCCGCTCCCTCATGAGTTCGATGGCCATGCCGTTAACGGAGAGCGCAGGTTTTGGTCCAGCGCTTGTCGCGTGCCATCCCTCGGGAGCAACGGAGTTGAAAAGGGCCTCGGCCACTTGGCTCCTGAAGCTATTCTGCACGCACACAAAGAGCACCGTTTTTTGATTCATTTTTTCCAACGCCCAGCTGGACTGCGGCTATAAAGAGTTTGTGGCCGAAGCCTGGAGCATGCGGAGGAAAACGTTAAATCTCGGTGCTCGCTTCTTTTTTTGGGTTGCAGATAAGAATAGCAATTTCGAACATTTCGGGCGAGCGGCTCTGGGACCTTGAGACGCAAATGCCGACCAATGTCCAGATAGCAGTGAACATAAACGTACTCGGCCTCGAGGGGGCCGGTGGAAACCGCCTCACAGGGTCCTTCGTAGTTGCCGTAAACTACACGCCTGCCGTTGGGCAGCTGTCGGTGAAGGGCAAGGTCTTGATAGAGGGGGACCGAGAAGAACTGGAGGGGTTGAAGCGTGACATGGAGACCCGAAGGCCACCTGTCGTCCTGTTGCAATCTATAAACAACCACGTCATGGGCGAGCTCATCGTCATAAGCAAGGCCATGGGCATACCGCCGCCTCTCCCGCCTCTGGTGCCCACAACGGAGGGTCGGCCGCCCGACACCGCTGGAAGGATCGTGATCTGAAGCCCAAGGCGACTTCGGAAAAGAGTTATATTGAAATTCGAACAACCTTATGGGGTGATTTAAAACATGGATGTGATGGAAGCGATAAGGACAAGGAGGAGCATCAGGAAGTACAAACCGGACCCGGTCAGCGACGATGACGTGTTGCGTTGCCTCGAGGCCGCAAGATGGGCTCCGTCGGCTAACAACTCCCAGCCTTGGGAGTTCGTGGTTGTTAAGGACCCTGAGACCAGAAAGAGGCTGGCACAGATCCATAGTTGGGGTCGCTTCATGAAGGACAGCCCTGTAGTCATCGTAGTTCTAGCCGACCCAGAGAGGTCGCCCAACTACTATCACGGCGACGCGGCAGTTGCTACTCAGAACATGTTACTGGCCGCCCACTCGCTCGGCTTGGGCACGTGCTGGATGGGCGTGGTAAACACAGGCTTCGAGGAACCGATAAAAGAACTGCTTGGAGTACCCAGGAGCCTAAGGGTGTTGTGCACGGTATCGCTTGGGTATCCGGACGAGAGCCCCAAAAGGTCAAGGAGAGATCTGGACGAGATGGTGCATTGGGAAAAGTACGGACAAAAGCGGAAATGAGTTGAAAGCTGGGCCTTGGGCGTGATACTGACGCCTATAGTGAAGAGGAAGCCGATACCCCTCAAGTACCTCTACGGCAAAAGCTTTGCCGTGGATGCGAACCACACGCTCTACCAGTTCCTATCGATAATAAGGAAGGCCGACGGCACGCCGCTTACTGACCCGGAAGGCAACGTGACCTCGCATCTGGCGGGACTCGCATTCAGGACGAGCAAGCTCCTGTGCGACTTCAAGATGAGGTTGGTGTTCGTTTTCGACGGAGCGCCTCCGAGGTTGAAGGAAAGGGAGCTGCAGAGGAGGAGGGCGTTAAGGGAGAGGGCGATGGCAGAGTGGCGCGGAGCTCTGCAGAGGGGTGACCTCGCAGGGGCTTTCTCGAAGGCGGTCTCGTCCACAAGGCTTGACAGGCGGGGCATAGAGGATGCGAAGTACTTGCTCGGCGCCCTCGGGATACCTTACGTGCAGGCGCCCTCGGACGCGGAGGCGCAAGCCTCTTTCATGGCAAATAGGGGCGATGTGTGGGCAGTCGCGAGCAGAGATTACGACTCGCTCCTCTACGGCGCACCTAGGCTTGTCAGAAACTTGGGGATGCAGCCCACGGAGTTCCTGCCCAGCAAGGGCGTTTTGAGGGTGCTCGAGCCCGAGCTCATATCGCTCGAAGACACCATCGAGCTACTCGGAATATCGAGAGAGCAATTAATAGACCTGGCGATCTTGGTCGGAACCGACTTCAACGATGGCATAAAGGGCGTAGGGCCCAAGAGGGCTCTGAGGTTGATAGGTCAGTACGGCAGCATAGACCAGATGCCCCAGGACATCCGTTCTGGCTTGGGCGATTACGAGATCGTCAGGTCCATATTCTTGAAACCCGAGGTCACGGAGGACTACAACCTGAACTACGGGAAGGTGGACGAGCAGAGGGTCCTCAGGTTCCTGTGCGATGAGAAGGGCTTCTCCGTAAATAGGGTGAGGCTGGTGCTGGACCGGATGAGAAGGTTCCATTCTGAGCTTGGATCAAAGCACATGACCTTGAGGGATGTATTTCAATCCACACCCAACGGGTAGTCGCTGCCCTTTCGGCAGATAGGTCCCCGCGCCGCTGAGACCAATAATTGTTTTTTATACCCCACAGCAAGGAGGTATTAGAACGACGACTTGGCGCGAGACCTTGGGAAAATGCATGACCTGACCGGCCAGCTCTCGCTCTGCATACCGGCCAGAGGGAGCTTCAAATCGCCTGACGATTATATATCGCTCTTCATTTCCTGGCTTTCTAAGAGGACAAGGTACCTCAGAACCGAGGCGGGGAAGCACATCTTCGAGGGAGGCGTGCTATCGGCGCTCGGCGTTCCTATATCCGAGGGCGCGCTAGTTTCCCTTTCTTTCAGCTTTAGAGATGCCACTCCTGAATTTCTTGACGAGCTCCTCGTTGCGGCTACGAATGAGTACGCGACTTGCACCATGCGCATCTCCATGAGGTTCGAGGGCGAGATCTCGAAGGTAAGAGGGCTCCTGAAAGAAAGCTCCGGCGACTTCTCCGAGACCGAGGAGGGCAACTTCTCCGGCAGCCTGAGTTTACACGGTCAGGTCGTTAGAGTCAACGCGTACCCCTCTGTAAACAGGCTAAACTTGGAGTGCACCTTGGGTAGGTGGTCGGGCACCCCATCGGTGTTGATCAGAAGCCTTTTAGTGGGCAAGGCACCAACCTCCGTATTCCGGAGGTTGTTTGGGAGGTGAGGGGGGCTGTTGTTGTCTACATTTTTAAGTGGCAGTGTGCCACCGTTGTTACAGAAGAGAGAAGGAGGAAATGAGCTCTGAGGAGACATACAAACGGAGGCATGTGTTCGCGATAGACTTCGGCACAAGCGACCTCAAGTACGGGCCGATCAGCCTCGGTGAGGTACCCGAGGTTGTCCAGAACAGGGGTTACATACCCGACAGGTCATCGATAATGTACAGGCTATCCCAAGTCCAGAAGGAGGTCATTGTCGGCAGGGACCTGCCCATGTACCTTGAGGCTAGGGAGGACCTGCCCTCGAGGCTGATATATCCCATGAGGAACGGCATAATCGATAAGGACGATGATAGAGCCTGGAGGGTGGCTGGCGAGCTCATAGACTACACTCTCTCCACCTTCAAGCCAGCGGACCCGGATTTCAGGGGCTTCTACGTGATCGCGTCGCTCTCCTCTATAACCCCCAGGTACATGTACGAGAGGTTCTTCGAGCTCTTCAAAGGAGCGAACAGGGCACAGACGCTCGTGCGTGCCGTTACCATCATAACACAGCCACTTGCAGTAGCGATCTCTCACAAGATACTGACGTGCGTTGTATTGGAATCGGGACACGGGAACACCCAGATCTGCCCCATATCACGTTACCCCATAAGGAACGCGATACTGGCCATAAACAGGGGAGGCGGTGACGGGAACATAATAACGAGCGAGATCCTGAAGGACTGTGGTTACGGTGACCTGGTGCAGGAGGAGGCGCTCGTGAGGAAGGTGAAAGAGAACCTTGGCTTGGTACCCAGGGACCTGGAAGAGGCGATAAGGCAGGCAAGGGCATCTCCTGAGAGATTCAGGGCCGCCTACAAGGTAGAGGGTACAAGGATCACAATAGACCTGGCCGAGAACTCGTGGTTGCGCTTCCTCATAGGCGAGTACGTGTTCGACCCCAACAACGAGGTCTTCCAAAGCTACTTCACGAGAGGGATGCCTAAGCCCAAGGATGCTAAGATAGGGGACATAAGCCTGAAGGGGATGTTGAACTACGGTGATGCTGTGGCTGAGTCTGTGGAGAGATGTCCCATAGAGCTTCAGCCTTATCTGTACAAGCAGATCCTGCTTTCAGGCGGCAACTTCTCCTGGAAGGTCCCTGAGGAGCTCGGGGATGTTGCGGTCGACGCGAGGACCAAGGTCAAGACCCTTCTGGAAAGGGCTGGCGTATCGGGAGCGGAGGTCAAGATGGCGGAGTCGCCCCAGTTCTCGGTTTGGCGGGGCGCTCTGATCTACGGCTACGCGGTTCCCAGCGATTACGCATGGAACTGGGAGAGAATGGAAGGGTGGGTGAACCTAGGTGGCTAAGACCCTCGCGGGCAGGGTGAAATGGCACTTCCTCTCGAGGGGCTATCACGAGGTGCGGCACAAGGGGTCGGACAGGGAGCTGCTGTTCAAGGAAGGTTTGAACCTAACGCTCGTCAGGCTGGTAACAAGGGACGAGCTGAGGGACAGGAATGCCCTGTTAAAGGCGATCGTGAGCCTGAACCCACGGGATGCCAAGGTGAACAGGGCCTACTTGGCTTTGCCAAAGAGGTATGTAGCTGCGCTCGACGGGAGCATACTGAAGGACAGGGGCATAGGCGTCATAGCCTACGATGAGGGCAGCGTCCAAGAGGTCGTGCCCGCCGTGCTCTTCGAGAGGGAGCCCGAGAGCCAGCACGTGGATGAAACGGAGACTTTGCGGTACGACGTAGATGAGCTCAGGAGGCTATACACAGAGCTGAGGAAGGAGGTCATGGACTTAAGGGTCGAGCTTACAGACCTGAGGCGCGAGCTCAGAGGCCTTAGAACAGAGGAGCAGACCACGGTCGCGGTGGAAGAACGGAAGGAGAGGTCGAGAGCAGCAGGTAAAGCCCCCGGCACGCAGGGGAGCGAGCTGCCGAGCTTCTTCGCGGATAACCCTTGGCTGGACGTGTTATCGAGGAGGGGGAGGGAGGATGACACCGGAGGACGTTCTGACAAGTGAAATTAGAGCGATAAGGCTCGTTGTGGACCTTGAGGACCTATACAACCCGGAGGTCCTGCTCGAGGACTACTTGGAAGAAAATGGAGCTGAGCCCGAGCCCCCGAGGTACAGAGTGGTCACCCTGGAGGTACTGACATGTCCACAGGACGGCCAGCCAGTATCGATAGGCGAGTGCGGCAAGTGCAGGAGGTTCATAAGGCGTCTTGACAACAAGGTGTATTGTAGAGGGGGACTGCTCACCAAAGGCAGAGGAAGGAGGTAACAGAAGCATTATAAGTGAATGGAAGCGCCGTCTAACTGTAAGAGGATGTCGGCTGAAGGGAGCATGATCGTTGTCGATGTATCCGAGGGAAACATAGAGGACCTCTGCCGGCTCTGCGTGCCTCGTGAGAGGGAGGATGACACAGGCTTCGCGAAAGGCATGGAGCTCAAGAAAGCGTGGGTGAGCGGCATGCTCAGACGTTGGGGATCGGTTGCTAAAGTTGCGTATTTGGAAAACACCCCTGCGGGGTTGATACAGTATGTACCTGTTCCCGACGAGAAGGTCGTCCGCATCCTTTGCATATTTGTGCCGCACGAGGAGCATTGGAGGAAGGGCATTGGCAAGAGTCTTTTAACCAGCCTCATCGAAGATATGAGAAGCCCAAAAGAATGGTTAGGCGGCGAACCTCCGTCGGCGCTCGTGACCCGACCTTTTCCCGGTGAGAAACCTGGACAGTATCCAGCTAAGAGCTTCTTTAGGGACATGGGCTTCAAGCAGGTAGAAGGAGACCCCGGCTTGCTTTGCTATCCCCTTAGGCGCGGTTTCGTCTACAGGCCTGTTGAGCGAAGGGGACCAGAATACGTTCCACAGGAGGATGACAAGGGCAAGGTGGTGGTGATATATGGACCCTCTTTCTGCCCCTGGTCCTACGTCTTCCTTGAGAGGTCCGTAAAAGAGATTAAGGAGGCCATACCTGGAGTTTGCGTAAGGTGGATAAGCAGCCTAGAGGAACCTGCCGAGGCTGAGAAGCGTGGCATTCCCGAGGGCATAATTGTGAACGCCAGGATCATAGGAACCTTCTTGCTGAACGACAGGGAGGCGTTCCTGAAGGAGGTGTTCAGCGCGCTTGGAGAGAACTAAGATAATGCCCTAACGCTAACACCTCCACCGTGGATAATGGCGATCCGCGCGCTGGCCAACCACCTCATTTTCACAGGCTTTTTGAAACCCTGCCTAGTAAGGGAGCCCGTTTTAGGAAACCCGAATCCTCGTACCAACGTTGCGCAGAAAAACATATAGACGTTGACAATAAGCATACTGTCATGACCACGACCAAGAGCCTAGAGGAGCTCTGCGACATAGCGGTGAAGCTTGGGGCAGCGGAGGCTAGGGTGATCAAGGCTAGCGATGTGGTGGTGAGGGATTGGGTCAGGCTCAAATGCCAGTACGGATGCGACGGTTATGGCAAACGCCTTTCATGCCCACCGTACTCGCCGACCCCAGAGCAGATGAGAAGGGTCCTGAGCGGGTATTCCTCAGCGATATTGTTGCGTTTCGAGCCCGAGTGGGAGAGCGTTCACGAGGTGGTCGCGAAGTTGGAGAGGGAGGCCTTCTTGTCGGGTTACTACTCGGCATTTGGCTTAGCCTCCGGACCTTGTCCGCTATGCAAGGAATGCAATCTGAAAGAGTGCGTGCATCCTGAAATTGCAAGGCCCTCGATGGAAGCGTGTGGCATAGATGTGTATGCGACCGCAAGGGGTGCAGGTTTCACGATAGAGGTTGTGAAAACACATAGGGAAAGGCCTAGGTACTTCGGTCTACTGCTCGCCATTTGATGGTTGAGGGGCCTGTCCAATATTTTTAAGCTGTCTAATCTTCCATTTCGTGTTATGAAAGTAGACCTGTACTGGCAGGTGACGCGCGTTGCAAAAAAGCAGAATTAGATAGTTTGTTTTACTTTGTGGATTCTAGTACCCTTCTCACCGCCCTGAGCGCTTCTCTCGATTCTACTAGCGGCATGAACTCCAAGCCCACGAAGCCGCCATAGCCTAACTCATCTATCCTCTTGAGGACATTGGAGTAGTTTATCTCGCCTGTGCCGAACTCGTGTCTACCAGGTACGTCGGCCGCGTGGAAGTGACCTATTAATTTTATGTTCTTTGTGATCGTGTCGATTAGGTTACCCTCAGTTATCTGTTGGTGGTAGATGTCGTAGAGCAGCTTTATATTCGGACTGTCAACTTCTCGCAGGATCTCAAAGCCCTCGCCAGAGGAATACAGGTAGTAGCCCTTATGATCGACCAAGACGTTGAGGGGCTCGAGCACTAGAGTTACGTTGGCATTCTCTGCAAGCTTGGCAGCCTCCTTGAGAATCTTAACGATGTTCTGGTGTTGCACAACCCTAGGAACACCTATCATCTCATTCCCTGTCGTCACTATAAGCCTCTCGCAACCGAGCTTGTGCGCGACCTCTATGGAATCCCTTAGGCCCTTAATAAACACATCCTTTGTGCTATAGTCGACTATCCTGCCTCCAGGATCTACGCTGAGGGACGAGATAGCCAACCCGTGCTCCTTTTTACTTCTCAGGATCGCGTCGACATCCTTGTTCCGCCAACCCCAGAACTCGAATGCCTCGAAACCAGAGTCGGCCACAGCGCCTATTCTCTCTAGGAACGGGAGTTCCGTGAATATCATCTCAACACAAACTGAAAGTCTTACCATCTTCACTCGCCTTAGCCTTATGCGTAACTTGAAAACAGATAAAGGTATCTTCGAGAAGCATTTGGTTGAGTGGAGCCATATATATTATGCATTTTAAAAAGCAGATCTGGCGCCTGCAGAACCTTAAGTTCCTGTCGTTCTAGGCTAGCGAGAGCCCTTCCCTCTTGGCCTTGCCCTCGACTCGCGCAACTACCAGCCTCGCAATCAAAGTGAATAACGCTAGAAAAAGCATCAGCGCCCCGATCTCGATCTCGACGGGCCAAATTGTGCTAGTGTCCATGATGGCATGACGGGCAAGGTCGATACCATGGGTGATCGGGATGCAGAAGGCTAGCAACTTGAACTCATTAGGCATGAACTGCAAAGGTACAAACATGCCTGTTGCCACTTGGAATAGGAAGTTCATGAGGCCCATTATCGCAGATATGTTCTTGAATACTAGGAGGGCGCATGACAACATCACCCCTATCTGGCATAACACTAGGAAGCACAGGAAGATGGCTAGGAACATCAGGACGAGCGACGCCGGTGTAGGCGCTCTTCCCAGCGCGAGCATACCGATTGCGAACATGGGGAGCAGGTCGAAGACCGTGGCCACGATCGCCTGGGACAGCGAATATGAAAGTATGTAAGAATATCTAGAAACCGGTGATGCGAATGTGTACTCGATCTGCCCTGTGTTTAACTCACCCTGTATCTCCCATGGCGAGCCCCAAATCGCGGCCGATTGATACGCCTGGAAGGCCACGCCTATGAGCAGGAATGTGAAGTAGTTGGAGCTCCCTACAGCACTCTGCAGCTTTGCGGGGTCGATGAGCGGCACGAACACGAGGAGCCCAAAACCCCATGCGAAGCTCATCAACAACTCGAGCGCGAAGTTGACCTTGTATCTCGTAATGCTCTTTATCCTGCGCCAGGTTGACATCAAAGTGAGCACCAAGGGCCCGCTCATCCGCTTTCTTCACCTCCGACCATCATTTTGAACGCCTCCTCCAAGGTCAGATGCTCAACGCCCACCGGCAACCTGTGGCCGTTCCTCTTGAGCACCTCCACCACCCTTGGCAACACCTCGTAGGCGTCGTTGCAGTAAAGCCTGAGAGAATGGCCTTCCTCGTGCGCTCTTAGGACTCCGGGTATGCTCTTTATGACCGGTTTTATACCTTCATCGATGTTGTTGCCGGATATCTCTATAACCTCCGCCTTGGTCACCGACCTCCTCATGTCTTCAGGAGGGCCATCGAAGACGACCTCTCCCCTGTTGATCATGACGATCCTATCGGCCAGCTCCTCGGCCTCTTTCATGTTGTGCGTCGTGACCAACAGCGCGGCCCCGCTCTTTCTAGCGTACTCCCTCAGGTAGGACCTCATCTTGGAGGCTGCTATGGGATCAAGGGACTTCGAGGGCTCATCCATGAAGACGACGTCCGGTCTCGTTATGAGCGCCCTCATTATGACGAACATCTGCTTCTCGCCGCCGGACAAAGCTATGAAGTAGGTGTCGAGCTTCTCGCTGAAGCCCAGCGTTTCCGCCAGCTCAGAGATCCTCCGCTTGGCCTCCTCTGTGCCGATGCCGTGGAAAGCCCTGGCGAAGAATAGCAAATTCTCCCTTGCGGTCAACCTGAAGTAAGCCGACCTCTCGCTGTCCTGCCCAGCATAGCCTATAACCCTCCTGACCTTGTCGGGTTGCATCAGGACGTCGTAGCCAGCGACCCGAGCTTTGCCACCATCGGGCAAGAGGAGGGTTGTCAATATCTTTACTAGGGTGGTCTTGCCAGCTCCGTTCGGTCCAAGCAGGCACACGATCTCACCCCTTTTGACTTTGAGGTCCACGCCACGAAGCGCCTCGACCACCTTGCCTCCCGTTCTGTAGGTCTTTCTGATTCCATCGGCAAGGATTGCGACGTTGTCGGCAACTCCACCCTCGAACAACTTCAGCCCACCATCGCTTTGCGTTGTCCTTGACCACGCGTAATTACCATTTCGAAAACAAGTGGTCGCCAACCTGTTCACCCTTTGTCTAAACGTGTTTAAAGGCCGACCGCACAACATCTTAGCGCTCACCCAAATTCTTCAACAGCGAGTCCACCTCGTCATAGACATCGGCCGGGTCGGGTTCTATCCCGCTAAGGAGATCCGAAATCTGGGCCTTAGCAACCTCGACCATCGCCTCTACGAACCTCTGACTCAGATTCTCGTCTTCCACTCTCTGCGCCTTTTCTCCCGACTTCAAGATCAACATACTTTGGGTCGCCATTATCTTGGTATCCACGAGCTCCAAGGAAACGTTGCCCCTCGATACGGTCAACCTGTATCCGGGGCAGCCTACGACCAGGCTGCCTGCGCTATCCCTTGCGTAGGAGTTTCCCCTCCTAACGGTAGTATAGGTTTCGCCATCGGTCCTAACCCTCCAACCATCCCACATGGCCCTGACCTCGTTATCGACGGAGGTCACAGCAACTTTAGATTCGCCCTTAGACGCGACTAGGACTCTGTGTTTCCTTGGTGTTGAATCGACAACATGGACGAAGGGCGGTATGTCGACGACGCTTCCCTCGTCCGTGTCAGCAATTCTCATCGGCCCTATCCTGACCTCGCTTGCTCGATCCTCATATTCCTCAACGCTCAGGAAGGGCAACCGAACTACGGCGTGCCTGCCCAGCTGCTCTCTTCTGCTTTCGTAAAGTGCCTTTGCACGTGCAATCTCATCTTCGCTCGCGCTCCTTATCTTGGCGCCCCTCTTAAGCCTCGATGAGAGGATTAGCACCGGCCTTTTCGCCTGAACCCTGAGGGTGCCGAGCGTAGTGTTCAAGTTCAGCTCCACGTCATTCAAGGCCACAGCTCCCACCATTTTGCCGTCCATGGTAATCGGCAACCCTGTGAAGCTATCTGCCTTGACACTCAGGTTGTCTGTCAGCCTTATCTCGCCTCCACCAAAGCTCACAACCTCCTTTGATATCAAGCGTGCATAAGGGACCTCAAGCCTCCCGAAGAGCCACGAGGCTACAAAGAACAAAATACCGGCAACGAAGAGCGTGATTGTGTAATCAGTGTAAGCCTTTTCCAGACCTAGGAAACCGCCAAAGAAGAAAGCCAGGCTGAGTTCAACAGCGAAGGAGCCCACGCTTGACGCCAAACTTGAGAGAAAGCCAAATGCGCTTCTGAGTTTTACGTTAACTAGGTTGGCGAGCAAGAGGAAGAGCGCGAAGGCGTTCACCAGCTGCGCGTTGTACTGCGAAAGCAGGAGCGCAGACCTGAAAATCCAGACAAGCGCCAACAGCACAGCAACCGAGGAAAAGAGAGCGCCTAGCCGAGACCTCAGGGACAGTTCAGCTCACCTCCTCAAGCTCGCCCTCCTTAAGGGCCCCATAGAAGATCGCCATTAGCCTCAACAGCGACCTGCCCCTGTTAGTTATCCTGTAGCTTCCCGTCAGGTCCTCTCGGACTATGAGCTTGACGCTTATGAGCTCATGCAGGTGGTACTGCAAGCTGGACTTTGGGTAGTCTGGTGGGAACGCCTTTGCTATCTCGCCGTAGGACTTGGGGCCATAGTAAAGCAGTTTCAGTATCTTGACCCTATCAGGCCTCGAGACGGACCTCATTGCAGCGGAGGCCTTGTCGTCGGGCATCTCGTCCACTATGTCGCTCAGCGCATCCTCGCCTATCTCGGCAAAACTCCTCCTTATGCTGTCCCTAATCACCTTGACGAGGTTTGTAGCTATCTCTACACCTGGCTCTATTAGCTCATCTCCGACCTTTATGCTAACGCGTCGCTCAGGGTGCTCGATGTCCAAAAACATTTCCTTCTCCCCTCTGTCTCCTCTCCTGAGTTCCGCAGTGGCTTTCTTCAAGTACTCTTTCATCTCGTCTACCTCCTTGATTCGCCTTTCGAGCTCGTCTAGTCGCCTCCTGAGCTCATCCTCCGAATCTTTTTCACCAGACATATTGTTCCTCTGGGACAATTATTCTGTACCTACTATATAAATCTGTCCAATAAAAATATTCTGTGAATACATAATTTATGGACTTTTATTTTACCTTAAATATAACCCCTTCTTGCTATTTTAGAAGACAATTATATTATTTAATTAAGGCAATAAAACTTCACTGATACTAAGAGTAAGCGTGAAGTTTAATAATTACCTTTAACACGTGTAATGAAGTTCTTTGGCACTTAATAGACCTATTTAAGCTCTAAGATTCCTTGATCGTTCAATATTCGGTTTTCCAAAGAGGATTTTGTGTGGTATTGATTGGAGTGGCATCCCGTTGGTCCGTCAACTTCCCAACAATTCTCTTTGCTCTTTTTACTATGACTTTAGACTTGTCAGAGTATGTGGACAACCCTAATACCCCTCTTTTCCAAGTATTCGGAGATAAACCTCCTGTGACAATAATTCGGGTTGACCTCAAGGCACATGATGCACGCATTCTTATCTTCGGCTAGCTCGAGGAGAGCCTTGATGCCGGAAGCGAAAAGCCTACTCCTCATGTGTTTCTTATACCCTCCACTTCTGTATCCGCCGAGCTCTCTCCCCAGCCAGACGTACGATATGCCCTCCCTTTGAAGCCATCCACTCATCACCTCGCCCTTGAAATGTTCTAGTTTAGAGGTCGGGAATCGGCGCACGTCAACGAGGGTTTGGATGTCGTGCGTCCTCAACAGCTTCAAAAATTCCTCCGCCGACCTTCTACCGTGTCCTATCGTCCACACCCTTATCTCAGTTGTCCCCTTATCACCTCGTGTTTGCACTTCAGGCCCTTCTAAACTCGACCTTTTGAGAGCATTAATGCATGACGCCCTCAAAAGGAAAGCAAGACCTGCCAAATGAACAGATACCCCAGAGAGTCGACTTCCTCCCATATCCTCCTGAAGATGTTTTCGTCGCCGGAAATCAGAGATATCTCCTTGCGTTTTTCCTCCCAAGGAATGCATGCGCCTGGTTTGGCCTTTGCTTTCGAAGACGTCAACCCTAATCTGCACCTGCCTACCTGTTCCTTGGTAGAACTTTGCTCCGAACTTTTTGGATGTCCTATCGGATACGTGCCGTAGCTACGCGTGAATTCGGTCATCGCCTTGACATTCTCAATCCTAGCGTCGTTCTGAATGATTGCTGATGCGTCCATTATATACCCCCCATCACGGGCTAAGCAGTCGATCACCTTTTTGCAGTAACGACGTACCTCCTCAGGTGTTCCGACAGTAAGCAGCCAATTCGGTATACCTCCACTGATGCAGAACTTATGCCCTAATCTATTACGCGTCTCGAGGATATCGCCCCTATCGAGGTGGAAGACGATGCTGCCCTCGGGCAATTCGGCGAAGCTATCGAGATGGCGAGTCCAGTCGCCTTCGGCATAGAAAAGCACTTGATGCCCATGGCCCCAGAGTTCCTCGATGATCGGCTTCAAAGTGCGCCAGTGGATATTTGTAAAGTGGTTCATGCTGATGAAGGGCACGGAGCTTCTGTGCATCCAAAAACCTATGGGTACTTTCTTCTCCGGGTCAGCAGTCATGAGCGCAACCTCTGTCAAGTGCGGGGCCAGAGCCTCACAGGCTTCAAGCACCTTTTCAGGCTGCCTGTGTAGATCCTTTGCCAAGCCAACATAACCGCGCAGCTTATCGGCGATTATGTCGAGCGGCGCTTTGAGGATGCCGGCTATGGCCGACACGGTTCCCGTTTCCAGCCTCATCCTTTCTACCTGCAACCCGAGCGCGTTAAAGTATTCACTCATGGCCATGGAGCCCTTTACCAGCGCAAGTTTATTGCGATATGAAGACGATGCACCCTCGGCCGCGATCTCGCTTGAAACGCGCGGTAACCAGACGTTATACAGGAATGCTGTTGGGTCATCGATGAGCAAGTTGTACTCGTCCGGCTTCATGAACGCCCTTTGCTCAGGAGGTTCCAGGTACTGGAACGCCGTGTCAGGCGGGATGTCGATACCAGGTATGGCGTAGTATTTTAAGCCAAGGGCTTGAGTCAGACCCGTCCACACGTAGACCATGTTTGCTACCACTGCATCCCAGTCGAAGTCCCTGGCGCATCTGAGCACGGCCTCAAAGGCTTTTCTGTAGTCGTGAGTCACGTCTTGGCAGGTGTAGCCTGCGTAATTCGCGGCGAACTCAGCAACGAACGGGCGGATTGGGATCCTGTCTGGTTTTTCGTTGCGCATAGCAGTTATGTACCGATTTAATCGTTCTCGGTAGAGGTGCTCTTTATCGTTCAATTCAGCCACCTCCTTATCAGCTTTCGACAACGGTGAGGGCTATCTTAACGCCGTTAAATATGTTATCCGTGTCAGGCAAAAAACTCTAACTTAACGAACTTGAACTTTGACAAGGGTCACCATGCGTGCGCTAGTATGCAGCCTGGATTGAAAGCTTAACCCTTTAGATGGCCGAGCGCGCTAAATGTTATAAACTATGGCGCCTATTCTCAGCCATGCCATTACCAAGCGGCTTCGACAGGGAGGACAAGTTGCTCATCATCCACGCGGATGACGTAGGCATGTGTCATTCAGTGAACGAGGCTACTTTCACCGGTTTTCAACAGGGCGTGGTGTCGAGCTGTAGCATAATGATGCCATGTCCATGGGTTCTAGAGGCAGCAAAGTTCTTCAGGGAAAACCCGCAATATGACCATGGCATACATTCGACCCTAACAAGCGAGTGGATATTTTACAGGTGGGGACCCGTGAGCTCCAAGAACGAAGTACCCTCGCTCCTCGACGACCAACAGTACCTGTGGAGGAACGCAGAAGATGCTGCGAAGGCACCTGCGGAAGAGGTCGAGGTCGAGCTCAGATCGCAGGTTAAGAGGGCATTCGACCTGGATCTCAAACCCTCACATTTGGACACGCACATGGGCACAGTTTACTTCAGGCCTGACCTTTTGGAGACTTACATCAAAGTCGCGCTTGATAGCAACCTGATACCTATGTTGATCAGGCCTACGGAGAACGCGCTAGAACTGGCCAAGGAGATGGGTATAGTGTTATCTGAAGGTACGATCAGCAACATATTGAAATCCGGTTTACCCATGTTGGACAACTTTGTCGGATCCACGTTCGGGTCTGACCTGCAGGAAAGGATAAAGTGGTTTAGGGCTACATTGAACGAAGTTAAACCGGGCACTATCACCCAAGTGATAGTCCACTTGAGCCTGTGCAGCGACGAAATAAAGGCCATCATGCCAAGCTACGCAGAGAGGTGTCTAGACTACGAGTTGGTTACATCTAAAGAGGCGATTAAAATCATCGATGAGCTCGGGTTCACCTTGGTTGGTTGGAAGGATCTGAGGTCAGCTATTCGCGCGTGAAAGCTCGAAGGCTTTTTCTACGCTTTCATGAAAGAGTAACAAAGCTGAAGGCTAGGAGGATGGCTTATTCACCTTGTCATGTCCCGCAAAGACAGCAGAATCGAAACCATTATCATGGAAGCTCCAAAAAGCCCCCTAGTCCCCATGCGCTCGCCAAGGGCCAAGAACGAGAAGAGGGCGGCGAACACGGGCTCAGAAGCGTATACCAAGGATGCCTGCGAGGCTGTGGTGTACCTCTGGCCCACTAGCTGTAGAACGCCCACCAGCAGAGAGCAGACGACCGCGAGGTAAAAAAGCGCGTAGTACAGGCTGTCAAGCCATCGCAATTCGACGCTCGGCGATAGCAAGAGCGCTAAGACCGCTGTGACCGCGTACTGCGCAAAGACCAGCTCCAGTGAAGGGTGAAGCTTTGAGAACTTGTCAACGGCTAGAACGTGAAAGGCCCAAAACACCGCACCGCCGAGGACTATCAGATCCCCCAGCCGCGATTCAAGAGAGCCGCCTGTAACTAGGTACATGCCAGCTACAGACAGCACCATCGCGACCGCGAAACTGCGACTGTATTTTCTTTTTTTGTAAATTAGGTCGACAGCATACACAATGGGTATGTAAAGGCTTGTTATGAACCCCGCGTTCGACGCAGAGGTATACTCCATGCCTAGACCTTGTAGCCAGATGCCACCAAAGTAGAGCACGCCCAGTATCGCTCCGGCCCCCAGCGACAGAAAAGATCTTTTATTTCTTTTCCAAAAATTGTATAAAAAGTAAGGTGATATTAACAGGGTTGAGAGACCGAACCTCAGTACGACGTATTTGCTGGTTCCGATCTCCGAGACCGTGACCTTGATGAGCGGGAAGGAGGTGCCCCAGAGCAGGGAAACCAACACCAGTAGGGACGTTCCTAACAGCGCCCTGCGACCATTGCTCTGCATGCGAGCTCCAGAGCAGGGCGCACTTTAAAAAAGTAACTAACGGGATCTGCTTGCTTAGGAGCTGATGTCGTTGTATTCGAACCTGCGTTATTGAAAGGCGAATTAAGTCAGTGATGTGCAGGAGGTCGGCCTGTAGCCAGAATTAAGTCACCCCTCAATGACCGCGCATACCTTTAGGCTTTTAGTAGGCCTTCCTAAATGTATTTTAGCAAGTGGCATTAACAGAGGCGGCGTGTTTGAGGGTAATTTAGGTGTGTTTTAAATGTCCTTGAGCTTGGCGTTCAAGATAAAAGGCGAGATTGCTCGTAACTTTGAGAGCGCGAAGTTTTGGGGTAAAAACGCCAAGGTGCTTGTTGCAACAGAAGCTTTGTTCGCTGTTTTCATGAGCTGGGTTTTCTTCTATCAGGCGGTATTCTTGAGGGCCTTGGGCTTAGATGAGGTTTCGATAGGAGTCGTGATGACAGTGCCATTGGCTTTGCAGATGTTTCTGCCTATGTTGGGAGGCTATCTAGCAGACAGATTCGGCCGGAAGCGCGTATTAATTTTGTTCGATAGCGTTGGGTGGATTGGTGCCATGTGCGTTTGGTTTATTGCCGAGAACTTCACCCAGGTAATCGTAGCCGCTCTGCTCCAAGGTTTGACCACGACAATATACGGTGTCTGGGAGACCCTGCTCGTCGAGGACACCGATCCACGGCACAGGGTGAGCATATACAGCACGATACACGTGTTGTATATAGTGGCTGGAATGTTCACACCAATCGCAGGAGCGCTCGTAACTATCTACGGTGTTGAACAAGGTTGTAGGTACTTGTTCTTGCTAGCGATTTTTGCATTGATAGCAATGCTTGCAATTCGAGGAGCGCTTCTGACAGAGTCCGGCGTTGGTAAGGTCCTGGCTTCTAGAGTTGCCGGCGCGGCTAAAGCCCACGGTAGCAACTACTCTCATGTCTTAAGACTGATAATCCAAAATAGAAAACTGCTGGCAGTTTTCGTATTGATCACCACAGGGAACATAGGGTATCAACTTGTTAACACCTACAGGCCACTGTACTTGAGCGACCCTAAGGGCCTGAGTCTGGATGAGGGCTCAATGTCAGTCGTGCCTATGGCAGCCTCCATTCCGAGCCTGATAGCCCTTCTATTCATTGTGCCCAAGATGAAAGCCGCGCGCATCAAAAAGGCAACTTTTTACTCCTATGTCCTAAGTGCATTAGGGCTCCTAGTTCTGGTCCTAGCTCCTAAAGGATCATTGGCACTAGCTGTGCTGTCTGCCACGTTGGATAGCGCGAGGTTCATAGCGACGTTCTCCCTGCTAAGGACCTTGCTGGTTAACGCGATAGATGAGATAGATCCTATGGCGAGGGCCAAGATAATGTCCCTGAGCGTTTCCCTACCTGCACTGGTATCGTGGCTATCTCCGACAATAGGCGGTTACATGTACAGCGCCGGACCAACTATGCCTTTCACGGCTTCTATAATCCTCCTCGTTCTGAGCCTATTTTTCATCGCCTATGTGTAGATTTGGAGTCCAGCTCTTGTGTAAAATCGCTTACACTTTGATTTGGCATTTTCGCTGAGGTAATCCAAATAAAGTCCAAGGTTGTAGATGTGCCGATGTCAGCGATCAGAACAGTGGACCTGACGAGAGTTTTCAAGAGGGAGAAATCGGAGCTGATAAAGGCACTCGACAATGTAAGCATAGATGTCAACAAAGGCGAGATATTCGGGCTGCTGGGGCCCAACGGCGCGGGCAAGACGACGCTGATAAAGATACTTTGTACCTTGCTACTACCTACGCGCGGCAAGGCGTATGTCCACGGCTATGACGTTGAGAAAGAGTACAACAAGATAAGGGAGATGATAAACGTAGTCTCGGGGGGCGAATCATCAGGGTATGGCATGCTGACGGTCAGGGAGAACCTCTGGTTCTTCTCGCAACTCTATGGCTTCGATGGTAAGGAGGCTAGGAGGCGGATCGATGAGCTGGTTGAGTCCCTCTCCATGGGCGATTTCGCCGATGTAAGGCTGAACAAGCTCTCGACTGGCATGTTCCAGAAGTTCCATTTGGCGAGAGGTTTGATAAACAACCCGAAGGTACTCTTCTTGGACGAGCCAACGCTGGGCTTGGACGTCGCGGCTGCGCGCGAGATAAGGAAGATTGTGAGGCGTTGGATAGACGAGGATTCCAACAGGGCTGTTCTGTTGACGACGCACTACATGGCTGAGGCGGAGGAGCTTTGCGATAGGATAGCGATAATGCACAAAGGAAGGATAATCGCCCTAGGGTCGCCTCAGGAGCTCAGGGACAGGGCCAATCCGGAGAAGGTATTCGAGTTGGATTGCAAGTACGAGGGAGATTTGGAACTGGTGATAAAGGGCATCGCAGGAGTTAAAGCATCTCTGAGACACGATCCGGAGACAGGGCTATCGAAGATGAGGCTCGTGCTGACCGATGCTGACATCGACGAGGTCGTCAGGGACCTCGTAAACAGAGGTATATCGGTGCTCTCCCTGAAGAGGGCCGTCCCCACGCTCGAGGACGTGTTCCTTACGACAGTCGGGGTGGGCCTCGTTGAATAGGGCGTTGAAGCTGTTCCTGAAGTCGGCATTTGCCAGGTGCTACATAAGGATCAAAGGGGGCAACAGGGAGCTCAGCTGGCTCATCTTTGAGGTCGTAATGCCTCTGCTGGGCATAGCCGCGATCGTGTACACCTACGACTTCCTGGGCGCGCCTGAGACCTTCGTGGGCTTCGTCATATTGGGAGGTGCTATGTTCTCCTATTGGTTCAACGTGCTCTGGGGCATAGGCATGAACTTCTACTGGGAGAAGGAGCGCGGCAACTTAGAGAAAATACTGGTAACGCCATCCCCGCTTCAGGGCGTACTCCTCGGTATTGCGCTCGGGGGCATGTTCAACACGACCGTAAGGGCGTTGGCCACGGTGGTGATCGGGATTGTGATATTCAACGCCAAGTTCAACCCAAGCGGCATCGCACCCGCTATGGCCGTTTTCAGCTTGACGATATTCGCCCTCTACTCTCTGGGCATGTGCTTCGCCTCCTTATTCCTCAAGCTCGGGCGCAGCGGTTGGAGGCTTACAGAGCTCATGCAGGAGCCTATAAACTTCCTGTCAGGACAGTATTACCCTCTTAGGACACTGCCAGCGATCCTGCAGCTCTTGGCGAGCCTGATACCAATAACCATAGGCATAGACGGCGTGAGGCTGTCTCTAGTACTTGGCTCTTCTGTCTTGGACTTGAGGCTCCACCTGGCGCTGCTTTTGTTAATCGGCATCTCCATGTTCGCGATTTCCTACCGCGTTTTGAATTGGATGGAGCGCAAGGGCAAGGAGGACGGAAGCTTGACGATGAGGTGGATGTAGTTGAAGACACCTAACTTACTCAAGAGGATGTTTGCCTCGATCTGGTTAACGTGGCTTGAGTCGAGCAACTGGACGAACCCGTTGGTCTACATGGGTTACGTGCTAGTGAGGCCTATCTTCAGCACGCTGATCTACGGTTACATCTACTTGGCATTTGCCCTTTACACCGATGTCTGGAATACCGAGGTTGCGCTTTACGTCGTAGGCGGGTCGGCCCTCTACCAGTTCATAGTTAGCGGGATGTCCAGCGTGACTTGGGTTGTGCACGAGGAGAGGGAACACTACGAAACCTTGAAATACGTGTACATTTCTCACCCAAACCTCCAAGAGTACCTGGTCAGCAGAGGCCTTTTGGGCTACGCACTGGGATTGTTCCTCATGGCGATCACGATCTTGGTGGGTTCTGCCCTAGTGGGCTTTCGCAACTTCTCCTTAAACGTCCCCCTTATACTCGTCGGTACGATAATGGCTGTGATCTGGTCTTCCTCTTTGGGTGCCCTCGCCTCTGCCATATCCCTGTTTTCGTCCGAATACGGGACTGTGATAGCGATAAGCTTCGACAGCTTTCTCATGATATTTGGCGATGTCTTATTTCCCTCCGAGAAATTGCCGGAGTGGGCTTCTTGGATAGCCCAGGCACTACCTCTGAAGGATTGGATGGCCATGATGAGGTTTGCGATCTTCGGAATTGGCACTCCTGACATCTCGACGTCCATCCTACAACAAGCTTTGAAAACCGCAATAATCTTTCTGTTGTCCTTGGTGGTCTTCAGATCAGCTGATGTGCTCATAAGGAAGAAGGGATACATCGACATAACTACTGAACATTAGATACGAAAAACCATCGCGTGACATTATTTAGATAGGTCATGTGCTCGTAAACTTGTGAACGAGATCAGCTTATTAAGACCTCCAAAAAGTCACCGGCATTCAAAGAAATCGGCTCCGATAATGAAGCCGTTACATAGCCCCCATCAAAGACGTAGGAGGCGGCCAACTCCCCCCTCTTTGAGTGCTTGATCACGACGCGCTTGCCGCTCGTTTGACCGAAGCCAAACTTGACTCTCCTGAGTTCAAGCTTGCCGTGAAGAACTTCTATCACTTCCCTACGAAGGCCTCCCTTGAGTTCCCTTCTGTAGCTTCCCCATCCGCTTCCCGTGGAAAAGAAGCACTTGAAGTCTTCCTTGAACACCTTGGGCGCAAACCCTATCGTCTTTTCAGGAGCGTTGTACTCAAAGCCGCTTAACGCTAAGAGAAGGGACCAGCTAGACATGGCCCTAGCGTAGTGGTGACCGCACTCAACCTCGTCCCATGGGTTCCTCTTGAGACCGTCGTACCTTTCCCTGACCCCTCTGACTATCCTAAGGCCATCCTCGACGAGGCCCTCGTATATGAGGTGGGCCGCCACCTGGTACTCTATGCCAGTCCAGACCTCGTCGCAATAGGGGAACGGGTACGTGGGCCTCCCTCCTCTCGGCCAGGTGCAGAGCAGCAAACCGCTCTCGTCGTTCAGGGCATAGGTCCTCTGGCAGTTTTCGTGCTCGAGGAGATTTCCCCTCCAGTTGTAGCGGAGGATCGACTTGAGCGCTGACCTCACTTGCTCCTCTGGGAGGATGTGACCCAGGCCCACGACGTGGCTTAACCATTGGCCCAACAACTGGTCCGAGAGACAACCTTCGCCGAACTGGTACCTCGCGTTGGGTTCGTCTTTGAACCTCTGCACATAGTATTCGCCGTTCCAGAGCACCTTGCTGAAGTTGCTCCTCCCCCTCTCGAACACCTCCCTGTACTCGGAGGCCGATTCCTCGTCGCCAAGGTATCTGGCCATCTCCTCGGCAGCCCTTAGTGCACCTAGGTACATAGAGCTTGTCATCGGGTTCGGCCCGTAGAACTCAATGTCGTAGGTGTTGTGCTGCTCGCCTTCCATCAACCCATCTCTGTCCTTATCCCAAGCGCTCCACGCGTACTCGAGGGCCCTTTTTGCGTGTGGCCACAGCTCCCTCAGAAAGCGATCGTCGCCACTTAGCCTCCACTCTCGGTATAGCTTCATGATGCAGCCCATCTGACCGTCCGCTGCCGGCTTGAACTTCCACCTCGCTCCGACCAAGGGTATGAGGGTCCTGAACGCCATGTTGCCGGAGTCGTCGGTGTTGTTCAGGAAATCGGTCAACCGCATGGTGCGCTCGAGGCTGGGGAAAAGATGCGCCAGAGTTTGCTCGTAGTTCCAAACGTGCGTGCAGTTCATTGGGCAACAACCAGCGTTGTCGTCGCAACCCTCGAAGGCGTAGAACCCACCGTCCTCCGCCCAGAGACAAGTTGGCGTCCTGATTATAGACGCTTGGCTTGAGATCGCGTCCAAGACGTAACCTGGAAGAGTGCTCTCGAACAGCGTCTTGTGGAAGAGCCTGGTCTCGCGCTCAAGCCTTTCTAGTTCGCTCATCACGTACTTGGCCACATCCAGGGCATCCGAGAAAATCTTGGCGTAGAAGTTGCCGATCCTTTTCCCGCGTACCTCCGCCTCTTGGTTCCAGTAGTTTACCAAGTTCGGAAAGTACCATGTGAGGACGAATGGCAGAACAACTTCCTCACCCGGGTCGAGGGTTGTCAAGAGCCCGAGCGTCCCAACGTCCGTCTCGCCGTCCATGGAAGGGTCAGCTGAAGGGTCTTCTGACAGGCGCCCGTCGGCCGAAAAGTCTTGCCAGAAGCTTTGCACGTCATCCCACCAGATAGACCTCTCCCATCTCAGCGCATATGTTACATCCTTCCAGTTGGTCACGAGCGCCATAGACCCGAACTTGGGGTCTTCCCTTGGGTACTTGTTGCTGCTCATCCTGATCCCTATGAGGCCATCTTCGCGAACAAGCTCGTTGAGGTTCAGGCCGAAGAGGCCGTTGAACCTATTCCTGAGGACCGAAACCCCATCGTAACCCACGGCGTTTAGGAGGCTCATGGCTAGACTCAAGCCCACTTTTTCAGCAGAGTTATTCTTCAGCCTCCACTTGAAGATGGCCGCGGGTATGCCTGAATCCCGCTCGTTCAACGGGATGAACGGGTTGAAAGCTTCCAGGGAGATCTCCAGGGGGATATTGTCCTCAAAATCCACCCAAGCGAAGGGATACTCCCCCCTGAACCTTGCTCTCGACAACCTCGGCAAGCCCGGAACGCAGGATGTCGGGATCCCAAAACCACCCCTATACGGTGGTTTGATGCGGGCCTCCAGAACGCGCGAAATAGGTTCTGAGTTCGCCTCTCTGAGCCAGATGGAGAAGAAGGTGTACGGCAGGTCCCTTCCCTTTCCAGGCCTGTTGAATATCTCCCAGTCCCTGAGGTTGCCCCTTCCTCCAAGCGATATGGTGCCAGTCCCTATTCCGCCTATTGGAAAGGCGATCTCGGAGAGGGCTTCTCCATCGAACGTTCGCAACTTCCGATCGAACAAGCTTGAGCAACCACGGTTGGAAGCCATATCGCGACCCTTCACTCGATTGGAAATTAATAACCTTTGTCTCTCTGTTAATGAGCCCTGTCCTTGAAGAGCAAGCGCGCGCGTGCGAACACGCAACTTTAAGCCTTTTTATCAACTTGCTGTTCGTCCGTAGGTGGAGGTGGTAGTTCTACTTCGGGTTTGACTTCTCCTGCAACGCCACGAGTTGTCTTTCTGATCAGGATCCTGCCGATGAGACACAAGGCTCCTGAGAGCAACGCTACCCAGAAGCTGGGGGTGAACCACGATTTCAAGCTCAGATCTAAAGAGCCATTGATGTGTGTCAGTGAATAGAGGTCCAGTCTCAAGCGTCCGCTTGCGTAGGGTACCAAAGCTTCAGCAAAATTTGGGGCCAACTGCGCCAGCAGGGGCATGGAGGTGCTTAGGTATCTGGGCAACAGCAATGTGGTGATAACTACAAAGACCGCGAAGCCAACGGGTGTTGTAAACGGCCTTAGGTTAAGTAGCCTCCTGAACCACGGCCTATCCCTCAACAGCGCTCCCACTATTATCGTAGAGGCCCCGAGCACAGCCAATGCCCTTTCCGCAAAGAACAGTGCATTCAACACCGGAGGCGCCTTGACGACCTGCGAGCCCAGAAGCTCTATTTCGAGGCCGAAGGGCGACAAGCCCAAGTAGAGTACAGGCCTTGAGGGCTCGCCCAAAATGAACTCCCACCAGGCGCCTCCGAGCACTGATACGGAGAGGAAGAGCACGCCACCTATCAAGTAGAGCGCTCTAAAAACCTCCACGCCCCATCACCTCAGATGGCCTCAACTTGAACGAGAAAGAAAGTGGTAGCTCGGCCTCACCTAAAACGATCGTTGCATGGCCGGTTACGTTGAAAACAGCATCGCGAGACAGGGCATCGCCCAAGGCTCCTAGGCTCCCGAGCTCGGGAAGCAACATTATGTGAAGACCGCCCTCCTGGCCTGGTGCTAACTCAACCGGGGAATCGAGTGAGAACTTGCCTACAAACCCTTGATCTGCCAACGAGACTTTGCCCTCCAGACCTCTAAGGCCGATCGTCGTGCTCCCGGTGTTTAAAAGCCTCAGGTTGAGCGTGTAACCGGCACCTTGTTCACTGACGTCATAAGATACAACATTAAACCTCACGTTTGGCATTTGAAATTCGGTTTCTGGGATCAGGAAGTTTGTGAGCGACCCCGAGTAGACGTAGTAAGCTGCTAAAGGCACCAAAACCAAGGCCGCAGTGGTTATCCTGAGCAAGAGCACTATGAGCTTCTCACCTTTTACTGAATTCACGGGGGTTTTCGCGACATGATGGCTAATAAATTTTTAGAGCAAACGTAAAGGCACTTAAAGATAGGTGAGATAGTAAATCAACATGCCGATGTGACCTAGTGACTGCCAGCTATGTATACACTGATTTCGTCCTCGCTCATAGTGAAGTTACAACCGGCGGCTTTGAGCTGGTCCAGCGAACTTCTCAGGTAAACACCGAAATCTGATGACTGGTCATCAGGGTTCACCGATTCCGCACCGCGATAGCCCATGAGCGTTGCCAACTGTAGGAGTATGTGTTTGGATGCCCAGTAGTCCAGAGCTACGGGATCGGTGCTGGCCAGTACGAGGTCGACTTTTGTGGCCTCCGAATAAGAGGTATCGGGGCCGTTCCTCGGTATTGCGTTAACCCATATCGCGTCCATTATGTTGAGCACAGGGATCCTAGTATCCGCCATCACCCTACCGAGCGCACCCCTGCCGATGAGGCTGTGAGTATCGGTTAACGGTTGAGACACGACGCCCATGTAGTGCTTAACCGCGCCCGTTACTCCGTATATGGAGTGGGTCTTCAAAACGGGGAAGTTTATCACCTTCAGCCTACCCGAATCGTACGTGCCAGAATCCGGATTCCAGATCCCGCACTTGAAGCTGATGTAGGTACCCAATGCGGTTCTGAACTTGGGGTACGATACCCTCACGCCCGTCGTGGGATCTGGGACTGGCGAGACCACATAGCCATCCTGAAGGTCGCCATCTGCATACTCCTTCACCTCCCTATTGGCGATGTTGTCCCAAAGGTATGTTGAAACTCTGTATTTGTTGGAGTAGAGGGCCACAACGGCCTCTGCTGACTGAGACTCATTGACGGCATTGTTCCTCTTCCAGTTCAGGCTTCCCCTTCCCTGACCGTTGTCGGCAACTACAATCTCGCCGACGAAGCCCTCTGGGTGTGTCAGTATGAGACCTATCAACTCCTTCAGGAGATCTGTGTTGGTACCTCCTCGCTGGTCCCACTGACAGTTGACTTTTATTATGATCACGTCATCCTTCCTGATCAATCCCCCTGGACCGCTGTTAGCGCCAAACGACTCAGAGTCGTAGAAGAAGAGGCCCTTGGAGCCCATCAGGTTTATGAGCTCCGCTACACTACCGTTTACGACGAATACCTCAGATGCCGGAAAGGTTGACGCTGTCTGGGGTTCGAGATTGAGCGAGGGCTTCTGCTGCTTAGGCTTGTTGATCACATTCAAATAAAATATTGAAGAGGTTATGACCAGGGCGACAAGCAACAAGGTTGCGAGCGATCGCCTTCTCCCAAAGATCGTTCGGAGCTTTCCGGGAAGTAAACCAAGGACAGAAAGCGCTGGAGCTATGAGCACCATGCTGTAAGTCAACGCGGCCCTCTGACACGGGTATGAAAGCCTTTGAGGCTTTGGCCCTGAACGTACGATGAGCCAGGCGAGGCTTAATAAACCCAGAAAAAGGGGGTGGTGTTTGACCCAGCGCATGACCCCCTCCAGCTTATCCTCGAGAAACATCGCGGTGAGTGATAACCTCCGGCAGCTATATATGCATATCCGGAGGGAAACCCGGATATCTTTAAAGCTCTAGAGCGTCGACGGACAGGTCTCTAATGCCACCTAATCTGGGCCGTGCTCTGACAGCGGGCTCAAAAGCCAGCTGGCTTGCACAAAACTCTCAGAACCTTCAGGTCAAAGAAATTGTGGGAATTAGCAGGCTTTATCAACAGAGCCGTGTCGTAACCCTTGCCCGTCCCGGCTATGCTTATGACCTCCCTGTCTACCGGAATTAGGCCGGCGTCCGCCGCCATGATCGCTATCTCTACGCAAACCTTGGTGCCCTCTCCGAAAAGCCTCAGCGCATTGGCTATCAGCTCCACCGCTCCTATTGTGCCGAACCTTTTCCTGAAGGACCTTTCAACCCCGCTGAGCGCGTGTGTGGCTACCAAAACCTTGCCCCCGTTCTCCTCTATGACCTTCCTTTTCTCGCCGAGGAGCTCGAGCTCTCCGGGCTCCTTGAAACCAGCCGAGTGCGTCACTACCACCAAGTTATAACCCTTGAACAGCTCCGAGGCCTTGGCGCCACTCTCGCCTGTCGTGGACGCTACGACTACATCCTTTATGTTATTTGACTCGGAGAAAGCCTTACACAGTTTGAGGACTTCGTCCGTCCAGTCACCAGGTTTCGGAAAGTATCTTACCTGTTCCAATCCGGTAATCCGCACGACCTTGGGTTTTTAAATTTTGTCAAATGCTCACGGGTGAATGAATGTCTTCAGGACCATTTTTTGATAAGCGTTATTGCCACGCGCTAATTGGGTTTTCGCAGCTCGAGTAATGGATTATAAACCCGCTTCTCCGCCTCTGCTTAGATGAGGCCGAAAAACGTCATAAGAGTCGGAACCTCGGGATACAGCTACTACTGGAACGAGGGCAAACCAACTCCCTTCGAGTGGTACCTCATGCAGGGTTTCCCGACGGTTGAGATAAACGCCAGCTTCTACCGCTTTCCATCGACGAGCTGGGCTAAGGCTTGGTCGAAGGCACCGGAGCGCTTTGACTTCTCCGTAAAGGTTCACCGTTCAATTACGCACTATGCGAAACTACGTGGCAACGCCTTGGCGCTTTGGAGGAAATTCACAACGCCTTTGAAGGAGATAGAGGACAGGATAGCCTTTTGGCTTTTCCAGATGTCGCCAGCCTATGTTTACTCTCGTGAAAACGTAGACGCGCTCTCGAGCTTCTTCGAGGCCACAGACCTCGGCAACAATGCGGTCGTGGAGTTCAGGGAGCCCTCCTGGTGGAAACACGTAGACGCTGTAGAGAAGCTCGGTGTCGTCTTCTGCTCGGTGGACGCGCCGGGGCTTCCGAGGGACATAGTCGCGGTTAACGATGTCGTATATCTCAGGCTGCATGGAAGGTCTGCCTGGTACAGCCACATATACGCTGACGATGAGCTGAAGGAAATAATGGATAAGGTATATGAGGCCAGAGCGTCGAGAAAGTACGTGTACTTGAACAACGACGAGGGCATGCTCGAGAACGGAAGGTACCTCATGGAGCTATCTGAAAGGCTCGGTAAAGTCAGGACTTAGTTCTTTACAAAATGGGTTTTTTTGGCTGCTGCCTCGAGGAAAAGGCATTTAGGTTTGTGATTCGGATGGGGGGATATGGAGCCTGCCATAATCGCCACATGGAAGTTTGGAGCGCAAGCCGCTGACGCGGGCATGAAGGTCCTCAGGGCTCGTGGTTCCGCCCTAGATGCGGTTGAGGAGGCCATAAGGCAGGTGGAAGGTGATATGGGCAACAGGACCGTAGGCCTCGGGGGCTATCCGAACATGGAGGGACATGTTGAGCTGGACGCCTTGATAATGGATGGGCTCACCCTGAGAGCGGGCGCCGTAGCTGCAGTCAGAGATGTCAAGCACCCGATATCATTAGCTAGGAAGGTGATGGAAGAGACGCCACATGTCATGATCGTCGGCGAGGGCGCTTGCAAGTTGGCCAGGTTCTTCGGCCTCGAGCTCCGCTCAGAGCTCCACCCTGATTCTGAGAGGGCGTGGAGGGAGAGGCTTGGAGAGGCATTGGCGCAAGAGCCCAATAAGGGGACTTTGGAGTTCTGGGCGAAATTGTTGGCGGAGCAGAAGAGCCACGACACCATCGGCGTCGTAGCTATGGACTACATGGGCAACATAGCAGTCGGGGTTTCTACAAGCGGACTTGCCTTCAAGTTTCCAGGAAGGGTTGGGGACTCCCCGATAGTTGGTTCTGGAGCCTATGCAGATAACCTCGCAGGGGGCGCGTGCGCCTCTGGCCTGGGTGAGAACATAATGCGGCATTGCGTCTCGAAGATGGTGGTCGAACGCATGCGATGCGCCTCAGATGCTCAAAGCGCTGCCGAAGAGGTCATCAGAGCCATCATCGAGAGAGAACCCTCAGCGAGACACATCCACGTCATTGCACTAGATAGGCAGGGGAGGCCTGGAGCGTCTACGACTGAGGAACGCTTTGAACATGTGTACATGAACGCCAGCATGACAGAACCCGAGCTCAGGGTCGCGCGAAACCCTGAATAAAAGCAGCGTTTTTACCTTGAGGCGAGCTCTTCAATCCTCTTAACGTCATCATCTGAGAGTTGAACGTCCAGTGCTTGGATGTTCTCCAGTAGCTGCTGGGAGCTCGAAACTCCCATGATCGGTATTACCCTTACGCCCAGAGATCCCTGTTTGTGCAAAATCCAAGAGATCGCGAGCTGGGGCAGAGTTATCTGCTTTTCCTTCGCGATCTCATTTAGTTCCTTAACGACCTTAAGCTTGTCCTCAGTCAATGCCTTCGTGAGATCCCTGTAGTAAGTCGCCCTGGAGCCCTGTGGTACACCCGAGAGGTATTTACCGGAAAGCAGGCCTTGGGCCAGGGGGGAGTACGCCATGACCGCAAGGTTGTACCTCCTCGCAAGGGGCACCTTCTCGCGCTCTATCGCTCTCTCGAACAGGTTGTAGGCCTCTTGCAGCGCGACGAAGCTTGCCAATTCATGCTGTCTAGAGAGCTCCATGAAGTCCTCTATGTCATCGGGGCTTAGGTTCGATGAACCTATGTAGTGAACCTTGCCCATTCGAACAAGGTCGTTAAAAGCAACCAAGGTCTCGAGGTGGGGTGTTTCGCTGTCCGGCGTGTGAATGAGGTATAGGTCGATGTACTCCATCTGCAGCCTCCTGAGGCTCTCCTTCATCTGCCAGAATATGTGCTTCCTAGAGAGACCTTGGCCGTTTGGCCATGGTGCCATCTGGCCACCTACCTTCGTGGCCAGCACGAAGCTTTCCCTCTCATAGCCTTTCAAGATCTCGCCCAGAACCCTCTCGGCGTTACCCCAGTGCTGAGCGTCAACTGGGGCCATCGCGCCATGGTATCTGTTCGCGGTGTCTATGAAGTTCACACCCCTATCAAAGGCGACCTTGAGGACCTTTCTCGTTTCCTCCACGTCCACCTTTGGTACACCATACGCATCCTTCAAACCCAACCTCGGGAGATGCCATGTGCCGATGCATACCTCGGACACCTTTAGCCCGCAATTACCCAAGTTAACATATCTCATTTTTATCAAGGAAGGTTCAAAGGGGTGGAACGAATAAGCCTTTCCTCCAGATCGAGAAGCAGGTTTATAGCATCTTTACCTCTTCAAGAGATCTTACGTTCAGTACCTCAGGGTTCACCAAAGCTGGAGGCATGACGCCCTTCAGGACCGATATCAAGTTCCTGGCTACGAGCTCAGCCATGGCCATCCTCGTCTCGACCGATGCCGAGCCCCTGTGAGGGGACAACACGACGTTTTCCAGCTTAACTAGCTCGCTTTCTTTCGAGATCGGTTCCTCCTCAAAAACGTCAAGCCCTGCTGCGGCGATCCTGCCGTCCCTAAGCGCCTCTACGAGCGCCCGCTCGTCCACGACTGCTCCCCTCGACGTATTTATCAATATGGCCCCCTTTTTCATCATGCATATCTTACTGGCATCTACCATGTGGTAGGTGTCGCTCTTAAGCGGCACATGGAGGGTAACTATGTCAGCCTCCTTGAGCAGTTCGCTCAGCTCGCGATATACTACCCCCATGCGCTCATGTAGCTCTGACCTCACGGTGTCGTAATACAAGACGCGCAAGCCAAAGCACCTCGCGACCTCGGCGACCCGCTTCCCTATCCGACCAAGCCCTATGATTCCGAGGGTCTTTCCCCTAAGGTCCGACCCCAGAAACTCGACAGAGGTGAGCGGCCTGTCCCATCTGCCTGACCTTACGAACCGGTCACCTTCCACCAGCCTCTTGGCGACGGCGAGTATCAAGGCCCAGGTGGTTTCTGCAACGCAATCAGTTAGTACGCCTGGCGTGTTGCACACGTATATGCCACGCCTGGTGGCCTCTGCGACATCTATGTGGTCGTAGCCGACGCTGTTTGTGCTCACTACCTTGAGTTCACGGGCGAGGTCCATAAGCGCGGCATCCACCTTGAGGGGGCTAGCTACGACAAGGCCGTCTTTTCCACTCAACATGCTCAAAACATCTTCCCTGCGCATGGGCTTCTCCACATCCCCCTCGATCAAGACGGCAGCCCTCAGCAGATCGAGGCCAGAGGCATGCAGAGGCCCTGTCACCAGCACCTTGGGTTTCATGCGGGCAAAGGTACGAGGCGCGTAGATAAACGTTCCGACATATAAGCGTCGATCACCCGTTTGACAATTTTAATAAACGGCTTTACGATTCTCGTTCCGTGAAAGAGAAACCGCGATCGGTCGATGAACTTTCTTCCAAGGGGGTTTACATCATGTACATAACGCTCAGGAGCAAGAAGAGGCTGAAGGTTGGCTCCCTGAAGTTACAAAGCTTCGATGCAGGGCTTTTCGCGTACGTTGGATCTGCGCGTGGCCCCGGCGGGCTGAGAGGCCGTCTGAGAAGGCACATGGGGCTGAAAGGAAGACCTAGAGCTCTGCACTGGCACGTAGACCATATAATCTCCAACCCGGATTCCAAGATAGTTGGATTTCATGTGCTGGAGGGCGCGTCTGAGCACCTGGTTGCCGAGAAGGTGGGAAGTTTTGCACGGGTGTCGTTCAGAGGATTTGGCTGCTCAGATTGCAATTGCAATTCGCACTTCTTCTACTTGGGGAAAGACCTTAGGATATTGAGAAAGCTGGAGGAGGAGTTGCGAAATTGCGAATGCATAACCTCGGTCACCTTCATAGGTTCTGAGGGAACATAAGGTGTTTCACATTATCCAAGTTGGAAGGCCCCCGAACTCTGTTGATGAAGTTTATATCATGACGTTTTGTCCATCGGCTTGGGAATGAGGCCTTTCAGGGCATATGACATAAGGGGGATATACGGCGAAGACGTGACACCGGAGCTGGCCTATAAGATAGGCCTCTCGCTCAGGGACGTAGTTTCCGGTGAAATCGCCGTCGGGCGCGATACTCGTCCCTCAGGGGAGCCTCTAAAGGCGGCGCTTACGTCAGGAATACTGGCCTCGGGCTGCAACGCGTACGATTTGGGCATGGCCCCTACTCCTGCCCTCTACTTCTCCGTAGTGCACGAGAACCTGACGGGCGGTGTTGTGGTCACGGCTTCTCACAACCCTCCTGAGTACAACGGATTCAAGGTCGTCGGCAGAAGGGCATTGAGCCTGAGCTACGAAACAGGCCTTTCGAGGATGGAGGCACTAATAGCTTCGGGGAGGCTCCCTTCAGTCGACTGGAGGGGCGTCGGGACCTACAAATGGCTTGATTGGAAGGAAGGATATTTGGAGAGGCTTCTTAGGGACATCAAGGTGGAGAGAGGGTTGAGCGTGGTGGTTGACGTAGGCAACGGGGCCGGTGGAGTTATCGAGGATGCTTTTATGAGACTTGGCATAAAGGTCAGATGTCTTTTCAAGGAGCCGGATGGGCGCTTTCCAAATCACATACCCGACCCGCTCAGGGAAGAGACACTAGAAGTGCTCAGGGACGAGGTGATTAGGGAGGGAGCCGACATGGGGATTGCGTTGGACGGAGATTGCGACAGGGTTGGTTTCGTCGACGAGAAGGGGCGCCCGGTAGGTGGCGACGCGGCCATGATGATATTCGCCAGAGATGTGCTCTCTAGGTCGCCCGGCGCTGAGCTGGTGGTCAACGTCCTCGCCTCGAAGGCGACATCCGACTACATATCCGAGCTCGGCGGCAAGGTCAGGATGGTGAGGGTTGGTCACTCCTACATAATGTCGGAGCTCATGTCATCAGGCGCTCTGATGGCCGGGGAGCTGAGCGGACACTTCTACTTCTCGGACCGGTACCTTGCTTTCGACGATGGTATATACGCGGCCCTTAGGATGGCCGAGATAGTCTCAAGGTCTAACCTGAGGCTCTCCGAGGTCGTGGATTCCCTGCCCGCTTACTTCACATCCCCCGAGTTCAGGGTGAGGTGCGACGAGAACCTAAAGCCGCTTATCATGGAGGCACTTGGCAAGGAGATCCTGAGGCTCGGCCTCAGGACGGTGAACATAGACGGCATCCGGCTGGAGGCTGACGACGGCTGGGCGATCGTGAGGCCCTCCAACACCGAGCCTGTGCTCGTACTGAGGTTCGAGGGCATCACGCGGCGCTCCCTGCAGCGCATAAAGGGCGAGATGGTGGATATGCTCAAGAGAGCGTCCTCCGAGGTCGGCGTCGGCCTGGACTTGTCAAGCCTAGTGCTTTGACCGTCAAATATCTTCAGTATCGTCGTCGGAGAGGATAAAATATGCCATTTATAGTTACTTATAAATTATGAAGGAAGAAAATAGGACTTTAATTTGGAAAAAGTTTATATCTGAGCCTCGAAGGCTAGCCTCGGTGATGCGGATGTCAAGGGTATCATATGGCACGCTTGGTGTGTACCTCAGGTTGACTGTTATGCTCGCCCTCCTTAGCGGGATACTGGTCGGCCTCGGTTTCGTCATAGGCGGCTTGGAGATCGCTTGGATGTTCTTCCTGGTCTCGCTGTTCATGAACTTCCTCATGTACATGATAAGCGACAAGATCGTACTGTTTTCAACCGGCACGAAGATCGTCTCCAAGCAGGAGGCACCGAGGCTACACGAAGTAGTCGAGAGAGTTGCAGCGAAAGCCGGAATACCGAAGCCGAAGGTCGGCATAATAAGGTCCAACCTCCCGAATGCCTTCGCGACGGGAAGAGGGCCCGGGAGCGCTGTTGTGGCTGCCACTACAGCGCTGGTGGACAGGATGGACGACGACGAGCTCGAGGCGGTCATCGCCCATGAGGTAGGACATGTGCTTCACAGGGACACCCTCGTGATGACGATCGCCGTGGCGATCGCCACTGCAATATCTTACATAGCGAACTCCCTCCTCTACGCTTTCATGCTCGGAGGGGCTAGGAGCAGCAGGGACAGGGACGGGGCTGCAGGAGCAGCCATGTTGGGAGCGGCTGTAGCCGCGCCAGTAGCGGCGTCGCTCATACAGCTCGCCATCTCGAGGAGCAGGGAGTTCTACGCCGACGAGGAGTCGGGGCTTCTCACCGGCAAGCCGCTGTCCTTAGCAAGCGCGCTGAGGAAGATAGAGGAGTTCATGAGGATGGGAGCTAAGGTCAGGGCACCTCCGTCTACGGCGGCACTTTGGATCTCGAACCCCTTCAGGGGATCTGACGTGCTCGAGCTCTTCTCCACTCACCCATCTACAAGGAAGAGGATCGAGCGCCTGGAAGCACTCGACAGAAGGCTCCGCATGAGATAGGAGAGCTTCGGCGTTGCATTGATAGCCACAATGCGGGCATTTGGAGAGGCTTCCGACTCGAGGCCCTATACTTCCACATTTATGGCATATTTTTGACGTTTTTCTTTCGCTTACTTTGACGACTTTTATTCCATGCCACTTAGCCTTGTATTCTATGAATTGGCTCAGCTTATGGTATGGGAATCCATTGTGGTTTCCTGTTAAAACCTTATGCCTTTTCCCTTGCTTCCTAAAAAGCAGTTCACTTAAAAATGGAATTTTTTTCTATAAATTCAGATTGAGATTTACAAATTCGATACAATTTTTGACATGTCTGTTAAAAACCCTTATGTGGCATTTTCGGCGAGGTTGGCTTGAGACGAAAAAATGAGCGCAAATTTGGGGACAAAGGGTATCGCTTTAGCTCTAGTGATGCTAATAGTCGGCCTAGCTGCTGGATATGCCATTGGGGGTTTGGGCAAGGTAAGTCCAGAGGAGCTTCGATCTGTGAGGTCGGAGCTGGAGAGCCTGAGGGTTCAAAATCAGCAAATTTCTCAAAAACTAAACGAGCTTAACAAGACGCTCAAGATCGGGTTCGTGTACGTTGGACCTATCGGCGACTACGGCTGGACAAACGCGCACGATGTAGGTAGAAGGTATATAGAGGCGAAGTTCCCTTGGGTCAAGACGACCTATGTGGAGTCTGTTGCGGAGGCCGATTGTCAGAGGATTGCGGAGCAGCTGGTTGCCGCTGGTAACGACCTTGTCTTCACGACGAGCTTTGGCTTCATGGACCCGACCCTTGCGGTAGCCCAGAACCATCCTGACAAGATCTTCTTCCACTGCAGCGGTTACAAGAGGGCCCCTAACATGGGCACCTACTTCGCAGAGTTCTACCAACTGTACTACTTAAACGGACTCATGGCAGGTGCCCTTACAAAGACTGGGAAGGTGGGCTACGTGGCCGCGTATCCAACACCAGAGGTCATCAGGCATATAAACGCTTTCGCCCTCGGGGTGAAGGAGGTTAACCCAGGCGCAACTGTTGAGGTGGTCTGGCTTTTCAGCTGGTATGATCCACCGAAGGCGTCGGAGGCAGCCGAAACCTTGATAAGCAAGGGCGTCGACGCGCTCGCCTTCACCGAGGACTCGACGGCGGTTGTAGAGGTTGCTGAGAGGCATACGAAGGAGGGTAAGCAGATCTACGTGTTCTCGCACTATAGCCCCATGTTGAAATACGGGCCTGAGTCGGTCGTGAGCGGTCAGCTCGTGCATTGGGAGAAGCTATATGAGGACATAGTGATGAAGGTAAGGCTGGGCGTTTACAACAACACCAACTTGGCAGACGTGGACTACTGGTGGATGCTCAAAGAGGGTGCGGTTGAGCTCGGTGGTGACTTCGGCGTCCCTGTGAACTCCAAGTTCATAGGTGACCTCAGGGCCAAGTTCGTGAACGACCCGCTCCTTGGGCGCATAAGCGTCTACGACTTGGTAATGAAGCGATTGGAGCAGATGAAGGAGGAGACGGTGTTGTTCGACCCGTTCACAGGACCCATAAGGGATCAAGACGGCAAAGTGCGCATCGAGGCAGGGCGCAGGGCTTCACACGACGAGCTCTGGACTATGGATTGGTTCGTTGAAAACGTCATCGGCAACCCAACGCCCTAGATGGGGCTTATGATTACGATTTTTTTACTTCCAATCGTTTTCGAAATCCGGTTTTATTCACATCTCTCCAAGGGCGATTATAGATGTCTGATTTTTCGGTTGAGATGGTGGGGATAACTAAAAGGTTCCCGAACGTCTTGGCCCTGGATGGGGTCGACTTCAGAATAAGGGCTGGCGAGATACACGCCCTGCTCGGGGAGAACGGCGCTGGCAAGACCACGCTGATGAAAGTGCTTTACGGCATGTATAGGCCGGACTCGGGCGAGATATTCGTTAAAGGTGAACGCGTGAGGATAAGGTCCCCAAGGGATGCGATCAAGCTCGGCATCGGGATGGTCCACCAGAGGTTCCTGCTGGTCGATTCGCTCTCCGTGCTCGAGAACATAGTGCTAGGCGAGAAGATGCAGACTGTGCTCCCCTTGAGGGAGCTAAGGGGCAAGGTCGAGGAGATGATGGAGAAGTTCAAGCTGAAGGTCGACCTTGATGCCAAGGTTTGGCAGATACCCGTTGGCGACCAGCAGAAGGTTGAGATACTGAAGGCGATGTACAGGGGGGCAAAGATACTAATACTGGATGAACCGACCTCGATGATTGCCCCGCCCGAGTACGAAACCCTTTTCGCATCCCTAAGAGAGCTCTCAGGTTCGGGGGCTTCCGTAGTTTTCATAACGCACAAGCTCAGAGAGGCCTTGAGGATCAGCGACACCATCACCGTGATGCGCAGGGGGAGGGTTGTAGCTGAGTGCGGAGCTGGCCAAGTTGACGAGGCCGAGCTGGCGAGGTTGATGATCGGCGAGGATCTGATGCTGGGTGCTCGTCACCAGAGGAGGCCAAGGAAGGATGGGCCGGTGCTTCTACAGGTCAGCGACCTGCACGTCGAGAACGACAGGGGGATGATGGCTGTAAAGGGGGTTTCGTTCGACCTTAGGGGCGGCGAGATACTCGGAGTTGTAGGTGTCTCCGGAAATGGCCAGAGCGAGCTCATGGAGGCCATAGTCGGGATGAGGAAGCCCAAGAGCGGTGCCATCTTATTAGATGGCAAGGACTTGAGGAGGGCTTCTGTAAGGGAGCGCATGCAACTCGGCATCGCCTATATACCGGAGTCGAAGAGGATTGCGATGTCGCCCGGTTTGAGCGTTTCGGAGAATGCGGTCCTGCGGGCTTACCGAAGCGGAGCCCTTGGCAACATGATCATGAGGCGACGCGAGGTCTTGGAGTTCGCTGAGGATCTGGTGAATAGCTTCAACGTCGTGGCGCCTAGCTTGGAGATGCCAGCGAAGTTTCTATCAGGCGGAAACGCCCAGAAGGTCATCATCGCCAGGGAGCTGTTGTCGGAGCCGAGGGTTATAGTGGCGGGAAACCCTACATCGGGACTAGATGTATCCTCCACCGAGCTAACACACAGACATCTGTTGGAGGCCAGGGAGAGGGGTGTTGCGGTCCTCCTCTTCTCGGAGGACGTGGAAGAGGCGCTGGAGTTGAGCGACAGAGTAGCGGTCATGTTCGACGGGAGGATAGTGAGGTTTTTTGAAGAGGTGCCATCTGCTGAAGAGCTTGGGCTTGCTATGGTGGTTGGGTCTTAACGGATGAATCTGGGTGCAGGAGGGATATCGTAAATGAGGGTTCGTTTCGCGCGCAGAGGTTCGGGCGCGGCGCAAGCCTTTATGCTATCGAGGGTATTTTCGCTCCTGCTCTCGCTGCCTTTCACCTGTCTGGTGTTCTTGGCATATGGCGTCGACCCGATAAGGGCCATAACGGAGATATTCGGGAGTGCCTTCGGTTCCGCCTTCGGCATCGCTGAGACCTTGGTGAAGTCCATACCTCTCATCCTCTGTGGTGCCGGTTTAGCCGTAGCTTACAAGGCAGGGGTCTTTAACATAGGCGCAGAGGGCCAGCTCCTGATGGGGGCGATGGCAGCAACATGGGTGGCACTCTACTCAGGGGTACCGCCGCCACTTACCCTGCCCCTCATGTTCCTGTTCGGCGCAGCAGCAGGCGCCGCCTATGCCCTCTTAGCAGGCATCCTAAAGGCCAAGCTTGGACTGAACGAGATCATCGTAACCTTGATGTTGAACTATGTGGCCAGCAACCTCCTAGTCTACTTTGTGACGGGCCCGTGGAAGGGAAAGGGCGAATGGGGTTTCCCCCAGACGGACAAGTTTCCTGACTACGCCACGCTGGCGACGATACCAGGTACGAGGATACACTACTTGACTCTCATTTTGGCTCTGGTTTCGACTTTGGCTTTGTACTTCCTGTTGTTCAGGACGAAGGTAGGCTACGAGCTGAGGGTGATGGGCGACAACCCTGATGCTGCTAGGTTCGCGGGCATGAGTACTACCTACCTAGTATTGGTCGCCATAATTATAAGCGGCGCATTGGCCGGCGTAGCCGGCGTCGGCGAGGTCGCGGGCATACACATGAGGCTAAAGAGGGGCATATCTCCAGGCTATGGCTTCACCGCAATAATCCCGGCTTGGCTCTCCAACCTTAATCCGCTCCTCGTCATACCCGCCTCCGTGTTCGTGGGCGGGATCTTCGTAGGGAGCGATGTCATACAGATATCGCTTAGGCTTCCATTTGGTGTGGTGAATGTGTTTAACGGCATGGTGCTGATCTTGCTCGCGGCTAGCGATTTCTTCGCGAGATACAGGCTGGTGATAGAGGCTTGAGCTCACCCGAACTGGAGGTAGTATCTTCTGTGCTTTTCAACACGCTAAGAGCTGGCACTCCACTTCTGCTCGCGACGCTCGGCGAGGTATACACGGAGAGGGCCGGGATCATAAACCTAGGTGTAGAGGGGCTTATGTCGGTGGGTGCGCTTACGGCCTTCGTGGTCACGCTTCAAACCGGGAGCTGCGCTCTGGGGTTATTGTCCGCTACAGTTGCCGCTGCGCTGTTGGCCGCGGTTCATGCCTTCCTGTGTGTGCGCCTGAACTCAAACCAAACCGTCTCTGGCCTGGCCCTCGTCATGTTGGGCACGGGGTTGAGCAGCCTTTTCGGCAGGGCCTACATAGGCATACCGCTCAGCGAACGGATAACGCCTATCAGGCTTCCCGTGCTGGGCGACCTGCCGCTCATAGGACCTGCTCTCTTCGGACAGGATCCGGTGGTTTACCTGGCAATACTCCTCACGGTGGTGTTGTGGTTTGTGTTGTTCTACACGAAGTACGGCATGTCGATAAGGGCAGTAGGCGAGAACCCGGCGGCAGCTGACTCGCTTGGGATAAACGTCTATCTGGTCAGGTTCTTGTGCACTGTTCTAGGTGGAGCTCTTGCAGGGCTCTCCGGTGCTTACATATCACTAGGCTACACGCCAGGCTGGAGCGAGGGTATAACGATGGGCAGGGGGTGGATAGCAGTAGCTTTGACGGTCTTCACCTTCTGGAACCCGCTCAGGAGCCTAGTTGGGGCATACCTCTTCGGCGGGATAGAAATCCTTCAATTCAGGTTGCAACCGCTGGGGATATCGCCCAGCCTCTTGACAACGCTGCCATACCTGGCCACGATTTTGGCACTCGTTATCGGAACGAGGGGGAGGCTCAGGAGGAGGCTCGGCGCGCCCAAGTCCTTAGGCGTTCCCTACGAGAGGGAAGAGTGAAAGGCCCTTACGTTTGAACCGAGCGGAAAAACGCGGTATTGTTCCACGGCTGACATCCTCCCACCCCTGAAGGGTGTGGGGTTCCCGATTCGTAGGCGCTCCTCATTGTGCCTCATATTCTTGGAAAAAACTTTTCAAAGAGGCTCGCTAGAAACATTTTCCGCAACGTTTCAGACCTGTTCATGGTTAGCGCACACGAACCTTAAATACTCGGACGACGGACCTTATGTTTCATGGAGTTCAAGTTGAGACACGTTGGACAAAATTGCGTAGCCGAGTGGGCTTTAATATCCAAGAAGGGATATGCAGACCCATTCAACGAGGTTGAGGTCTCCGTTGAGTTCACGGATCCCGATGGCGAAAAAGTGATAGTGCCCACGTTCTGGGCTGGAGGCAACAAATGGGGATTTCGCTACTCGTCGCACAAGGTTGGAGAACACGAGTTTCACACGGTATGCTCTGACGAGTCTAACACGGACCTGCATGGCGTATGTGGATCCGTAGAGGTTAGGAATTACAGGGGTAGGAACCAGCTTCTCAGACATGGTCCGTTGAGAGTGTCTGAGGGCAGGAGACACCTTGAGCATGTGGACGGAAGCCCCTTCTTCTGGCTCGGAGACACGTGGTGGATGGGTCTGACAAAACGCCTCAGGTGGCCTGGAGATTTCAGACTTTTGACGAGGGACAGGGTAAGGAAGGGTTTCACGGTAATACAGATTGTCGCAGGCCTCTACCCCGACATGCCGCCCTTCGACCCCAGGGGCATGAATGAAGGCGGGTTCCCGTGGGAGGACGGGTATGCCAGGATAAACCCTCGCTATTTCGACTTCGCAGACAGGAGAATAGAACATATCGTTCAAAGTGGCCTTGTGGCATGCATAGTCGGCGCTTGGGGATACTACATCGCATTCGCAGGCGAGGAGGTTATGAGGAGACATTGGGAGTACATAGTGGCTCGTTACTACGCGTATCCGGTCGTGTGGTGCCTGGCGGGTGAGGCGACGATGCCCTACTACCTTTCCGCGGAGTGGACGGACGCTACAAAGCGTGATGAATACGTTAAGAGGGTGCGCGCTGCGTGGACGAGGATAGCGAGGCGCGTGCGCTCGTTCGACCCACACCACAACCCCATAACCATCCACCCAACAGACTGCGCTCACAACATGGTTGACGACACGTCTGTCATAGATATAGACATGCTACAAACCGGACACAGCGACGTTTTCAGCTTCGAAAATACCGTTAAGCAGGTTGTCGACTCGCTAGCTAGAGAACCGCGCATGCCGGTGCTCGTGGGCGAGGTTACTTACGAGGGGATAATGGGCGCTAGCTGGGAGAACGTGCAGAGGTTGATGTTCTGGTCATGCGTGTTGAACGGCACGGCAGGTCACACCTACGGGGCCAACGGTTTGTGGCAGGTCAACACCGAGAAGAGGCCTTTCGGCCCCTCACCGCACGGCAGGTCGTGGGGGGACATGCCTTGGAGCAGAGCCTACAGGCTTCCGGGCTCGGAGCAGGTAGGGTTGGGCAAACGTCTGCTGGAGAGGTATAGGTGGTGGGAGTTTGAGCCGCACCCCGAATGGGTTGAGCCACACTGGAGCGATGGTGATTACTACGAACCCTACGCGGCAGGTGTTCCGAACGAGGTTCGGGTCATATATGTGCCGTGGCACGGAAGGGCTTTATGGAGTTGGATCAAAGTCAAGGGGGTTGAGCCCGAAACCTCCTATGATGCCTTTTACTTCGATCCGAGGAGCGGCAAGGAGTTCGATGTTGGGAGCGTGACGCCAGACGACAATCAAGATTGGAAGCCCCCTCTCCCGCCGACTCTGGAAGACTGGGTCTTAGTGCTTAAGGCGCGTTGAGCCTTAAAATGCTTCTGCGCTGTTCAAGGCCGTATCTGCCCCTTCGGTATGGTTTAAGAGGGGGCCTTTAAGGTTATCCCACGGCGCTTCTGACATGAGAGTGGGCTACGTTCAGACCAGGCCGTCCTTCGGCAGGGTCGAGGAAAACGTAAGAAACGCCCTTATCTTGGCGTCAAGGCTGGATGCCGAGCTCATAGTGCTGCCGGAACTATTTAACACTGGCTACTCGTTCAAGGACAGGCGCGAGGTCGCGAGGTACGCCGAGGACGCGACCAATGGATATACGGCCAAGAGGCTGATGGACTTCACCAAGAGGAAGGGTAACGCCTTGGTCGCTGGCATCGCCGAGAGCTGTGGTGGCGAACTGTACAACTCTGCCCTGCTGGTAGTACGCGGAAGGATAATCTACGTCTACAGGAAGACGCACCTTTTCTATAAAGAGAAAGAGTGGTTTGACCCCGGGGATTCAGGCTTTAAAGTAGTGGATGTAGATGGTCTCAAGGTCGGCGTCATGATATGTTTCGATTGGCTTTTTCCGGAGGCGGCGAGGACGCTCGCCCTGAAGGGAGCCGAGATCATAGCGCATCCCTCGAACCTTGTGCTCCCTGGTCTAGGACAGCTTGGCATGAGGGTCAGGAGCATAGAGAACAGGGTGTTCACGGTGACGGCGAACAGGGTTGGTCTCGAGAGAAGGGGCGAGGAGGTCTTGAGGTTCACTGGGAGGAGCCAGGTAGTCGACCCCACGGGGAGAATCGTGCTTATGTCGGGGGCACGGGAAGTTGTCGCAAGGTCCGTGGATGTGGACCTGTCCTTGGCCAGGGACAAAAGGATCACGCGCTTTAATGATGTCTTTAAGGACAGGAGGCCAGAGCACTACTTCGGCTAAGACAGCCAGGTCCTTGGAGCCGCTAGTCACCTACGTAGCGTATAAGCTGAGATCGGCCTGACCTTGCCTTTTTAACCAGGCCCCTCCTCTCTAGGCCGCTAAGCACCATCGACGTCTTAGACTTCGAGAAACAAGTCAGCCTCTGTATCTCTGACTGTGGAAGCGAACCCCCCGCGCCCTTGAGCAGCTCTATGACCTGCTTCTCTGCCTGATTGTACTCGACGGTCGGGTTCGCGTTTTTTCTCCCGAGGCCGGAGAAGATGTTCATTAGTATTACCGAAAGGGTTACTGTCAAGAAGTTGCTGAGGACCAGCGCGTAGTTGAATAGATACGAAAAGGAAGAGCCCTCCTGGCCATTAAACCACTTCCCGAAGACAGACATGGATGTCAGCACGGACATGGAGAGGGCCAACAAAGTCGGCGCTGCCTCACGCACCCACTTCGTCTCCATCAGCAGCTCCAATATGCCCGACTGCCTTGTGTTCGGCGAGGCAGAACGCGCGGACCTTTGTTCCTCCTTGGACATGAATCCTCTGAATATAAGAGAGGCATGCTTAAAAATAAGCATTTTTCACCTCTTTTAATAATATGAGCTATTTTTTCGTTTTTCATAGTTTACGAAAGTTGGAAATGTTTCAAATTCGTTAAAAACGATTCTTAAAGGTCCATGTGCTTCATACGGGCCTGATTATTGTAGTTCAGGCATCGCTGGGGCGTTATACAAGTGGTCGAGATAATTAGAGTATGCGCGGGGACTATTCGTCCGATCAAAGGTCGCCTTAGCGTGGAGGGCGCTCAACAAATAGCATCTTAGATGCCTCCGCTCGCGCTCCGGGCCAGCCTGACTAGCTTCTCCCTTCCGCGTTTCTCCCTAACTATAAGGCCCTCCCTCTCAAGCGCGCTCAGGAGGGAGGTCGTCTTCGACTTGGAGAACCCCAGAGACCTGCCGACATCCCTCTGGTACATCATACCGCCACGTGCCCTAAGCAGAGACAACAACTTCTCGCGGTCGTCCTGGATGGAGGTTATAGGTGGCTCCTCCGGAGCAGCCTTCCTGCGACGCAACACCACGGCGACGACGGTTGACGCAATCAGCGTCACCCCTCCTAGTGAAAACAAGACGGCTAAGGCTGAGAGCTTTGCGTTTACCCTCAAGTTTAGCGTTGGGCTTTCGGAGGCCAGGTGGTCTTCGTCCCCAACGAACACCGCCTTAACAGACCATGTCCCCGACCTTGAGAGTTGAAGCGATGTTTCGAAGTGGCCCTTGTCGTTGGCTAATAATGTTTGGTTCCTTACGGAGCCGTCTGGCATCTGACAAACGAGGGTTATCCTGGCTACGAAGGGCGGTGTGATGTCGCCACGTATTATGACCTCGTCCCCCTCGAAGACGTCATCCTTAGAAATGGAGAGGGACAGGCTCGTGGACTTGGTCACGAACATAACCGCAGGTTCTCCGTTGCCGAAGTTCCTGCGACCGTACCACTTGAGGATCGAGTTTGAGAAGTCTGGAGGAGGGCATACATAGTCGACCCTGTAGCCGGGTGGGGGGACCAGGACGAGGGTCTCGTTATCGTAGAGGTAGAAACCCCCCTCGAAGACATCGCCCATGTAGAGCGAGGAACCTGTGTCCTCTAGGAAGCCCTTCCAAAGGAAGCTGTAGGTCAACGTCCCCAAGTAACCAGCGGGCGTTAGCAGCTCTCCGATGCTCGCGTTGAACAGGTCCACTTCCATGCTTCGACCTGTGAGGTCTGAGATCTCCGAAACCATAGACCTCATGGTGTCTCGAAAATCGGAGAGATAGACTTCCTGCATCGAGGTGAAGTTCTCTGCGTAGAGCCTGAATTCCGTACGGTCCTCTTCCGTTGCCAGGCGGACGCTGTAGGTTATCTTCCAGAACGCCGATCCGTCGGCCCTGAGCTCTATCCTGTACTCAGTGCCCCCCGAGGGGAATATGGGTATTGCACGGACTACAAGTAGCTGTGGAAGGATCGCAAGGTACAGCACAGTTTTGAACAGATGTAGCTTAGCAATTGCCCTGGCTGGGATGGCCATTTGCAGGTTTTGCAGGCCGTTTTTTGATTTAAACGTTAGTTTGTATGAATTCTATGTTAATTCCGCCGCGTCGTTGCCTTACGTCACCAAACGCGTCCTCGCTTGTTTTTTGTACTGAGCTGGGTTCCCAAAAAACGATTTTCGACCTGAGCTCATTTCCGATGGAGGCCTCATTGCCCAGAAAGATAGGAGATTATTTCACGACAGAACTCTGGCAGGTCATCCGGGACCCTTCCGGTTATTATGTTCCCATCCCTCACGGCCGGCACGTCCTCGAAGACAGCGCCAGCGTTTATCAGATCGTCCCTAACGGCTTCGTACGCCGTGACCTTCTTACCCTTCACTATGCCTGCGGAGATAAGCACCTGAGGCCCATGACAGATGGCCGCTATCAGCTTCCCGAGCTGATTTGCCCTCTTGACCAGCTCTATGACCCTCTTGTCGATCCGCAGCGAATCGGGGGAGAAGCCGCCTGGGAACAGGAGGCAGTCTGCCTCCTCGGGCTTTATCTCCTCAAGGGCTTTAATTACATAGCGCCTTCCTGGAGCCATAACCTCAAGGGGGACTGGCGTTCCGTATCTGCCGGACACGGGTTTATCGGCAGACGGCCTTGGGTGCAGACCACCCCTAACCGGCACCACAACGACCTTGGCACCCTCTTCGCTTAACCTCAACAAAGGATAGAGCAGCTCGACGTCCTCGAACTCGTTCGCCACAATCACAACCACAGTCTTTCCAGCGAGGCTCATCTTCTGAGTATGGGCGTACGAACGCCTTTAAAAGCGTTTTTGGCTCCTTGCGCGCGGCGGTCGCGCGTAGTATGCTGAGGTCTTGAGGTCTGAAAGTGTCACTCCGCGTAGGGTTTGAAAGCCCAAAGCTCCCTTTCAGAGGCAATCCTCTTGAGCACCCTTGAGGCCAGCCCCTCGTCCAGCGAGAGGAGGAACTTTCCAACGTGTTTGCAAAGCTTCTTCTCGGGGATGCACCGGCTCCAGTCCGCGCAGTCGTGCAGAATAACACGCCTTTCGAGGTCGATATCTATATTGTAGCCCCTGACCGAGCCCCTTAACCTGTCCTCCGAAACCTCGTCGAGGACGACCTCGGAGTCATCTATCTCCTTTATCCTCTTGAACCTCCCAAGGTCCATGAGCGGCAGAAGCTCCTCGCTCAACTTGGAGCCAGCTGAAGGAAACAACTTCGCCGACAAAACGGCCTCTGCCTCAGGCGGCCTGCTGAAATACTTGACAATCTTAGTCTTCGCCTCAGCCTGCTCCTGCGTTAGCGCGCCGAGCATCTCCAACACCTGCAGACAGTTCTCGACCGCGTAGCCGTGGAAGTGGTTGTTGAAATACCCGAGCACCCTATCGACCTTCCCCGCAGCCTCCCTAAGCTTGGGTACCCATTGCCGTAGCTCGTCCTCGGAGTAGCGGTAGTTGTACCACGGCCTCACCCCCCTCCCGTGCCACCTGAAGTAAGCGATTTCAGATGTCAGGACGACATGTGGTGGCAAAAGAGGTTCGTCAACGACGGTGTAGGCCACCCCGTATTTTGAGAGGAGGTTCCAGGTCGTCTCGCTGAGCCAGGAGGGGTCGCGGAACTCGATGGCGAAATTGAAATCGGACGGAAGCACCTTTAGAAAATCTTCGAGGATGGCTGCTTTGTTGGAACCGAATTTCGGCGGGAGCTGAACAAGTATGCAGCCCAGCTTACCTCTTGACAAGAGGGGCCTCATTAGCCTGCAGAACTCCTTGAGGTCCTCCTCCACGCCCTTGCTCATGTCAAGTCGCTTCTTGTGAGTTATCAGCTTCGGAAGCTTTGCGGAGTAGACGAAGCCAGGCCTTGTATATCTGGCCAAAGCCGAGACCATCGCCTCTGAGGGGTAGCTGTAGAATGTGGAGTCGATCTCCACCGTCTTAAATACCTTGGAATATGACGAGAGCTTGCTTTTCTCGTCGTCCCTGTAAAAGGGCCCTATCCAGTCCTTGTATGACCACCCCGATGTCCCTAACAGTATTTCCCCCATCCACCTACAATAGCAAGAGCAGGTAATTATCGATTTCGGTTGACCAGTAGCGCGAGCTTGTTCATAAAGGGTTTTTATCTTCGTTTTTACTTCAAATGTTCCATATGAAAGTTCGCGTTGAGTTCGTTGGGATCTTTAGGGAGTTGACCGGCTGCAGCGAGATGGTCTTAGACGTCCCGGCCGGGAGCACTGTATACGATTTAATCAGCTCATTGGCCGAGAAGTACGGCAGACGCCTTGAAGAGCGTACTCTTGCGCGTGAAGGGGGGCGGTTACACGAGGAGCTAAGCGTACTCTTAAACGGCCGGATAATTCCGACAGATGAAGCACCCTCTGTGGCTTTGAGGGATAAGGATGCGGTTGTCCTCATGCAGGAAGTGATTATATGATTTTACCTTCGCATGAGGTTTACTGGTTAGAATAAAGTTCTCAAGCCTACAAGCCTGCCATGCTACCCCGCACGAAGATGGCGTTATAGGTCTCTATGGCCTTCGCCAGGACTATCTCGCCTCTGGTCTTTCCGTACACCACGACCGGTTCGTCCATCTTCAGGTTGGCGACGCCAGGGAAATGGACAGTTACTCCGCGTATCTTTAACACCGTCAGGTGACCGTGATCGTCTTTCGCGAACCCTGTGCCCCACACGCTCTCGTCCGACATAGTCCTCACTATCGGCTTCTCGTCCAGAAATCCCTCTAGGACAACCTTGATCCCGCTCACATCCTTGATCAACTTGGGATCAACCGCGAAGTACTCCTCATTCATGAAGTTCACCCTCTTGCAGGTTCCGTTTAGCTTTTTCGTTATCTCCAATATCTTCATCTCATTACCGGGCAACCTGTACAATCACCTCTTAGTTCCAGTTGGAGAGCGGCGCAGAGGCCATTCGCAAGCGGGTTTAGGTCGACGGGGCGCGTCAGAGTTGAAGTCGTTTGTCGCCAGCATTTCTTGTAGATGTTACGACACTGGGGGATTTAATTCTTATTAAGTATCAGAATTTAAAATCTTGCGCAGAAAAGTTCTGAATTCCTGTGAACCCTTTTGCCGAGCGGCGTTCCCGATCGCCTCACAGAATCACATCGTTATTCGCGCACCTCAATTAGCGGACAAAAATCCAGGGACATGGTTTGAGGCATCTGAGATCGCGATCATCACGTTTAGCCTGAGACACCAAAGTTTAAAAGCGGTTTGCGTGTTCATCCACTAAACTTGACGCCTAGAAATAACGTTGGCTATGCCCTTGCATCCCTAGGTTCCTTCCTGCTTACTATGGGCTTTCTGATGCTTTTTTTCTATCCCAGCCCTGTCGAGCCCGGCGTACGTTACACGGCGCGGGAAAACTTCACGTACAGGGTGGAGCAAAGCTTCCTATTACGGAACGACTTCAACACAACTATAGCTGACCTCGTCTATGTTTCACTCCCCCTGAACGAGAGCAAACAAACGACCAAAGTGCTCTGGTCCAACCTAGTGCCCCTGCGTAAAATTGTGGACGAGGACGAAAACCCGATCTATGTATACAACGTAAGCCTCACGGGGAAAAGCGAGGTCTGGCTCAACGTGAGCTTGGAGGTCACTGTGGAGAGCTACAGCTTGAGCATGACCGACGTACCCTGGCCAGAACCCTCAGAGATAATGGACAGCACGAAGGGCAAGAGGTACTGGGCTGTCGATAACAGGACATACACGTCGATAGTGAACAAGGAAATAAGCCCCTACGCTAGAGACCCCATATCCGCATCTCAGAACATAGGGTCATGGATACTAAAGAGGCTTAAGTATGAGGTCATGTCCAGAAGGGGAGCCGAACGCGCGCTTCTGTTGGAGGGGGGCAGCCTCGTTCTACGGGGTGACTGCGAGGAGGTCGCCGACGTGTTCGTGACCATGGCTAGAGCGCTCGGCATACGCTCTCGTGTGGTCCACGGCATGCTCCTCGTGTCCTACGATGAGAGGATGTGGGCTAGGTGGAACGGCTCCGACTTTGAAACTTCTGATAACTGGGGTGGACACGCTTGGCCCCAGGTCTATGTACATCCCGTGGGGTGGGTCGACGTCGAGATGCTCGAGGGCATGGTCGTAAAGGTCGGCGACTTCTCCGGAAGGCACATAAAGTACAACTTCGAGGAGAGGAAGTTCATGGGGTCGACGATAGACAACTATTGCATAACGGGCTACTTCGATGTCCTGGCCATGTACTTCAGCTTCAGGAGGGTGTAAACTTGAAGCGAACGATTTGTGTCACCTTCCTCCTGTTTCTACTATCTGCAGCAGTTTCCAGTGCACCCGTAGTTAAACCTCAGGCACCTTTCTGGATAGGATTGAACCTGGATGTCGAATTCAGGGACATGGGGATCGTAACCGTCGTGTTGAAACAGCATCCTTTCGACAACTACGGGAACAGCCTCATCTCGGATCAGAACACAGTCAACGAGATGCTCCAAGAGGAGGACACGATGGTCGAGAGCTCCCTCCTTCTCTTCGCGCTCACGCCGTATAAGGTCAGGTACAACATCACATCTGGCGCGAGGCTCGACCCTCAGGAGTCCTTGCTGTGTAACGTCGGCGAAAACTTCGGGGGCATGAAGGTCTTCAGGGGAGCCATAGTTCTTTCCTTCGAGCTCTTCTTGAACACGACCGATGCCATCCAAGAGCTCGAGGCCGGAGTCTACCGGGTCCTCGTGACTGATTTCTTCACCGTCTCCGACCCGAGGAGCTGGTTAGATGTCGTGGAATTCAAGTTTCTGGAGGATGTGACCCTGCTCAACTTCTCATGGGACCCATCGTGGGCAAAACCTCCGACGGTCAGGGGGGAGAGGTCCCTTCGTTGGGTGAACGAGAACGAGGCGGATGCCCCGGACCACTACATTTTGACCTTAAGTATCCCTGGCCTCGTGTTCTCGAAGCCAACCCTTACGGCCAAGGCAGAGATATCTGACGTTGAGGTATCGGCCGAGGACGTTTCCATCTCGGTCAAGGTGAGGAACACCGGTGAGAGCTTCGGAGCTTTCATCGTGAGGGTCCTCGAAGGCGGATACGATCAAGCGAGGAAGGTGTCGTTGGCTTCAGGGGATGAGGCGCAGGTCAGGTTTCCGCTTCACGCGGTTACTGGCAAGGCGCTCGTCCAAGTTATGAGCGCGGAAGGCACGTTATTGGATGAGCGGCAAGTCGACTTGCAAATAGTGTCGACGCCGCCGTACTATGATCTGCTCAGAATAATAGCATACGCGCTCCTAGCTGCTGGGATTCTAGCGATGGTATTGTTCTTACGCGACCTTAGGCGGAAGGGTGCTCCTCCGCCACCACCTCCACCATCTCCTTTCGGAATTTAGAAATCAAACTGAAAAAGCTTGGATGATCAAGCTGCGAGAGGGTATTACGATTTCCTGCTCGAGCACGAAATAAGACATGCGATAATTGACGAACAAGAGCATATAACCGAGCTCGAGCTGTTGCTTCGAAAACAGTGGGAGAGTTACTAGGGCCAGCGCGGTTAGAAGAGAACCTCTTTTTATGCCGAAGTTCCCAAAAGCACGCGCGGTTTACATGATTATGTAAACGTGGGAAAGGCTTATAACTTATCCGTCCTCTAGGTTGCGCCAAAGGTGGGGGAAGCGCATTGGTAGAACCCTGTGCGGAGCGCGCGAACAGGCATCACTTTGGTCGGTTTGTTAAGGTAAATTTGAGAAGCGTTTCCTCTGCCTCGTGGTCGTCGTGCTAACGCGCCACGGGTCAACTGTAGGTTGTGAGGTGGCCCGTGATGGCGAAGACATCACACGTAAGACCATATGGTATAAAGGTCCTAGTTGCCGACCCGCTTCAGGGGGCCTTCTTCGAACACCTTAAGAGACATGGCGTGAAGTACAGGTACGACCCGTGCATATCGCGCGACGAGCTCCTCAAGGAAGTTGAAAACTACGATGTGCTGGTCGTGAGGAGCAGGACGGTCGTCGACAAGGAGTTGATAAGGCGCGCGAGGTCTTTGAAGATAATAGCGAGGGCAGGTACCGGCACGGACAACATAGACTTGGAAGAGGCCAGGAGGAGGGGCATAAAGGTCATTAACGCCCCCGAGGCTCAAAAACGCTCAGTTGCGGAGCTTACGCTCTGCCTGATCATGATGCTGACACGCTCGGTTTTGGAGGGCAACTTGGCCCTGAGGAGCGGAAGATGGAAGAGGCCGCTGGGCTTTGAGCTCATGAATAAGACGTTGGGAGTTGTCGGGTTCGGGAGGATAGGCAAGGAGGTAGCGAAGCTGGCGAGGGCTCTTGGCATGAGGGTTATTGTATATGATGTGGTAAGGCAGGAGCGGGAGGCAAAGAAGATTGGTGCGAGGTTTGCTAAGGACTTGGATGAGCTGTTGAGGAGGGCGGACGTGGTAAGCATCCACGTGCCCTTGGATGAGATGACCTACCACATGTTTAACAGAGAGACTTTCGAGAAGATGAAGAGGGGTGTTGTGGTCGTGAACACGAGCAGAGGCCAGGTGGTGGACACCAGGGCGCTGCTAGAGGCCATGGACAGAGGAATCGTGAGCGGGGTAGGACTCGACGTCTTCGAGGAAGAGCCTCCGAGGGGGGCGCTTTACAGGAGGCTGATAAGGAGGCGCGGCGTCGTAGCGGTGCCTCATCTGGGTGCCCAGACCAAGGAGGCGCAGGAGAAGATCGCGGAGGACCTGGCAAAGAACTTGATGAGGTTGATTGGATGATCCTTCTCACACCAGGTCCGTCGATGATAAGCCGCAGGGTCTCCGAGGCGCTGCGAGAGGAGCTCGTGTTCCATCGGTCCGAGCCCTTCAAGAGGGCCCTTTCTCAGGTGGAGGACCTTCTCGTTGAGTTGTTCATGACCGAGGGAGAGGTTTGCATACTAACTGGCTCTGGGACTTTGGCTGTGGAGAGCATGGTATACAGCCTCGTCGAGAGAGGCGACAAGGTCCTCGTGATCGAGAACGGGGAATTCGGCGAGAGGATGAGACAAAGCCTCGTCGATAGGGGAGCTGAGGCCACCGTGCTCTCTTCCGAACCCGGTGAGGTTGTGGAGCTAGAGGCCGTGAAGTCGGCCCTCGATAGCAGCGATTATGAGGCGCTCTTCATGGTTTACACAGAGACCAGCACTGGGGTCACCAACAGGTACATCGAGGAGGTCTGTGACCACGCTAGAGGCAGAGGCGCGCTCTTTTGTGTGGACGCGATCTCCGCAATCGGGGGTGAACCCCTTATGTTCTCTAAGTGGAGGGTGGACGCGGTGGCTGGCTGCAGCCAGAAGTGCATTGGTGCACCCCCGGGCCTCTCCTTCGTCGCGCTAAGCGAACGCGCCGTTGAGAAGGCCAGGGTTACTAGGGGCAAGCCGCAATACCTCGACCTGAGCCTCTACTTGGATTATTTGAAGAGGAGGGAGACACCGTTCACTCCGGCCGTTAACCTGCTCATGGCCACAAGGGAGGCGCTTCTCGAGATCTCGGAGATGGGTGGGCCGGAGGCCAAGTGGGAAAGGCAGAGGCGCTTGGCTGAGCTCCTCTACTCCGGTAGCCAGAGGGTAGGCGTTGGATGTTTCGTGCGCAACAGGGAATGCAGATCGAACACCGTAGCTGCCTTCGTGCCTCCCGAGGGATTTACCGCTCCCGAGGTGGTCGAGAGGATCTGGGATGAGGGATATGTGATATCCGCGGGCATGGGGCGGCTTAGGTCATCGATCTTCAGGGTCGGCATCATGGGTGCTGTTGGCGAGGAGGAGGTCAAGGGCTACCTCGAGGCGCTGTCGAAGGTGTTGGGCAAATGAAGATAAAGCTGGTCGTCTTAGATGCGGACGGCACGATCTGGGACCACCTGAACATATCAGCCATGAAGCCGCCCTTCAGGCTCGAGGGCAGAGACACCATAGTGGACCTCGACGGCGCTAGGCTCACCCTCAACGGGGGGATCAGGGAGTTCTTGAAGTTCGCAAGGTCTAAGGGGATGAGGATCTCCCTCGCCAGCTGGAATAAACCAGAACCCGTCTTCGAGGCCCTTAGGCTGTTCTCCCTGACAGACTACTTCACACATCCCAAGGCCGAGCCGCATCCCGACAAAGCCGATATGTTGACAAGGATCCTGAGGGAGCTGGAGGAAGATGGGGTCTCGATCAAGCCGCATGAGGTGTTATACGTGGACGATAGGGACAGGCATATAGATGACATCCGTGTCAAGATCGGCGACGTCGTCTTTCTCAGATACGGGGTCGACTTCAAGAGCTGGTACGAGCTCATGGATAGGTTTGAGACCTGCTCTGAAGGCGCTACCAGCTGAGATAACGCGCTTTCATGGCATGGAGGAGGCGAGGTACTGGGAGATGCCTTCCATCATGAACTCCACGGCTATGGCTGCTATGAAAACGGCCATCACGCGCGCGACCACGTTCGAACCGACCCTGCCTAGGAGACGGTAGATATCCTCTGCGAGCACCAGACAGAGGACGGTGATCAACGACACGGCGACCACGGCCGTAAGGGTTACTAACAGCCCCCAGGACTGGAGGGTTACCATCGTGGTGGTGATCGCGCCAGGGCCTACGAGGAGGGGGAAGCCCAATGGCACCGCTCCCGACTCCCCCGCGTGCACATCGGCGCGCCAACCGCCTTCTATTAGTATGCGCAACGATATCAGGAGCAGGAGCGCTCCACCCGCGACCTTGAAGCTGTGCATCGATATGTTGAAGAGCGTGAGGAACTGAACGCCGAAAAGCGCGAAAGCCGCAAGCAAGATGAACCCGGTTACGGAAGCTACCTTAACCACCTGCCGTCTCTCATCGCGGTTCATCCCTTGGGTTAAGCTCATGAAGATCGGGATGTTGCCGATGGGGTCTATTATAACGAAGAGCGCTATCGTCGCCCTCAACACAGGCTCCAAGTATAGTTCGAGCATGCAAACTGTTCGCCTCCTCGGGTTATAAACTATGGCGTTGTCTAAGAATCTCGACTTCAAGTTTGGAGGTCATCCGACCGGACTCGCTTCAAGGACTGAGATTTCGGGGTCTCAATTTCGGCAAGAAAATAAGCTTTAAATAAACAACGATGTTAGCAAGCGTCGATAAGCGTTGGATATATTCGAAAGTTTCTCGAAGTCCGTTGACTATGCCTCGAAGCTTTTGTCAAGAGGGGCTGAGCTTATCATGATGATAATAGTCAGCATAATACCGATAGTCAACTTCATCTTCATGGGTTACTGTGCCAAGATCCTCAAGGAGGGCCCTTCCAGAAACGAGCCGCCGAAGTTCGAGAAATTAGGGGAGCTATTTGGCGAGGGTGTGAAGATATTCGTCGTCGGGTTATTGTGGGCCATCCCGCCCATAATCGTGGGAGTGCTGGCGCTAGTCTTGACAGCCCCTTGGCTTTTCATAGGCGGCGCCGCTAACCTGGCATTGCTCTGGGGCGGCGCGTTCCTTCTGGCAATGTTCTTGGTCCTCGTGGTGGGCATCGGAGTCGGGATATTCGGGATAGTGGGCATACTTCTTGCGGCGAAGACCGGGGACATAGCGAAGGGTTTCTCGTTCCAACACATCATGTCGGTGATAAACAACGTCGGTTTCATCAACCACGTTATATGGGTGGTCGTGGCCGCCATAATTACGTTCGTCGTTGGGCTGCTGGGCATGGTTCCTTTCATCGGCTGGCTTATAACCTTGGTAATATCGCCACTTCTGGGCACCTTTCTGGTCAGAGCCGCGACGCTCTTCTACTCCGATGCTATGGAGAGAGCCCTGTTACCTCTGCCCCCGCCGCCACCTGCCGTTTAGAGCCTTTGAAAAAGTTTTTTATCAAGCTTGTTGTACAACCAACGCATGAGACCCCACGAGGGCTTTATCGTAGTTACGGCGCCATATGTACAGGGGTACAGGGTCAAGCAGACGTTGGGCGTGGTATCAGGGTTGACGGCTAGGACCAGAGGCCTCGGGGGTAAGTTCGTGGCCGGCCTGGAGTCCATAATGGGAGGTGAGGTCACCGCCTTCACTACGGAGATGGAGAAGGCGAGGCTGGAGGCAATAGACCGCCTCGTAGGGAACGCGAGGAAGATGGGCGCGAACGCGGTCATCTCGCTCGACATCGAGACGTCAGAAGTCTTCGAGGGCACCATATTGATCTCCGCGACGGGCACCGCGGTAGTGCTGGTGCCTGAGACAACCCCGCCGCCCTAGGTCAGAAGCCCAAGGGTGTAAGCAACAACGTGACAAGGGGCACCGTAACGATGGCCGGGAGCATGTTTGCAACTTTGACCTTCTTAATCTCGAGCAGGTTGATGCCCAGGCCTAGGAGCAATATTCCCCCTTGGGCTGACAAGTTGTCCAAGACCACTTGGGTCATGTAGGGCTTAAGCGAGGAGGCAAGGAAGGTCAGGGGTAGTTGGTAGAGCAACATGGGAACCGTGCTTAACAAGACGCCCGCCCCAAACGTCGATGCATAAGCCACTGACACGGAGCCGTCCATTATGGACTTCACCACCAGTATGGTGGGGTCGCCCAGGCCGTCCTGTATAGCCCCCAAGATCGTCATGGGGCCTACGCAGAATGTGACGAAAGCCACCACCATCCCGTCCACAAAACGCTCCCCACCGTGTAGCGCTTTCCTAGCCCCTTCTCCGAATGAGCTCAGCATATCCTCCAAGCCAACGAGCTCACCAACAACCGACCCCAGCATGAACCCTAGGATCAGCGATACGGGCCTTATCGTCTTAGTTATCGAAAAGATACCGAGACCGAGCGTGAAGAGCCCGATAACCTGGAAGAGCATTGTCTCCGACTTCTTCGGCAAACCCTTCTTTATGAGGAGGCCCAGAGCGCCTCCGGCCAATACCAAGAGGACGTTAGTCATCGTCCCGATCATCTGACGCTCAGGGCGTTTTGAAAACGCCTTAGGATTTATGGATTGTTAACAAATAACTGGAGCAGATTTTTAATGAATTTAACTACGCCTTCCACCTCGCGCGCTCAAAGGTATCTTGCGTCATGTTTTGAAACTTGAAGGAAAGAGTTAAATATATATCACAGTGTTATAGAGGGGAGGGAAGTGACATTGACTGAAGTTCAGGAGTTGCACATAGTTCTGGTATCCAACGAGCCAGAGCGTGTTTATCCTGCGTTGACCCTGATATTGACCGCGAGCACCCTCGGCGTCAAATCGTACCTCTACTGTACGATGAAGGGGCTTGATGTCGTAAGGAAGGATTTGGCGGGCAAGATCTCAATGCCCGGGATGCCGCCCGTCGAGAACTACCTCAAGGACGCCCTTTCGCTTGGAGCTATCGTAAGTGCTTGCGCACCCTCTAGGAAGATTTTGGAGGATATGGGAATTAATGAGCAGACGATCTACCCGGGAGTTCAAACCGAAGACGCGATCGCGTTTCTCGAGAAAGCGCTCGCGGCTGCCAAGAGGGGTGGGATAGTGCTCTTCGTTTAGGCAACCAATGCGCGATCGAGGCGAGGGTGACAACGAAGTGATAGGGCAGTTCCTTTTGGCCTTCAGGGAGGCGTTTGAGGCCGCGCTGGTAGTGGCAGTGATATTCGCCTACTTGAAGAGGACTAGAAGAGATTACCTATCGCGCTACGTTAGCTACGGAATTTATCTCGCGGTTGTCACGAGCTTGGTTTGCGGTACATTTGTCTGGCTCGCCTACGGCAGTTTAAGCGGGCCAGCTAAGTCGTTGTTCGAGGGCCTTGCCGCGCTTCTGGCAGTCCTGGTCTTAACTTCCATGATCTACTGGATGGCAACTAAGGGGAGGGAACTCAGAGCCGAGATCGAGAGGAGGGTTGAGACAGCTGTAACGCGAGGTGCAACTCTGGCGCTCGTCTCGCTCTCCTTCCTGGTCGTGTTTCGGGAAGGGGTCGAGTCCGTGTTGTTCCTGATCCCCTTCCTTTTGGAAGACTCTGCGGGCACCCTGCTTGGTGCGTCCTTGGGTGTCCTAGCTTCAACGTTATTAGCCTACGTTGTTTTCGTCGCCGGCATGAGGATCAGCATCCGCGGGTTCTTCTATTACACGAGCGTGCTACTCGTCCTACTTGCCGGTGGGCTTGCCGGTTATGGTATCCATGAACTCTTGGAGTATTTTGAAGAGGTTGGCGTAAAAACGGGCTGGTTTGGTGAGCTTGCCTTTGACCTTAATGTGCCAAGTGACAGCCCTATGCACCACAAGGGCTTGGTGGGATCCGTATTCGCGGTTATTTTCGGGTACACAGTGGCCGCTGAATGGGCCAGGGTGATTGTGCACTTGACCTATTTGGCCATAGCGTTACCCTTATTGCTCTATGTCTACCGATATCGCGATAAGAAAGCCAAGATGCGCCGCTTTGAAGCGAAGGAACACGAACCCACTGCTCAAATGTAAGAACGTAATGCTCGATAGCATATATTTTTGAGTTAAGTTTATCTGGGGGAAAGTCATGACGGTGCGATATAACACTGTCATAAAGGGGTGTTGTGAATGAAAAGTGAAGAAAAAAGGGTGAGTTCTCCACCGTTTTGGAAGAGGGAAGACTGGGTTGCCGTCTGGATAGGCATATTCTTCATAGCCGTGGCAGTTTCAACTCCTTCGATCCGATTTTACAGGATTCCAGTATGGGACAATCTTCAAAAAATCCAATGGAATGCCTTGGTCTACAGTACGGCCTTGCTGTATGTCCTTTTGTTCGTGCCAACAACGTTGGCCGTGAGGCTTTCCAACATAGGTAGCATCAGAAAGTATCTCGCATTCTTCTCGCTCCTGTTCGTGCTTTCCTTCCTTTCCGTCCTCATATCTGCGAACGAGCTTGTAAGCCGTTGGGGGCTGGAATTCGTCATATGGGCGCTTCTATTCGGCTTGTTATTCAGCAACATCCTTAATGTAGTGCATCCATTTAAGGACTTCCTGAACTCCGAGCTCTTCATAAAGTCAGGCCTGGTATTACTCGGCGCGGAGCTATCGCTGTCGACAGTGCTCAGGGCCGGCATATTCGGGCTAATCCAAGCAACCTTGGGAGTGTTTTTGGTATGGTATTTTTGCTATTTCTTGGCCACCAAGCTGGGCATGAGTAAATCATTCTCAGCCATAATGGCCACTGGGGTTTCGATCTGCGGCGTCTCCGCAGCTATTGCCGCTGGAGGTGCAGTTAAGGGTAAGCCTGAGGAGGTTGCTTACGTGACGTCGATCATATTGTTGGCAGCTGCTCCCATGGTGGTCCTGATACCCCTGGTCGCCAGGGCGATCCAGCTAAGCGACGTTATCGCTGGAGCTTGGATCGGCGGCCTGATAGACACAACGCCAGCAGTGGTCGCCGCTGGCGCCCTTTACGGCGAGGAGGCGATGCAGATAGCAACCTTAGTGAAGATGTCGCAAAACGCAATGATAGGTGTTGCCGCATTCCTTTTGGCACTCTACTGGACCCTCAGGGTCGAGGCGAAAGTCGAGGAGAGGCCAAAGCCCCTGGAGGTCTGGTACAGGTTTCCTAAGTTCATCCTGGGTTTCACCATTGCCTTTTTGATGTTCTCGTTCCTACTGCCACCAGTGCTGGGAGATGCTGGCACCAGATCCGTCTTGGGTGTAACGGGCGAGCTCAGGAAGTGGTTCTTTGCGATGGCGTTCATCTCGATAGGCTTGAGGACGAAGTTTGCGGAGTTTGTGAAGTTCGGTAAAGGTAAACCGGCTCTTGCGTTCCTTGGAGCGCAGCTGTTTAATGCCTTCGTGACCCTGCTCTTGGCAGCTACGCTCTTCGGGGCATTCCTCCAGATATGAGCTCGTGAGGTGTTCGTGAGAAATTGTTTGACGACTTTGAAAGGTTCGTCGGCAGGTACGCCCTCGGTTTCGAGAGGGGCGGTGGCTCATCTCACTTCCTCAGGATAAAGGTCAAGGCGGCAGAGCTCAGCGCAGGACAGGCGAGGGCGATAGCCGAACTCGCCGAAGACTTCTCGAAGGGATATATCGAGCTTACCACAAGGCATGACATACAGCTCCACTGGATAAGGGACGAGGATGCGCCATCGATCTTCTCGAGGCTTGAGGAACTCGGGTTCACGACAGACATGTGCGGCCAGGCATATCCCGGAGCGAGGTACGGTGACGTGAGGAACGTCGTGACTTGTCCGGTCTCGGGCTTGGAGCGGGATGAGCTCGTCGACACCAGGGCGATGGTACGGGATCTCGTGGACTTCTTCACCGGAAAGCAGGAATACCTGGACTTGCCGAGGAAGTTCAAGATTTCCGTGAGCGGGTGCCCCATCAACTGCGTAAAGCCGGAAGTGCACGACCTCTCGTTCGTCGGAACTGAGGGAGGCGCGGCCTTCGCGGTCTACGTTGGCGGGGGCATGGGCTACCCGCCAATCCTCGCCAAACCCCTAGGGGTCATCGTGTACCCGGAGGAGGTGCTTGAGTTCGCGAGGAACGTGGTGGAGTTTTACAGGGACGAAGGGCCGAGGGACAACAAGCAGAGGGCCAGGTTCAAGTGGGTCGTGGAGCGGCTGGGTGTCGACAGGGTTAGGGATGAGGTGGAGAGGAGGGCCGGAAGGCGCTTCGAGAGGGCGAAGTACGGTGAGCCGCTGGACTGGGGGGAACACGTCGGAGTATGCGAACAAAAACAGGCGGGCCTCTACTACGTGGTCGTTCCTGTGCCCGTGGGAAGGCTCAGTGCCCGCCAGTTGAGAGCGGTCGCTGACTTGGCAGAACGCTACGGCAGCGGAGAGCTCAGGGTCTCCCCCCTGCAAAAGCTGGTGATGGTGAACGTTCGCGGGCATGACCTGGAGCCGCTGAGGCGCGGACTTTCAGAGGTCGGCTTCGACCTGAACGCCCCCCCGCTCAGGTGGACCACCGTGGCGTGTTCAGGGTACCTCTGCGGCAAGGCCCCGGAGGATGTCAAGTCAAGGGCTCTCGAAATAGAGAGGCACTTGGAGAGGGCACTCGGGAGCAACGTCGGTCGCGCATTCTTGAGGCTGTGCGTGAGCGGCTGTCCGAACGCCTGTGCCTTGTACAACGTCGCTGACATCGGGCTCGTCGGCACGCGGGTTACAACCTCAGGAGGCAGCGCTCCAGCTTATGACGTGTACGTCGCCGACGGCTCGAAGATCTCAAAGCTGCACAGCAAGGGCGTACCAGCTGACAGGGTCAAGTTCTTGGTAGAGGAGCTCGTGAGAGCGCGTTTGGGGGCGGATAACCTTCCGAACTCGTCTCTCGAGGTGGGGCATGATGGCCACTAGGCTGGAGAAAGTGGGAGAACGCTCCTTCAGGCTTGACGTAAGGGGCATGGTCTGTCCGTACCCGACCCTCTACACGCTCAGGGCGCTGGGCGAGGTCGACGAGGGGGCTGAGCTGGAGGTCATCACCGACAGCCTGCCATCGTGTCAAACAGTACCCAAGGCAGCCGCGGAGAGAGGTCACGAGGTTATAGGAGTGGAGAAGCTCGATGCTGCCCTCTGGAAGATCAGGATAAGACGGAGGGGCTCAAGTTGAGGACAAAAGACTTGGTCTTGTCCGCGCTCTTCGCGTCGTTCTGGGCCTCATCACAGTACCTTCTCGGCCCATATCTTGGAAGAATCTCCATCGGGCCGATATCTCTTCATGGCTCAGCGAACAGGATTGCGGGCTGGTTCTCGATGACCGTCCTCTCCTCGATAACTGAGGGCTTCGGCCCAACGACGCTGATGAGCGCTGTAGCCGCGATCGCCACAAGGCCCCTCAGGGTACAGCAGCTCGAGGGCATCATCGTCGGGCTGGGGTACTTCGTGGGAGGGCTTACCTACGATGTCCTCAAAAATGCCCTCCTGCAAGGAAGGGACGCTGGCACGCGTGGCCACCTCTTTCTCTCGTTGGCGTCCGCGCTAGCGGCAAGCGCCCCCTACCTGCTTTACAATCTGTACTTTCTGGGCCCGCTCGGATTTACTGTGTTCGCGCTGGCGTATTCGATATCCGTGGCGAGGACCACGCTGCTGAGCATCTTCGGGACCTCCTTGGGCATCTTGTGCGTGCGCTCACTTCAACTCATAAAACAGTTTGCAGGACGGCGAGGCCCTTACCTACAAAGACCGGTCAAGGAGGATGACCTCAGATGAGACAACTTGGAAGGCGTGCGAAGGGAGATGAGGGGCGCGGGTCGATGGATGTCGAGGTAGCGTTAGGGGGAGGTAAGCCCTTCAGCTACGGTTATACGGATCCTTTCCGTCTGGCTTGCGGCTGTTCCGTCAAGGTGGACCTAGAGGAGGTTGTGTACCCTGCCCTCAGAAAGGTATCGGCGGAGCTCGCGTCACTGGGGGTCAGGTTCAACAGGCGGGACGACGTAGACGTGATAGAGGGTGTTGGAGTTCGCGACTTGAGCTTGAGAAGGGTTGTCTACAGATTAGGAAGCGGCCAGCTTGAAGCTCAGGGTATTAGGGACCTCGCACCCAGCAGGGTCGTAGCCCTCTTCTCGGTGGAGCAGGGCACAGGTAGCGATGTGGACAGGTTCTCGAGCAAGTTGTTGGAGGCGTACTCGACGTTGGCCAGGTCGGCGGGGCCGGTCTTCGTGGGAAAGGCGCATTCGATCCTCGGTGCCCACTCAACGGATAACGAGGTTGCCGTGTTTGACCTGATCTCGACGCGCGGCAGGAGCGAGGACAGCTGCGTGTTGGTGAACAACTGCACCGTCAGGACCATTGACCCCACCCGAGGCCCGGGCGACTACTTCCAAGTAGCCACGGCTATCGGTAACTCCCTGAACGACCTGTTCTGCAACGGCGTTTACAAGAGCTTGACCATATTGCCCGTATTCGACATGCCTAACGGCGATCTAATCTCGATGGCATCAGAGAACATCAGAAGGTACTGCGGGGAACACGGTTTCGTTCTACAGCCGGAGCACGAGCTTGGGCTCGGGGAGGTCATGATAGGGGCTACGGTCTTGGGCGAGAGCGACAAGTGCCCTCCGGACTTCGGATCCGAGGTGATGCCTGGCGACTTGGTCTTGGTCACGAGGCCTCTCGGAGAGCTCGCCATATTGAGCCTTTACCTAGCACTCAACATCCTAGGGGAAGAGTTCCTCGGGAGAATGGACGCGCCGGCTGAGGTCGTGGAGAGATATAGGGACGAGGCCGTGAGCTTGATGGTGAGGCCTAACTTGGAGGTGGCGAGGATAATAAGCCGCTACCTCCCAACGCGTCGAGAAAAGTTCGATCCTGAGCTGCACGTTAAGGAGTCGACGGACATCTCGGGACCTGGCATACTCGCGATCGGGGAGCTCGCCAGGAACTTTGGCTTCAGCGTCACGATAGAGGACATACCGCTGCTGAACCGTGATCTAGTCGAGCTGGCTGTGAAGCTCGGGTTAGTGACGAACGGCACCTCGGGCACGAATGGAGCTATAGCGTTAATAGGTTCGCCCAAGTTGGTGGCGTGCATACAGGAGGAACTTTACAAAGCTGGCTATGAGCCGAGCGTGATCGGAAAAGTTGAGGGCAAGGGCGAGGCAGGGCTTAGGATAGACCGAGGGCTTGAGGGGCGACTGTTCCCTAGAGGTCCATTTCTCCACTTCAGCATGAGGGGGCCCTAGGCTCTGAAGAGGCATGTGTGAGATCAAGCACCTATCAGCAGCTTTAGCAGACTTTTGTACCTGTTCAGGGCATCGAGCCCGTCCTTGGCGCCCCTTACTATCCCAACGCCGGACTTCATTAGAAACACCTCGACGCTCCCTTGTAGCACCCTTATGCCCAACCTGTACCTCGCCTCCAGCCTCGAGTGATGCCCGAGGCCCTTAGGTAATTCCCCTTTGAGGTCGAGCTCCAAATCATCGCGCGGCGATATGACGTGATAAGAGAGTCCTCTTGTGGAACACACTTCCTCAACCGTGAACTCCTCATACCCCTTATTGTAAACGGTGGTCGGGCGCGCTCGGCCGCAGACCTCGCACGACTCGGAACGTTTTACGTCTATGGTGTCGAAGGACATGCTCCTCAGGTCCACTAAGAGCAGCTTTCCGAGCAAGGAAGGGTGAGCACCGGTTATGATTCTGATTGCCTCGCAAACCTCGATGCTGGCGATTATGGAGACCAAGGAAGGGTGTACGCCCACGGTTGCGCAAGTTGCAAGGGATTCTGTCTCCCTTGGGAAGAGACAGTTCAAGCAGGGGGTCTCGCCAGGTACTATTGTCGACGCGTTGCCGAACATCTCTATCGCCGCCCCGAACACGTAGGGTATGCGTAATTCCACACATGCCCTGTTCAAATGCTTTCTGGACTTTATTGAATCAAGGCCGTCCAGAACCACGTCCATCCCGGTGACAACGCGCCTCGCGTTGGCCTCGTTGATGGAGATGGGTAGGGCTTCCACCTCGACATCAGGGTTGATCGCCCTTATCCTGTTCTCAGCCGCCTCGACCTTCGGCATGCCAAGAGAACTCGTATCGAAGATGCCCTGCCTGTGGATGTTCGCCCTCTCGACGACGTCCCGGTCCACGACCCTGAGGAGGCCTACACCCATGCCAGCAAGCTGGGTCAACATGGTCGAGCCCAGGCCTCCTACGCCCACCACGCACACCTTGGCGTTTCTTATCTTCAGCTGCCCTCTGTATCCTATGTCTCTGAGCGCTATCTGTCTCGAGTAGGTATCGAGTTCCTCATCTGAAAGGCCGCGCGCCATGTGTTAAAAATACACCCAGATGCCCGTTAATAAGCGTGCTTTCGCACAGCGACGCCCCCCTTGTGGCGAAGTTTGACGCCCCTCCACGGTCGAGCGTGCGCTAGCGTCTTTGAGCTTTCAGCCAAGGGTGCCAAGCACGTCAGCTCAGGAAAGCTTTCTGCCGAAAGGGTGGTCAAGGGCATAAGAGCTATAATCTTCGATGAAACCATAACGAAGATACAGGTACACGAGAGCGTGATAGCGCGCGATGGAAATACTCATCGGTCATTCGCGTAGGGGGAGATGCACCGGAGCCTTTGACTCAGCAGACCTGACGGCAGCCAAGGTCAACTCCAGAGTCTTTGCGCCCTCCGAGATTGGCGTCCTGGTCTCGCGGTCGTGTTTTATCGCGTCTAGGAAGTCCCTTGTTTCAAAGACCATCAGGTCCTTATCGTGAGCTGAGACCTTCTCGACAACCGAGGGTTTTCTGGTGCTGTAAAAGGTAGCCGAGTTCGCGCTCTCGAACTCCACCGTGTAGTTCCTCGATACGATCGCCCAGTCCATAGCCCACCTGTCGCCCGAGTAGGCCCATGTGGTTGCCACAATAGCACCCATCGCCCCGCTCTTGAACCTTAGCACCGTTGCGCTCGTGTCCTCGGAGGTCATGCCCGGAGCTCCCTTCCAGAACATCAGCCCCATCTCCGTGTAAACCCTTTCGACATCGCCACAAAGATATCTGACCACGTCGTACAAGTGGGTCGACTGCTCGACGAGCTGCCCACCGCTCCTCGACCTGTCCCTCCACCAGTCGCCGCCGATGAAGTTGCAGAAGTACCTCCCGAGCACCAGGCCTATGTCGCCAGCCTTTCCGGAGTCTATTAGCTCCTTCGCCCTCTCAACCGCGGCGCCGAACCTAGACAGATAGCCCACCTGCGTCTTTATGCCGTGCTTTCTGGCGGCTTCCGCCATCCTGCCTGCGGTCTTCATGTCCAAGGCTATGGGCTTCTCTATGAACACGTGTACTCCCCTCTCTGCAGCGATCTCAACCTCGTCGCTGTGAGCGAATGGTGGCAGGCACACGTACACGGAATCGAGCGGCTCTTTGGTCAACATATCGTGGAAATCCACATAGGCCCTGCCGCCGTACTTATTTGCAAACCCCTCAGCCCTCTCCTTTATGACATCGCAGAAACACGTGAGCTGCACGTCGGGCATCTCCGAGAGCCTTGAGGCGTGAGCCGAGGCTATGCCGCCACAGCCTATTATGCCAACCTTGAACTTATTCGCGGACATGGCCCTTAATGGGTGTCATGCGCATAAGTACTTTTCGTCGATTGGGCTCCCAAACCCGTGAGCATGGCCAACCTCTTGCTCCCCCAAAAAAAAGAAATCGGAGTATTCTCCTCCCTTCGGGCTTTTATGTTCCGAAATATCTATTTCCAGTCTCGTAAGCATTCTTCGGGTGAAAAAAGGGCCACGCATTCGGCATTGGCTGGCCACAACTGCACCTCAGTAAAACTTTAAGCCATACCGCTGCAGTGGTCACTGATGAAGGAGGCGCTCCTGTGGCACACCGAGGACGATAAGATAAGATGCGACCTCTGCGGTAGGCGGTGCCTGATCCCGGTCGGCTCGCTGGGGGTCTGTCTCGTGAGGAAGAATATCGGAGGCAAACTGTACTCCCTGAACTACGGAAAGCTCATCGCGGTGCACAAGGACCCGATAGAGAAGAAACCACTATACCATTTTTACCCCGGAAGTTACGCCTTCTCCATAGCGAGCGCCGGTTGCAATTTTATGTGCAAGTTTTGTTGCAACTACGAGATAAGCCAAGTATACCGTGACAGCGGGCTCAGGGAGGTGGTGGGGGAGGACCACACGCCTGAGGACATAGTCGAGTCGGCAGCTTCCGAGGGTTGCAAGGTGATTAGTTTCACATATACGGAACCCACTGTCTTCTTCGAGTTCGCCTACGACGTCGCCAAGCTGGCACACGCAAGGGGTCTAAAGAACTCTTTTGTAACGAACGGTTACATGACGCCAGAGGCCGTCAGGGAGATCTCGCCCTACCTAGACGCGGCCACGGTCGACTTCAAGGGATCTGGTGACCCCGAGACCTACAGGAGCTTCTGTGGCGTAGCCGACGTCGAGCCCATATACAGTGCCCTTCTCGAGATGAAGGACTGCGGCATCCACATCGAGATAACGAACCTCCTCATCCCCCGATACGGCGACGATCTAGAGCAGTTCAGGAGGTTGGTCAGGTGGATCAGGGAGAGGCTTGGTGACGAGGTACCACTTCACATACTCAGGTTCTTCCCGACCTACAGGCTCGACGATGTGCCGGAGACGCCAATAGGGACGCTTGACAGGGCTTACGAAATAGCCAGGGAGGAGGGCATGAAGTTCGTGTACTTGGGCAATGTGCCAGGACGCAGGGAGGACACCTATTGCCCTAACTGTGGCGAGCTGCTGATAAAGAGGTTCGGCCTTTGGGCTGTCGAGCTGAAGATCAAGAACGACAGATGCCCAAAGTGCGGTACGAGGATCCCGGTAGTGCTCTAACATTAAACCGTTGCTGGGATTTTAGGGCGACCGCGAGCTCCTGCGCTCGTTCCGAAAACTTTGCCCGATATCCAAATCTCGATCCGTTGTAGGATGGTCACCCCGATCCGCGGGTTACATCGTCCACCAGTTCTCCACGGGAGTCGAAGAGCTGTACTCGCAGAGGCATCTCACCGATGGCGTGTGTGGCACAACTCAGGCATGGGTCGAAGGCGCGCACCACCGCCTCCACCCTGTTCAGAATCCCCTCGTCCACCCTGTTCCCCCTAACATACCTCTTGGCGACTTGGGTTACAGCCCTCTGGAACGCCAGGTTGTTCTGCACCGTCGCGATTATCAGGTTGGCCCAGCTTATCCTCCCGCCCTCGTCCACCTTGTAGTGGTGGAACAACGTACCCCTCGGTGCCTCGAGCGCGCCCACGCCCTCCCGCCTGTTCAGCGAGGCCCTGGCCTGCACGTCAACTCCGAGCACGTCCTCGTCCTCTAGCAGCTCCTTAGCGCGCTCTAGGCAGTAGAGTATCTCGACCAGCCTGGCGTGATGGTAAAAGAACGTGTTCTGAACAACCCTGCCGCCTCCGACCCTCCTGAAGTCCTTCAGCTCCTCGTCGGCGAGGGGTGTGCCGCAGCGCTCCGCAACGTTGAGCCTCGCGAGGGGGCCCACCCTGTATATGCCGTCGGGGTAACCAAGGGGTTTGTAGTACGGGAACTTCATGTAGGACCAGGGCTCGACGGCCTCACCCACGTATTCGAAGTACTTCCGGGGGTCCAGCTGGTCGGCCAACAACTCCCCCCTCGGGCCCACGATCCTTATTTTGCCGTCGTAGTGTTCAAGGGAGCCCTCGGGGGATACCGTGGCAAGGAAGTAGGTGGGGAAGTTGCCGAAGCTAGCAACTTCATCGGAGAGCTCGTCCAGTCGCCTCTTGAAGACCGATATCGCGTTGAGCGTTGTCTCGATCGATTCCGGTATGTCCGCGAGCAAAGTCTGCGCCCTCTCCTTCGAAAGTGGGCTCCTGACCCCCCCTGGCACTATCCAGTCGCTCGAGTGTATCCGCCTGCCGGCCAAGCACTCTATTACGCGCTGCCCGAAAGCCCTGAGCCTTATCCCCTGCCTTGCGAACTCGGGGTTTTTCTCGATGAGGCCGAAGATGTTCCGCTCCTTGGGGTCGTGGTCCATGCCCAGCAGCAGGTCCGGAGCGGAGAGGTGGAAGAAGCTAAGCGCGTGCGACTGTATTATCTGGCCCATGTGCATCAGCCTCCTGAGCTTTGCCGCTGTTTCCGGTATGTTGACGGCGATGAGCTCGTCGCACGCCTTCACAGACGCCAGGAGGTGGCTCACGGGACAGATTCCGCAGACCCTCGAGGTGATGCTCGGCATCTCGTAGAAAGGACGGCCCTCGCAGAACTTCTCGAAGCCCCTGAAGTCGGTCACGTGGAACCTGGCTTCCCTCACGTTCCCTTCTTCGTCGAGGTGTATAGTGACCTTGGCGTGGCCCTCTATCCTCGTCACGGGGTTTATCACGATGTCCTTGCCCACTTTGCACCACCTATCCGTATTTGAACCTGTTCGTCAAGTCGGGCGTCCTACCGGCCAGAACCTCGGTCAGGACGTAGTGTATGAGGTCCGCGCCGGGCGGGCATCCGGGGACGTAGCAGTCCACCCTGACGACCTCTTGGAGAGGACGTGCTCGTTCGAGGAGCTTCGGCACCTCCTCGTCGGGTACGCGCGCCCTCTCGGTGACGTTCTCGACATACGCTTTGCGCAGCACGGCCTCGCTCGCGTTCGCGCCCAATGTGTTCCTCAAAGCTGTAACGTTGCCCGTGACGGCGCAGTCCCCGAGCGCGACGAGCAACCTGCTCCGGCTTCTGACAACCCTGAGGAGCTCGAGCTGCTCCTCGTTGCCAACGGCGCCCTCGACGATCGCCACGTCAACGCCTTCGGGGAACTCCTTTACGTCCGCTATCGGGCTGTACACCAGCTCCACCGCTTCAGCAAGCTCAATGAGCCTCTCGTCCATGTCCAAGAAGGACATGTGGCAGCCAGAGCACCCGCTTAGCCAGACCGTAGCCAGCTTCACCTTCCTCGAGGGCATCTCACCTCTGCCTCCTCTCCCTGATGAACGAAACGAGGTCCTTCTTCTTGACCTCAGAGATCGGTTTCCCCTTCACGTAGATGGCTCCGACCGGACAGACCGCTGAGCACTTGCCGCATGCGGTGCACGATTGCGATGAGCCCCAGGGGTCGTCCATGTCGAATATGACCTTCGACTCCTTGCCCCTCATCTTCAGGTCTATAGTGTGCACGCCCTCTATCTCGTCGCACACCCTAACGCAGCGGGTGCAGAGTATGCACCTGTTCGGGTCGTAGGCGAAGCGCTCGTGCGAAACGTCGACCTCGTCGTTCGTCCACTCGCGGGACACGCTGAGGTGGTCGACCCCCAGCTCGGTCGCCAGCTGCTGGAGCTCGCAGTTCCCGTTGGCTATGCACACCGAGCAGTTGTGCACCCTCTCGGCGAGCAACAGCTGGACGACCCAGCGCCTGTACTTCAGCAGCCTCTCGGACTTGGTCACCACGTTCATGCCGTTGGCCACCGGGGTCGTGCAGGCGGTCAGGAGCCTCTGGGAGCCCTTCATCTCGACTACGCAGACCCTGCAGCCGCCGTAGCTCGATAGGCCCTCGAGCAGCGAACAGAGCGCCGGTATCTGGATGCCGTTGTCCCTGGCGGCCTTCAATATGGTGTCCCCCTCACGCGCGGATATCTCCACGTCGTCAATGGTCAACTTAACTACGTTCGACGTCATCTTCTAACCTCGGCCTCCTCCGCCCTGAAGCACTTGCCGGCCGGGCATCTCTTCTCGACTATGTGTGCTACGTACTCGTCCCTGAAGTACCTGAGCGTAGTGAGGGTTGGGTTTGGAGCCGTCTGGCCGAGACCGCAAAGGCTCGCGTCCTTGATGAAGTTGCCGAGGTCCTCAAGCAAGGACAAGTCCTCCAAGCTGCCCTCACCACGTCTGATCCGGTCGAGTACCTGTTGCATCTTGTAAAGGCCCACCCTGCACGGCGTGCACTTCCCGCAGGACTCGTCAACGCAGAAGTCCGTGAAGAACTTGGCCGTGTCGACCATGCATGAGGTGTCGTCCATCACCACTATGCCGCCGGAGCCCATTATCGCCCCGGCCTTGGTCAACGAGTCGTAGTCTATCGGCGTGTCGAGAAGCTGCTCGGGCAGGCAACCGCCGGATGGCCCTCCAACTTGGACTGCCTTGAACTTCCTGCCTTCTGGAACACCGCCGCCTATCTCGAACACGACCTCCCTGAGCGTGGTCCCCATGGGCACCTCTATCAGCCCTGGGTTCTTGACCTTGCCAGTAAGCGAGAAGCACTTGGTACCCGTGCAGTTCTTTGAGCCTATTCCCGAGAACCAGGCGCCGCCGTTGAGTATTATCGGGGGTACGTTCGCCAGCGTCTCGACGTTGTTTATGCACGTCGGCTTACCCCAGAGGCCCGATTGAGCTGGATACGGAGGCCTTGGCCTCGGCATCGCCCTCCTCCCCTCTATGGACGCCAATATCGCGGTCTCCTCACCGGCCACAAAGGCGCCGGCGCCGAGCCTGAGCTCGATGTCGAAGCTGAAGTCGGTTTCGAAGATCCTCTCGCCCAGCAAACCCATGGACTTGGCGGCATCTATGGCGCTCCTGAGGACCTTAACGGCCAACGGGTATTCGCTCCGCACGTATATGTAGCCCTTCTGCGCGCCGACGGCGTAGGCGGCTATGGCCATGCCCTCCAGTATCGCGTGGGGGTCGGCCTCGGCCAGCGTCCTGTTTGCGAAAACGCCGGGGTCTCCCTCGTCCAGGTTCGCTATGATGTACTTCGGAGAGCCCTGCGCCTTGGCCACGAAGCCCCACTTCATGCCCACGGAGAAGCCCGCTCCGCCCCGGCCTCTCAAACCGCTCCAGACGACCTCCTCGATGACGCTCTGCGGCGTCATGCCCGTGAGGGCCTTGAGCAGCGCCGAGTAGCCTCCGACGCGGATGTAGTCCTCGATCCTCATGGGGTCTATCTTGCCGGCGTTCCTTAGGACGAGCCTCATCTGCTTCTCGAAGTACTTCCTCTCGGTGTAGAGCATGCGCTTTGATGGGGTCCCGTTTACCACGTGCTCCCGAACTATATCCCTCGCCGCCTCCGGTGTAACGTTCTGGTACAGGTAGTCACCCGGCTCGACGAGCACGACGGGTGCTATGTAACAGGTACCCACGCAACCAGTCCTGGCGACCCTGCACTGTCCCTCCAAACCGAACTCCTCAACCGCCATCTGCAACGCCCTCATGACCTCGAGAGAGCCGAAGTGCAGACAGCCGCTCGAGCAACAGACGTTTATCCTGTACTTGTAGGAACTGGCGAGCTCTACCTCCCTCTCCCTTATCCTTTTAAGCTCCTCCGGCTTCAACGGGAATCACCCGCCTCCCAGTAAGGACTCTATCCTCTTGACAACGAGCTCCGGCGTTGCTTTGCCTATAACATCGTCGTCGACGATGACGTTCGGCGCCATGGCGCACGCGCCTATGCACCTGGTTATGAAAAGCGAGAGCTTCCTGTCGGAGCTCGTCTCGCCGCACTTGACGTTGAAGCGCCTCTCCACGGCCGCTATTATCTGCTCGACGCCTCTCACGTAGCACGCGGTCCCCATGCAGAAGGTGACGACGTGGACGCCGGGCTCCTTCAGCTTGAAGAGGTGGTAGAATGTGGCGACCCCGTAGACGTGGCTCGGGGGCAGCCGCAGGGCGTTCGATATGTAGAGCAGAAGCCTCCTGTCCAGATAACCGTATACCTCTTGCGCTGTCTGTAGTATCTCGAGGAGCGCGTCCTTGCTATAGTTGTGCCTCTTCATCGCGCCATCCAGCATCTGGAGGCGCCTGTCGCCTCTGACAGGAGCAGTTGGGCTTTCACCGTCTGTCAGAGAAACCCACCTCCTGAGAAACACGGGAGTAGACGAGCATCGAAGACCGAAGTGCTAACATCGCCGCCACGCTCAAGTCGCTCCGGTTCCAAGACCCGGATGGACCATTAAAAAACATTTAGCTCCATCTAACTTTCCAAAGTGGAATAAACGGACCAACGGAGCACGTTAGAAGCCTTTATTACAGCACGAAGATTAGGTTGGGGCGGTGCGACATGGAACTAGTAACTGGCAACATGAAGAGGCTCCTCAGGGAGAGGAGGCTGACAATTGGCACTTGGATAACGATAAACGACCCGGACGTAACCGAGGCCCTCTCGAGGATAGGCTTCGACTGGTTTGTCATGGACATGGAACATGCGCCCCTCACGATCCGAGACGTCCAGAGGCTCATGCAGCCGCTTGCCAGCACCGGGGTCTTGCCTCTGGTAAGGGTTGCGTGGAACGACCCCATCCTGATAAAGCTAGCGTTAGACATAGGCGCTGAGGGCGTGGTCGTACCTTGGGTCAACTGCAGGGAGGACGCGGAGAGGGCTGTCAGGGCCTGCAGGTACCCTCCCAAGGGAATAAGGGGTTTCGGGCCCAGGAGGGCCTCTGTCTACGGCCTGGACAAGACGTACGGCAAGAGGGCCGATGAGAGCATCTCGGTTGTCGTGCAGATAGAGACCGAACAGGCCGTCGAGAACGCGTACGAAATACTCTCCGTAGACGGCGTGGACGCGTTCTTCATAGGTCCCTACGACCTGTCCCAGTCGCTCGGCATTCCCGGGGAGTTCGACAACGAGAGGTTCGTATGTGCCTTAGAAGCTACGCTAGATTCCGGCAGAAGGGCGAACAAGGTCGGCGGGATATGGGCCGACGACCCCGATGCTGCTGCGAAGAGGATAGGCCAGGGGTTCAGGATGATAGGCCTCGCGAGCGACATGGCGATGCTGCTCAACGGCGCAGCCCGGTGGCTTCGGTCCGTGAGGAATAGCGGGGAAGTTTGCTAAATTCACGATGCCCCTTCAACCACTATAAAGTACGCTTCACGCCTGCACCAGTTTACCTTCAACGAACGTCATGCGCACCTTGAAATCCTCCTCGACCACTACCAGGTCGGCGTCCTTTCCGACCTCTATGCTTCCCTTGCTGTCAGCTAGGCCCAACAACTTGGCTGGGTTGTAAGAGGCCGCCTTTGCCACCGAGCTCGTGGACAGCCCTGTGAACTTCAGGAAGCGCTTGGCCAGCTCGTTCATGCCCGCCGACGTCCCGATCAGGGTGCCGTCCACGTACCTTGCGGTCCCGTCAACGGACAGGAACTCCAAGCCGTCGTAGATGTAGTTGCCATCTGGCAGACCCGTTGACCTCACCCCGTCCGTTATCAACACGATGCGGTCCTCGCCCAGCACTCTGCTCACGAACCTGACCATGGAGGGGTGGATGTGCACCCCATCGGAGATCAGCTGCGCGCTGACGTCAGCAGATTCGAATATTGCCAGCAGAGGACCTGGGGCCCTGTGGTGAATGGGCGGCATGGCGTTGAATACGTGGGTCACGTGCTTCACGCCCATCCCTATCGCCTGCAGGGTCTGTTCGTAGCTCGCTGAGGAGTGCCCGAAGGAGACGACCACGTCTCTTTCGAGCAACGACCTTATGATGTCCTGGACGCCATCCAGCTCCGGGGCCAAGGTCATCATCCTGAGCTGACCTCCGCACTTGTCCATTATCTCGGAGAGCACCCTCCTAGATGGCTTGCAGATCGAAGAGCTTTGTATCATGCCCTTCCTATCTGGGGAGATGAAGGGGCCCTCTAAATGGATTCCCAGCAACACGGCCCCGGGGAGGCCCTCCGACGAGCACCTGAGCGCGGCTTCTATATGCCCGTTCTCCTGCCCTGGCTTGTAAACGGTCGTAGCGAGGAAGCCCGTCACGCCCTGCTTTGCACAGAACTCAGATATTACGCTCACCGCATCGCCGCCATCTAAAACGTCGGCGCCTCCGGCGCCCTGTATGTGAACGTCTATGAAGCCCGGAAACAGCAGGTCCCCGTCTACGTTGACCACATCGCCCAAATCGGTTCCCGTCGGATTTCCAACCTCAGCTATCCTCCCGCGTTCTACGAGCACGTCCCCGAAGGACTCCCCCCAAGGGTTTACTATGCGAGCGTTCTTTATCAGCAACTGGATGTCGCTGGCTTGATACCTTTCAAGGCTATTAAATCTTCCAGAATTTGGACAGATGTGCATGCGAGCGAAATCGGGTGAGCTCTCAAGGCACGCGCGAGCGAACTTTGTGCGCAGTTTGTATTGACCTTGAAGGGGTGAGGGGGTCGAAGAAGGACGGTTAAATCGGCGTGAGCACTCTGAAGTCTATGCCGCCGACCTTTACGGACCCCTTCAACGTCTCGTCTGAAAGTATGTCTCTGAACGCCCTCTGGCCCGCGTTGAACTCAACCGCGTCTTCACCGTGGTTCAAAACGAAGAAGACCTCCTTGCCGTGCCCTTCCCTCTTGGTCACCTCCAGATCCGTGGCGCCCGGGAGCACCTCCTCAACCAGCGCCCCCTTAAGTAGCCAGCCGACTAGCTCGTCGTAGAACTCTGCAGATGCGAAAGACCCCACGTAGATGGCGATGCCCCTGCCGAAGCTGTTCATGGTTGCGGCGGGTTTGCCTTTGTAGGCGCCCGTGCGGTATTCGGCGATGACCCTTGCTCCCTCGGGTGCCAGCTGCTCGGCCCAGTTGCGTCCCCTGAAGACCGCCCTGCTTCCGAGAGCGTCCTCTAGTAAAGCTGCCTCGTAAGTCTCGCCATCCGGCAGGCCAGTGTATTCCTCGACGGTCACCCCGAAGACGTCTGACAGAGCTCCCGGTAGAGGCTTATCTACCACGTTGTTGTTCCAGTCCTTTGCTCCAGTCCTCGGAGTAGCTATTAGCACCCCGCCACCCTCAACGTAGGACCTCAGCTTCCTCTCGAGCCTGTCGTCCAGCAACATCAGCGACGGCGCGAAGAGCACGCGGTAGCCGTTCAAATCCTCGCGAGATGGCTCGACGAAGTCGACGAGGACGTTCCTCCTGTAGAGCGCCCTATAACAGTCCATGACCGGATCCCAAGCGTGCATACCGTAGTAGTTCTCCCCGCCGTATCCGACCTCGAGGTCCCACGCCCACAGGTTGTCGTAGATCAAGGAGATGCCCGTGCTCGGTTTCAAGAACGACCCCTCGAGATACGGGGCAATCTTTCGAAGGTCTTCGGAAACCCGCCTTATCTCCGAGTACCTCCTCCTGGGCGTGCCATCGTGGTCGAGTATCCCGTGCCAGTACTCCTCGGCGCCGAACCTGCATGACCTCCACCTGAAGTACAGTATCCCTTCCGCGCCCCTCGCAAAGGACTGCACGGTCCACAGCCTTATCTCGCCTGGTTTAGGTGTGGGCGCCAGGTTTGTCTTAACTGCCCCGCTTTGTAGCTCCATGATCCAGTAGGGCTTCTTCTTCAGGCTCCTCATGACGTCATGCGCCATCGCGGAAGCGACGACATCAACCCTCGAGGACCACCTGGGATAGTAGTCGAAGGATATGAGGTCCAAGTCCTTAGCTAGCTTGAAGTAGTCCAGCTCCTTGTAGAGGCCCATGAGGTTGTGGGTTACCAAGTGATGCGGCGCGTGCTTCCGTATTATATCCACCTGCATCTTCTGGTAGTTCACCCAGGCGTCGCTCGAGAAGCGGTGCCACTCCAAGCAGAGGCTGGGGTTCTGCATGTCGAGAGGTGGCCTCGGGGGGAATATCTCGTCCCAAGAACCGTACTCTTGGCCCCAGAATACGAGGCCGCACGCCCTGTTTAGCGCATCTAGGGTCTGATATTTATCCCTCAGCCAAGTCCTGAACGCGCTCACGGAGTGCTCGCAGTAGCAGAGGTTCACGTCGAACTCGTTGTCGATCTGCCAGCCTATCACGTTAGGGTTGTCCTTGTAGTGGAGGACAAGCCTTTCGACGATGTTTCTAGTGTGCTCGATGTAGTTTGGGTTCAGGGCGCAGTAGCTCTTCCTTGTGCCCTCGGCTCTCCTCCTCCCATCGCCATCTACTTGGAGGATGTCCGGGTGCGCCTTCACGATCCAGGGCGGAGGTGACGCGGTCGGCGTCCCGAGTATCGCCTTTATGCCATGTCTCGAGAGGACCTCAAGCGCATCGTCCAGCCAGTTGAAATCGTACTCTCCCGCCCTCGGCTCTATCCTGCCCCATGCGAACTCGGCGAGCCTCACCGTGTTGAAGCGGAGCTCGCTCATAAGCTCCGCGTCCTTGCTCCACCTCTCCCTCGGCCAGTGTTCAGGATAATAGTCTGCACCAAACCTGACCGTTGAAAAAACCGTTTCCTTCATTTGGCTTGAGAAAAAGCACAGGGTATAAAACCCTTTTGTAGGTTCCGACGACCTAGACCTAGAAGGGCAAGAGCCACCCGGACTTGATCACTAGGACGACGACGACCCTGATCATCTCCATCAGGCCGTCGCCCAGCAGGTAGCCCATGACGATTATGGCCCTGTAGCGGTTCCAGTTCTCCCTGCCGAAGGAGTTCGCTATGAAGCGGTTGCCTATCACCGAAGCCAACAGTTGCGCGAAGGCGAAGGGTATGCCCCAGAGTACACCGGAGATGAAGATCGTCGGCAAGTATGGCACCTTGAGGAACTGCGATGCGGCGGTCATCACCGACCCGAGGGCAAGGCCTGTGAGCATCCAGTTGAGGTTGAAAAGATAGCCGGACCACACCCACATCTGAAACCTGGCCCAGTTGAGGGCCTCGACAGGCCATTGCAGTATCGTCGCGGGATATGCGCTAGACGGCATCGGGGCCACGAACCAGAAGAGGCTGGCGAAGATGAAGCTGCTGAATAGGCTGAGGGCCAGCAGCACCAGGAAGGCCTTTAGGTATTCGCCGTGCCTGGTCTCGAGGAGATCTGCCTGGAGGAAGCCTTGGGCGAACGCAGAGCCACCCATGGGCGTACCACCAGCGGAGGGTCCCACTGCCGCAAGCGTACTCGATATAGAGAGGGGCAGTGGCACGAACCATATGTCCCTGTTCGGATATCCGCTGTAGTATATGACGAGCTCTCTCATGAACGGTATGTTGATCTGTCCGTACGTTACACCGCTGGACGCGGTTGCGATGTAGTTCGTGAAGAAGGTGCCGAACACGACGAACGGGAACAGTATCCATATGGGAAAGCTGAAGCCGGTAAGGGACCATATCACGAGGGTCAGCCCTGCAGAAGACGCCAGGTAGATGAGGAGCAGGTATTTGGGCGAGAACAAGCCCCTGCTCGAGCGCGTTGCCTTCCTCAGGGCGTCGATACCGGAGATCAGCGGCTTGGGGTTCAGGGAAATGCTCACTATGATTACGGCGAGGATCATGCCTATGAGCAGGCTGACGTAGAAGTAAAGGTAGGACCTATACTGCAGGGTCCAGTAGCCCCAACCCGTTGCCCACAGGCTCTCCTGAGGCCAGAGGTGCAACCTTGTGACGATGTGGGAGCCTATGAAGAACAGCGAGAACGCACCTATGAACTGATATAGGGCGGTGTTTACGGGAAGCAGGAATCCTGGTACATAGAAGGCCGGATCAAGAGGTATTATGAAGGCAGCTCCCGGCAGTATGTTGTCCAAGTAGGGCGTCAGGTCGAAGTAAGGCATGCTGTAGGCGTAGGTGACCAGGCCCCCGGCCATGAAAGGGCCCAGCATAAACGGGAGGAACTTCGCGACCAGGTGCACTATCGCGCCGGCAAGGGACGAGAGGAAGATAACCCTGATCATGTTTGGGGGCCGCTCAACCAACGTAGCGACGGTCATCACCGCGGCCCTCGCTGCAGGGAACTCTAGCTTCTCGCTGACGACGAACACCTGATAGCTAAGGTAGCCGATTATCAGCTCGGTGAGCATCCCGAGTGCCAATATGAGGAGCTGCACTCCGACCGGCACTAGCCACGCGCCGTGGAAGAAGAAGAGTGAGCTGTTGAGCACCTCCGTCAGCTCCGAACCCTTGGGTACGAACCAGCTCGGTATCTCCTTGACAAGCCCGAAGTAGACGGCTGGCTCGCTGTAAGCAAAGTAGGTGTTCCTCATGAAGGACGGGAAGAACAGCGCGTACGCGAGCGAGATCGACTGGAAGGACAGCAGCAAGAATATCTCCTGCTTGTAGAGCCTCGCCCTCAGCAAGTTCGCCAGCTCCGTCCAGAGCAGTATCGGGATCCAGCCGGCTACGGGCAAAGTCTGGCCCGAGATCAGGTAGTAGTAGATGAAGGCAGGCTGGATCAGGAAGGTTGCGAAGAGGAAGGCGAGGTAAACCCTCCACGTGAGCGCTCTCCGGATGGTGCCGCTTTCCGCCCCCATTTTTATCAGCTCCTGACGAGCTCCCTTTCGGCTAAATCCATATAACGCTTTCTGTCATCAGGCGACAAAGTCCTCCAGATCAGGACCTGTTTCCTAACCTCGTCCACAACGATCGGGCACGAGGTCCTCCAGGTGGACGCGTATCCAGATGTCCTGACCAGAGTGAGCCTGAACGTGTACGAGGTCGCGTTTCTCTCCCTCATCCCGTCCATTATGATGTCGGTCTTTATGCCGAGGTCGTAGGGGGCCAGCCTACAGTTGGCGACCAGCCTCACTATGTTGACATCGCCCTCCCATAGATCTTTTACCTCTATTCTCTCGGCGCTGAAGAGGCTCTCCCTCTCGACGGACTGGCTGAGGTATTCCCTCAGGAAAGCGTAAACGCCCAGCGCCTCCTCCCTGGCGTTTACTACCAAGGGTATGGAGACCTCCCAGATGTCCCCCTTGGGCTTCGAGGTTATCTGCTGCCACCTTCTGACGCGCGACGGGACCGCTAGCCTGGCCGCCAGGGCCGACGGGTACACTGAAGAGAGCACCGTGACCGCTAGGTCGAGGCCCAAGACCAACATGACGATGAGCGAGGAGAAGTTCGGGTAGAGCTCCGACGGATAGGCGCCGAGCTTGATCAGGCCTGCTGTCGTAACCATGCCCGCCAGGTAACCTACGAACACGGCGGGAACGGCGTACGCTATAGCCTCGACGACGAAGCTGAGCGATATGTGCAATGGTGACATGCCTATTGCGTTGTATATGGCTATCTCCTTGGTCCTCTCGTGCACAGACCCCAGCATCAGGTTAAGGATGGCGAACGAGGCGATTATCACCGGCACCGTCAGGAACTCCATGCCCAAGAAGCCTATCCACTGCCTAGAGAGCAAGTAGTGGCCTATCTCCCCCTTCTCGGCCACGTAGATCCTGTAGGCCAATTGGAAGGGAAGCTCCTTCAAGAGGACCTCCTCCACGGTCTTATTGGCGGGCTTGACCGCGATCGTCGCCAAAGGTGTTACGTAGAGAACCCTTGAGAAGAGCGCGTACGGAACTATGATGACGTGGTCCCCTGTGAAGTGGTTCGGCGTTATTGCCGTAGTGGGTGAGCTGGGGTCTATGGGCGTTATGGCCTCGCCGTCCGGGTTGTAGAAGGAGCCCAGTGCCTCCGTCTTAACTATGCCGACCACCCTGAGGTTCATGCCCCACAGGCTTACATAGGAGTCTACGCCTACCGCTCTGCCGAGCTCGCTGGAGAGGCTCTTGGCCACCGCGTCCGGCAGTATCGTGGCGAAGACATCCCCTTCGTTGAACCACCTGCCATCGATAAGGAGCTCGTCTATGTTCGACACCTCTGGCTCATCGGGAGACAGCGCCATCATCCCGTAGATCCTCGTCTCCATCTTCGGCGAGAAAACGATGTACGGTATTGGGACGCCCGGCTGCGTGACCCTAGGAGGCTGCGGCGGCGGATACAGGTAGCTCCTGGGCACGACCTTCGCGACGTCTCTCAGGCTCGACTTCAATACCGTGTAGGTTCCCTCGTTTATTGGGGCCCAAGGAGTGGCCCTTATCAAGATGCCCGAGAAGCTCGAGGGGTTGCCTATGCCGCTGGCGCTGGTTATCAGCTGAGGCGTTATCGTTACTGAGGAAAGCGACACCATGGCGAATATTATGAGTACGATAGACAGCAGGGTGAGTATGGACCTGAACCTCCTCTTCTTCATGTTCTCAAGGCCCATGCTCATCGAGGACGTGAACAAGCCAGAGCGGCTGATCTCCGAGAAGTGGTAGCCTATCATCTTCTCCCTCATGGACTTGGCGCTCGCACGGGCCTCGTTTATCATGAGGCTCAGGAGAGGAGTTAGTATGATAAGCAGACCTGTGCTTATCAAAACCAACGGGGAGCTGTTGGCGATCGAGAAACCCGGATGTAGGAATATGAAGACGGCGTTTGAAAGGAACACCAAGGAGGCTATTGCGAGGAACCTCTTCTGGCCCTCGAAGCCAAAGATGAGCCTCTCGATGACCATCGCGAACGGTATGGTGATGATGAACAGGACTGAGAGCGTTAGTATGACCTGCCAGAGCAGGTCCATAACAGAGCCGTATAGGCCCAGCAAAAATGTCCATGAGAAGTAGCTGTAACCCAGAAGCTTGTCGTACTCGTTGGTGCTGCGCGCCCCTTCCCACATGGCAAGGTACTTGGAGGTGAAGCCGTAGAACTTCTGCATCGTTGGCGTGTATGTGTAGAAGCCATAGAGCTTGTCGTACCTGCTCAGCACCATGCTCTTCATGCTCCTCACTATCTCGTCAGGACCTAACACCAAGAGCTCACCCTGTCTCAGCACGTAGCCCTTACCGTTCGGGTTCGCGGGGTCGGCGTCATTGAGTATGGCTATCGGGGACTTCTCGCCCATGGTGAATATTATCTCGGCAGGGATGTCGGGCGCCACGAACGCCACGTAGAACATGTCCACTTGGAACTGGTTATACCTTAAGGCTGGCCCATGCGCCCTCGCGTTATTAACGATCATCATAGGTATTAGCCTGAAGTCGCCCGGGTTGAAGGCGAATATGGTCGCTATGCTCGCGCACGGGAAGATCGATATCACCTTGGTGTGAGGATGCGACGACAACGGGACGGTCTTCCAGCCAGGAGCCTGCCACACGCCTATGTCCGTGGTCCAAGTTATACTGCCAGTCTCCCTGTCCACAACGAAGACATCCACGGCCCCGTTCGAGTAGGGTTTCATGCCGTGTATGACCGCCTCGCCCCTCTCGTTGACCTTGGTCACCACCCTAAGACCCCCTGCGGTGAAGAACACAAGGACCTCGTCCCAGAGGTCCGGGTGCCTTGTGGAGTTGAAGGGGTCGTAGTAGTTCGTCATCATGTTGTACTCGGAGACCTGGACCGTAAGCGTGACATATCCCCAGTCGTCGCTGAGCCTGGACTTCGTCGGCGAGAGCCTCAGGTCCTCCTCGTTGAGGAGGCCCCAGAGAGTGCAGTGTATGAACTTGGCTTGTGTCAAAACGTTCTCGAAGTTTACTTTCTCCCAGGTGTCGGCGGGGGTCCTCTGGTAGAGCCTGAAGTCGTCCGAGGTGTGGTAGGTGAAGCCGCTTCCGTACACTGCCAAGACAAACGGATCCGCGTCGAATAGGGAAGAGAGGGACTGGTAATAACCAGTGCTGCTCGTTGCCAATCCGAAGTACCCGAATACCCTGGGCTCGAAGGGCCTAACCGAGGCTATGTACGCAGGGTTGCTGCCGAGTATGCCGTCGACGAAATGCGCTCCGTAGTTCTGACCTAGCACCATTCTCATCTCGGTCAGATAGGACTGGAAGAACCTGGTGACCAGCCAACTATATCTCGTCGGATATAATATGTCAGATCGCTGGTAGATATACGCCGAGCCGGTCGCGTAGACGCCTATCTGATCCGACCCGCTCGATACGTCCATGCCAGCAAACGCGATTATCTCGCTCTGCAGCTCAGGAAAGTGTCGCTCTACGAACTCCCTGGCGCCCCAGAGGCCTTGGTAGTGGCCGGCGAGAGCCACCACGAGCACGGACCTCTTTGGCCTGTGCTCGGAAAGAAACCTGGCCAGCTCCAGGAGATCAGCGACGCCCAAGGAGTCCGTTGCACCGTATGAGAGGGCTGGCACCACCGACCACGAATCGTAGTACGCGGATATTACTATTATTTGCCTGGATAGGGTCGGGTCCCTGCCCTCTATGTAGCCGACGACGTTCGGCACCCTGACGCTCTCCCATGTCATGTTCGCATGCACCTGTATCCTGATCCCAGCCCTTCCGGCATTCCGCGCCAGCCTCAAAAGCTCAAGGCCTCCGTCCTCCTGCCTCACGTACAACCTCGGGAAAAGAACCGGGAACAAGACCTCCTTCTGCTCCGCCTCCGGTCTGATCACCATGCCCATGTCCTCGGGCACGAAGATCACACCCTTGGCGCCAGCCGCCATCGCAATGTAGAAATACCACCTCGAGGCGAAGTCCATGAGGACGAACTTGCCTCTGACGTCAGCGCCCTCAAACTTCTCGAGCTCGCCATTGCCCAAGTATATCAGCGTGTCACCATTCTCAGGGCTGACGTAGGGCGAGGGGTTCACCAAGTTGGGGTACAGCATGTGCGCCTTTATCCTCCGCCCGTCCTCCAAGACCAAGAAGGTATCGTGCTCTATCGGGGTGGTCACGTCAAAGTACTCGAAGTACGTATTTCCGGAATATGGTTTGAGACCGTACTCTTGAAACTTTGAGGCTATATAGTCCGCAGCTTCGAAGAAGCCGGAGTAGCCGGTGAACCTAGACCTGTTAGAAAGGAAACGCACATGATCCATTAGGTTCGCAACGTCTATGCTCTCGATGACGGTGTTGAACCCACGAGGGGTCGTGGGGACCTGTCCCGTAGCGACCTCAGCTGTGAAGTAAGAGAGCGTTATCACCAGGACGGCCAGAAGCGCGATGAGCCTATTTAACCGGCTGACCTTTATAGGTACCTCCATGGTAATTCGAGCTAAATTTCTAGGAATTTAAATCTTTAGAGGTATAAATATTCTACACAACGTTGTTATTCCCTTCTTGCGATCACGTGCAGATGGCCGCCGGAGCCAAGCAGAACAGGATCCTGACAAAGGCTAAGCTCGAGCTCAACTAGCATCTTTAGTTTCGATTCGTCCTTGAAGAGATAGCTCGATTCCGGCCTGCCTTGGAACAGGACGGGTTTTCCGGCTATCTTGACCACGCGCAACCCGTAACTCTCGAACAGATCCTTCAGGTTTTCCGGTGAGAAAGCCCAGGCGTGGAACCCGAGGTCCTTTATGAACACCCTCCTGGACCGCAAGAAGGATCTTATTTCATCCAAGTCCTCATTCTCCACGTTCAACATTGACGACGCTATTGAATAGAGGTTGTCGACGCCAGCCGAGATGTACCCTCCCGGTTTAAGTACCCTCGCCAACTCGCTCACCGCCTTCTCCGGATCGGCGCTATAGGAGATAGGGTCTCCTTCTGCCAATACGAAGTCGAAAACCCGATCTGGGAAACAGAGGTCTCCTATGTCCCCCTGTGCCACAGAGATCGCGTGCCTCAGCCCCTCCTTCTTCGCCTTCTTCACCGCGACCTGCAGCATTTCGCTAGATATGTCGTACACGACCACCTTCAGCCCATTCCTGGCCATCGGTATGGCCCAATGTCCCGTTCCTCCGCCTGCGTCCAGCACCAAACCCGATGGAGGCAGATACGGCGCTGTCAACTTCCATGTTATTTCATCGTAAACCTTCTTGTAAAGCGATGCCGCGGCCAGATGGTCGTAACTTTCAGCAAACCTCCTATAGAAATCCCTGACGGCTCTTCTCTGGTCTACCTGCACCCCACTTCACCTGGCATCCTGTCCAGAACATCTTTTAACGATGGTAAATAAGTACGAGCTGCTAAGGAGCCTTCTATGCCTTCGCCTTCCTTCTCCTCATCAGCACCGCAGCGAGCGCCACGACGACCACAACGACGGCCGCGATGCCGCCGTAGAGAATTATGTTCACGGGCTTGCTCAGCAGTCCCTCGGGCGCCTCG
>Ga0078972_1001020_pt1 | contig 111907 bp, 88 predicted proteins | sample YelNatPaOPGAMG01_FD_67568 | JGI IMG/M metagenome (GOLD analysis project Ga0078972, IMG submission 67568) | Hot spring thermophilic microbial communities from Obsidian Pool, Yellowstone National Park, USA - OP-RAMG-01 (SPADES assembly) (version 2) | ecosystem: Environmental > Aquatic > Thermal... | reverse complement strand
ACCGGATATTGTTTCTTTATGATTCCCGGGGGGCGTTAAAAATTGATAAACCTTACCCCCGGATTGATTCGCTTAATCAGGCCGTTGCCATTCTTTCCCGCTCGCCTAACTGGGTTTTTATACCACAAGATACTCCAACGCCGGAAAGTTTTCAGAGATATTTAGAAGACAAGCAATATTATCTCATTGCTGGAGGTATAGATGAATAATTTCCCGGCTAATTTAATCAAAGCAATTAAAGAAAATCAACCAGATAAACTATTGGGTATGGCGATAAATTACGCCTATCATTTATCCCAACCCGAGATAATAAACATAATGATGTCTATTGCCGACATCAGTCGGAGCGAATTTTCCAGTGAGTTCAGCAGTGCGGCCATCGGCTTTAAAGGGGGACGTTTGTATCTGTGGTTTAATAAAGAATTTCTCCGGGAATATGTTTCCACCCCGGAATGTTTGCTATTTGTTATCCTGCATGAACTGTTGCATAAAATCCGCGGGGATATTCTCACCCGGATGAACCGGGCCGACTTGTTGGAGCAAAAAACTCTGGCCAATATCGCCTTTGACCTTTCTATCAATAGTTTTCTTATCAAAAATTATTTCAATAAAAAGCCACCGAAGTAAAAAAACAGAACCGGTCACCTCAATTGTACCTGATGATTTTACACCCCAGAGTCTTTCCTCGCTCCTGTTATAAAGGTTTACCTTGTGCCCCATTAATGCCAGATGCCCGGCCATTGCCAGCCCGCCATGACCGGCTCCAATAACAGCTATTGCTTGACTTTTTTGCATCTTTGAATTAGCCATGAATTATTTATTTTTTATTTGTATTTCGCAATATAACTTTTTTACCCCAGAAGTCAAAGTTTTCTGCCTGTCTACATCAGAAAGCTTATATAAAAGCCCGTCCTCAGACGGGCTTCAAAACAAAGTAAAAAGGCCAGAAACAAACACTCTTACGGTTTCTCTGTACAGTGTTAATATTTCATTTTGCAATATGTGAATTCTTTATTAAACTGAAATTAAAACTGTATTAAAAGAGTATTAAAATACAAAACCCGGATGCCGGATGTCGAATAAATCTCAGATTAATAATAAGTTATATTGTTTGAAGTTATTTTTAAATTTATCCCATACTTCCTGCAACAGGCAGCATAACAGTAACAGTTGTTCCCTCGCCCGGTTTTGAGGTTATTTTTAGAATCCCATTATGATTTTTTATTATCTGATTAACAAGGGCTAAACCAATACCATGACCTGGTATCGCTTTTGAATTACTCCCTCTGTAAAAAGGTTCAAATACTTTGTTTATTTCATCAGGAGGTATCCCGATACCTTTGTCCGAAAATGTAAGACAAATCTTATCCTCTGAAAGATTAAGAAATATATCTGCCTTTTTATCAGATGAATATTTGCATGCATTATCAATCAGGTTGCTGATTGCTGTTCTTAAAAGGTATTCATCTCCATTCACGATAATCTTATCACAATCAGTGAGTGATTCATCGAGGTAAATATTTACCGTATAGTCACTGCGGAATTTTTTCATTTCTTCTTGTACCTGCCATAGCATATCATCTATTCTTACTTTTGAGGCAAGGTCAGCAGGGTTTACGGATGCAGTTCTTGCGATAAGCAGCAATCTGTTAGCAAGATCGGTAAGGGATTTAATATCATCAAGTATTGAAACCAGTTCTTTTTTGTACTCTTCGGTAGAGCGGTCTTTCATCAGAAGCACTTCGATCTGTCCGTTAAGTGAAGTAAGGGGAGTGCGAAGCTCATGAGATGCATTTGCAATAAACTCTTTCTGAACCATGAATGATGTTTCAATTCTTTCCAGCATTTTATTAAAAGTTTTTGCCAGTCTTGCCAGTTCGTCAGTGCCATTACCTTCATTAAGGCGCAGATGGAGGCTTGTTATTGATATTTCCTCAACCTGTTTTACCACATCCGATATAGGTTTAAGTGCTCTTCCGGAGTAGAACCAGCCGGTAACAAAAAACACAAGGAGGCTTGAGATACACACAGCGGTAAGTATCAGACGAAGGTTTTTAAGTTTAAGCATTCCGGTAACGTCAATGGCTGCTGCAATAACAACAAATCTGTTGGCACTCTCAGCATAGAGCAAACCTACAACATCATAAGGGTCCTGCCTGTAAGTTATTTTCCCAAACTTCCATAACCTGTTGAGAACATCTTCAGTAATTTTTATTTCACCCTTCTCATCTGAAGAATATAAGGTATCCCTTTCATAATTTAGAATTATTACTTTTTCATCAGGCAGGTTTACAGGGTTATCTTTTTCAATCTTTTTAAGAAGTTCCACATCAATTTCCTCGACTTCCAGCAGGAGTTTTGCAGTATTCCTTGCTTTGTTCTCAAGCCTGCTGAAAAAATCCTCACGTCTGAAGTTTTCCGAAAGAAAATAGATTGCAAGCGATGCAATAACCATTATTGCACCGCCCAGAAATAGAAACTGTAATGTAAGTCTTGTTCTTATTCTCATTTTTCATGATTTATACTGAATCATCAAGTATATAGCCAAGTCCGACTCTGGTATGTATGAGTTTTCTGTCGAAACCCCTGTCAATTTTCTTTCTGAGAAAATTCACATAAACATCTACGACATTGGTATTTATTGAAAAATCTGTTTCCCAAACCTTTGCAGCGATGTCATTTCTTGAAAGCACTCTCCCGCGGTTTCTCATCAGATATTCCAGTAACAGAAACTCCTTGGCTGTCAGTTCAATCGTTTTGTCACCCCGTTTTGCTGTTTTTTTGTCGAGATTTAGTTCAAGATCTGCAATAACCAGCTTGTTGCCTGTTTCATAAGTATCTGAATATCTTTTCAGCAGGGCTTTAATACGCACAATCAGCTCCCTGAACTCAAAGGGTTTTACCAGATAGTCGTCAGCCCCGGCATTGAAACCTGAAACCTTGTCGTCAGTAGTTCCAAGTGCCGTCAGTAAAAGAACAGGCCTGCGGGGATTTTTCATTTTAAATCTCTCACATAATTCCAGTCCGTCAATCCCCGGCAGAATTATATCAAGAATTATCAGGTCATAAATATTTTGTTCAGCAAGTCTCTCAGCCGATTTCCCGTCGTATGCAATATCAGCTTCGAAACCATTCTCTGTAAGCCCCTTTTTTATAAATGAAGCCACCTTGCGTTCATCTTCAACCACAAGTATTTTCATTTCAACGAAATATTTAGTTCATTTTTATTTCCCAGTATCCCTGTATGTTATTTTCTGAAGAGTTTCTGAATATTATACAGCTTATTCAGTGCCTCAACGGGTGTAAGGTTATTAATATCAATTCCCATTATTTCATCGTGTATCTGACGCAGGACAGGGTCGTCGAGCTGGAAAAAGCTGAGCTGCAGTCCCTCCCTGTTGCTTATTATATCATCCAGAGGCTTTGTTAGTTCCTGTTTTTCGTGGCTTTGTTCAAGTTCTTTCAATATTTCATCTGCCCTGTTTACTACGCTTCGTGGCATACCTGCCATACGTGCAACATGGATACCAAAGCTGTGTTCACTTCCTCCGCGTTTCAGTTTTCTCAGAAAAATCACCTTATTATCAAGTTCCCTGATGGAAACATTGTAATTTTTCACTCTCGGAAATGAGTTTTCCATTTCGTTAAGTTCGTGATAGTGAGTGGCAAAAAGAGTTTTTGGCCTCATTCTGTTTTCGTGCAGATACTCAACTATTGCCCATGCAATTGATATTCCGTCATAAGTGCTGGTGCCTCTGCCTATTTCATCAAGCAGAATAAGGCTTCTTTCCGACAAATTATTCAGAATGCTGGCTGTTTCATTCATCTCAACCATGAAGGTTGATTCTCCAAGGCTGATATTATCAGATGCTCCTACTCTGGTGAATATCTTGTCGACAATGCCTATATGGGCTTCCTTCGCCGGAACATAGCAGCCAGTCTGAGCCATCAGCACTATGAGTGCTGTTTGTCTCAGCAATGCTGATTTTCCCGACATATTTGGGCCGGTAAGTATAATTATCTGTTGTTCCTGATCGTCAAGAAAAAGGTCGTTTGGAACATAGGTTTCGCCAACAGGCAATTGTTTCTCGATAACAGGATGCCTGCCTTCTTTTATGTCAATACGTTTTGTATCATCAAGAACAGGCCGGGTATAATTGTTTTCAACTGAAACTTCAGCAAACGACTGCAGACAGTCTATACGTGCAACAAGTGAAGCATTAAGCTGAATTACAGGAATATAGTCATAAATAGACAAAACAAGTTCATTAAAGAGTTTTGTTTCAAGCTCAATTATTTTCTCTTCTGCCCCTAATATTTTCTCCTCATATTGTTTAAGTTCCTCAGTAATATATCTTTCAGCACTTACCAGTGTTTGTTTTCTTATCCAGTCAGGTGGTACTTTATCTTTATGTGTGTTTCTGACCTCAATATAATATCCGAAGATGTTATTAAATGCCACCTTAAGAGAGGGTATACCTGTTTTCCGGCTTTCGCGTGCCTGGAGGTCGGCAAGGTAATCTTTACCGCTGTAAAGTATTGTTCTTAATTCATCTAGTTCAGCATTTATACCCTTTGCAATTATGTTACCTCTGTTAATCTGCACCGGCGGATCATCATATATTTCCCTTGCAATTCTTTCAGCAACAGGTTTGCATGGATTTATCTGACCGGCAAGGAGAACAAGCGGAGGAGAACCTAATTTTTCGCATTTCTCTTTTAAAAGTGCGAGGGATTCGAGAGCCCTTCGTAATTGAACCAGTTCGCGGGGGTTTATTCTGTTTACCGCTATTTTTGAAACAAGTCTTTCGAGGTCACCGATCTGTTTCAGATAGTTGCATATATCAGCCCTCAGTTCGCTGTCGTCAATAAGGTTAGTAACAATATCGAGTCTTTCATTAACAGGTTGTATCTCCTTAAGGGGCAATGACAGCCACCTTTTCAGCAGGCGACCGCCCATCGGGGAAATGGTCCGGTCGAGAACATCTATAAGAGTCCGCGCACCTTCAAAAACAGGTTGAAAAAGTTCAAGATTACGGATCGTGAATCTATCAAGCCACACATACCTGTCGCCTTCTATTCTTGATATGGCGGTGATATGTGCAAGCTGACTGTGCTGGGTAATATCGAGATAGTAGAGAATTGCCCCGGCAGCTATTATTCCGAATGAAAGGTTTTCCACCCCGAATCCTTTCAGCGAACTGGTGTCAAATTGTTTTATCAGGCGGTCGTATGCCGCATCATGAGTGAAAATCCAGTCATCAAGTTTGTAGGTGTAAAATTTCTGGCTGAAATTCTCCTCAAAAATATCTTTCTTTCTTTTCTCAAAAAGGATCTCCTTTGGCTGGAAGTTGTTGAGCATCTGGTCAACATATTCAAAAGTGCCTTCTGATACAAGAAATTCGCCTGTGGAAATATCAAGAAAAGCTACTCCTGCTATTTTTCTGTCTATATGGATGGCAGCAAGGAAATTGTTTTCCTTATGATGAAGGACGTTGTCGTTAAGGCTTACTCCGGGTGTTATCAGTTCGGTAATGCCGCGTTTGACTATTTTTTTTGCAAGTTTGGGATCTTCAAGTTGTTCGCAGATAGCAACCCGCTGGCCTGCCCTTACAAGCCGCGGGAGGTATGTATCAAGAGCATGATACGGAAATCCGGCAAGTTCAACGAATGATGCGGCACCATTGGCCCTTCGCGTAAGTGTTATACCAAGAATCTCAGAAGTTTTTATTGCATCTTCACCAAATGTCTCATAGAAATCACCTACTCTGAAAAGCAGTAGTGCATCGGGGTGTTTTGCCTTAACGCTGTAATACTGCTTCATCAGCGGCGTCTCCACATATTTCTGAAAATCAGTCATCGTCTGGTTCCGGTTCTTCAATAACAAAGATACAATCCGGCAGCCATAATAAGTAACCTTTTATAAAGATTATTACTTAAAAAAATTTAATTACTGATGGTTTTACCTGTCTGAATATATTCAAAATTTCAGATAAAAATCTTTTGTGGCTTCTATATATTCATCAGTATATTTGTGATGTATGCCTGTTTCAATTGTCAGAAATTTCTCCTGAACTCTTTTTTTCGATTTTTCAAATTTTAAAATCATCCTTATTACTGGTGCAGATGGAATAGCTCTTATTTTTATGATTTTTGTACAGTAAAGCTTTTCCTCCGCTGCTGTGGCAATAAATACTGAGCCCTCCGAATAAGGCAGAATAACCTGAAGGCTTCCGTTTTCGGAAAGCAGTGAGAGTGTTCCTTCAAGAAGGTCTTCAGGAGTAAGTGAATCAGCGTGGCGGGTCATTGATTTTGATCTGTCGGGGTTTCGGAGGGAATTTCTGAAATATGGCGGATTTGTAACAATAAAATCGAACTTCGTATGGGTATTTATAAAATAATCCCTGAAAGAAAGGTTTTCAACCTTTATCCTTTCATTAAAGGGGCATGCTGCCACATTTTCGCAGGCCTGAAGAAAAGATTCGCGGTGAGGCTCAATTGCCACGATCCTGCAGTGTGAGCGTTGGGCAGCCATAATAGCGATGAGTCCCGTTCCGGTTCCCACATCCAGAAGCTGCCCGCTGTCTGAGATATCTGCAAGGGCTCCAAGCAGAACGCCGTCGGTGCCAACCTTGAAAGCACATCTGTCCTGATGAATTATAAACTGTTTGAACCGGAAATAATCATTGGCCATAAGTCTGAAATTAAAACTTTTCATAAATTCCGAGTCCGAACAACGCAAAATCATATTTTACCGGATCTTCCGGATCAAATTCCCTCAGGACGGCAGTTAGTTCCTCAACTGCTTTGAAATCGTTCTGTTTCCTTTTTAGAAGTCCAAGTTTTCTTGCAGTATTTCCCGCATGAAAATCGAGAGGAATATATAGTTCAGAAGGCTTTATCCGTTTCCAGATGCCAAAATCAACGCCCCGGTTGTCGCTTCTTATCATCCATCTCAGGAACATAAACAATCTTTTCCCTGCGGCTCCGCGGGTAATATCAGCAAAATGTTTCTCAGCATGGATACTGTGCGGAAGGATAAAAAATTTTTCTCTGAACCATGAAAGTCCGCCAATAAGCGTTTTTCTCTTCTCCATACCTTCAGCTATGACATCTTCGATACTCCCGTACTGCGAATATATATTCCGGAGTGATTTAAGAAAATAAAGGCAATCGCTGCCATTAAAGGTTCTGTGTACAAAACCGGTTGCATTAAGAAATTCATCATCAGAAGCGTGTAACATAAATTCATATGGAGAGTTCCACATTATATTCATCAGTTCCTCTGCTGATCTGAGTATCAGATCCCTTCTGCCCCAGGCTATAGTGGCTGTAAGAAAGCCGGATATTTCCCGGTCTTTTTTGTCGCTAAACCGGTGGGGTATGGAAACAGGGTCTTTTTCAATAAAATCCGGCGTATTATACTGAAGATATTTTTCTTCAAGAAAAGCTTTTATCTCCCCGGCAGGAACACCTTTATACTTTTTCCTGAGGTTCATTGACGATGATTCCGTCTTTAATCTGGATTATTCTGTCGGACAGTGAAGCCAGATTGTGGTCGTGAGTAACAATAACAAAAGTCTGGCCGAAAGCATCTCGAAGGCGGAAGAAGAGCTGGTGAAGTTCTTTTTTGTTCCGGGTATCAAGGTTTCCTGACGGTTCGTCGGCAAGAATAACTGCCGGATTATTTATAAGTGCTCTTGCCACTGCCACTCTCTGTTGCTCGCCACCGCTCAGTTCTAAAGGCTTATGGCTGGCTCTGTCAGACATATTAAGAAATTCAAGAAGCTGCAATGCTCTTTTTTCAGCTTCTGATTTTCCTGTGCCCGCTATAAATGCCGGGATGCATATATTCTCAAGGGCGGTGAATTCGGCTAATAGCTGGTGAAACTGAAATACGAAACCGATGTTTTTGTTACGGAATGCTGCAAGTTGTTTTCCTTTGAGGTTTCCCACTTCAGTTCCGTTGTAAAATATCAGCCCTTCATCAGGCCGGTCAAGTGTACCAAGTATCTGAAGAAGGGTGGTCTTACCTGCCCCGCTTGCGCCGACAATTGCAACTATCTCTCCTTTCTGAACCTCAAGGTCTATGCCTTTAAGAACCCTCAGATTGCCAAAAGATTTTTTTATACCTGTTGCCTTGATCATAACTTCTTTCAGGGAAAAACAAAAATAGCAATTTAATCGGTTTTACATTAACAGCGATGACTTCAAAGACAGGAAGGGATTCATCTGACAGGCATTATATAACAAAAAAGAACTCAATATTTTCAGCTTACATTTTCACTTATGTCATTAACCTGTTGATTTAAAGAGTCAGAAGCTTCCTCAAAATTTTTTTTAATTGGTTCTGTTGTTTCTTCAATATCTCTGGAAATGTTATCAGCAATATCGTTTATTTCACTCTGCACCGAATTCTGAATATCAGATATTTCACTTCTTACCTCACGTGTGCTTTCTTCTATTTCTCTTTTTATTTCCTCGGTAGCTTTTCTGAAATCCCTCATACCCTTTCCGATACCTTTTGCTATTTCGGGTATTTTGTCAGCACCGAAAAGAAGGAGGACAACTATCAGAACTACAAAAATTTCCTGCCCGCTTATGAATAAAATTATTCCCATCCCTGTAAACAAATCTGCAGTGCAAATTTAATATTTTAATTAAACTTTCCCGCCTGATCAAATAAAAAAAAGAAGGGTAATAAAACCCTCCTTTTATGATTCTTATTATTGTTCTTTTATCTGTTTTCAACCTGCACTTCCTTCGTTTTGCGTGATGTATCGTACATAAGAGCAGCAGCAACAAATATTGAGGAGTATGTACCAAAAAAGATACCCATCATAAGTGCAAAGATAAAGCCGCGGATAACAGCTCCGCCGAAGATAAATATTGCAATTACGGTAAGAAGTGTGGTAAGTGAAGTGTTGATTGTACGGCTCAGGGTTGCGTTCATTGCAAGATTCAGTACTTCCTTTAAGGGGCGTTTACGGTATATAGGAAGATATTCCCTCATGCGGTCAAATACAATCACAGTATCGTTAACGGAATAACCGATGACGGTCAGTATTGCTGCAATGAATGCCTGGTCTATCTCCATGGAGAAAGGGAGAATGCCCCAGAGGAGAGAAAAGAGGCCTATGATAACCAGGGTATCATGGAATAGTGAAGCAACTGCTCCGAAACCGTATTGCCAGCTGCGGAAACGAAGGAAGATATAAATGAACATAATAATAAGTGCTATACCTACTGAATATACAGCCTTAATTTTAATGTCACTTGCAATTGTAGGGCCTATTGTTTCTGAGCTTACCCTGTATTTAGTCAGAAATTCTTCTTTTGAAAGATTACCTCCAACCATATCTTTAAGACCCTCATAAAGTTTTGTTTCAACCTCATCCTCAGCTCCTGATACATTAATCTTATATTTGGTTGTAATTTTGACCTGGTTTTCACTTCCGAAGGTGACTACCTGAGGATATTCACCAAAAACTGCTGACAGCTTTTGTGCCACATCTGTAGTTTTTACCGGCTCATCAAATCGTATCACATAAGTTCTTCCACCCGTAAAATCAATACCCATATTAAGGCCTCTTACAAAAAGTGAACCTATGCCAAGTATCATAATGAGAGCAGAGAATATATAAAAATATTTTCTCAACCCGATAAAGTCTATTTTTGTATTTTTGAGCAGGTTTGCTGTAGCTGGTACAGAGAAAGTGATATTGGTATTTTTCTTCAGAAGTGCTTCAAAAATCAGTCTTGTAATAAATATAGAAGTAAATAGGGATGTGAGGATACCTATTACGAGAGTTGTGGCAAATCCTCGTATCGGGCCTGTTCCAAAGACATAAAGTACGACACCGGTGAGGAGGGTGGTGACGTTTGAGTCTATAATTGCTGAATATGCTCGCCGGTATCCATCAGCAACAGCCAGTTTAATTCCTTTCCCGGCTCTCAGTTCTTCACGTATTCGTTCGTAAATCAGTACGTTTGCATCAACTGCCATTCCCATTGTAAGAACTATACCTGCTATGCCCGGAAGTGTAAGAACTGCATTAAGTGAGGCAAGTACTCCGAAAAGCAGAAACACATTTGCCAGCAATGCAATATCGGAAAAAAGCCCTGCGTGTTTGCTGTAGTAGAAAACCATATATACAAGAACAAGTAAAAACGCAATTGCAAATGAGGTGAAACCCGCTTTGATTGCCTCTTTACCGAGAGTTGGCCCTACTACGGTATCAGATACAATTCTGGCCGGGGCAGGCAGTTTACCCGACATAAGAATGTTTGAAAGGTCCTGCGCTTCTTCAAGAGTAAAATTACCGGTTATTTCAGAATTACCGCCGGTTATTTCTGTCTGAACCCTTGGATAGGATCTTACATAACCATCAAGCACTACAGCAATACAGCGGTTTATATTTTCACGTGTCAGCCTGGCCCATGTCTTGGCACCCTCTGCATTCATAGACATATCAACTTTAATATCCGATGCTATTATGCCTGAACTTGGTCTGGCAGATGTGATAACGCTTCCGTCAAGCGGAGCGCGTCCGTCTCGTGTGGTTACCTTTATAGCATGAAGTTCATAAAAAGTTTTTGAATTATCATATTTATATGGCGCCTGGCTCCAGTAAAATCTGACATCGCGCGGGAAGAGTGCACGTATCTGATTCATTTTCAGATATTTGTTAACAGTGGCTGTATCTCTGAAACTTGCAAGACCGATCAGACTGCCTGGAATTGGCTGACCGTTCTGATCCACATGTGGTCGCAACACCCCAAACAGTGGATTCTGAGCAGTAAACTGTTCAAGGCTTTCTGATTCTGTTTTCTTTTGTGCTGTTGTATCTTTTTTTATCAGCTCAAGCAGAGATTCTTCTCCTTTTTTTGTAGTATCTTTTTGTGTGGTAAGGGTTTCTGATGCCTTTTTAAGTGAATCGGCCTCTCGTTTTGTGTTAGCAAGAATCTCCCTCAGCAGGTTGTTAGCCTGTGAAAGGTATCCTATTATTTCGCCGTTTTCGTATGTTTCCCAGAATTCAAGGCTTGCTGTTCCAGAGAGCAGTTCCCTTACCCTCTGGGGGTTGTTCACTCCGGGCAACTCAATAAGAATTCTTCCTTTGGTTGATAATTGAGTAATATTGGGTTGTGTCACACCAAACCGGTCAATTCTGGTACGAAGAATGTTAAAAGCGTTATTTATAGCATTATCTATCTCTTTTTCGAGAACTTTAATTACATCATCATTTGTGGAGTTGAAATTAATCTTATCTTTCAGTTCCACAGTTCCGAAAATTGATGCAAGGCGTGCCTGCGGGTCAATTTCTTTAAAGGCATTTGCAAAAAGGGTAAGAAAATCTCCCTGCGTCTGGAGGTGGCGCTGGCGAGCCCGTGCCAGTGCCTCATTAAAAGTCTTGTCAGGATTATAATTTGATAATGCCCTTAAAATATCTTCAACCGACACCTCAAGTATTACGTTCATACCACCCTTAAGGTCAAGACCAAGATTAAGTTCCTTTTTGAGACACTCCTTGAAAGTATTCCCTAAAAAACTCCACTGATCTTTTGTGAGGGTTGACATTGAATCAATATATGCCACTTCCTTCTCAAGGTTTCCGGCAGCATATTTTCTGGCATCACTTTTTACCTTGTAGGTTGCAGCAGTAAAGGAAAGCTGATAGATGGAAACTACTGCAAGTGTGACCGCAAGGACAATAACTAAGCCTTTGTTTTGCATTTGTTTTTACTTTTATTATTATTTATTTAATAATTTTATTCAAACAATGAGGCGCAAATTTAAATAAAATTGCACAAACACTCAACAATTAGCTGTTTAATTCATAAACTGTATAAATAAAAAGAGCTGCATCAGATATGCAGCCCTTTTAAAATATGCTGATTTCCCCCTTTCAGAGCAGAAGTTTATCAAAATCTACTTCAATAGGTTTTCTATTGATGAAGTCGTACAGAGTCAGTGCCCTTATGTTGTAGAAATAGTTCCAGTATTGCTGTAATGCCTGAATATATGCTCTCCTGTTGGTATCTTTTCTGGAATCAGCATCATTAAGATCAAGAACCGATATTTTTCCGATAAGAAAACGTGCCTTGGTAACTTCATACCTTCTCATTGCTACTGTATCAGATTTTGCAGCAATAGCTACCTGTTCGGCCTGAAGATTAAACTGTGCAACATCAAGAAAAAGATTCTGCTGGAAATTTGCCATTGCCTGTTTTTCCTGAACTTCTGCCAGCTCAAGGCTTGACAAAGCCATTTTGTATTTTCCTCTTCCCTGACCCCAGTCTACAATGGGTAAAGTCAGACCTATTCTGACTCTCTGGGAATTGCTCAGATTGTTGTATGCCTGGATAAAATCGGTGTTCTGCTGATTAAAACCAATTGAAGCAAACATTGTAGCAGTAACGCCACGTGAGTTTCTGGCCTGTGCAAGGCTACTCTGGGCATTAAGTGTATTTATCCGCTGGGTAATAATATCCGGGTTATTAGCAAGGGCAAGATTCAGAACCTCCTGCATATCAACCTGCAGGTTAGGTATTTCAGTTGGTATTACCAGTTGAATCTCAACATTTTCATTGAATCCGAGAAATGAAGCCAAACGTATCTGCCGGTCACGAAGGTTCATATCAGCCTGTTTTCTGGCTGTTTCGGCATTGAGAAATGAAAGCTGCATCTGCAGCAGATCATCTTCGGCTATTGTACCAAGCTGATATCTCCCCTGTGCAATACGGTAAAGAGTATCAGCATTGGAATAGTTCATCTCTGCAATCTGTTTGTTTATCTGTGCAAGGGCAAGCATGAAAAAGTTCTGAACCGCACTCATATGTATCTCCTCCATGGAATTGATATAATTTTTTTTAGCCATTTCATAACGCAGCGGTTCAATTTTTGCCTGCCATTTCAGGGTATTATACCTTCTTATCGGCTGGTTAATGTTTATAGCTATGGGATTTGTTATATAGTTTACAGGTAATTTCTTTTCAATGTCCTTATACAATGTCAGGTCTGAGCTCAGTGATATAACAGTTCCAAGTGGCCCTATTGCTTGTGAAAGTGAAAGTGTACTTGTTGTGCTTATTGTTTTTTTTGGCACGTAAACATACTGGTCGCGCTGGGAGTTATATACTTTATCAAGCCCATTACTTAAATCGGGGACTGTACCGGTAAGGGTAAGTGAAGGTAGGTATTGTGCTTTAAATGACCTGTATTGCCAGTAGCTTGCGCGGAAGCTGTGCTTTGCCATAAGAGCGGATGGAGATTGATCTTCTGCAAGTCTGATAACCTCATCAAGTGTGAGAACTTTCTTAACAGTTTGAGCCTCAATATCCTGAGATATTGAAGCAAAAAAAATACCTGTAAATATTATTAAAGTTTTTTTCATATCTGTAAAAGTTTATTCGTATCTGAGTGATTCAATCGGGTCTTTTTCCGAAGCTCTTTTTGCCGGAGAGTAACCGAATATCACTCCTACTGCGGCTGACACTCCAAAAGCAATAAAGACGGAAAAGAATGATACTATGGTCATGATGCCGGCAAGTTTTTCAATTATTTTAGCCATAATTATTCCAAGGAATATGCCAATAAAACCTCCGGTTATGCTTATAAGGACAGCCTCAGACAGAAATTGAACTACGATATCCATTTTTTTTGCGCCAATTGCCATACGGGTTCCGATCTCCTTGATGCGTTCCATCACCGAAGCAAACATAATGTTCATGATTCCGATGCCCCCAACTATCAGTGATATACTGGCAATGGCTCCAAGTACTATGTTGAAAATATCTTTTGTTCTCTGCTGTTGTTTCAGAAGGAGTTCAGGCACGGTAATTTCAAAATCCTTTACGTTTGAATGACGTCTTAAAATCATTCTGCTCAGAACCTCAGTAGTAGTATTAAGTTGCTCAGTCTCAAACACCTGAACAACTATTCTGTCGAGCTGGTTATAATTCGTTTCTTTCTGCGTATTGGCATCTGAGGAGCTGACTATAACCCTTGCCATCATTCCCATGCCACCACCGAAAATACTTAAAGTAGAAGTTGATGCTTCAGAAGCCAGTTTGGTGTTAACCAGTGCCCTGTTCTGAAATCTCATCAGCATTGTCTGAATGGGGATGTAAATATTGTCGTTGTAGACATTTACGCCCTTTTCTTCAAAACCGGTAAGTGAAACGTTGGTTTTCTGCAGAACACCGATAACTTTAAGCCAGATGCCGTTAAATTTGATATATTGACCAATCGGGTCTATCTTGCTGAAGAATTTTGACCGGATGTTTGCACCTATGATACACACCTGTACCCCGTTTTCATTCTGGTAGTCATTGAATACTGTACCGGCTACAAGGGGCAGGTTATAGAGATAGAAATAGTCATTTGCCACACCGACAAGTTTTGCAGTATGTTTTACTCCGTTAAGTATTGCTGTTGAGTTGAAAGAAATTTCAGGGCTGATTCTCTTAACAGAAGGAACATGTGTGCGGATGGCCTCAACATCAAGCATTGAAAGTCCGCGCGAAAATTTTTTTTGCTGTTTTTCACCTTCTTCAGATGAAGATGAAGTATTTTCCTGTATTATCGGGTTTATAAGTATGTTATTAACCCCCACCATTTTCATCTGCTCAAGGATTTCCTGTTTGGCGCCCCTGCCTATAGCAAGCATTGCGATTACTGCAGCAACGCCAAAGATAATTCCCAGAGCCGTAAGGATAGATTTCAGCTTGTTTGAAATTATTGATTCTACTGCAATTTCAATGTCGTGAAAATATCTTAAAATAAATCTAAACATTTTTTTGTTTTTTAAATTTTCTCTCAGGTAGAAGGTGTTGGAAATTTTCAGAAATTTCCGCCCTGTGTAACGGTTCTTCGTCTGGCCGAGGTATCTCTGCGGGCTGTTCTGCCTGTCTGTGAATTTCTCATTTCCTGTATTCTTTTTCTCATGGCTGCAGTATCACGTACTCCGCCAGGGAATCCTTCACCTTCCTGGAATCCACCTCCGCCGAAATTCTGGAATTGCCCTCTCATACCGGTTCCTCCAAAGCCACCCATCCTGATTCTTCTTTCAGCAGCTCTTGCAGCTTCTTCTCTCTGGCGCTTTTCCTCTTCCTGTTTTTGTTTGATTCTCTCTTTGATAATGGGCACAAGATTTTCACCTGTCAGAACAAATTTTTCAGGTTTTTCAGGAGTACTGAGATAAATTTCTGTTCCTGGTTCAATACCCTGCTCAACAATAACATCATTCTCATTCGATTCTCCCAGCAATACGATCTGTTTCTTTCCATTCTTTGTATAAACAAAGGGAATACTATCGGCACCGGTCTGAACACATTCAAGGGGAACATAAACAACATCAGTCATTGTTTTTGTAATAATTTTGTTACCGGTTGTCATTGCTGGCCGCAGTATCGGATCAGAGCCGTCAAGTTTGATTATAACTTCAAACACTTTTGCATCAGCATTAGGCAGCTGTTCCCCGATGTTGGCAACGCTTGTAACAACACCGGTATACGCCTTTTCAGGAAATGCATCAACGGTAATATCTACTTTCTGCCCGGGTTTTACTTTGCTCACATCTATCTCATTCACATAAGTTTTTGAAATCATTGACGACATATCGGGTAATGTTGCAATTATGTTGTCCCATGGACTGATAGATGAGCCTGTTTTTCTTTTTGCACCGGTTCTGTCTCTGTAATAGATAACCATTCCATCGGCAGGAGCCTTTACAATAAATTTTGAAAGAAGGTCCTGAAGGTCAGTAACTTTTTGCTGCTGTTCGTTAAGTTGCCTTTTAGTATTGAGGATATTGGCTTTTGTCTGTTCCACCCTTAAAATATAGCTGCGTTTTGCCTGTTCAAGTGCACGTTCTGCCTTGTCAAGATTTATTTCTGCCTGTCTTATTGTGGCCGGTGGTTCATACTTCGACTGTTCAAGGGTAATTCTTGCCTCCTCAACCGAATATGTAAGGTTCTTGATATTATCCCTCAGATTGGTGAGCGTAACAGCAGTGTCAAGCATTGCTGTTTCCAAATTAGTCTGATATGTTGAAAGCCTATCCAGTTCATCTTTCAATGTGTTGTCAAAGGATGTCCGGTCAAGTGTTGCTACGTAATCGCCAGTTTTCACCTCAGTTCCTTCAGGAACCAGATCCTGAATCTTGATATCCATACCTCTTATATTTCGGGCCTGGGCTATGTTCGGCCCGTTTATATTAATTGAATTTTCTGCCTGCAACTCACCAGTTGTATAAACAATTATATCAAATCGCCCCTTTTGGGCTTCCGCAAATAAAATACTGATATCCCCCTTGTGAGTTAATCTGTTGATAATTATCACCGCGATAATTATCACTGCTAAAACAATTCCTGAAATAATTAAAGTTTTTTTCATTTCTTATTATGTGTTTTTTCCATTTATCTTTTTTCCCGCCACGAAATTATTAAAATATGCCTTTAATTAAATATTCATTAACAATAATTAACAACTGAATCAACTAACTAAGCCTGTCATTAAGACATTTTTTTACCAGTTTTTATTCCGGATAGTATATAAAAGATAAAGACAATTAAATATTTTTAACAATATCTATCATTTCTGCAGCCAGTTTTTCAGCTTCATTCATGGTTCTTCCTTCAGCATATATTCTTATTACAGGCTCAGTATTCGAAGTTCTTACCTGTATCCACCAGTTTTCAGATTCAGCAAGTATACCATCCCGTTCATCAATAACTACTCCGGGGAATCTTAGCTTAACGGCTTCCTGTAGCTTACCAAAGTCAATTCCTGATTTATCTGATATTTTTTTCTTTGCTATGTAATAATCTGGGTACTCCTTTCTGAGCGCACTGCATTTTTTATTCTTTACAGCAAGGTGTGAAAGAAACAGTGCTATTCCAACCAGAGCATCTCTCCCGTAATGAAAGACAGGATAAATTATTCCGCCATTTCCCTCACCTCCAATTACTGCTCCCTGTTTCTTCATCTCCTCAACAACATTTACCTCACCAACAGGTGATATAAAGTGTTTTCCTCCATGCCTTAAAGTAATCTCCCTTAATGCCCTGGTTGACGACATGTTTGAAACTGTATTCCCGGGAGTCACTGACAATACATAATCAGCTACAGAAACAAGTGTATATTCCTCGCCAAACATTGAGCCATCCTCGCAAACCATTGCCAGCCGGTCAACATCCGGATCAACGACAATTCCCAGATCCGCCTTTTCAGCTACCACCCTCTCCGAAATTTCAGCAAGATTTTCAGGGAGAGGTTCCGGATTATGTGCAAAGTTTCCATCAGGAGTTCCGTTTATCAGAATGTACCTGCTGACCCCCAGTTTTTCAAAAAGTACAGGTATTATTAAACTGCCTACCGAATTAATACAATCAACAACTATTTTAAAATCTGCTTTTTTAATTGCCTCCCGGTTGACCAGTTCAAGGCTCATTATCATATCAGCATGACGAATGCTCCATGAATTGTCTTTTGTTATTATTCCTGTATTCTGAAGATCAGCAAATATAAAATTGTCAGATGAAGATATTTTTATTATCTCCTCCCCTTCAGCTGCTGAAAGAAATTCACCCTTTCTGTTCAGAAGTTTCAATGCATTCCATTGTGCCGGATTGTGGCTGGCAGTTATAATTATTCCTCCGTCTGCGCCTGTAGATAAAACTGCTATTTCAACGGTGGGAGTAGAAGCCAGACCTATATCAGTCACATTTATACCCAAAGCCTGAAGGGTGGAATTTACAAGATTTGCAATCATTTCTCCCGAATGTCTTGCATCGCGGCCTGTAACAACCTTTATTATTTTCCCTCTGTTGCGTTGTTTAAGCCATGTACCATACGCTGAAGTAAATTTTACAACATCCGCAGGAGTCAGGTTTTCACCCGGTTTCCCTCCTATTGTACCACGGATACCCGAAATTGATTTTATAAGTGCCATCAGAAATCCTTTATAGAAGATGCAAAATTGCAAAAAAATAAGCTATCATTTAATATCACTAATTAATTGTAAATTTGCAGCCTGAAAAAAAGAAAATGCCACACCGGTCAGCAGAAAAATACAAAAAAGCAGGCAGTAAATCTGTTGCTACCTCAGAGGGGAAAAAACAGGATAAACTTATAAGACTGAACAGGTTTATTGCTGCCAGTGGTTTATGTTCCCGCCGTGAAGCTGATGAAATTATTTTAAATGGTTATATTTCAGTTAACGGCAAGCAGGTAAAAGAACTCGGTTTCAAGGTTAAAAGGGATGATGATGTAAGATACAAAAACAAAAAATTGTCGCCTGAAAAAAAGGTTTACATATTGCTGAATAAACCAAAGGGATACGTCACAACCACATCCAGCCAGCGTGGTGAACCGACTGTAATGGAGCTTATAGGAAATAAATGCAGGGTAAGGGTATTTCCTGTCGGGAGACTTGATAAAAATACTACAGGTGTGCTTCTTCTTACAAACGATGGTGAGCTGGCAGGCCGGCTTATACATCCGCGATACGAAAAAAAGAAAGTTTACCATGTTTTTCTTGATAAGAATGTTACAAAAGGCGATCTTGAAAACCTGGTGAATGGTGTTGATATCGGAGGTGATACTGTTTGCGCTGATGCAGCAGCATTCCCCGATGAATCCGATAAGAGCCAGGTAGGTATCGAAATACATACTGGACAAAACCGGGTTATAAAAAGAATGTTTGAAACTCTTGGCTACAGGGTCAAGAAACTCGACAGGGTCTATTTTGCAGGCCTTACCAAAAAAAACCTTCCGAGGGGGAAATGGAGATTTCTTACTGAAAAGGAAATTAATATGCTCAAAAGGGGGTCTTTCTGAAAAAATAAAGAACCGGCAATTATGCACAAATCAGGATTTGTAAATATCCTTGGTAATCCGAATGTCGGAAAATCGACACTGATGAATTCAATGGTGGGCGAAAAACTATCCATTACTTCCCCGAAGGTACAGACAACACGTCATCGAATCATGGGAATACTTAATGGTGATGATTTCCAGATTGTGTATTCCGACACTCCGGGAATTATCAAACCAAATTACAAACTGCATGAATCAATGATGAAGTTTGTTACAAGTGCATTAACTGATGCGGATATTATTTTATATATAACTGACGTTGAGGAGAAAGTTAACCCTGAGGAAGAGATACTTAAAAAGATTAAAGCAAGAGGCATTCCCGTTATTATTGTTATAAACAAGGTAGACCTCTCCTCACAGGAATCACTTAATATTCTGACAACTACATGGAAAGAATGGTTTCCCGGTTCGGATGTTATTCCTGTTTCTGCAAAGTACGGTTTCAACCTCGACCAGTTGCTGAAGAGCATCCTTAATCTTCTGCCCGAGGGACCTCCTTATTTCCCTAAAGACCAGATTACTGACAGGATGGAAAGATTTTTTGCATCAGAGATAATCAGGGAAAAAATTTTTCTGAATTACAGACAGGAGATACCCTATTCAGTAGAGGTTGAAATAGAGAGTTTTACAGATGAAAAAAATTTAAGCAGGATAAGAGCCGTTATTCATGTTGCAAGAGAAAGCCAGAAAGGGATAATTATTGGCCATCAGGGCAAGATGCTGAAAAAGATCGGCACTGAGGCAAGGAAAGAGATGGAAGATTTTTTCGGCCGGAAAGTATATCTTGAGTTATATGTAAAGGTAACTGAAAACTGGAGGGATAATCCGGCAATTCTCAAACGATTCGGTTACAAATAAAACTACCAGTCGGTGAGCAGGATAGTTGCAATAGTAGGAAGGCCGAATGTGGGTAAGTCAACCTTGTTTAACAGGCTTACCCGCAGCAGGGAAGCCATTGTGGATGAGGAAAGCGGTGTTACCCGCGACCGCATCTATGGTAAAGCCGACTGGAATGGAGTGACTTTTTCGGTTATAGACACCGGAGGTTATGTTGAAGACTCGGATGATATTTATGAGGAAGAGATCAATAAACAGGTTGTTGTGGCTGTTGATGAGGCTGATGCAATCATTTTTCTTACCGATGTTACAGCAGGTGTTCATGAACTCGACAAGGCTGTAGCTTCACTTTTGAGGAAATCGGATAAAAAGGTTTTTCTAACAGTAAATAAAGTTGACAACAATGCTAGAATAGTTGAGGCTGCTGAGTTCTATTCCCTCGGAGTAGGTGATCCTTATCCGGTAAGTGCTGTCAATGGAAGCGGAACCGGGGAGCTTCTCGATGCAATTGTCAAAGTTCTGCCGAATTCCACAGAGGAAGAAGAACCGGAACTTCCAAGAGTTGCCATAGTGGGCAGGCCAAACGTAGGAAAATCATCATTATTAAACTCCCTGCTCGGAGAGGAAAGAAATATTGTAACCCCCCTTGCCGGAACAACAAGAGATTCAATATATACACCATATAATAAATATAATCACAGTTTCCTGCTGGTTGATACCGCTGGTCTGAGAAAAAAAAGCAAAATAAAAGATGATGTTGAATTCTATTCGGTTATGAGGGCTGTAAAAGCCATTGAGAATTCTGATGTGTGCCTCCTGCTTATAGATGCAACAAGGGGAATAGAATCACAGGATATAAATATTTTTTCTCTGATTCATCGAAACAACAAGGGTTTGATTATGCTTGTAAACAAATGGGATCTTATCAGCAAAGACTCAAATACAACCAGGGTTTTTGAACAGGAAATAAAAAACAGAACCGCTCCTTTCACTGATTATGATATTCTTTTTATTTCAGCCATAAACAAACAGAGGATTCATAGGATATTGGATCTTGTTGTAAAGGTAAACAACAACCGTAGAAAAAAGATTCCGACATCAGAACTAAATGAGGTTATGCAGGATGCTTTCAGGTCATATCCTCCTCCGGCAGTAAGGGGAAGAAATATTAAAATCAAATTTGTGACCCAGCTCTCTTCATATTCACCGTCATTTGCTTTTTTCTGCAATTACCCTAAAGATATTAATGAATCTTACAGACGCTATCTCGAGAACAAACTCAGGGAACATTTTGATTTTACCGGCGTACCTTTAAAAATATTTTTCAGAAAAAAATAATTAATTTGGTTTGGTTTTTGCGGTATTAACTTGAAAAACTAATTATGAAGTATTTCATTTCAATAGTAATAATAATTTTTTCCCTTTCTTCATGCAGGAAAATCAGGTCACTTCCACCCGAACCTTCAATTAAATTCAGGAGTTTTGAGGTTTACGACACTACCGACATTCTTGGTAATCAGATCAAGGGAGGGAGACTTACATTTTACTTTGAAGATGGTGACGGCGACCTCGGTATGAGTGAACAGGGATATTCCGATTTTGATACCACTAACCTGTTTTTAACACTTCTGAGGGAATCAAAAGGCATTATTGTACCGGCTCCTGACAATGATCCCCTTAAACCTATAGGATACAGGATTCCTTATATGGAAAGGCAGGGGCAGAATAAAATACTTAAAGGCATAATCAAGGTCACATTTTTTTACTTTTTCTATTCTCCGGCCGATACTATTTATTACGAATTTTATATAAAAGACAGGGCTGGCAATTTAAGCAATACTGAAAGAACCTGCCGGATTGTTCTGAAAAACAATGGTATTTGTACAGGGGAATGATAATCAGAATTTAATTCCCATTACCAGCACATCGTCAACCTGGTCATAATTGTCCTTCCACTCCTTAAAGAATTTTTCGAGTATCTCCTTTTGCTCGCTCATAGGAAGAATATGAACATTTTCAAGGAGTGACCTGAAACGGGTAACCTTCATTTTTTTACCGGCCTCTCCTCCAAACTGATCGGGATAACCGTCAGAAAAGAAGTATATGCAATCTCCTTCCCCGAGAAAATATTCCTGGTCATCAAAGTATTTTTCTGTGGGTGATTCACCCCCGATAGTATATTTATTGCCTTTTATGTAATATAATTCTCCCTGCATAATAATTATGATCGGACGCATTGCAGAAGAAAATTTCACACGCCGGTTGGGAATATTGATATTGCAAACCACAATATCCATTCCATCCCTTGATGCTTCAACGTCAACGTTTTGTTTCAGGGTTGTGATAAGCTGTTTATCCAGATTTATCAAAACCTGTGATGGACGTGTTATTCTCTGGCGTGTTATTATATCCTGTACAAGAGTAGAGCCTACCATTGACATGAATGCACCCGGGACTCCATGCCCTGTGGCATCAGCACAAACCAGTATGAAATTATCATTGTCAAGTCTTTCAAACCAGTAAAAATCCCCGCTTACAATATCGCGCGGATAGAAGATTATAAAAGATTCAGGAAAAGCCTCAGTGAGTTTGTTGATATCCGGGAGAATACTTGCCTGAATTCTTCTGGCATAATTAATACTGTCAGTAATTTCAAGGTTCTGGAGTTCAATTTTCTCTTTTTGTTTAACAACTTCACTTGTTCTTTTCTCCAGTTCCTCTTCAAGATGCCTCTTTGCTTTTTCCTGAGCCTTTTCTCTTTGTTTTATAATAATTATTACAGTTCCTGCAATTACTGCAAGGGCAATGCAAATGAACCACCATGTTCTCCATAAAGGAGTTTTTATATAAAAATCAATAAATACCGGCTCCTGATCTGATAGCCCCTCAGTATTGTATGAAATAAGATTGAATCTGTAACGCCCGTCGCGAAGCTGATAAGTGACCTGCCGCTCCCTTTTCATCTCCGACCATTTATTGTCCCAGTTATCCAGCCTGGTACTGTAATAAACCCCTTCAGGGTCTCTGAGATTTATTCCTACATAATCAATTTTAATTGTATATCGGCTATAGGGTAAAATATATTCCCTGCGCAGGGGATACCTTACATTGTTTATTGTAACTGCGACAATATTAGTACGGGGAGGTGTACTTATTTTTTTCTCTTTTGTTCCATCAAATGTTATTAAACCTTCGGTGGTACCGATAATAATTTTTCCAGCCGAATCTTCAATTATTGAATTAGGGTTACAACTTGCATTTCTCATAAAATCGGGAGAATATATTTTTACAGAACCTTTTTCCGGGTCAAACCCTGAAAATCCCCTTTCATGCCCTATCCATATTTTCCCTTTACTGTCGCACAGGATACTGTAACAGAAATTTGAGAAAAGTCCTGTGGTTGTATTAATATTATTGATTGTGTCGCCTGTAAACCAGAACAAACCATTACCTGCTGTTCCTGCCCAGATATCCCCGTTTCCGCTTTCCGCATAACAAAAAACTTTATTTCTTATAGTTCCCGACATAATCCGTTGTCCAATTTCAACTCCTCCGTCAAGGGTTATACGGTAGAGTCTGTCGCATTCAGTTGCTGCGAGGGCTTTACCGTTTCGGAGCATTAATATCTGATTTATACTGTTATGTGGAAGCCGGTCTTCTATATTAAATCTTTTTATGAGCTTTCCGTTACTTTTATCTATTACTACTATTCCATCGAGCGTTGAAAGCCAGAGGTTTCTGCCATCAGAGTTAATGTGCCGGATATAATTCTGTCCCGAATTTTCTGAATGGAAAATTCTTTGAACCCGGCCTGTCTGACTCACAAGAAATAGCCCTTCACCCTTTGTTCCCGCCCAGATTTTTGATGAACCTTCATACATATAAACTGCAACATCTATATTCAGATGTGACCGCAGGTCAGTAAATTTCTGAATTTTCCCTGAAGAGGGGTCAAGGAAATAATACCCTGAAGGAGTACCAAGAAAATAAAGATCTCCGTCCTGGCTTATACTTATAATATTATTTTTTTCAGGAATCTCACCTGGTGCATAAAAAGAAATTGCCTGAGAAAGCAGCATTGAGAGCCCTCCTCCGTACAATCCAACCCAGATATTTTCTTCCTGATCTTCAAAAACGCATCTGACATCATTGCCCTGTAAACCGTTTAATGAATTAAAATAACTAACTGACTCAATATCTGTTTTTTCCTGATTTAATGATATCTTTATCAATCCGCTTCCGAAGGTTGAAACCCATATATTACCGTCTTTCCCTTTATAAAACGACCTGACGTCGAGATTTTCAGGTAATAGTTTTTCATCAAATCTCTTTATAACGGGTTTGCCGTTTTCAAAAACAAGTATGAAAATGCCTGAACCTTCCGTTCCTATGAGGTAAACCTCCCTCCCTTCGCCAACAGGCAGTAAAGTCTGGATTTTTATGTATTCAATGCCTTCGATCTGGTTTATTATTTTAACCGAATCACTTTCTAACCTGCAGTATAATAGGTTTTGCATTGTTCCAAGTAAAAGATTGCCTTTGGTATCAGTAGCCGCACATGTCATTATAATTTCTCTGGGGACGTAATATCTGATAATCTCATCTGGGTGTGAAAGCCGGATTTTTACTATTGTTTTTTCCTGGGGTATAATAGTAATATAATCATCATCAGCCTGAAAAATCTGATTAATACTTTGAAATCCGAGGTCTTTGTATTTAACGAGTTCTCCGTTCACAGCATAGAACAATGAACCATCGCTGCATCCAAACCATAATCTTCCGGTATTGTCCTTGAAATTTACCGTTGGGTAGCGGTTTGTTATACTGTCGGGGTAAGTAACAGTATGAAAGGAGAATCCGTCTAACCTTGCCAGTCCGCTTCCTGTACCAACCCACAGGAAACCATTATTATCCTGGTTCAAAGTATAAACATAAGTGTCAGGAATACCGCTTGCTGATGTAAAATTCTTAAAACTAAAAGTTTGAGCATTTAATTGCTGATAAAAAATTGAAATTCCTGCAATTACACTTAGAAAAAATAAATATTTCCCGGAATGTGTCACTTTGTTCAATTGTAACATCACTTATGTTTACTGGTTTTTTTGGCGTACTAAAATCTTAGCCTGATAAACAGGCACTCCTCCGATGGGAGCGCTGAAGAATTTCAGGTTATCACCACGCTGGTTTTCAAGAGAGACAACTACATTATTATTTCTCACAAGAGATTCCTGCTTCTTGTGAAACTGAAAGTCAAGAGAGGAATTTACCTCTTCAGGTTCCACCCCTATTCTCGATTCAACCCAGTTATCTTCATTTGAAATGGGTACTGTGATGCCCTTTCTAACCCTTGATACAACCAAAATGGTTCCGTCGTCATCCCAGTCGAAATTTTTTTGTTTCACATATATTACCCCTTCATCAACAAACGGGTAAATATGGGAAACGCTTTTTGTATTATTCCACATTCTGAAAGTATATTCATAAGTGAATGCATTGGCTCCTTCAATTGGCACATCGCTGTTGGGTTCGCGTGAGAGAAAATACCGGTAAAGGTTTCCGTCATCACCGCTAATGCCGTCGGCAATTACCTTGAACAGATAACCCCACTTCTCGCTGAAGTCTCCTTCGGAGGGATTAAACGGGCCGAAGGTGTAATATTTATTATCATACTGCCTGTCATTACCAAATATTCTTGAGGCAAGGAGTGTACCGCTTTTATAGGTTCCTGTAGGCTGGATTCCTCTTGAGTCTTCATTTATTTCAGGGTCAACTCCTTTTCCGCCATAAACCGAAAAAAGTGTGCGAGTATTCCATTCACCTTTTTGTTCATCATTTTCTCCTCCTGTATCCGGATCAAAAACCCTGATATAAAACCTCCCCTTATAGTCCTTAGGAATAGCAAAAAACCATGTCTGAGAAAAATCATCATCGCCCCATGAGGTTTCACCATCCTTGCCGAAAGTTACAAGAAACGGGATGTTTTCGTCCTGCCCCGGCACCGGCTGGCTGTAAATATCCTGCAACCCGAATAAACTCATCAGGATTACCGGTAACGAACCATATATTATTCTTTCAAATTTCATTAAGGTTTAAAAATAATCAATTTTAATCAAGGCTTTCTTATGACTGTTATATTTCTGGATACACATGTTTCTCTTTTCTTTCCGTCAGCATCAGGTGATGCTGTAATAATAAGCTGAATATTATAATTACCGGGCCTTTGATATACCTTATCAACTTTTGTGCCTATTGCAATTGTTTCATCGCCGAAATTCCAGTAATACTGATTTATTGACCAATCCGGCAGATAAGTACTGTCTGCGTCAAACACTATATTCTCTCCTTCAAAACATTTGTCAGGTCCGGAAATATGAGCCTGCTCAATTCTGTTAACTTCAAGGTCATAGGTCTTTTCATTAACCTCTACTTCACCAGTCAGCAGATTGATAATATCGAGTTTTACCAGATAATTACCCGGATTTCTGTAACAATGTTCCGTCACCGGGCCTTCTCCTGTCTCGCCATCACCGAAATTCCATCTGAATTTAAATGGCACCTTCAGGGTATCATACCTTATGGCATTTTCCTCAATAAATTCATAACAGTAATTATTTTTCCGCAATGCGGGGCACGATTCCATCCTGATTATATTTGATGAAAACTTCCAGATATCATCATCTGTTCCGGTTCTTCTTGCAAAATAGCCTTCCTGCAGGTTGTCGGCAGCACAGAATGCAAAGTCGTCTGATTTAGAGTTGATCGGTTCCGGGAGGGGAAGAGGTTCATCCCATTCGCCGTTTATCCTTATTGTATAATAGATATCCATTCCTCCCATATAGGATGCATCGGCAGGCCTGTCGGATGAAAAATAGAGCCGGCCTGAGGGGTGAATAAACGGATAATTTTCCTTTGACGGGGAGTTTACTTTACTGCCAAGGTTTTTTGGAATGCTCCACCGGTCATTTACCAGTTCGCAATAATAAATGTCAGAGCCACCCTGCCCTCCGGGCATGTCGGATGCAAAAAAGAGATATTTCCCATCCCTGCTGATACTGGGATGTGCAACATTATACCCGGTACTGTTATACTCAAAAGGTCTGATATTACTTATGACCTGACCTGTTAAATCGCCGATAAAAATTCCGAGGGTATTTCTGATGTTTTTTCTTTTTGCAGCTTTGCCAGAGATAACACTGCTTGTGAAATAAATTGTTGACCCATCGGCAGACACCGAAACCGGGCCATAATAAAGAAGCGTGTTACCTGTAACCTTTAATTCATGAGGCTCGCGCCACTTTACCGAGTCTTTTTTTTCTGCATAAAAAAGATTATAAAGTCTTTCTCCCTCAAATGTGGTAATGTTTTTGGAGCTGCTGATGCGTCGGTCGGAACAAAAAATAATTCCATCCTTAATAATTACAGGAGCAATATCATTAAAAAGTGATTTGCTGAATGACATTTTATCAATCCTGTAAACCGCCACAGAAGGCTGTGAAAAAGAAAATAATTCTGAGACGATCAGATATATTAAAATCAATATAATATGTGCTCTTTCCCGTTTCATAAACTAAAAATACCTCGGATTAGCCGCCGATACTTTATATCCAAATTCATATCTGAAAATCACCTCATGCGAACCTTTTGAATAAGTGCTCATTTTACCTGCCGGATAATCATACGAATACCCAAACATTATCTGGGGTGATATCTGAAACTGAACTATTCCCACAACAACCTCCTCGTATGTACGCCATGATGCTCCCAGCCAGAGAAGGTCGAAAAAAATAAAATTTCCGTTAAGATCAAATCTCAGGCCTTCTGTTTTCTTAACAGGATAGTTCACATAAACCGATGGTTTGAAGCGGAATGCAGGTGAAAAGGAGATAAGTGCACCTGCAGTGGCTACAACATTAAAGTCGGTAAAGGTATCAAAAGAAACCTCGCCTGAACTGCTTTTCAGATAACTCAGAAATGAAGGCACAGCCGCTCCGATGAAAAAATGTTTACCGGAAAAATAGATACCTGATCCTACATTCGGCAGAAAATATGGTTTATCATTTGAAATAAAAACAGGATCATTAGGGTTTATAAGCACAATGCCGGTATAATCAGTGTTCGACATGTCAAATCCTGCTCTCATACCCATCGAAAGTCTGTTTCTGCCTATCATTATATGATAAGCATAATCGGTATAAACACTGGTGGCACGTGAGAAGCCATACCTGAAAAGCTGGCCGGATATTCCGAGTCCCACCTTATTGTTTTTCAACAGAGTATGCATTGAAGCTGTATGAAAGACCGGAGCGCCGTCAATACCCATCCACTGAAGGCGTGTTGAAAGGAACAGGCTGAGAGCTTCACGCGTGCCAGCATAAGCCGGATTAATAAGCAGTCCATTGTGAAGATACTGGCTGTACACAGGATAAAAAAGACTGATTCTGGTCATATCTGAACCGCCATCCTGACCATGCAGTCTTATAGCGGAATATAGAATTAAAATGATAATATTCAGCCCTTTCCTCATGTTTATTCTGTAACTTTTAACGCATAAACTTAATAATTTATCGTGAGTTATATCGCTTAAGGATTACAAAGCCGCTTTTTCTGAACAATGAATCGTTGCGTTTCGATTTTATTGTCAGTAGATAATAATATGTACCTTCAGGCAAGGGGCCTTTTCCGTTCTCCCCGTTCCACGCCTGCCATGTTTTTCCATCAGCATTTGTTGTGTAAAAGACTTCTGCTCCTGCACTGTTAAGGATGCTGAGAGAACATTCACAATAATTAATATCCAGCCCCTGTATGATAAACTCATCATTTATCCCGTCACCGTTAGGAGAAAATCCTTCCGGAACCTTAAGCTCATAGACTGTAATAACCATTTCATCACTTGCTTCGCAGACTCCGTTAACAATTTTCCATTCAAATCTGTTCTGCCCATCCGATAAATTTATTGCAATGGAATCTTTTATAATTTCCGCTGTTCCTGAAATAACTTTCCATGTACCTTTGCCGGCGAGTGGTTTTGCAGCATGAAGTGTGTCAATACGATCGAAGGTATAAAGGTCTTTATCGGGAGCGGTAACGGCCGGCCCGGTACGTTTATAAAAAGTTATCTCAACCGAATCTTTGCTCACGCACGTCCAGTTTGTTTCCTGCCAGATAAATTTCCTTTTAAGTTCCGGAGGAGCATTCAATGAATCAATTGCTACAACAACTGACGGACCCGGCACCGTTACCATGTTAACATCAGAAGGTAAAATCCATAAACCAGTCCCTACACTCGGTGAAGCCTGCAATGTATATATTGGTCCGCAAACTATGCCATCACTTCCGGCATTTGCAACAGGTGTTTTGTACACGGTTATTTTTCTTGATCCTGTTAATAAAGTCGCTTCACACCCATTGTTGTCAGTTATTTTCTGAAGCGCATAATTATAAATCTCATTTGCTCCTGAAGGTGTCTTGTTAATGATAATTGTTGTATCGGGTGACTGAATTTTATTTATTGTAATGGGTGTGCCATTTTCAGTATATGTTACGCTCCATTTTGGAGCTCCGGTAAGGTGAATCTTAACAGGCACAGGTAAACTGCTGCAAACCGTTGTATCACTTACGGTGGTTATTTCACCTGTGGGGAGGGGATTTATGTTTATGCTTACAATATTTGAAGTATCTATACAACAGCTGGCAGGACCTGACATAATAACACGCCTGAAATATGCAGGAGAGGTCATGGGTGGGGGTGTATAATTTTGCTGGTCGTTTGTCCCTAAAGCTGGTGTATATGGGGCAACACCATCCGGACTCCGTAGCCAGAGCCAGGTAGGAGTTACTCCTGCACCTCCGGTAAGGGGAGTACCTGAAATAACCGGTGACGAATTATAGCATACTGCTGTTTTATCGGGTGTAATAACATTATTGGAGATAGAGGGAAGTACTGTTACTTTAATAACATGGCTGCTAACTGAACTGCATGTTCCTGAAGTTACCTTGCGCCGGAAATAATAATCAACAGGGATAGCTGATGCATTGACAAGCGCACCTGACTGGTAATTTTTCCCTGTAGCTCCTGAAATGGGAGAATAAGGCCCTGTTTCAGAAAGAGATGTCTCCCACAGATATGAGTAGTCTCCCGGAATTTCTGTACCGCCCGAAGCAGTGCTGCCGGTAAAAAGTTTAGGCACACCACCGCTGCAAATGGTTGTATCAATTGATCCCGATTGTAATTGAATATCATTATTTAAAACAGGCTTATGAACATTCACTACAATTATATTGCTGGTATCACTGCAGGCTGAAGACATTACAACCCGCCTGTACCATGTTGTATCAGTGAGAGATGGAGGTGTATAGTCCCGCTGATTTACAGAGGCAGGGCCTGAAGCAATTGCCCATGTGGTTGATTTGATTTTTTGCTGCCAGAGGTAACTGTATGTTCCATTACCATTTACAGGATTGCTTCCGTTAAGAATAGCAGGCAGTGAGCCCGAACATATTGTCTGGTCGGCCGATATGTTGTTGCCGGTTATAACCGGCCAGGCAGTGAGCAAAACAGGAGAGCTCTGATTAACGCATACGTTGTTGCTGCCGGAATAAACAACCCTTCTATAATACTTTGCCCCGGGAAATACAGGTGAGCCTTCAACAGGGTCATAACCCGGATTATCAGTCAGCCCTTCAGCAGGTGTCCAGTTTGTACCATCTGAACTCCCCTCCCATTTATACCTGTAGGTGCCGTCACCACCTGCAAGGACAGGAGGTGTAGTAGCCGTTAAATTTGTAAACTGCATTCCGTAACAGATTTCCTCAGCCGGCGAAATGATTGTATTGTTTTTAATTGTATCCAGAACCGTTATTTTTACAATTGCAGATGAATCAATGCATCTTCCGGAAATTACAGTGCGTCTGTACCATGAAGTTTCTACAAGAGCTGGGGGAGGGGTATAATCTTCTGTATTATAAATATTTACTGGCAAGATATATTTCTGGCTGTCGGTGCTTACCTCCCATCTGAAGGCATAAATACCATTACCATCCTGCAGTGTGGCTTTTGAAGTAAATGCGGGTGGATCCTGTGCAAAGCATATAGTGTCGGAAGTGCCTATTACATTATTCTTAATAAAAGGTTGTACGATTATCTGGACCGGTTTGCTCACATCAATCAGTGGCATGGGGATAGAGCTATCGGTGATTATTCTTCTGAACCATACTGTATTTGTTTCAATGACTGAAGGGGTATAGTTTATGAATGAACTTCCCGAGCCGCTGGAAACCGTAATCCAGTTGCTCAGGTCGTAGCTTTTCTGCCATTCATAAAAATATTGTTCAACGCCGCCGATTGGTGTTGTTCCTGTTATTACAGGAGGCAACATATTGGAACATACAGAGTCAATCTGGTTGCCGGTTACTAAGGATCTGATTGAATTAAACAGGAATCCGTTAAGAACTGCCTTGAAGTTCAGTTTTTTTTCTCCGCCTTGGCCGGGGTCGGCTTTTGGGTCGAGACTAATGCCTGCTTCTCCGCCTGAAAAGAATGCACTGACATTTGCAGGGATATCGTTGCTAACCCAAAGGAGTCCGCCTCCGCCGCCTCCGCCTTCTCCTCCCACAGAAGCTGGTCTGTCGCCTCCTTTACCCCCCGTTACGTACATTGAAAGTGAAGATGTTCCATAATTTTTTACTGCCAGTGCAATAGAGCCTCCTCCTCCGCCACCGCCTGCACCTGCACTGCCCGCAGCATTTGCCCCCGGTGCACCTGAAGCACGGATGCTACCACCGTTTCCTATAATTGAATCTGCAACAATAATAACAATACCTCCGCCATTGCCACCTGATCCTGATGCACCACCAGTTGAGGCACGTGTTGAAGCACCTCCGCCACCACCCATAAAAAGCCTGTCGGGCAGTGAAGGGTGCTCTGCTTTTAATCCTCCGCCTCCACCTGGCATAGGAGCAGTACAAAGGCCATCTTCATTACCTCCTGAACCTCCATTACCTTTATGAGAACCTCCACCACCTCCTGAATATCTTCCATTACCTCCTCCACCACCTGTATAATTAGGCCCAAAACCCTTCATATAATCTGGTACAAGTAAATTCCCATACTCTGTGTAATTGGCAATTCCTTCCCCCTTAAACCCTGCATTGGTAAATGAACGGGGATAAAAATCCTTCCCATAGGCAGATTCATCTGTTGCCCGGCATAAACCGACACCAATAGTATCTTTCCCACCTGAAAAACCTTTTCCGGTAACATCAATATCAGCCGATAATTTTAAAGTCCGGCCAATTATCAGTGCCATAACGCCTCCTGATTTCTTATCCGGACCCCATCCGGCAACAGTAAGCGTCCCCGTAACATCAGCACTGTTGTAAAAAGGTACTTTCACAAGTTGTATGCTTCCTTTTGCATCGTAGGAATTTTTAAGTTCATTCCTGAAAACTATTTCTTTAGTGAATGTATTGACCGATTGTGTAATAAGAAACTCCCAAAGACCGGGTTGCCCGTATTTATCCTGTATCTGGCCATAAGAACCAGGGTCTATCATTATCTTCACTCCCTGCATCTGGATAAGCAGAACAGTATCACCCCCGGCAATATTAAAACCGGTAACATCATCTACAGTAACACGGTCAATACCGATAGTAATAACACGTGTTGAAGGCATACCAAGATTTCCGGAAAGGTTCTTCTGCGCAGACAAATTAATATTTGATGCCAGCAAAAATATTACAGACAATAGTGTGGTTATATTGCATGACTTTCTGAACGTCATTATAAATTTATCTGGACTGCTAATATAACTAAATTATTTTTACAAGTTTTATGACAGACTTTCGCTTATTATTAAACCTGCTTTAACATTTCTACGGTAAAACTCACCGGAAGTTCCACAAAAAATACAGAGCCTTTATCTTTTTCCGATTCAAACCACACTTTGCCTCCGGCAATTTCGACGTAACGTTTTACTATTGTAAGTCCGAGCCCCATCCCTGACGACTTGGTTGTGAAATTGGGAGTAAATAGTTTTGATTTCAGCTCTTCAGGTATTCCTAAACCATTATCTGAAACTGAAACAACAACTTTATCTCCTTTAAGTTCCATGTTAATTTTTATCAGGCCTTGCCTTCCCTGGGGAACAGACTGAATGGCATTCTTTATAAGATTTGAAAAAATACTGTTAAGGTGTTCTTTGTCAGCACTTATAATTATTTTGCAATTGACCGGCCAGTTAAACCTGAACGATATGTTTTCAGTACCCTTGAAAAGTTCAAGGGTTGTTCTCATTTGTTCGATTAGATCAACATTTACGGGGTTTGCCGATGGCATTTTTGCAAAAGATGAAAAGGCAGAAGCTATTGATGAGAGTGTTTCAATATACTCAATCTGGTTTCTTGTAAATTTTTCAAGTTGTTTTTCAAAGCCCGGCGTCCCATCATTCCATGCTTTGTAAAGTTGCTGGATATTAAGTTTCATCGGAGTTAGCGGGTTTTTAATTTCGTGAGCTACCTGTTTTGCCATTTCCCGCCATGCATACTCCCGTTCCGAATCGGCCAGACGGCGGGCACTTTCCTGAAGTTCATCAACCATCTTGTTGTACTGGTTTACCATTTCCCCTATTTCATCGTGGCCGCTGTAAACCAGATGTTCACTCTTTTTACCGAGCTGTACTGACGCAAGTCCTTCACTTAACATTCTTAACGGAGCAGTAAGTCCGCGGCTTATCAGAACCGCAATAACCATAGCAATAATGATTATCAGAAGTGTAAAATTGGCAACAGCCACAATCACATTGGATATCTGCCTTGCCAGAACACTCTGCATCCTGAAATAAGGAAGATTAAGATAAGCCAGCAAACGGCCATTTTCGTTATAAAAAGGAACATATGCAGAAATATATTCAAGAGAAACAATTTTTTCCTTCTGGATATACTCACTCTTTGTCAGATTCTCAAGATTAATGAATGCATCCATATTAAGGCGCCGGCTGGTAAGATTACGGTAAAATACCTCAGGCCTTGACGTTGCCATCAGATATCCATTTCTGTCATAGAGATTTATGTCAGTATTAAATATGTTCGACAGCCTCACAAGAAACTCATTCAGCGACGGGCTTGTTGCATCCCTCCAGTCAGATTCCAGTTCAGGCTCAGAAGCAAGCCTGTTCTCAATCTCTGTGTAAATCGAATTTATTTTCTCCTTTATATTCTCAAGATGACGTGTCTTGTACTGGTTCACACTGAACACTGCAACAATCACCCCTACCGAAATGAATGAAACAAGAAGAATTGCAATAAATGAAATCTGAAGTTTCTGTCTGAATCCCAGATACATAATATTCTTAAGTCCGGGTCGCCTGATCAACAGCAGAACAATATTTGCAGCAAGAAGTGTAAAGGCAAATATATATGCAAAAGATATCAGAACGTCGGTAAAGGATACTCTTTTGCTGCTTATTATCACCGTAACATTCCCGTTTCTGTAAAGAACATGTTTGTAACCTTCACTGTTGAAAACCCTGTAATCATATTCCCTGCCAACATAAGCCTCATCGGTCTTATCGTAAGGAAAATCACCCGTATGCAAAGCAAGATAACCATTAATATATTTGGCAAAAGAATAATATTTCAGACTGGAATATCCATGGTATTTTTTATCGAGAAGCAATTCAGAATATCCTTCCTGAAATGAATCAATGTGGTTGTAAAGCTCAATAAAAAGTCCTTTTCTGACATTGTTTCCCAGATCGTAAAATAACTGGCCGAGGTAATATGACCGGCCTCCCTGTCCTTCAAGAAAATAGAAATCTGTTCCTGTAATTTTATGTCCGTATTTTTCAATGCGTTCACTGAAGAATGTGAAGCAATTATCAAACATTCTCTCTTCCGAAGAAATCCACAGTGGTGAGTCGTGCCGGCATGAAACAACGCTCAGGTTGAAGTTGCCCCAGTATCCGCCGAAATAAGCATTATGCAGGTAATAGGTAATTGAATCTATCTCACTCTGCGTGGCAAACTCCCTGCTTACCATTGTTTTCAGAACAGTATCGGTAGAAAGTTTCGGCCACATATCAATAAGGAGATGCTCAGCCTCAGGGTCATGCTCCGTTGAATATGCTACTGCAAGAACCTTTTTCTGCTCTACTGATTTCTCATCCGAAAGATTCATGACATAATAAAGGGTGTAGAACCCGAAACACATCGAAAGAAATACCGTAAGATTAAATATGCCAATCGGTTTTCTGAAAGAAAGCCGTACTAACAATACGGATACGGTGTAAAAAAGTATTAAAGGAATTATATCATGACTAACAAGAAAAAAAACAGGAATAAAAAATAAAAGTGATATAAAATAAGCCCTGATAAAAAGAGCCGGTTCCATTTCCCCCGCCTCCCGGAAAATTTTGAGGATGAGGAATGCCGGTACAGCGAGCAGCATTAAAAGGGATAAATAACCTGCAAGTGTGTATAACGAAAGTTCAAGTACCCGGAACGGTTCAAAAACTATATTCGAATCAAATACAAGTTTTGTAAAGATGTAATGGTAACCTGAAAGTAATATTACTCCGGCGGCCATAAGAACGGATAAAATTACAGTTCTGCCTGTGTCGTGGGCAAAGTAACTCTTTTTAAAAGGGATATATCTGTAAAAAACGTATGCAAGGATCATCAGCAAAAAGCTGAATAGCAGAAGATGACCGAGCGACGGAATAATTTTACCAAAAGAAATGATATAGCCGGAGAAAAGATTTTTTTCCAGAAATATTGAAGGTTCTCCTGTAACAAGAACCAGAAAATAGATTATAGAAAAAGATGCTGCTGCCTCTAATAAAGCTGCACCTTTATGTCCTTTTCCTGATAATGTTTTAACAGCCTGAATAATAAAGAAAACAACAAGCATAAAAGTGACAAGCCACAGGCTGGCTGGTAAAATGGTAAACCACGATATTCCTTTTACTTCCGGCCACGTAATTGAAAAAAGTTTTATACCCTGTTTATTGAATACGGCATATTTGTTGTTGCTTTCATTGAATGATAAACCCGTACCATCAGGAAGCCGGAACGCCGGTTCAAATCCGTTTCTTACAAGGTCATTTTCAAACCCGTAATCGCTTCTTATTCTCAGTAATGCTATAATTCTTTCCTTTCCGGCCTGTGCCTGTTTTGTGATAAACCATCCGTTATGAATAAACACAAAAGGTTTTGAAAAGAGTGAATCGTTATAAATAACAGGCGCCTCAAAGCTGTTATCAGTCCAGTGAACCAGTTTCCCGTCGAGGTATTCAAGGATAGTAATACCTTCTTCCTTAATGATTCTATACAGGTTGCTTTTTGAGACCGAACCGATATCCTGACCCTTCTCAAGAATTGACTTGAGGCTCAGGAGACACTCTTCAGTAATAGTTTCCTTAGCGGTAAGGGTTTTATTGAATTTTTTTGTTCTTATTCTGTACTCAAGTCCGCTGTTATATACCGATTCAGCAGTAATGGCAAGGATGAGAGCAACTGCAAACAGCACAAGGATCCATGTTAACTTTGGCCTCTTTTCCATCTCCGCAGAATTCATTCGTGATGATATGGTAAACCTTTAATAATAGTAAGTACCCTGTAAAGTTGTTCCATGAACAATAATCGTACCACCTGGTGCGAAAAAGTCATTTCCGAGAGTGAAAAGATGTAATTGGCTCTCCTGCGAACTTCCTCAGATACACCCCATGCTCCCCCGATAATAAATACCAGTCTCTTTCTTGGCATCATAAACATTTTTTCAAGTTCACCGGCAAATTCAGGAGTGCTCATTTGTTTTCCCTTTCTATCGAGCAGAATAACCAGATCATCCTTATCCAGAAACTGCAGCTGCACTCTGCCTTCTTTTGTAATAAGTTCATTTACAGACATATTTCTGGCGTTCTTTATATCGGGAACGGTTATTACCTCAAAACCGGTAAACCTGTTGATGCGGGCCGAATAATCCGAAACACCATCAGAAATATATTTTTCAACAGTTTTACCCGTTTGTAATAAGACTATCTTCATTGAAAAAACTCATTGCATGCTTTTGCTTGTTTAATGCAAAAATAGTAATTAAACCAGAGCCTTCTGCAATAAATAAATAAACCCGGAAGTTTTGATATAAGGAATTTGATTAAATTTGTAACATTCTTGATAATCGATCGAATAATAACAATTAATCTGATGATAAAGAAAACCATTCATACAATATTTTTTTTAATCTTCCTTTCATGTGTTGTAAACGCACAGGAACAGGTAAGGATTCCTCCGGAAATTCTGAATGCTTTTAAGACAGGCAATTCTTCCGACTTGTCAAAATATTTTAATCCCACAGTTCAGATAATGCTTCTGGGCAAAGAGGATTTTTATAAAAAGAATGTTGCTGAAACTATTCTCAGGGATTTTTTTTCAGGCTACAGGCCAAAAGATTTTATTGTTAAACATCAGGGAGGTACGGGTGATGCTCAGTATGCCATCGGAAACCTGAGGACAGAAAAAAACAATTTCAGGGTTTATTTTCTTCTGAAAAGAGTTGGTTCAGATTTGCTTATCCACCAGATACGGATTGATCCGGATGAATCAAAATGATTTTCTGAAAAATTTTATTGTGCGATGTCTACAGGAGGACGTGGGTGAAGGTGATCATTCTTCGCTTGCATGTATTCCGCCGGATGCTCAGGGCAAAGCAAAACTCATCATAAAACAGGATTGTATTATTGCAGGGCTTACTGTTGCCAGTAAGGTATTCGCATTTGTTGATAACTCACTTAAAATGGAGGCATTTGTCAGCGACGGTGATGAAGTCACGAAAGGTACTGAAGGTTTTATTGTGGCCGGTAATCAGCAATCAATATTAAAATCAGAAAGGCTGGTGCTTAATATTCTACAGAGGATGAGCGGCATCGCCACCACTACGAGGGCTTATGTCAGAAAGCTTGAGGGATTAAAAACTGTTGTGACCGATACCAGGAAAACAACACCCGGAATGAGATTCCTTGACAAAGCAGCTGTAAGGATAGGAGGCGGTCAAAACCACCGGATGGGACTGTATGATATGATTATGCTTAAGGATAATCATATTGATTATGCCGGCGGAATTGAACAGGCCATTAAAAAAGCCCGTGAATACCTTGAGAAAAACGGACTGAATATGAAGGTGGAAATTGAGGCCAGAAATCTTGAAGAAGTGAAAACCATTATTAAAACCGGAGGGGTTGACCGAATAATGCTCGACAATTTCAGTGTCGAAGAAACCCGCCAGGCAGTACAACTCATTTCAGGAAGGTTTGAAACCGAATCATCGGGAGGCATCACTCTTGATAACATCCGTGAATATGCTGAATGCGGCGTTGATTTTATATCGGTGGGAGCACTTACCCACCATATAAAAAGTATTGATATGAGCCTGAAAGCTGTTATCTGATAGCAATCAGAAAGTCCTGAACTGCATCACACAATTTGTGATTCAAAATTATGTTATCAATACTTAGCTCAATAATTTTTCTTTTTCCCGGAAAATCACTGATTTTTTCTGTAAAAACGTTTTAATGTTAATTTTTCTAAAAATTAATTACTTTTGGCTACCTAATTACAGGGAATGAAAAAATGGAAACTGATTCCGGTTTTTTTGCTGATAATATGCTGTTCAAGAACTCAGAAGGAACCGGATATATATTTCAATGCTGAAAAAGCGATTAAATACTTCAATGCTATTGACTCCATATGTTACAGGGATAACAGCAGGCTCTGGGGAGTAAATCTGTCAGGTGCTGTAATGTTTGTCGATCGCCCCACCCGGAAAGTATTCGCAAACAAACCTGATAATGAAGGTTTACTGAAATACAGGGAGGGGGTTTATCAGGGCACCTTCCCGAGAGAACGCATAATTGGAAATTCAGCGGTGGAATACGGAGGAAAGATATTTGCAATGACCCCTTTGCCTCCGCGTGAGGATGAATACAGAATTAAAAGTGCCGCAATTAATTCATTGTTCCATTGCTACCAGAAAAGCCTCGGCATAGTACACGACCGGTTCATTATCCGGTCAATGGATGAAAAGTTTGCAAGAATATGGATTAAGCTTGAATTCCGTGCTCTGAAAAAAGTGCTCGAATCTGACACTACCCAGTTTCTGCCGCATCTCAGGGACGCTATCATCTTCAGAGGGACCAGACATGAACAATTTCCACATTCAGTTAATGAAGAAAATATGTTTGAAACTTACGACGGGCTTTCAATGTTTACTTCCACGCTGCTATGCAGTAATACAGAGAATGAAGCAAGGCAAAGATTAATTGAAAGCCTCAATTTTTTTTACAGGTTCCAGTCATATTCAAGATCTTATGGCTCTATCCTTGGTGCCATTTATTACTACATTCTTTATAAACACGGATTTGATCTGAAAACAATTATTAAAAATGATATGGTTGACCCCAGCGAATTGCTGGCGAAACATTTTAAAATGCAGATACCTTCTGTCTGCAGGGATATTGCAGGCAGTTTGGCTTTATTATATGATGTGGATAGCATCTACAGCGAGGAAGAACAAAGAATGGCCGATATAAAAGAGAGAATAAAAAAACAGTTATCGCGGTTCACCGAAAAACCTGTCCTCTCCATTGAACTTGAAAGTCCTTATTTTGATTTTGAACCCGAAGATATACGTTCACTCGACACTCTTGGAACTATTTATAACACCATAAGAGTATCCGATAACTGGGGTAAACTCACTGTTGAAAAAGGAGGCTGCCTTGTTTCATATAACATCAAAAATATAAGACTGACAGCCCGTAATATTAGAGAATCAAAAAATCATTATTACGGCGATGGCTGGCATATTATTCTGAATAACAACTGGAAGATTGTCAAAACAGATGACAATTATGAACTTAAAAGAAACTTACCCTGATATTACATTCACCCTGCCTTCAGTAAAGAAATGTTTATTTCTCCTCCAGTGCCTTTATCCTCTCCTCAAGGGCTTCAATTTTTGAGATTGCATCAGCCTGTTTCTTTTTTTCCAGCTCAATCACATGACGGGGAGCATTCTTAACAAACTTTTCATTATCAAGTTTTTTCATGACCATGGTAAGAAATCCCCTTGTATATTCAAGCTCCTCCCGGGCTTTTTTAAGTTCCTCTTCTTTATCCTGTGTGCTTCCTGCAGGAATGTAATATTCTACTGTTCTTACTATGAAAGCAATGGCACCGGGTATTTTTCCCCCGGTAAACTTAATCTCGTTCAGATTCCCCATTTTCCTGACTACAGGCAAGAAATAGCTGTCATAATTTTCATCCGACCTGATGTAAAGATCCAGTTTTTCCCCAGCCGGAATATTATTTTCCCTTCTTATTGTCCTGATGTTGCTGATTATTTCCTTTACAATTTCAAATTTTCCCGATACTCTGCCATGTTGTCTTTTGTGAACCGGCATCCGGCTTACCATGATGCTTTCACCCTCTTTCCTTTCGCGCAACAACTGCCATATTTCTTCGGTTATAAACGGCATAAAAGGATGAATAACCAGCATCAGCCTTTCAAAAATGGAAATAGTGGCATTGAATGTATTAATATCAACAGGTTTTTGATATTGTGGTTTGATGATTTCAAGATACCAGCTTGCAAATTCGTCCCAGAAAAGTTTATAAACCTTCATCAGAGCTTCTGAAATTCTGTATTTTCTGAAGTCGGACTCTATTTCTCCAAGACTCCTGTTGAAGACTTCCTCCATCCATTCCACAGCAAGGGCTGATGATTCGGGCTGTGGGATTTTATCATCCGTTTTCCATCCCTTAACAAGTCTGAAGGCATTCCAGATTTTATTTGCAAAATTTCTTCCCTGTTCGGGCAGACTGTCGTTATAAAGCAGGTCGTTGCCGGCAGGAGAACACAGCAACATTCCAACCCTTAATCCGTCGGCACCGTACCTGTCAATCAGTTCAAGAGGTTCAGGAGAATTACCAAGCGATTTTGACATTTTCCTCCGCTGCTGGTCGCGCACCAGACCTGTAAGATAAACATTGCTGAAAGGTTTTTCCCCGGCAAATTCATATCCGGCAATTATCATTCTGGCAACCCAGAAGAAAAGTATTTCAGGTGCAGTAACAAGGTCGCTTGTGGGATAATAATATTTCATGTCGGGATTGTCAGGATTGTTAATCCCGTCGAAGCAGGTTATCGGCCAGAGCCATGAGGAGAACCATGTATCAAGAACGTCTTCGTCCTGCCGGAGGTCAGATTCAATGAGTTTTCTGTTTCCGCTTTTTTCGCGTGCCAGGTTAAGGGCTTCCTGAATGTTTTCAGCCACAACAAATTCATTATCATTATAATACCATGCCGGTATCCGGTGTCCCCACCAGAGCTGGCGGCTTATGCACCAGTCATGGACATTTTCCATCCAGTGCCGGTAAAGATTTCTGAATTTGGCAGGATGAAGTAATATTTCTCCATTATTTACAGCATCAAGAGCAGGCTTCGACAGTTCTTTCATTTTGAGAAACCATTGTACCGACAATCTCGGCTCTATTACAGCATTGGTGCGTTCCGACCTGCCTATTTTTGTAACATAATTCTCTGTTTTGACAAGATTCCCATTTTTACGGAGTTCTGCTTCAGACAATTCCCTTGCACGAAATCTGTCAACTCCGGCAAACATCCCTGCTCTTTCGTTTATTGTGCCATCGTCATTAAATATATCAATTGAAGGAAGATTATGCCGCATTCCTATCTCGTAGTCGTTTATGTCGTGAGCCGGAGTTATCTTCAGGCATCCCGTTCCGAATTCCATATCAACATAATCGTCGAAAATAAAAGGGACCTCCCTGTTTACCATCGGGACAATCACCTTTTTCCCGGCAAGGTGCCTGTATCTTTTATCTTTCGGATTTGCACATACTGCAGTATCGCCAAGTATAGTCTCCGGCCTGGTGGTAGCCACGGCGACAAAATCGTCAGTGCCGGCTATACGGTATTTTACGTAATATAATTTCGATTTTTCTTCAAAATAATTTACCTCCTCATCCGAAACGGCTGTTCTGGCCTCAGGGTCCCAGTTTACCATTCTGACGCCTCTGTATATCAGACCTTTATTGTAAAGTTTAACAAATACTTTTATAACCGACTGGTATCTTTTTTCGTCCATTGTAAAGAGAGTTCTGTCCCAGTCGCACGATGCACCCAGTTTTTTCAGCTGTTCAAGTATTATTCCTCCGTGTTTATAGGTCCAGTCCCACGCATGTTTCAGAAACTCTTCCCTTGTAATATCTCTTTTTTCAATGCCTTCACTTTTCAGCTTTGCCACTACTTTCGCCTCTGTGGCTATAGAAGCGTGGTCAGTACCCGGAACCCAGCATGCATTTTTCCCGGTCATTCTTGCCCGGCGGATAAGCACATCCTGAATGGTGTTGTTGAGCATATGCCCCATATGAAGTACTCCCGTAACATTGGGAGGCGGAATAACAATAGTGTAAGGCTCCCTCTCATCCGGAACACTCCTGAAGAAGCCATGCTTCATCCAGTAACTGTACCACCTGCTTTCTGTACTGCCAGGGTCATATCTCGAAGGAAGATTCATCATCTGTATAAATCTTAATAAGTAAATTTATTTAAAGGTGCAAAATTATAAAAATTCATTCGTGTCTGAATAATCCAATTTCCTTACATTTGTAAAAATTTTATTTAATTTTTTCATTATGCCCTCAATATCCGATAAAGGGAAGGCAATGCCTCCATCTCCGATCAGAAAGCTTGTTCCTTATGCCGAAGAAGCTAAAAGAAAGGGAAGAAAAGTCTATCATCTTAATATAGGCCAGCCCGACATTCCTACGCCCTCCATAGCACTTAATGCTATCAGAAATTTAAACATAAAAATTATAGAGTACAGCCACTCGGCAGGGAATGAATCGTACCGCCGTAAACTTGCAGGCTATTACAATTCACTGGGAATAGAGATTGATTATACAAATATATTAATTACCACAGGCGGCTCCGAGGCAGTATTATTTTCTCTTATGACCTGTGTCAACCAGGGCGAGGAAATAATCACACCTGAACCGTTTTACGCAAACTATAACGGCTTTGCCATGGCTGCAGGAATAAAAATTGTTCCTGTAACCTCATACATTAAAAATGATTTTGCACTACCCCCTATAAGGGAAATTGAGAAAAAAATTACTCCCGGAACAAAAGGTGTAATAATCTGTAATCCGAATAATCCCACGGGCTATCTCTACTCAAAAGAAGAACTCCTGATTCTGCGGGATATAGTCAAGAAACATGATCTGTTCCTCTTCTCTGATGAAGTTTACCGTGAATTCTGCTACGATGGAGCAGAACATTTTTCGGTAATGAAGCTTGAAGGCATTGATCAGAATGTGGTTATGCTCGATTCTGTTTCAAAGAGGTACAGTGAATGCGGCGTAAGGATAGGGGCAATTGTTACAAGAAACAAAGAAGTGCTGGCAGCTGCGCTTAAATTCGCACAGGCAAGATTGTCGCCTCCCGGACTTGGACAAATTGTTGCAGAAGCATCCCTTGAAACTCCTCCTGAATATTTCAGTGAAGTTAACAGAGAATATACCGAAAGAAGAAACTATCTGGTTGAAGCTCTAAACAAAATACCGGGAGTTTATTGCCCGAAACCTAAAGGTGCTTTCTATACCGTAGTAAAACTTCCGGTTGATGATGCTGATCGCTTTGCCCAATGGCTCCTTGCAGAATTTGAATATAAAAACCAGACTGTAATGGTGGCACCGGCTTCCGGTTTTTATTCAACTCCAGGGCTGGGCCGTAATGAAGTAAGAATTGCCTATGTTCTGAAGATTGACGACCTGAAGAATGCAATAAAGGTGCTTGAGGAGGCTTTGAAGGTTTATCCGGGCAGAGTAGATAATGGCTAATTATAAAGCAGGTATTTTTCTCTTAATTTTTTGAACTTATCCAGATCCTCTTTCCACGAAGCTCTTATTTCCTTTGCACTTATGCCTTTAATTATCTGTTCCCGCAGTTGAGGACCGCCTGCAAGCACATCAAAATAGTTATTAAAGAATTTTTCTTTATACGGATAGTTGTGGTAAGCTTCAATCAGCCATTTTAGATTAAGCTGAGTTCCGGGCACCAGACCTTTAGCCATTGTATCCCGGAGGTCAGTACCATGGCACACCTGCCCGAGAAGGGGAGGGTTCGCAGCTCCCGGTACACTTTCAGGAATAAAGCTGAATCCCCTGTCAGGTAGGTCAGGATGACCATATACCTGAAACGGAAAATCTGTTCCCCTACCGCATGAAATAACAGTTCCTTCAAAAAAACAGAGTGACGGATACAGATATACTGATAACTGGTTCGGAAGATTAGGTGAAGGCTTTACCGGAAGTTCATAATATGTCTGATGAGTATAATTTTTACATTTTACAACTTTCAGGTCACACTTTTTTCCACCTGCCAGCCATCCTTCGCCGTTAATCATCATCGCATATTCGCCGGTTGTCATCCCGTGCACAACCGGCACAGGATGCATGCAAACAAATGATTTGTAAGCAGTATCAGGAATATTGCCGTCAACATAAAATCCGTTCGGGTTTGGCCGGTCGAGTACAACAAACGTTACTCCGTTCTCGGCACAGCTTTCCATCACATAGTGCATTGTTGAGATATAGGTATAAAACCTTGCTCCTACATCCTGAATATCAAATACCACCGCATCAACACCTGAAAGATTTTCAGCAGAAGGCTTCCGGGTTTTACCATACAAGCTTACAATGGGAATACCCGTTTCAGGATCCTTCCCATCGGTTATTTTTTTCCCTGCATCTGCCAGGTCCCTGAATCCATGTTCGGGAGCAAATATCAGAACTATGTTTACGCCTTTTGATAAAAGTTCATCAACAGCATTTTTTCCGCCAGCAACCGAAGCCTGATTTGCAACAATTGCCACACGTTTGCCACCAAGCAGTTTCATGTACTCATCTGGCTGCATATCACCTGTTAATACCTCCGGATTGCTGCTCCTGCAGGTCATTGTAACAAAAAGTAGAAGAGATGTCAATAATACCGGCAACTTCATAATTATTTTGTTTTGTTCAAAAAGTAAATTTAGTAAATATAATTAACTCAGCTTTGTCTGATTTCATGCATAGATTGAGTATTGTTAAATATTACCCGTAAACCGGCAAATCAAGTTAATTGTGCAGAATTACCATAATAATAATGCACCTTGCTGTTTTTCATGTTGCCGTAAATTGCTAAATTTGACAACCGTAAAAGTTTATGAATTTACCATTTTTCATAGCACATCGCCTCATAAAAGGAAGACGCGAAGCAACATCATTCTCGAAACCAATAAATGTGATCGCAATAGCAGGCATCGCAGTCGGACTCGCTGTGATGATTCTTGCAGTAGCTATACTTACCGGCTTTAAAAAACAGATTACCGATAAGGTTGCAGGCTTCGGCTCACATATACAAATAGTCAATTTCGATTCAAATATTTCATTCGAAACTGCACCAGTCAGCACAAATCTGGAATTCATACCGAAAATAAAAAGACTGCCGGGGATAAAACACATTGAAGTATTCGCAACAAAAGCAGGAATAATAAAAACTGATGAAGATATACAGGGTGTGGTACTTAAAGGCATTGGCCCGGATTTTGACTGGGGCTTCTTCAGTAAATGCATTGTTGACGGCTCGGTTTTTACCCTCACCGATACAGCATCCACAAACAATGTTTTGATTTCAAAAAAAATTGCTTCATTGCTCCGTCTTAAAACAGGTGATTCATTCGCCATGCATTTCATACAGGACCCTCCGAGGATGAGGAAATTTACTGTCTCCGGAATCTATGAAACAAATCTCGAGGAATTTGATAAGATTTTTGTTTTCTGCGACATACATCATATACGCCGGCTCAACGGATGGAAAGATGACGAAGTAAGTGGTTTCGAAATATTTATTGATGACTTCAGCAAACTTGACATGATGACCCAGAGAGTAAGGGATGTTATTGGCTACAGAATCAACCCTGACGAACCAAAAGTGAAAGTAACAAATATCAGGATGAGATACCCTCAGATATTCGACTGGCTCAACTTTCAGGATACAAATGTTGTTGTGATAATTATCCTGATGCTTGTGGTTGCCGGTTTCAACATGATTTCAGGGCTTATTATCCTCATTCTCGAAAAAACCAACCTGATAGGAATCCTCAAAGCCCTCGGTTCAGAAGACAAAACTATCAGAAAAGTATTTTTATACCAGGCTGCTTACCTCATTGCCAAAGGCCTCTTTTGGGGTAACATTGCAGGTATAGGACTTGCATTTATTCAACTCAGAACAGGACTTATAAAGCTTGACCCCTCGTCGTATTACATAAAAACCGTACCCATCAATCTTGAAGTTTTACATATTATTCTTCTAAATGCCGGCACTATGGCATTAATAATTCTCGTTCTGCTTATCCCTTCCCAGCTCATAAGCAGAATAACTCCTGTAAAAGCCATCAGGTTCGACTGAAAAATAAATCAAAGATGATTCTCACCAAAGATACTCTTCAAAAGGCTATTATTGAAGAAGTGTCCGGTTCCAGCTTTTAATAATCATAAAGAGATAAAGCACTAATTTCAGGGAATGAAATTTTTGTACTCGGCATATCTGTTCAGTATCTCTGCAACAAAATTTACCGGTTCATCACCTTTGCAATATCCAAACTGTACAACCGGATCATTGTAAAATTTAGGATCTGACTTTTTAAGGAGGAAATATTCAACGTTACCGTCCCACAATAATGGATTTTTACCATACTTTTCAGCAAGCCTCATTGCATCCAGTATATTGCCTGCACCAGCATTATAAGAAGCAAGAACAAATTTTATCCTTTCATTTTCATCAGGTATCTTATCCTCAAAAAATTTCTGCAGATAACTAAGATAGAGGACTCCTCCTTTTATATTGTCTTCGGGAGATGATGTAATATCAATACCCATGCTTTCACCCGTTGATGGTAATACCTGCATTAGTCCGTGTGCTCCTGCATTTGAAACCACATCAGGTCTGAATCTTGATTCCTGGTAAATAAGTGCGGCAAGAAGCCGCCAGTCCCACCCAATAGTTTCACTGAACTTTTTAATATACGCATCCCATGGAGAGATTTTCCCGGTGTTGATGGTATAATACTCACTCCTGAAAATCTGTGCAAGGCCTTCATTCCTGAAATATTTTGAATAAAGGATTGTATACAGGTTATTTTGTTTTATCGTCTGAATCCAGTCGTTCAGTGCATTAATCAGTTGTTCCGAACCTGTTTTTCTTACCCCCCAGCCAAGGTCTTCAGGCTGACGGATAACTGTTGAAATATCTACCACAGGAAAATACCAGGAATTTACAAGCGCTGTATTTTCATCACAAACAGCATAATCAATTTCTCTTTTTGCAACAAGGGAAATTATTTTTTCCGCTTCAAACGGGACTTCAATTACAGTTAATTTGTTGCTCATCTTCTTGTTAAGCCTGTGCATTTCAATAGCTGCTCCCGAACCCGACTGTACATAAATCATTTTTCCGGCAAGAAAAGAGACATTGCGTACCAATGCCCTGTCAATTTCTTCTTTGCTCATTCCTGTCCATCTTGATGGTTTTCGTTGCACCAGCACCAGCCCTGTCCTGTTTAATGGCAAAGTAAATCGTACTTTGTTAACAAGGTCCGAACCTGACGGAAGGTCTATTGCAATAATATCAGCCGCCCCGGAATTAAGAAGGTCAACTGATTTGTTTATGTCGCTCGTGGTGATTACTTCAATATTAATACCTGTAAATTCAGAAAAGGATCTCAGTAACTCGTAGTGAAATCCCATCGGGGTACCCCTGTAAATAAAATAATTAACCGAATTAAAGTCAGTTACAGCAGTGATTTTGCCTTTCGTGCGAAGTTCGTCAAGGTCAGAATGGCTCACAAAATTACTTTCCTCAACATCCCTGCTGATTTTACATGAGCCCGGCAATAAAAGAACAATTAAAATAAAAACAATCTCTCTTATCAAAATACCTCTTTTTAGTTTTCTCTGAAAATTCAGGGTGCAAAGGTAGTAATTTTTTCAATCATAGAAAGTCCATGCAATTCCATATCTGAAAGTCCTGACATTAACAGGGTAACCGGGTACCATAAAATAATTGTAACCGTTGAAACCTGAGTTGAAGTGCTCAAGCATAAGGAATATTCTTGTGCGTCTTATTTTAAAATTAAGGAACGCATCGAGATATGGATAGTTACCTGTAGGTTTAATATTCTGCCTGAAATAAGCACATGTTGCGGGCACATATCCATATCCATAATATGCTGTATTATAGAAAAGCTGGACTCCTGCCTGAGTATTAAGGTTTCCGTTTGTAAGCCTGAAATGAAAGTTATGCTCGAAAAATGCAGCTGTCCTTAATGTAACAAAAGGAAGATCAAGAATATCTTTGTTGCTTGATTTCTGAATAAGCAGCTGGTTTGAAAGATGAAATTTCCATAAGGACAATTCCTTTTCAAGAAAGGCTGAAGCAACAGATAGTCCGCCGTGATGCTGTGAAGGCATGGAATCAGTGCCAAAATCGGTATAATTGTCGATGATTGCATAATTAAAACGACCCTTCATACGATGAAAGGGATAAGAAAGTTCAACTCCTGCATTCATCCTGAATTCCTTCAGAAAATCATTTTCCCAAACATAATAGTTGCTGCCCCAGGTGTAATACCATACCGAAGGCTTTATAACGGAGAAAGAACCTGAAATATTGAGTGAAAGAGGTTTTTCATCAGGACCTATAATCTGGTAAATATTTCCTTTTACATCAAAATCTCCGGCCCTGTATCCAGTAAGGTAGAGTTCGCCGTAAGCTTGCCACCTGAATTTTCTGCCAATATCATTGAATAAAGTTCCTTTAATAAGGTTGTTAGTGTGATGCCATATTACCGTATCAGACGGAGGACTTTGAGATGAAGGCACTATCTGGCTGTAACGGAAGAGTTCATTGCTTATGCCCACACCACCGCCCAGTCTGAATTTGCGTTCAGGGTTGGTACTGAAATCAAAACGCAGTGTGTTTTTTATGCTTTGTTCCGACAGTGAATCAAAGGTAACACTTTTACTTATAAATATGGCCGAAGTATCATAAAATCCTGATAAAGGATAATTGTCGGAATGGGACCTGCGTGTTTTTTCCCATATAAAAATGTGAGAAATGGTTCCATTAAGCCAGTGGCTGACATTCCCGGGTGTTTTCAGTGAATCACTCCCGTTGCTCCTTCCAGTAAGGGAATAACGTTGAACAAGAAGAATATTGCTGTTTTTAAGCACGCTTTGAGCCTTATTCAGAGCGCCAAGTTTAACTTCAACATCCCGTGTATTAAAAGTCCTGAGCTGCTCTTCATCAACTATCCCGCCATTATCAAAAGTGGTTATACTGTTGATACCTGACGAAAAATATAGTTTATATTTTTCACCTGTATAGGATGTAAAGAAGATAAATGACTTGTTATCTGTACGTTGATAACTGTATTGACCCAGGTTATGTATGATATCATAAATAAGCCCGAAATTAAGATATCGGTTCACATTCTGGGAGTGTCTTATTCTGAAGGTTTGCTCAGCCATTTCCCTGGGCCCTGCGTAATTAAACACCATTTCAGTGAAAGGCACACGGGTATTCATAAAAATAGGACGGTCAGGAAGATACATGAAAGGGTAGTAATACCTGTAAAGGAACATGTCAGGGTCAGTTATCCTGTCAAAAAAGTTTATCTGGTAAAGTGGCTGGCCGTAGTTGCCCGTCCATGCATTAAAAGGTGAATACTTATCTGTTATTCTGTATCGGTGAAAAAGAGAAAAAAGTGTATCGAGGGGAATATTGACTTCTTCGGTGTAATCTGCTGAAAGTGTCCACTGTGTTGTAACCGGATGCCTGACGCTATCAGTTTCCTGTGCAAATGCCCCTGCACTCACCAGCAGCAATATCATCAATATTCCCTTTTCAGGCATTTTCAATCAACATTATCATTCAGGTAAGCGTTATCCTCCCGCAATACAGGGCCTTCTTCCCCGTCAGTACTGAGTGTGAATTTCGACACCTTACTGCTGGCTTTCTTATCAGGCATACCTATATTAAGGTTTTTTCTTACATAAGCCGGTACATCTTCAAATGCTTCAATATTGTCTTTCAGGGTGTACCCTGTAAAACCTTCTTTTTTAAGCATATTCTGCATATGCTTAACTTTCCTGAGGGTTGAATCAGTTTTATGTGTTTCTTCATCCGGGGAGGCTGTTTTCGAAGATGGTTCGTTGTCAAAAAGGCCAAAGTCAAGTTTAATCTGTAATTCATCATCAATATCTGACACTATTGCATGACGGGGTTTCTGCTGCACCACAAACTTCTCCTTAAATTCCTCCTGAATAACACATTGAGGTTCTGATGGTTTCTGCAGATTAAGGGGGACAACCTGAGGCTTTGCCGGCTTATAAGGCTGGAAAATGCTGTTAGGTTCAAAACCTGTTGCTATCACTGTTACACTTATTTCCTCCTTCAGTTCGGGATCAATTGAAAGACCCCTGATAATAAGTGCATCATCAGAGGCAACCTCATAAGTATAATCTGTTATTTCACCGAGTTCATCCATTGTCAGTTCATATTCTCCGCTTCCGGTTGCAATATTAAGCAGAATACTTTTTGCACCTGTAATATCATTTGAATTTAACAGGGGTGAGGATAGCGCATTTTCAAGCGCTTTAATAGCACGGTTTTCGCCCTTTGCAACGCCCATACCCATAAGGGCAACACCCGAATTTTTCATAACTGTTTCAACATCGGCAAAATCAACGTTAATATACCCGGTAACAGTTATTATTTCGGCAATTCCTTTTACTGCAGTGGTTAATACATCATCAGCTTTTGCAAATGCGGCTGAAACAGGCAGGTCGCCGTATATTTCCCTCAGTTTTTCATTATTGATTACCAGCAGCGAATCAACATTATCTTTCAGTTCGTTTACTCCTTCAATAGCCAGCTTGATTTTTGTTTTTCCTTCCGATTTAAAGGGGATTGTCACTACTGCAATTGTCAGATAACCGGCTTCTTTGCAGGCTTTCGCAATTACCGGTGTAGCACCTGTTCCGGTTCCTCCACCCATTCCGGTAGTAATGAAAACCATCTTTGTATTTCCCGCAATAGCCTTCATAATATCTTCGAGGTTTTCAAGGGCAGCCTGTTTACCTTTCTCAGGCTGGCTCCCCGCTCCCATTCCCTCGGTGAGTGATTCCCCTATCTGAACCTTGACCGGTACCGGGCTCGTTGCCAGTGCCTGATGATCAGTATTACAGACGATGAAATTGACATCCCTGATGCCTTTCCGGTACATGTGATTAACCGCATTGTTTCCACCACCTCCTATACCGACCACCTTTATTATTGATGACCTCTCAACAGGGAGGTCAAAATTGATAATATCTTCGGCCATAGCGTTTATTATTTAAGTTTAAAATATTCTGCCAGTAATCGGATTAACATTAAATTAACTAATCTTCTGATCTTCAATTTCGAACATTTTCGTAAGCAGACTCTTTATCTTGTCGGTAAGTGATACTCTGTCATCTGTTTGTTTTTCGTTGTTCATTTCTTCTGCGGCAGTTTCATCCACTTCAGCTTGTTTTTCGGGCCTGATGAATTCACCCTGTTTGCCAGCGGTAAATGTCTTATGATATGTGTCAAGAAATTCAAATCCTTTCATAATCAGTCCTACACTGGTGGAATACATGGGCTGGTTTATTTCATTTTTGCCGGGGCCTGACAGATGCTCATTAGGAAGTCCTATTCTGACATCCATTGCAGTTTTAAATTTCATCAGCTGGGGAAGATGCCTGAGCATTGCACCGCCACCAGTAATAACCATCCCAGCTGCAAGTTTATCGGCATAACCTGAGTTCTGAACTTCAAAATATATTGCATCAATAATTTCTTCCATCCTCGACTGGATAATATATGCAAGGCTCTTGAACGAAATCTCCTTTGGATCCCTTCCGCTGATACCAGGAATTGCCACAACCTTGTCATCAGGAGCCAGATCACCAAGAGCAGAACCATACTGAACCTTCAGCTGTTCGGCATACCTGTGCAGAATCTGGCATCCTTCCTTGATATCATTGGTAATCACATTGCCTCCGAAAGGAATAACAGCAGTATGCCTTATAATATTATCATAATAAACAGCTATATCGGTTGTTCCTCCTCCAATATCAACCAGTACTACTCCGGCTTCTTTCTCATCATCAGTCAGACAAGCTTCAGATGATGCCAGTGGTTCAAGAATCATATCCTTAACCGTAAGGCCTGCCTTCCGGATACATTTTTCGATATTTTTGGCAGCTGCCACCTGCCCAATCACTATATGGAAGTTGGCTTCAAGCCTTCTGCCACACATGCCAATCGGACTCTTTACGCCGGTTTCATTATCCACAATGAAATTCTGCGGTATCACATGTATTATCTCCTCCCCGATATCAATGTGGATTTTGTGCATGTCTTCAATCAGCCTGAAAACCTCATCCTTAGTAATTTCATCATCATAATTGTCGCGCATTATATAACCGCGGCTTTTCATACTCTTTATGTGCTGCCCTGCAATACCTACAAAAACCTCCGAAAAATCAATGCCTGAGCGTTTTCTGACATCATTCACGGTAGTTTCAATGGCATTGACTGTTTCCTCAATATTCAGAACAACACCTCTTTTCACTCCCCTTGAAGGAGCTTTGCTGATACCCAGGATTTCTATCCTGCCGTTTTCATTACGGGTGCCGACAATTGCCACTATTTTCGTGGTACCGATGTCGATTGCTGCTACATATTCATTTTTTTTCATGTTTCAATGATATATTTGTTTTTTACTGGTTTTTATTGCATACTATCTGTCCTTTGTACTTAAGATTTATCCTTTTATATGCGTTCCACCCGGCTACCGGCAGAATTTCAGTATAAAAAGCTTCCAGATTATCAAGTTTCTCAATAAAATTTTCTGTGGTGCCGAGATGCACAATATGGTGCCCCGCTCTTGGAATAAGATCAATCTCACCGTCCCTGTCAACCCATATCTGATCAATCTGGGCATTCCAGAAACTGTCATTCCGGATATAATTTATCATCGGGAAAATATCCTTCAGCACACTTCTTCTGATGGAGGTGTCAAGAATACTTACTCCTTCAAGCATTGGCCTGGAAATTGTTATATGACCTCCCACAACATGAAGGCGTGGTGTGTAAAGTTTTCTTTTTCTGACAAGAACTCCCTCATCATCAATAAAATAATCTCCATCCCCTGTAATAACTCTCATAACCGGATTCCTCTGCACTACATATATACGAAGAGTACCATCTATGGTAAAATAGACCTCACCTTTCCTGATTTCACGTTGTTGTTTTATCCTGTTTTCAATATCACATGTTCTGATTACCTTTATTTTTGACCCTATAAGTGAAGGATGACTGCGGTTTACAAGATTGTTTATTTCATTTTCGGTAATAAGTTTGTTGTCAGAAGATCCGTTCAGGTCAATATTGATACTTCTGCAGTTCATCTGGTTAATAAGGTGAGTCAGGTAAGCCGGGGCAACTATCAGGTAGAGCCCGGAAATAAAAGTCAATATGTATTTTATAATTTTCATCCTCTATCTCAACCTGTTTAATGCCTTTTCAATAGGTTCTACGAGCCTGTCAATATCACCTGCTCCTATTGTGAGCAGCACGTCCAGATTTCTTATATCGAGCAAAGCTGGTATCTGATTCATTTCCAGCATTTTTTTATTTGCAAGCTTCATTTTTTCAAAAATAATGGCGGATGTTACTCCCTCAATGGGTTTTTCACGGGCAGGATATACCGGAAGAAGGATCACTTCATCAAGCGTATCGAGTATGGCGGCAAAACCTTCAGCATGATCCCGTGTACGTGAAAAAAGATGCGGCTGAAAGATTGCTGTAATTTTTCTGCTTCCGAAATGTTCTCTCACAGATGTGATAAAGGCCCTTATCTCCTCAGGATGATGGGCATAATCATCAATAAAAACAAGCCCTGGTTTGTTGATCCTTACATCAAAACGTCTTTTTACTCCCCTGAATGAAACAAGTGCATTCCTGATTTCATTTTCTTCAGCTCCGCATAGCAATCCGATAGCAGAAGCTGCTGAAGCATTTTCTATATTCATCTTCCCCGGAAAAGGGTACCTGAGTTCTTTCAATACGCCTCCCGGGTATAAAAGGTCAAAAACATACAATCCGTTTTCACGTCTGAGGTTATTTATCCTGAAAGATGTTCCTTCAGAAAATCCATAAGTGTATCCTGTAAGACCTTCAGGAATTTTAATCCGGCCTGTTACCGATTCATTCAGCAGAAGGGTGCCACCTAATCTTATTTTACGGCAAAATTCATTATATGCTTCCAGCATTGCCTCGCAGGTCCCGTAAATGTCAAGGTGGTCGGCATCGGCAGATGTAACAACAGCCAGAAGAGGTGAGAGCCTGTGAAATGACCTGTCATATTCATCTGCCTCAATTACAGTATAACGGCTTTCCGACAGAATGATGTTTGATTCGTAGTTCTTTGATATTCCTCCAAGAAATGCCGAACATTTTATATGTGAACAGTTGAGAATGTGTGATATAAGTGTTGAAACGGTTGTCTTGCCATGTGTTCCTGCAACAGCAATGGTGTCGGTATGTTCTGAGATCCCGCCCAGTACTTCGGCTCTTTTATAAAAAGCGTAACCAGCCGTTCTGAAGTATTCCATGATCCTGTTTTCAGGAGATATGGCGGGAGTGTATATTACCAGCAGTTTATTAATCAGGGATTTATTTTTAAAAAGCGGCGGGATTGTTTCAGGATCGTCAATATATGTAATTATACAACCTTCATTTTCAAGTGATTCGGTAAGTATGGTCTTTGTCCTGTCGTAACCTGCCACTAAACAGCCTCTTGAAATAAACCAACGTGCAAGGGCACTCATACCTATGCCTCCTATACCTATAAAATAAGTACCTGCCGTTTTTTTAAAATCAATCATCTCTTAATAAGTTTGATAATCTCTTCCGCTATTCTCACATCTGCATCGGGTTTAGCAAGAGTGCGGATATTTTCCGACAATCTGTTTCTTCTTTTCTCATCATGAATCAGTGAGAGCACCTCAGGGATCAGTTTCTCATTCACATCGCTGTCCCTTACAATAACAGCAGCTTCCCTGTCCGCAAGAGCCAAAGCATTTTTTGTCTGGTGGTCCTCTGCCACATTCGGCGACGGAATCAGTATAACAGGTTTTCCGGCAAGACACAGCTCCGAAATTGTTCCTGCCCCTGCCCGTGATACAATTATATCAGCAACAGAATAAGCCAGATCCATTCTCTCGATAAAAGCATAAACCAGAATATTTGCAGCCTGAGTCACCGACACCAGTGCATTGACATCTTCGAAATAATTTCTTCCTGTTTGCCATATCCATCTGATATCTGTAGCGGCAATTTTTTCGATATTTTCTGCAAGGCATCGGTTAATACTGCCTGCTCCGAGTGAACCTCCGAGAACAAGTACCACCTTTTCTTCTTCTTTTATTCTGAAATGTTTCAGAGCTTCTTTTCTCAGGATTTCAGTATTCCCGATTGACTGCCTCAAGGGATTGCCTGTTACAATAATTTTTGAAGCAGGGAAGTATTTTTCCATTCCATCATAAGCCACACATATAACAGAAGCTTTTTTTGCAAGAATTCTGTTTGTAATTCCGGCGTAGCTGTTTTGTTCCTGTATCAGTAACGGGATTCCCTTTGATGCAGCTTTTTTTAGCACAGGTCCGCTGGCATAGCCACCTACGCCGACAACTACATCGGGCCGGAAATCATTAATAATTTTACCAGCCATTCTCATACTCCTGAAGAGTTTAAAAATCACCGGAATATTTTTCAGAGGATTTTTACGGTTTATTCCGGCAACGGGGAGTCCAACAATATTATAGCCGGCCCGAGGCACAATATCCATCTCAAGGCGGTCTTCAGCGCCTACGAACAGGATTTCAATGCCGGGCATCATCTTTCTCAGGGCATTTGCAATAGACAATGCCGGGAAGATGTGGCCTCCGGTACCTCCACCGCTTATGATCACCCTTTTATGGCTGTACAGGTTCATATATTTTTTCTTCTTCGTCAGGCCTTTCCTCTTCAGGCAGTTCTTCATTCTTTATTCTTGCGTTCACAACCCTGCTTACACTCAGGATAGCTCCTATGGAGAAACTCATCACCATTACTGATGTCCGGCCCCAGCTAATCATTGGCAGCGTTTGACCTGTCACAGGTAAAAGGCCTGTAGCAACAAGCATGTTGATTAGTGCTTGGATTACAATAAGCAGAGTAAGCCCCAGCACGAGAAAAGCAGGAAAAGCTGTTTCGCATTTTTTTGCAATGGCAATTCCTCTGAAAAGCAATATCATATAGGCAAGAATTATCGGAATTGCACCGAAAAGAAGTCCGTATTCTTCTATAATTATTGCAAAGATGAAATCAGAATTTGACTGCGGAAGCATGTTTCTCTGTGTGCTCTTTCCGGGGGCTTTCCCGAATAATCCCCCAGTAGCAATTGCAATTTTTGCCTGGTTTATCTGATAATCTTCATCAGGATTTGTTTTTTTTGAAAAATAATGTTCAATCCGGTTTTTCCAAACTTCAACCCTGTTGCTGTGAGGCCATACTACCGAAATTACCAGAACAAAAATCAGAAGTGCAACAATTGCCATACCAATATATGCAAGCAGGAATTTCAAAGGGACTCTGCCTACAAAAAGGAGCAAAATGCTGATAGCGAAAACCATTACTGCAGTTGAAAGATTCTCGGTCAATATTAATCCGCAAACTGCAGCAACAGGAATCATCATATATTTTGAGACGGTTTTAAAATCTGAAAGTTCATTCTGGTAACGTGCAAGAGCGCGGGCAAGATAAATTATGAGAGCAACTTTTGCCACATCTGACGACTGCAGTCTGAACCCTGTTCCCGGGATAACTATCCACCGGGTGGCTTCATTGATTCTGACCCCTATAAAAAGTGTAAGTAACAGCAGTACCAAAGATGCGAGAAGAAATATCCCCGCAAGTGAAAAATATATTTTATAGTGCAGTTTGTGTGTGATGATAATAATCGCCAGCCCGAGTGAAAGCATGATAAACTGGCTCCTCAGGAAATAGGTTGTGTTTCCTCCAAACCGGTTAAAAGCAACACTCACCGAAGAGCTGTAAACGGCAAGCAGTGAATAAAACATAAACAGGGCTACCAGGGCCCAGATTACCCTGTCGCCTTTGAATCTATTTGCCATCCAGCTTTTTTCGCTCATTTTTCAGTTTTACAGGTTTCTTACAGCTGCTTTAAACTGCCTGCCTCTGTCTTCGTAATTGTTGAAAAGATCAAAGCTGGCACAGGCCGGGGAAAGGAGAACCGTGTCGCCTTTTGAAGCCAGATAATAAGCCGACCTTACAGCTTCTTCCATGGAGGATGTTTCAACAATTGTCGGCACTTTATCCTTAAATGCCTCAACAATTTTCCTGTTATCCTTGCCGAGACATACAATAGCTTTGACCTTTTTCCGGACTACTTCAAAGAGTTCCGAATAGTCGTTGCCTTTATCTATTCCTCCGGCTATCCAGACCACTCTCGACTGCATACATTCAAGGGCATACCATGTCGAATTCACATTGGTAGCCTTTGAGTCGTTAATAAAGTTAATGCCATAAACTGTGATTACAGGTTCAAGCCTGTGCTCAACACCTTTGAAGTCGGCAAGGCTCTCTCTTATCACTTCCTTACGTATATTAACTACTTTGCCTGTTATGGCTGCCGCCAGTGAGTTTAATGTGTTATGGCGGCCTTTTAACGCAAGATCGTGAATTGTCATAAGGCGGGTTTTTTGTTTATAATTGAGAATCAGTTCTTCGTTTTCAATAAATGCTGCCATATTCTCCTGCTGTGTGGCAGAGAAAGGCAGCAAGGTTATCCGTGGTTTGCGTTTCAGTAGTTCTGCATTAATTACAGGGTCATCAGCCCAGTAGATCAGAATGTCCGGTTCTTTCTGGTTGCGGATGATTCTGAATTTTGAATCAATATAGTTTTGCATTTCATAGCCATACCTGTCGAGATGATCAGGTGTTATATTAAGCAGAACAGCCACGTCGGCCCTGAAATCAAACATACCGTCGAGCTGGAAACTGCTCAGCTCTATAACATAACTGTCATATCCTCCTTCAGCCACAGCCATGGCAAAGCTGTGTCCGACATTACCCGAAAGCGCAGCATTCATTCCTGCCTTTTTCAGCATATGCCAGATAAGTGTTGTAGTGGTTGTTTTTCCGTTGCTCCCGGTGATGCAGATTTTAAGTGCATCAGTATATCTCCCTGCAAACTCAATCTCCGAAATAACCGGTATTCCCTTTTCGCGGAGTTTAACAACAAGAGGCATATTTTCAGGTATTCCGGGACTTTTAATTACTTCATCGGCATTAAGTATGATATCCTCAGAATGGTAACCTTCCTCAAAAGCTATATTGTTTGTAAGCAGAATGTTCCTGTATTCGGGTTTAATCATACCCTTATCCGAAAGAAAAGTATCAAAACCGTTTTTTTTTGCCAGCACTGCTGAGCCTGTTCCGCTTTCGCCCCCTCCGAGTATTACAATCTTTTTCACAGTTCCTATCTTATTTTTAATGTTACAATACTGATCACTGCAAGTATAAGTGCCACAATCCAGAATCTTGTCACTATTTTTGGTTCCGGATAACCTTTTTTCTGGTAATGGTGGTGCAGTGGTGCCATAAGAAACACCCTGCGGCCCTCACCATATTTCTTTTTTGTATGTTTAAACCAGGCCACCTGAATCACAACTGAAAGATTTTCAACAAGAAATATCCCGCAAAGCACAGGAATAAGCAGTTCTTTTCTGATAACAATTGCAAAAACCGCAATAATTCCGCCAAGTGCAAGACTGCCGGTATCTCCCATAAATACTTGTGCCGGGTACGAGTTGTACCACAGAAACCCGATTGTTGCACCAATAAAGGCACTGGCAAAAATCACAAGTTCCTCTGATCCGGGTATGTACATAATATTCAGATATCTTGCGTAAATGATATTACTCGAAACATATGCAAGAATACCAAGTGCCACACCGGTTATAGCTGATACACCCGTTGCCAGACCGTCAAGTCCGTCAGTCAGGTTCGCACCGTTTGAAACAGCAGTCACAATGAAAATCACAATTATTACAAATACAATCCATGTGAGCGGCTTGCGGTAAGGTTCTCCTATAAAAGATACAAGCCATCTGTAGTCGAACTCATTATTCTTTATAAAAGGTATTGTGGTTTTTGTAGATTTTCTTTCCACATTTACTTCACCCGGTTTTGTTACAGTCTGAGCAGATTCAATAAGTTCGGTTCTTTCTGCACGGGAAAGAGATGAAATATTGACTCTTTCCACAATTACCACTTCATCGCTGAAAAATAAAACAACGCCTACCAGTATGCCAAGGCCTACCTGTCCTGCTATCTTAAATTTACCGGCAAGTCCGGCTTTGTTCTTCCTGAATATTTTGATGTAGTCATCAAGAAATCCCATAAATCCGAGCCACACTGTGGTAACAAGCATCAGGATAATGTAAATGTTGTCAAGTTTTGCGAACAGTACGGCAGGTATCACTATTGAAGCCAGTATAATAATTCCTCCCATCGAAGGGGTACCCTCTTTCCGGTATTGTCCTTCCAGTCCGAGGTCTCTGACTATTTCACCAATCTGTTTAATCTGAAGGTATTGTATTATTCTTTTCCCTATAAGGAGCGAGATAAAAAGAGAAGTAATAACCGCAGCAGCTGACCTGAAAGAAATATATTCAAACACACCTGCTCCAGGCACATCCAGCGAATCAAGATATTTGAAAAGATAATAGAGCATAATCTTCAGGTTTTACTTTTTAAAGCTTCGGTAAGTTCTTCCCTGTCGTCAAAATGGTATCTTACACCTTTTATCTCCTGATATGTTTCATGGCCTTTACCTGCTATAAGCATCACATCGCCCTTTTTTGCCATCATAACAGCGGTTCTGATTGCTTCCCTTCTGTTTGTTATTCTTATCACCTTCGGCCTGATTTCTGGAGTTATGCCGGTTTCCATATCATCCAGAATTTTTTCCGGGTCTTCGCTGCGCGGATTATCTGATGTCAGAATCACTTTGTCGCTTCCTTCAGCACATATCCTTGCCATTTTAGGCCGTTTTGTTCTGTCTCTGTCCCCGCCTGCACCTACAACCGTAATCAGTTGCCCCTTCCCCTGCCGGATTTTATTCAAAGTATCTATGACGTTTATCAATGCATCGGGGGTATGGGCATAATCAACAATGCCTGTAATATTATTAACTCTAATCACTTCAAGTCTGCCGCGGACAGGTTCAAGCTCGCTTAACATTAAAAGGATGTCCCTTTTTCTTTGACCGAGAAGTCTGGCTGCTGCATAAACTGCAAGAAGGTTTGAAGCATTATAATCACCAATGAAAGATACCCATACTTCTTCCCTGTCAATACGCAACTCCATTCCATCCATGCCTTGTTCAATCACCGATGCCCTGAAATCTGCCACACCATGTGTTGAAAATTTATATTTTCTGGCCCTGCAGTTCTGCAGCATCACCTCAGAATTTTTGTCATCAGCATTTACAAGAGCAAAGGCATCAGGGCTCAGCGAATCGAAAAAAGACTTCTTGGCTGAAAGGTAATTGCCGAAAGTCTTATGGTAATCAAGATGATCGTGTGTGAGATTGGTAAAAATGCCTCCGGCAAACTTCAGTCCGCTTATTCGCTTCTGATCCACTGCATGAGAACTGACTTCCATGAATACATGAGTGCATTTTTCCTCAACCATTCTGGCCATGAGGCTGTTGAGCTGAACAGGATCGGGTGTGGTGTGAGTTGCAGGATATTCATCAGTGCAAACGTAATTACACACCGTCGAGAATAATCCGCACTGGTACCCCAGCAAACTAAACATCCGGTAAAGCAAAGTAGCAATAGTTGTTTTTCCGTTAGTACCTGTTACCCCTATAAGCTTAACCTTTGAGGATGGCCTTCCGTAAAAATTCGATGCTGCTATTCCCAGAGCCGACGCAGTATCTTTTACTTTCACCCATGTTACTCCTTCTTTCTTTGAAACCGGTATTTCCGAACATATAACAGCCACTGCACCCAATTCAACAGCTTTATCAATATACAGATGCCCGTCAGTTTTAGTTCCCTTTACCGCTATGAAGAGTGACCCGGGAATGACTTTACGGGAGTCGGAAGAAATATCAGCAATATTTACTGAAAGATTCCCTTCCGATGCGATAATTTCAATCTCTTCAAGAATGTTATTCAGTCTCATATAGTTCAGATTCCAAGTTCAAGTGAAATAACCATTCCGTTTTGAATTCCTGTTCCGTGTTCCGGTTCCTGCCTCCTTACTCTGCCTCTGCCTGAAAATTCAACCCTTAGCCCTGAATTTTCAAGCAGATAAAAAGCATCCCTCAATGTCATGCCTCTGACATCCGGAACAAGACCTTCCTTAATTTTCAGAGGAACAATTTTTACCGTGTCACCATTTTCTTTCGTCACCACCCATGTATCCCTGCCATTTTTCTCGAATTTCACATTCATTTTTCTGTAAATTTCCTGGATATCTCCCCGGTATCCGTTCCCTGCTTCAGGTTGTTTGGCCTTATTTACCTGTTCATTATCAGGAGAATAATCTCTGAAAAAAGTTGTTGAGTAGACTTTGTCGGCGATTTCCTTGAAAACCGGGCCGGCTACCAGGTTTCCGTAAAAAACAGAATTTGAAGGTGAATTTATAACCACGATACATGAGTATAGTGGCCTTTCAGCAGGAAAATATCCTGCAAATGATGCCTGGTAATTTATCCTTGAGCCTGACCGGTAGCCCGTATTGTCCCTGGCTATCTGAGCTGTTCCGGTCTTTCCTGCTATTTTGTAATCAGCATCTTTCAGATTCATTGCAGTACCATGTTCCACAACACCTTCCATCATTTTCTGAGCCTTTCTGATAGTTTTTTTCGAAGCAATAGATTTACTTATTATTTCGGGGTCAAATTTTCTGATTACGTTGCCGTTCCTTCTTATCTCCTTTATAAATCTTGGTCGCATCATACAGCCATCATTAGCGACAGCATTATAAAATGTAAGTATCTGAAGAGGAGTAAGTCTCACTTCATAACCATGCGACATCATGGGGAGGCTTAGTCCCGACCATAATTTATCACCCGGATAACGGATCAGAGGTTCTCCTTCCCCTTTTATCTGAAGGTTCAGTTTCTGATTCAGTTTCATTGAATAAAGGTCGTCGACAAAAGCTTTCGGGTTATCCTTATAATGTTCATAAATTATTTTTGACATTCCCACATTGGACGATTTTTCAAAAACCTGTTTTACCGTTATCCGGCCATAGCCGCCTTCTTTGGTGTCGCGTATAACCTTATTATAAAACCTTACTGTGCCGTTACCTGTGTCAACAATATCACTGGTATCAATTACTCCGTCTTCAAGAGCTGCCATCAGTGCCGGGAGTTTGAAAGTTGAGCCCGGTTCAGTGCTTTCACCGATAGCATAGTTATATAATTCGTGATACTCGCCGTCTTCATCTTTTTTAAGATTTGCTATTGCTTTTATGTCTCCGGTGGCAATTTCCATAAGTACAACACATCCATGATCGGCATTATGTTTTTTAAGCTGGTTTTTCAGTGCTGATGTGGCAACATCCTGTAATTCAATATCTATAGTAGTTACAACATCATTGCCATCAACCGGTTCTATGCTTCTTGCATCGCTCACAGGAATCCAGTCTCCCCCGGTGAGCCGTTGCTTAAGTACTTTGCCGTTTTTACCGGCAAGTTCTTTGTCGAAAGCTCCTTCAATACCCACTCTTGTTCCTTCCGGGTCAAGTGTAAGATATCCTATTGTCCGGGCGGCAAGTTCATTGTTCAGCAGAATACGCCGGTTTTCGTTTTGTGCAACGAGGCCTCCCCGGTATTGCCCCTCGCGGAAAAGAGGAAGCTCCTTCATCTTTTTCAGAGTTTCATAATTGACGCCCCGTTTGATAAGAAAGAACCTGTCACCTCTTTTTCTGGCTTCTGTCAGAAGGTTTTTCCAGCCGGCAGAAGTATGCTCTCCTATTATTCTTGAAAGACCCTCACATAATCCGTCAATGTTTGCTTTCCATAATTCAGCAGGCATTCCTGTACTCCTTGTATCCATATAAACTGAATAATATGGCACAGAACTTGAAAGCAGCCGGCCGTCACAGGCGAGAATATCGCCGCGGGTTGCAAGTACTTCATCGGTTTTATAAACATATTTTTCTCCAAGGGCTTCCCATTTGCTTCTTTCTATAAACTGAAGAATAAATATTCTGACAAGCAATACAATAGCAAGAGTAATGGCCACAAAATAAATGATGCCGCTTCTCCACACTATTTCATCCCGGATTGCCATATTCCTTTATCTTCTTTTAACAAGTTTATAGGGTGGTTCCTTAAGTTCCTCTAACCCCAGTTCTTTCTGACTTGCCTGCCTGACAACCTCCGACTGCCTTGAGGCTTCCATCAATGCAGCAGATGTTGCTAGCGACTCTGCCCTTAACTCCCTCACTTCCTTCTGAAGCCGTGTCATTTCACGGACTATTTTTTCAGCATGAAAGCGATTGGCTATATATAATGCTCCAAGAATTGTAAGAAGAATAAGAAACCACAGGTTTTTGAGAATAATCCGGTCAGTGAGCATGCTTCCGCTGATAAGCTCCCTGATAAAATTTGAGCCGGTTACTGATCCGTTTTCCTGCAACTTCTTTTTCATACCCACTATATTTTCTCCGCAACCCTGAGTTTTGCACTTCTGGCCCTGCTGTTACGCTCAATCTCATCTTTCCCGGGTACTATTGCTTTCCTTGTAATAATCCTGAAAATTGTATCCGGCCGGCCATAAAAGTCTTTTTGTATTTCCCCTGAAAAATTCCCGGCTTTCATAAAATTTTTCACAAGTCTGTCTTCAAGCGAATGGTAGGTAATGACTACCAGACGTCCGCCCGGTTTTAATACTTCAGCAGATTGTTCAAGAAATTCTTTTAATGAATCAATCTCTCTGTTCACTGCTATTCTGAGTGACTGGAAAAGCTTTGCGAGGAACTTGTTCTGCTGTTTAACCGGCACCAGATGGGCAACAGCCTTTTTCAGATCGTCTGCTGTCGACAGGGGAGCTTTGCTCCTGGCAACAGCAATTGCCCTCGCAAGACGTTTAGCTTCCTTAAGTTCACCAAAATCTGAAAAGATTTTTTCCAGTTCCTCTTCTGAAAGATTTGAGAGCAGATCCGAGGCCTTTAGCTTTATACCTTTACTCATCCGCATGTCAAGTTCAGTATCATAACGGAAGGCAAACCCTCTTGAAGGGTCATCAAACTGATGAAATGAAACCCCGAGGTCTGCAATTATTCCATCAACCGAATTAATGCCGATATATTTCAGGTTATTCCGCAGAAATCTGAAATTCTGATTAAGAAATGTAAACCGTTCATCATCAATAATATTTTGCCGGGCATCTTCATCCATATCGAAAGCTACCAGCCGTCCGGCTGAAAGGTGTTTCAGTATTTCCCTTGAGTGGCCTCCGCCTCCGAAGGTAACATCAACATAGATGCCACCGGCCCGGATATTAAGCCCTTCGATACTTTCATCCAGCAATGCAGGTATATGATACTCCATCATTCCTGGTTTAGTCTGTTGCCCAGAAGTTTTTCAGCAAGTCCCGCAAATTCATCAGGAGGCATTTCAATCTTCCCGTAACGGGCTGCATCCCATATTTCAATACGGCCATCCTGTCCTGCAAGAACAATATCTCTGGTAATGCCTGCCATATCGAGCAGACGCCGCGGTATTAGCAACCTGTTGTTGCCGTCAAGCGTTACTTCAGCCGTGCCCTTAAAAAAGTTCCTTAGAAAAAGATTATGTTCCCTGTTATAGGGGTTTATCCTCTTTCTGATCTGCTCAAGCTGGATATTCCAGTCGTCAATTGTATAAAGAACAAGGCAGGATTCAAAGATATCCCTGCGCACCACAAACTGTTCAGGTGTACCAGGTGGCATCTGTTTCTTGAACGCCGCGGGAAGAATAAATCTTCCTTTGGAATCAAGCCTGCAACTGTAATCACCTATAAATGTGGCCATAAAACGATTTAGTTTTTCAAAATGCTAAAATAAATAAAAATTTCCACTTTGCTCCACTTTACTCCATTTTTTTCCACAATTGTTGATAACTTTTTCTTTGTGCAGGTTAAAAAGATCGTAAAATGCTCTGCCACCCTCCCCGGAAAGAGAGCACCTCACCCGTTTGAATAGAAGCCAGGAACGTATTTACAGGCAGAGATTCAAAAAGTCAATTAGGCTTTTTAAGTAATATTAATGTTGCATTGAACCTGAATTTTTAATAAATTTGTATCTGATTTACCATTCCTTAAATAAAATATGGCTGATCCATACGCGAAGAATCATGAAACATACAGGGTGGATGTAAAGGAAGTACTAAGGGCAAAGAACCCGTCACTTGCACGTTTTGTTCCGAAATTTTTCATTAATTATCTCAAAAGGATTGTTCATGAAAATGAGCTTAATGATTTTCTTGGCAGATACGGGCACCTGAGAGGGGCAGATTTTATTAATGCAGCCCTTAATTATCTGAAAATAAGTTATGTCGTTTCAGGCAGAGAGAATATTCCTTCACGTGGAAGGTTTATCTTTGTTTCAAACCATCCGCTTGGCGGGCTTGATGGCCTGGTCTTTATTTATGAACTTTCAAAATATTTTGACGACCTCAAATTCCCCGTAAATGACATCCTTCTCAATATAAAAAATTTTGAGGATATTTTTCTGCCTGTCAATAAGCACGGAGCACAGGCAAAAGAGGCAGCAAAAGCCATTGAGGAAGCATATGCTTCAGACTGCCAGATTCTTCATTTTCCGGCTGGACTTTGCTCGAGGAAAAGAAAAGGGGTAATAAAGGATCTTAAATGGTATAAACATTTTATTAAAAAAGCAGTTGCTTACAAAAGGGATATTGTACCGGCTTACTTCTCGGGAAGAAATTCCGATTTTTTCTATAATCTGGCTAATCTGCGCACATTTCTCGGGATAAAATCCAATATCGAAATGCTCTATCTTGCCGACGAAATGTTCAGACAGAAAGATAAAAAGATCCATCTTGTTTTCGGCCCCAAGATACCCTGGGAAACATTTGATAAATCCAGAACGCCTTCTGAATGGGCAGAATGGGTAAAATCAAAAGCCTACGAACTGGAACCATTAACCAGACCTGAAAAAACAATTTTAAAAATTCATTAATTTGCAGGGTTTTTTAAAAAAAAATTTTTACCAGTAAATGGAAAAAATTATGAAACCTGTTGTTGATCCTTTGCCAAAGGATCAGATTATTGCTGAACTCACAAAAGACAAACTGCTGAGGAAAACGAATAACGGCAATAATGAAGTATATGTTTTTACTTACCATAATTCTCCTGCGCTGATGTATGAAGTGGGCAGAATCAGGGAAATAACATTCAGGTATGCAGGTGGTGGCACGGGAAAGGAAATTGATATTGACGAATTTGATACAGACCCTAAGAACCCACAGCAGCAACTTATTGTATGGGACCCTGAAAATAAGGAAATAGTTGGAGGCTATAGATTTTTCTTCTTCAAAGAGACATGTGAAACGTACGACCTTTCAAAGCTTGCTTCATCGGCGTATTTCAGTTTTTCCGAAAAATTCATAACAAAATATCTCCCTCATCTGATGGAACTTGGCCGCTCCTTTGTTCATCCCGACTATCAGTCAAGAAACAGAGGCAGAAAAAGCCTTTACGCTCTTGACAACCTGTGGGACGGACTTGGTGCAATAATTATTGATAACCACCGGATAAAATACCTCTTCGGCAAAGTAACCATGTACCCCCATTTTGACAAAAGGGCAAGAAGCATGATACTCTATTTTCTTAAACACCATTTTCCTGATAACGAAAATCTGGTAACCGTAAAAGATCCTGCCAATATTAACCTTCTTGAAGATGAAATGAAGATGCTTTTCACAGGAAAAACCTATAAGGAGAACTATAAAATACTTTCACAGGAAGTACGAAAACTCAATGAAACAATTCCGCCGTTAATAAATGCCTACATGAATCTCTCCCCGACCATGAAAACATTCGGTACCTTCATCAACCATAAGTTCGGGGATGTGGAAGAAACAGGAATAATGATCACCCTAAAAGACATTTATGTTGAGAAAATCAACCGCCACATGGCATCCTACCAGAAGGATTTTGAAATAAAATGGTTTTCAAGGCATAATCAGTAGGCCCTTTTATCTTCGCCTTCAATAAAATTGATATATGACTGAACTGCCACACGGTTGCCTCCCGGCGTAGGATAGTCACCGGTAAAATACCAGTCGCCTTTATGCTCCGGACAAGCCCTGTGGAGCCCTTCAACAGTCTGATAAACAACCTTTATTTCAGCGTTTACACCGGGTTCTTTAAGCAGTTCAGAAATTTTATCTGATATTTCTGATTCTTTAAATGGCCTGTAAATATCTTTTACAAGATTCCTGATTTCATTAACTGGTTTTTTTATCTCCTCAAGAGCCTGATAATAAAGGTCAGTAATAAAAGATGATTTCTTCGAATCATTTAGAAGTGCCATTGCAGCCTTAAAAGCAATGAAATCCCCGAGTTTTGCCATATCTATACCATAACAGTCGGGATAACGTATCTGTGGCGATGATGATACAATTACTATTCTCTTAGGACCAAGCCGGTCGAGAATGCGTATAATACTCTTCTTGAGGGTTGTCCCCCTTACAATTGAGTCGTCAATGATAACCAGATTGTCAATTCCTTTCCGGATAATTCCATAAGTTATGTCATAAACATGTCCCACAAGTTCATCACGACTCTTGTCTTTTGTTATAAATGTTCTGAGCATTATGTCTTTAACGGCTATTTTTTCAACTCTTGGCCTTAAGGAAATAATTTTTCTGAGTTCATCCTCAGGCACTCTATTCTGTCCTTCAGATATCTTTTTAATCTTGTAGTCGTTCAGATAGTTTTCAATGCCCTTCATCAGGCCGTAAAATGCACTTTCCGCAGTGTTGGGAATATATGAGAATACTGTATTTTCAAAATCATAATCAATAGATTCCAGAACAGAACCTGTCAGGAGTTCTCCGAGTTTTTTTCGTTCACTGTAAATTGATGCATCGGTTCCCCGTGAGAAATAAATCCTTTCAAATGAACATTTCTTAAGTTCGCCGGGTTCCCGAAGCTTTTCAACTTTAATCTCATTTCCTCTCTTTATTATTAATGCGTGTGCAGGGGGTAATTCCTTAACCTCCCCGGTTGCTGCATTAAAAACTGTCTGAATTACCGGTCTTTCAGATGCCACCACTGCCACTTCATCGTCTATATAGTAAAATGCAGGCCTTATTCCGTTAGGGTCCCTCATTACAAAAGCATCTCCATGGCCTATTAAACCTGCCATAACGTAACCCCCATCCCAGCCCCTGCCCGATTTTCTGAGAATTGAAGCCAGATCAAGGTTTTCTTCAATAAGATGTGATATTTCCTTTTTTAGAAAGCCCTGCTCCCGGTAGAACATGTAGAGACGTTCATTCTCCTCATCGAGCCGGTATCCAATATTTTCAAGAATAGTAACTGTATCAGAAAAATCAACAGGATTCTGTCCCAAATCAATAAGATTATTAAAAATTTCCGGCACATTTGTAAGGTTAAAGTTTCCTGCCATTACCAGGTTTCTTGAACGCCAGTTATTCTGCCGGGCAACAGGATGCACCTGATCAATGTTGTAATTGCCATATGTTCCATATCTGAGGTGGCCAAGATAAACATCACAGATAAAGGGTAATTTCTGTATCAGATTATCGTCAGCAGGAGTTTTTCTTTCATGTTCCGAAACTGCTTTATTTATATCCTTATAGATTTTCCTGAAGATTCTGATAATTGAATCGGGTTTGTCAGATCTCTCCCTGAAAATATATCTGTTTCCGGGGCCGGTTTTAATTTTTATTCCGGCAATTCCGGCGCCATCCTGTCCACGGTTATGCTGTTTCTCCATCATAAGGTACATTCTCCCGAGGCCATAAGTCAATGTACCATATTTCTGAAAATAGTATTCTGGTGGCTTGCGTAATCTGAGCAACGCAATGCCACATTCATGTTTAATCTGGTCACTCATAATCAGTCTTGGTTCAGGTCCTGAAAACTTATTATGCAGGGAACTATATATGCATCAGGATATTTTTTTCTTATGAGATAAAGAGTTTTTGTGCCTTCCATTCTTGTCCGGAAATTACCAACCCTTACGAGAAAGTATCCTGGCTTTTCATATTCGATATATGAAGGAATGTCAGGAAAATCAACCATAAACTGGGCTCTTATCTTATTTGACTCTTCGCGGGCACTTCTGTTTGAGCTTCTGTAAATCTGTATTCTGAAGCCTTCTATTCCTCCCCCGAGAAGTTTTTTTGAAAGTATGTAACGGCTCAAAAGGGTATCAATTGAAGGATCCTGAAATATATTAAGCCGACCGCCTCTCTGCAGAGAGCTCTGAGCCTGAAACAGCTCCGATGTTTGTATAAACTGTGCTCCGCATTGCATCGCTGAGGAAAGAAAAAAAATGCCTGCCAGCAGCACTTTTATCAGAATTTTATGGTCAGAATATCTCATCGGGTATTTTAGTCTCTTAATCATATTTACTAAACAGGCGACAGCACATCTGGTGATTTTGCAGCAATATAAAAAGAACCGTTTTTCTTTCCTCCGATTATCAGAATATTTTCATAACCCATTGTCAAACAGTTTCCTGATGCTCTGTCGTATGACGGATCACACGAGGCATAGGTTCTAAGAATACCATTGATGCTCCCGTCTTCAGGGTTTATAAGGTTTAAAATTAGGCATTCCCTGTTTAGTACAAAAAAGCGTCCCGACCTGTCAAAAAGAAGAGATGTGCCGGCATTTGAATACTCGAGATACTTCTTCCACCTCACCATGCCCGAAGAGTTTACTGATGCAACAAAAGAATTTCTTTTTGCACCTGAAGCTGCAGGAAATTCAGTATACCCTGAGATAAATACATTGCCATCATTATCCGGCGTTATGGCAAGGCTTGAAGCACTGAATTCAGGATTATTGTAAAGTTCCTGTTCCCATATTTTCGTGAGCCTTTCATCATATTTTGCAACCAAAGCTTTCATCCTGCCTTCTGAACCAATACGTGTTAAAGCAAGTAACAGATTACCTGAATTGTCTGTTGCTGCATCCGACACAGCGAAGAATGAATAAAATAAAGATTCCTCCTGTGCCAGAATCTCACCCTTTTCACTGAATGATAAAAAAGTAACTCCGTAATTTCCTGCAGATATTGAATCTGAATCCCTTGAACCTACAGCAAGAAAAGTATTCTCGTCTTTTTTGCAAAGTGAAACTTTTTCTATGCTGAAAGAAAAACTCAATATTGTGTCCCATGCAGCGGAACCATTAAAATCAACTGATACAATCAGCAGTTTGCCTTCTGTGCTTCCGGCTGCAATAACCGATTCATTACCAGCAATTGCTGATGTAAAGGAGCCTGTAATATCAGGATTATATTCAAAATGTTTATTATGGTTCATGTCGAGAAAAACCAGATAAGGTTTCCCTGAAACAGTTCCAGAGCAAACAATGCCTGTATCGCCGGCAGGATTAACAGAATATGCTTCACCCTCTCCGAAATATCTTTCCCATATAATATTGTCCCGGACTTTATTGCAGGATGCAAGAAACAGAACTATTAAAAAAAGGGAAAAGGATTTTTGCATTTTTACCTCCGGGTTTACTGGTACCGGTATAAAAAGTGGTCTTATTGTTCAAGTACTGCTGCCAGTTCGTCAGTCATTTCGAGGTTATGATACACATTCTGGACGTCATCATCATCCTCGAGTGCTTCAATAAACTTGAGAACTTTCTTTGCCGATTCCACGTCAAGTTTTTTGGTATCGTTCGGTATTCGTTTCAGCATTGCTTCTTCGGCTTCAATTCCCAGTTCCTGGAGTTTTCTGTTTATTGCCCCGAAGTCTTCCCTTGCACAGGTCACTATAATTCTTCCTCCTTCCTCATCAATATCCTCGGCTCCTGCATCAATAAGTTGAAGCTGAAGATCTTCAAGGTTAATTCCTTCAGGTTTAATTGTAAAAACCCCTTTTCTGTCAAACAGATAAGAAAGTGATCCGTTTGTTCCAAGGCTGCCGCCGTGTTTGTTGAAAGTTGCGCGTATTGCAGAAACTGTTCTGTTGTTGTTATCGGTAAGACATTCTACAAAAACAGCAACACCGCATGGACCATATCCTTCAAAGGTAGTTTCAATATAACTTGTGGCTTCAGCTCCTGTAGCTTTCTTTATTGCCCGTTCAATATTCTCTTTGGGCATATTTACGCCCTTAGCATTCTGGATAGCCAGTCTCAGTCTCGGGTTAAGCTCAGGATCGCCTCCTCCCTCCCTCGCTGCAATGGTAATCTCCTTAATAATCTTGGTAAACATTTTACCCCTTTTTGCATCCAGAGCGCTTTTCTTCCTCTTGATTGTTGACCATTTATTGTGACCTGACATATAATAGAGTTTAATGGTTTTCAATTGCAAAATTAATTATTTCTTTTGAACCTGTCATATTTCATGGAATCTATGGTGATAATTTAAATATGGCCTTTCAATTTTCAGAAAAAAATACAGAGACTCCGGACCTGACAAATCAGCGTTTCGCGTTTATCGTTTATAGTTTATCGTTTATAGTTTATCGTTTCGCGTTCCGCGTAAATCTGCGCTATCTGCGGGACATGAAATTGGCATGCTTGTCCGCCGTAGCTTCAGCGAAGGCGGAGGGCATGGGGCATGGAACGAGGAGGCTATCCGTTTGCATAGGCAACTTTGCGAAGAGGAGACACATTAGTCGCATGGTCGCAAAAGGCGGAGGGCGTATATCAGAGGGCTGGGGAAGAAGACGTAATGAAATTTATAACCTAATTCTTTGCGTCCTTTGAGCAAACATCTTCGCGTCCTTTGCGGTTATAAAAACAAAATAGTTTCTGATCAATCAGTCAATCAACCAATCAATCAATCCGGAAAAATCAAAAAGCCCTTCTGCAACTGAATATCACGGAATTTTCTGCTTCACCCTTACCCGTTTTTTTACTATTTTTGTACTCGCATAAACATAGCTAAATAACACAGAGTGACACATAAAAAACTCTATATCGAAACCTACGGCTGCCAGATGAACGTTGCCGACAGCGAAGTTGTCGCCTCGGTGATGCACGATGCAGGCTACATCCTTACCGGCAATATCAATGACGCTGACCTGATACTTTTAAATACCTGCTCAATCCGCGAAAACGCCGAACAGAAAATATGGAACCGCCTCAAAGCCCTTAAATCCCTCAAAAAGAAGAAACCCGGAATAATGATCGGCGTTATCGGATGCATGGCCGAACGCCTTAAAGAATCTTTCCTCGAAAACAACCTTGCCGTTGATATTGTAGCAGGTCCCGACGCATACCGCTCTCTCCCCTCACTTATAGAGGAAACCGGCGACGACAGGAAACGGATTAATGTGGCCCTTTCTGAAGAAGAAACCTACGCCGACATATCCCCGGTGCGGCTTAACCCCGGAGGCGTGTCAGCCTTCATCTCAATCATGCGGGGATGCAACAACATGTGTGCCTATTGCGTGGTGCCATTTGTAAGAGGCAGGGAACGAAGCCGTAACCCTGAATCAATACTGAAAGAAGCTGCCGGACTCTTCAATAACGGCTACAGGGAAGTAACCCTTATCGGCCAGAACGTCAACTCATACCGCTGGAAAGATGCCGGTAAAACAACCGGGTTCACCGATATACTCTCAGCGGTCGCCCTCATCAGCCCGCTGCTGAGAGTCAGATTCTCAACCTCCCATCCGAAAGACCTGTCGGATGACCTTCTCCGTACCATCGCTTCGCACGAAAACATCTGCAAACATATCCACCTGCCAGTTCAGAGCGGCAGTAACCGCATACTCAAACTGATGAACCGCCGCTATACCCGCGAATGGTACATGGACCGGATTAGTGCCATAAAAAACATTATCCCCGGATGCTCCATCTCAACCGACGTAATCGCCGGATTCTGCACCGAGACGGAAGAGGATCACCACGACACTCTGTCGCTGATGGAATGGGCCGGATTTGATTTTGCCTATATGTTCAAATACAGCGAACGCCCGGGCACAAAAGCGGCAGGCTCACTGCCCGATGATGTGCCCGATGAGATCAAAACCCGCAGACTGAACGAAATAATCACCCTTCAAAACAGGCTCTCGGCCAAGAGCAAAAAGAGCGACATTGGCAAAATACACCAGGTGCTTGCCGAAGGCGTTTCCAAAAGATCGCCCGATTTCCTCTACGGAAGAAACTCCCAGAACAAGGTGGTGGTTTTTCCGGCAGGTAATATCAGAAAAGGAGAATATGTAAACGTTTTTGTTGAAAAATCTACCTCTGCAACACTTACGGGTAAGATTATTTAACACTTTTTTCTTGAATTTCGCCCTGTAAAACAGTAAATTGCAAAATGAGGTAAACTTCAATTGAAGTTCTTAAAGGTTCTACTGCTTCAATATACGGTTCAAGGGGAGCAAACGGAGTGATTCTTATTACTCTGATTGGCTCGGAGAGGAAGTAATCAGTTTTTTTCCGGTTTTTTGATTTCAATCATCAGTTCATCGAGTTGCTGCTGCGACACAGATGAAGGAGTATCTATCATTACATCACGGCCTGTGTTGTTTTTCGGAAAAGCGATAACCTCCCTTATTGAATCTTCCCCGGCAAACAGGGCAACCCACCGGTCGAATCCGAATGCAATGCCACCATGAGGTGGAGCACCATAACGGAAAGCATTTATCAGAAATCCGAACTGAGAGTTAGCCTCTTCTTCAGTAAAGCCAAGCACTTTAAACATCAGCTTCTGAACCAATGAATCGTGGATTCTTACCGAACCCCCTCCTATTTCAATGCCATTGATTACGAGGTCATAAGCATTTGCTCTGACTTTCCCCGGGTCTGTCTCCATCAGATGCATATCCTCCGGCTTCGGTGAAGTAAAAGGATGATGCTTTGCATAATACCTTCGGGTTTCTTCATCCCATTCGAGCAAGGGGAAATCAACCACCCACAACGGCCGGAACATATCAGGCTTGCGTAGCCCCAGCCTTCCTGCCATCTCAAGCCTCAGCTCCGACAGAGCATTAAGGGATTTCATGCGTTCACCTGCAATTATCAAAACAAGGCTGCCCGGTAAAGCATTCATAAGTTTTAACCATTTCTGCAATTCTTCAGTAGTATAATATTTTTCCACTGACGACTTAACGGATCCGTCGCTGCCATATCTGACTGTAACGAGTCCGGAAGTTCCTATCTGAGGTTTTCTTACAAATTCAACAAGTTCATCTGTCTGTTTTCTTGAATATTCAGCACAACCTTCTGCACAAATTCCGCCAATATACCCGGCATTGTCAAACATTCCGAACCCTTTTCCTTTAGCTATACCTGTAAGTTCGGTAATCTTCATTCCGAAGCGTATATCCGGTTTATCGGTTCCGTATAAACTAACTGCTTCTTCATAAGATAGCCTCGGGAAAGGCTCCGGGAATTCCAAACCTTTTATCTCCCTGAAAAGATGTTTTGCCAGACCCTCAAATGTTTCAAGAATATCATTCTGTTCAACAAAAGACATTTCGCAATCAATCTGGGTAAATTCCGGCTGGCGGTCAGCCCTCAGGTCCTCGTCGCGGAAGCATCTCACGATCTGATAGTACCTGTCGAAGCCGGCAATCATCAGCAGTTGTTTGAAGGTCTGCGGTGACTGTGGTAGTGCGTAAAACATTCCGGGCTGGAGTCTCGAAGGCACAATGAAATCGCGGGCACCTTCGGGTGTTGACTTAATAAGGACAGGTGTCTCTATTTCGGTAAATCCCTGTGAATCGAGATATTTCCGCACTTCGCGGGCTGCCTTATGACGGAGCAGTAAATTATCACGAAGGCAGGGCCGGCGCAGGTCAAGGTACCTGAACCTCATTCTCAATTCTTCACCACCATCAGTTTCATTTTCTATTGTGAAAGGAGGTAATTCGCTCGGATTAAGCACTCTTATTTCATCTGCAATTATTTCTATTTCACCTGTTGGTATCTTTAAGTTCTTATTGCTTCGCTCTTTTACTTCTCCTTTAACCTGTATTACATATTCCCGCCCTAGTTTTCTGGCTTTTTCACACAATTCCGGATTGGTTTCCATATTAAAAACAAGCTGGGTGATTCCGTAACGGTCGCGTAAATCAATAAATGTCATTCCTCCTAGATCCCTTGTCCTCTGTACCCAGCCGCTGAGGATAACTATTTTCCCCGTATCTGAAATCCTCAGTTCACCGCATGTATGTGTTCTGTACATCTTTTTGAAAATTTCAGCAAAAATAAGAAAATAATCCTTAGAGCATGTTATGGGTATTATAATCATTTTAAAGTCAGACCATATTAATTTAAATCACTTTTTCTTACTACTTTTGCCCTCAGAAGCATTTCTTATGCCTAAAGAACAACAGGATGAAATATTTATGAAAGCAGCTCTTCAGGAAGCCTTAAATGCCATGGACAAGGATGAGGTTCCGGTCGGAGCTGTGATAGTAGCCGATGGTAAAATTATTGCACGTGCTCATAACCTGACTGAAACGTTAACAGATCCTACTGCTCATGCCGAAATGCAGGCAATAACCTCAGCCACAAACTATCTGGGAGGAAAATATCTTACCAATTGTACAATCTACGTAACCGTTGAACCATGTCCTATGTGCGCCGGTGCATTAAACTGGAGCAGGATTTCAACTCTTGTATATGGTACAGCCGATGAAAAAAGGGGTTACACAACTGTTTCAGAAAAACTTCTTCACCCCAGCACCTCTGTCAGAAAAGGCGTTCTTGAAAATGAGTGCAGGGAACTGATGACAGGTTTTTTCAGAAAAAAAAGACTTAAAGAAAACTGATATAATCAGGAATTTTTCACATCACTTGTATGATTGTAGAAAACAGTAAATCAATAATAAGCCTGCGGATAAAATTATTTGCAGTTACCATACTTTTTATTGTTTATATCATTTTGGCTTACTTCGCTAAAATAATTAAATTTCCTCTGCTGGGTCTTAATGAAACATGGTGGACACTGATTGTAACCTTTCTGTATTTCTGCTATCTTGTTTATCCGATGGTTCTGAATTACCAGTATATTTATTATTCAGATGAAGATGATAAAATAGTATTTCGTTATTTCATAGCAGGTATAACAGGTATAATAGGTGGCCGGAAGAATGCAATAGAGATTCATAAATCGCAGTATGCAGGGTACCGTCGCGAAAAGAAGTTTTTTGGCCTCATCCAGAGTGTAATTCTCTTTCAGTATGTTAAAGGCGGTATTGCCAAATACCCTCCGGTGTATATCAGTTTGCTCAATTCAGAGGAAAGATCAAGAGTGCTTTATTCACTTTATAAACATGCTCCTTCTGACGCTCAGGAAATACGTGAATAATTATGAGTAATATCATTTTAAATATCAATTATCATTCCAAAATTTAAAATTTAATACAATTAAAATTCTCTGAATCAAATCATAAAACCTTTTAATATGAATGTAGATAAAATAATGAGTTCTCTCGAGAAAAAACATCCTGGCGAGGTAGAATACCTGCAGGCTGTACGGGAGGTTCTTGAATCAATAGAGGGAGTTTACAACGAAAATCCTCAGTTTGAATCAGCAAAAATTGTTGAGAGACTTGTAGAACCCGACAGGGTAATAATTTTTAAGGTGCCCTGGGTTGACGATGAAGGGGATGTTCATGTTAATCTTGGCTACAGGATACAGTTTAACAATGCAATCGGGCCTTATAAGGGGGGCCTGAGGTTTCATCCGAGCGTCAATCTGTCTATTCTTAAATTTTTAGGATTTGAACAGATTTTCAAAAATTCTCTGACAACCTTGCCCATGGGTGGTGCCAAAGGGGGGTCGGATTTTAATCCCAAGGGTAAATCAAATGCTGAAATAATGCGTTTCTGCCAGTCGTTCATGCTGGAACTCTGGAAACATATAGGCCCTGAAATTGATGTACCCGCAGGTGACATAGGTGTTGGCGGCCGTGAGATTGGTTACCTTTACGGAATGTATAAACGGCTTAAAGGCGAACATACCGGAGTGCTGACGGGCAAGGGAATCAACTGGGGAGGCTCACTTATCAGACCTGAAGCTACAGGATTCGGATGCGTATATTTTGCAAGCGAAATGCTTGCAACTAGAGGTGAATCTTTTGCCGGAAAAAGGGTAGCTATATCAGGTTTCGGCAATGTGGCATGGGGAGCAGCACTTAAGGTGACCGAACTGGGCGGTAAAGTGGTAACACTTTCAGGACCCGACGGATATGTTTACGACCCTGACGGAGTATCGGGTAAAAAAATTGACTATATGCTCGAACTCAGGGCATCTAATGAGGATATAGTAAGACCATATGCATCAGAATTTGAAAGTGCTGAATTTCACGAGGGGAAACGCCCGTGGGAGGTTAAAGTTGACATAGCCCTTCCCTGCGCCACCCAGAATGAGCTTAATGCCGGAGATGCCGAAAACCTTGTTAAAAACGGATGTATGTGCGTCTGCGAGGGCGCCAATATGCCCTGTACCCCCGAAGCTATTGAAATCTTCCAGAAGAATGGTTTGCTCTTTGCCCCTGGCAAAGCTGCAAATGCCGGAGGAGTAGCAACATCAGGCCTTGAAATGTCGCAGAATTCCATGAAACTCAGCTGGGGCAGAGAAGAAGTTGATAATCGTCTGCGGGAAATTATGCGGAATATCCATAATCAATGTGTAAAACATGGTAAACAACCCGACGGATATATTGATTACGTAAAAGGTGCAAATGTTGCAGGCTTCCTGAAAGTGGCAAACGCAATGCTCGATATGGGTATTATTTAACAGCAGGCCATAACACAAATAAATTTTTTATTAAAAAAATAAAAACAGACTTGTAATATTATGAGTCTGTTTTTTTTATATATTTGTTTCATGTCTCATTTCCTTGTGCTATGTCAGAAATTCCACTGAACTACAAAATTGCATTAAGTCTTATTCCCCGCATTGGCGATATAAATGCAAAAAAACTTGTTTCACATATCGGAAGCGTTGAAGGCGTTTTCACTGAACCATACCGTTCTCTTATCAGAATCCCCGGCATCGGAAGCAACCTTGCAAAGTATATATGCGACCGTTCCTATCTGAAAATTGCAGAAAAAGAAGCCGGATATGTGGAAAAAAACAAGATAAGGACATTTTTTTATCTCGACAACGATTACCCTTACAGACTGAGACAGTGTGAAGATTCACCCGTTTTATTTTATTTTAAAGGTAATTGCGACCTTAATGCACCAAGGATTTTAAGCATTGTTGGAACAAGGAATGCAACCGGCAGAGGGAAAGAAATATGCGAAAAAATTATTTCAGGCCTTGCGCTTGATAATCCCGGACTTGTGATTGTAAGCGGACTTGCCTATGGTATTGATATTACCGCACATAAAAGCGCTCTAACAAACAATCTTCCGACAATAGGTGTGCTGGGCCACGGTTTTAAAACCACATATCCTTCGGTACACCGTCCTATTGCAAATGCCATGTTAAACAATGGCGGCCTCCTTACTGATTTCCGCTCTGATGAACTGCCTGAAAGAAACAACTTCATAAAGCGTAACCGTATTATAGCAGGTATCTCCGATGCCACACTTATTGTTGAATCAGCTATAACAGGCGGTGCGCTGATCACCGCCGATTTAGCCAACTCATATAACCGGGATGTTTTTGCAATACCCGGCCGGATTGACGACCTATGGTCAGCCGGATGCAATAACCTTATAAAGAGGAACAAAGCAGCACTTGTTGAAAATCACGGAGACATTGAATATTTCCTTAACTGGCTGCCCGAAAAAACCAGACTCCCTGTACAAAGACTCCTTTTTGCAGACATGAGTGATGATGAGAAAAAAATTTTTGAAATGCTCATCAAAGAGGGTGAAATGAACGTTGACCAGATATGCAGAGATACCGGAATGCCTGTAAACAAACTCTCAACCCTTCTTCTTCAGATGGAATTCAGCGGAATAATCAAATGTTTTCCGGGGAATATATACAGACCGGTGAATTGACAGGAATTAATATTTAATTCCTGTCCTTTTAATTTGCTAAGCCATTATGTTATTATTTATCAATGTATTACAATGACTCCTGTAAAAAAAAGAGTCCGGAGTGATTAAAAATTTCCAGAGATTTTATCATCTTTTTTACTTGTTTCATATTTTTACATACTTCTACCTGAAACTAAATCTTGAATGCAGATTATTGATACTCACACACATATTTATCTTCCTGAATTCGATTCTGATCGTGACAAGGCTGTTGAAAGGGCTGTAAGTAAAGGCGTAACTATTTTACTGATGCCAAATATCGACATTAGCTCCCTAAATCCGATGCTTGCAACATCGGAAAAATACAAAGGCACTTGTCGCCCCATGACAGGCCTTCATCCCACATCAGTGAAAAAAGATTTTGAATATCAGTTAAATGAACTCGAAAAACATCTTGATAACAAACAAATAGTTGCAGTCGGCGAAACAGGTATCGATCTTTACTGGGATAAGACCTATTTGAATGAACAGATAATATCTTTCCGTCGCCAACTTTCATGGGCTGTAGAAAAAAATCTCCCTGTAGTTGTTCATTCCAGAAATGCATTTGTTGAAATATTCAAAGTAATCAAAGAATTCAAGAGCACACGCCTGAAAGGAGTTTTCCACGCTTTTTCTGGAAACACTGAAATGGCACTTAAATCAATTGCAATCGGATTCAAGCTGGGAATAGGTGGTGTCGTAACATTTAAAAATTCAGGCCTTGCGCAAATTGTTAAAGAAGCAGGAATAGATAATCTAATACTGGAAACAGATTCCCCTTATCTCGCACCTGTACCTTACAGGGGAAAGAGAAATGAAAGTTCATATCTTTGCATTATAAATTCAAAAATTGCGGAAATATTTAAAATGACAGAAGAAAAAACTGCGGAAATTACAACATTAAATACTTTAAAGCTTTTCAATATTAATGAATAGCAATAAGCCTTCAATATTGATTATCTACACCGGAGGGACAATAGGCATGGTTAACGACCCTCATAAGGAAACCCTTGTGCCTATAGATTTCAAACATATATTTGATCAGGTTCCGGAGTTGAAAAAATTTGGTTACCGTCTCGATTCGGTAACTATCAGTCCTGTTATTGATTCATCAAACGTTGAACCCGAAAAGTGGGTTCTCATGGCAAAGGCGATTGAAGAAAACTATACAAAATATAACGGGTTTGTCATACTTCATGGAACTGATACAATGTCGTATTCAGCCTCAGCGCTCAGCTTTATGCTGGAAAATCTCGAGAAACCTGTTATTTTTACGGGCTCACAGTTACCTATCGGAGTCCTGAGAACCGACGGAAAGGAGAATCTTATTACATCAATTGAGATAGCAGCCGCTGAAAACAATGGAATGCCTGCAGTTCCGGAAGTCTGTATTTATTTCGACAACAAACTGATGAGAGGCAACAGAACCACCAAAAACAGTGCAGAACAATTCGAAGCTTTCAGTTCGCCTAATTATCCCTTTCTGGCTGAAGCAGGACTTCATATCAAGTACAACTGGAATTTTATTAAACAAACCGGCATTAGACAGAATCTTAACGTTCACAGTAATTTATGTACCGATGTTGCTGTATTAAAGCTTTACCCGGGAATAAGCCAGAATTTTGTCAGGGCAGTAGTAAACACACCGGGTTTGAGAGGTCTTATTCTTGAAACTTTTGGTTCCGGAAATGCTCCTACCTACAAATGGTTCATAGAGGAGCTTTCAGAATTTATAAGGCGCGGGGGTATTATACTGAATGTAACCCAGTGTCCGGGAGGGGCTGTTGAAATGGGTTTGTACGAAACAAGCCGTGAATTGCTTAATGTAGGTGTAATCAGCGGACGCGATATTACTTCCGAAGCTGCCGTGACTAAACTCATGTATGTGCTTGGAAAATACAAATCCCGGGATAAAATTACCGGGCAACTTGAAAAATCTGTTGCAGGAGAAATAACCACCGACTTTTAAATTGGCAATAATTGATTATTTTTGCCCTGTCCGAATTTACATGAAACTCCTACAAAACAAGGAGAGATGCAGGAGTGGTTTAACTGGCACGCCTGGAGAGCGTGTGTGCCTCAAAAGGGTACCGGGGGTTCGAATCCCCCTCTCTCCGCACCAACAGGCAAAGGGCTGAAGCAATTCAGCCCTATGTGTTTGAGCCTGTCGGTGAGCCATGCTTGCATGAGCGAACAGACAGGCAAAAAACATAATAAATTCAGCGGTAGCTGAATTTTGCCTGTTGGTGCAAGGAACCAACTAAACGGATCACCGAAGGTAATCCTGTACATGAACTCATCCCCCCATGCCCCCTTCTCTGCTTCGCAAAGAAGGGGGTGAAATTTCATGCATAAATATGAACCTTGCCTGCTTGAATCAAAATACCGTATGCCCTACGGGCAATAACATGCAATAATGCCGTAAAATGTTTCGTAACCAATATATCGTAGGGGTTATGGTATTGCAGATGAATGGCTTATAAGATTATTTATATTCTCTGTAGGGGATACGGAAAATTTCGGATTTCGGATTTTGACGAACAAAGTGAGTCAATCCCGATCGACCAGAGAGAGAATCGGGAGCGGATTGCGGATCTGAAAAAATTTTAAAATCATTCAGTTGCCATTTGCCTGTTGACAAAATTAATATAATGGTAACGAATTGGATTTATAAAAATAATATATTTGTTGTTATCTGACTTGTTTAAAAAACGAGAACGATTTTTTGAAACAAATAAAAAAATTTCATTAAACGAAATAATATCTCCAAATGAAAAGTCCTGAATCAATGTCTGCAAATCCAGGTCAGAAATGGCAACATCCTGGCGGGAAGCTTAGTGAACTTGGCCCAGAAAAGCTAACTGATGCTGAATTACTTGCAATCTTAATTTCTACCGGTATAAAAGGAAAAACCGCAGAAATGATTGGCAAAGAAATTATAAATAAATTCGGTTCATTCAAAGGAATGGCTAATCAGCCCTTTGAAAAATTCTTAAAGATAAAAGGATTAGGAGATATAAAGATAATAAGAATTGCCGCTGCCTTTGAAATTGCTCGCAGAATTGTATATGAAGTTTTGAAGGATTATGAAAAGCAGGATTAAAGATAAAAAGTCAAAACTTTCAAGTCCCTTTGATATAACCAGCCACAAAACCGAACGTTCAGCGGTATCCGTCCTGATGTACTGGATGAGGGAGATCATTGAACATAATAATCTTGATCTTGGTCTGCCTGATGTTGAAACTTCCGGTACCGACAGGAAAATGCCTGATACAGTTATTTATGAATCCAGACGGAGTCAAAATATTCTTTGCGTTATTGAAGCAAAACCTCCTTTTTACAATGTTTTTGATGAGAAAGAACTTAAAGAACCTGCCAGAGAAAAAGCATCTCAAAGAAAGGCAAAATACTTCTGTTTAACCAACTTTAAAAGCCTTATCTGGTACAACACAGAAAAAGTCAATGCATTAAAACCTGAAGAAGAACAAATTGTTGAAAAATACACTCTGTCAGAGATTGAAACTCTTGACGATATTGAACAGACAAGATATAGTGAACAAATAAAGAAGAGACTTGAGGAATTCCTGATCAAACTCTATTATGTCCATTCCGGAATAGAACCTGAGCCCAAACAGCCAATAGATGAGTTTTTAATCTTCAGACTTCAGGAGAAAATAAAAACTCTATCTTACTACTACAGAAGGATTATTGACGACCAATGCCATAAGGATTCCTCTTTCGCTTCAAAACTTAAAAACTGGTTTTTGGACCAGGGGTGGAGTTTTACATGGCAACCTCAAGATTTTGATAAGGCAGCAAGGCAGACTGCCTACCTCCTGGTAAACAAAATTCTTTTTTATGACCTCCTTCAGGCAAAAAGACCTCAGGATCTTGATCCGCTCGAAATTCCGGAGGGCCTCACAAAAGGTTCAATGCTCCAGACTTATCTTCAGGGATATTTTACCCAGGTTTTAAAAATAGATTACGAAACCATTTACACAACAGATTTTATTGATGGGATTGCTTTCCCTGAAGAAAAAGAAGTTGTCAAGGAAATTAAAGAACTGGTTAATGTCCTTAAAAAATACGACTTTTCAAAACTTGGCTATGATATAATCGGCAGGATTTTTGAACGCCTGATCCCACAGGATGAACGGCATAATCTGGGGCAATATTTCACCAGCCCTGATGTGGTGGATCTAATACTGAGGTTTTGCCTCTACCATGAGGCCGACAAAATTCTTGACCCTGCCTGTGGTGCCGGAACTTTTTTGGTTAGGTCCTATCAGCACAAAAAACTGATGAACCAGCGTTTGGAACACGAAAATATTTTAGAGACGCTCTGGGGGACTGATATTGCAAAGTTTCCTGCTCATCTTGCCACCATTAACCTTGCTATTAATGACCTGAGCGTAGATGAGAATTACCCAAATATACTTCAGGAAGATTTCTTTGCTCTTCTTGCCGGAGAAGAAGGCTTTGACCCTGATAACTGGCGAAAAACAAGAGCAAAAACCCTTGGTCTCAAGGAAAGAGAAGTAACATATCCACGATGGTTTGATGCCATAGTGGGTAATCCACCTTATACAAGACAGGAGGAAATTGGTGAAATGACCCCTGATGATGCTGAATATAAAAGAAAACTTATTGACAGAGCTCTTTTAGACATAAAGGGCAAAAAGATTGTTGAAATAAGCAAACGGGCTGGCATTCATGCATACTTTTTTGTACACGGGACAAAGTTTCTTAAAGATGGCGGGCATTTCGGATTTATCGTTTCCAATTCATGGCTCGATGTAGAATACGGAAAGGGGCTTCAGGAGTTCTTCCTGAAAAATTACAAAATCATTACCATTATTGAATCAAAAGTGGAACGCTGGTTTGAAGAAGCAGACATAAATACATGCATTATAATTCTCCAAAAATGCAAGGATGAAAAGGAACGTGACGAAAACCTGGTTCGCTTTGTCTATCTGAAAAAACCTTTGCGCTACTTCATCCCTCCGGCACAGGATATGTGGGAAAAGCAGGTCGAAAGAATAAATGCTTTAGACAAACTAAAAAAGACTATTCTCGCCCACTGCGACTTCTACGAAAATAATGAACTGAGAATCTATCCTAAAAGCCAGAATGAACTCTGGAACGAAGGCTTTGATGAAGAAGAACAAAAATATACCGGTGCAAAATGGGGAAAATACCTGAGAGCACCGGAAATTTTCTTTAAAATTATTGAAAAAGGTAAAGATAAGTTTGTACCATTAAAAGACATAGCAGAGATTCGTTTTGGAATTAAAACCGGTGCTAACGAGTTTTTCTATCTTACTGAGGAAGAGATAAAACGCCATGGAATCGAAGAAGAATTTTTGCAACCAATAATTTTTTCGCTTAAAGAAGTAAAAAACTACAAGCTCGATAAAAAATCATTAGCGAATAAAGTAATTATTTGTCATAAAACGAAAAAAGAATTAAAAGGCACGAAATTATTGAAATATATCGAGTGGGGTGAGAAACAAGGCTACAATAAAAGGCCTACATGTTCTTCGCGCAGCCCTGAACCCTGGTACAGCCTTGGGAAAAACTGGCATTATGCTCCTTTGATTTTCCCGGCAAAGGTGGGAGAAAGAATGCCTGTATTCTTAAATGATAACATTTTTGAAGACAAAAAGTTGTATGGTATTACCCCAAAAAAATCAAAAGATATTCTATTTCTTGCAGCATTTTTAAACTCAACAATATCAAGGTTTTTTATTGAATTTACATGCAGACAACTAACAGGTTCTCAGGCTATTGCTGATATAGATGTTCTTGTTGTGGAAAAGTTGCCTGTTCTTGACGTATACAAAATTCCAAAAGAAACAATAAAAAGTCTTAAAATAAATTTTAAGAACCTTGTCAAAACTAATGCTGAATCTGTTTTTAAAGAAATAGGTTTAACTCCTGAAAAAATCATCCTTGACAAGGTCAAACCTGCCCGCAGGGAACTTGATAAAATTATTATGGGTGAAATTCTCGGGCTGACGGATGAAGAACAACTTGAGGTTTACCGCGCCATAGTAGATATGGTCAAATCCCGGCTTGAGAAGGCAAAAAGTTTTGGAAAAAAGAAGAAGACCAAAGAAGAAATTGATATAGATTCAGTTAAAAAAGCGATTATTGAAAATATTGAAAAATAAAATGGGAAAAAAAGAAATAAAAAGACTCGGTGAATTTTATAAAGTCAAAGTGCTCTCCCTCCCTGATAAATTTCTTATTAAAAGAGAATTGCCCGGTAATTCAGGCGAGATTAAAATCGAGAAAGACCTGTTTGGTTGGAAACTCTTTTCAGGGGGAAATTTTATCGAATGCAGGTCGGAAGAAGAAGCCCGGTATCTGAAGGTTTTCCTTGATGCCGGATTAAGTGAGATCCTTGTTCCCAAAGATGATGAATATCTGAAAAATATCCTTCCCGACCTGGAAAAATTAAAAGCAAGAACCGACAAAATAATTAATTCATACCTTGAAACGATATTAGACCGAAAGATCAGAGCAAGGATAAGACACGAAGTCTATATGGAAATCACAAAAGAAGTTTACATGGATATTACAAATTAAATATTATTCACTTTCCGCTATGTAAAATCCGTGTGATCTTCTTAGTAAATCTCTGTGGCCTCTATTAAGTTTTTATTTTTCCATCAACCCTTCAATTTTCCGGGCATCAACCTCCACATCCGGATTAAACGCCTCACTGTTCATATACTTCAGCATCGAATATAAAAGCTGCCTGGAAGAAGGCCGTTTCTCAAGATTATCTGTAAGGTTAATGCTGCAAACCATTATCTTTCCACCTCCGCACCTTGCCTCAAAAGCCAGTGCCAGCTTCCTGTTTTCAAACCATGTATCTATAAGCTGAACCAGCGGCTTAATCTCCGACGGCAAACCATCAAGAATCATTGCCTGTGAATGTGCTGCAGGATCCCACCACTGCCAGTTGCTGTGGTATTCCGTCGGAAAATCCCTGAACAGGGGATGATATGGATTGCAAAGAATACCAAGAGTATGAGGAGCCTGCCCTCTGGTCCATGCCGTATTCCAGAAAATACTTGAAAACCCGACTGCCACTTCTGCACCTTTTCCTTTTGCCAATTTTCCGTAAGTCAGCAGCAAAACCCTGCCGCCTTTCCCAAGTACGTTACGCACTTTTTCATCAAGCCTGCCGGTTATATAAACATCCCCGGTATCCGCTGCTGTTCCGGCCGGATAGACCCAGAAATCCCATCTGTTCCTGAACTCAGTGCCTTTAACCTGAACCTCAAAGGTAAGCTTCCCCGGACGGGCAAATTCCCCCAATTCCATACTAAATGACCCAACCTTGAAACAATTTTCAAGGGGAATTTCACCAATCTTTACACTGTCCCTCTTTAATACCTCCTTCCCGTCATTAACGCCGAAAACAAATGTTACATTCCTGAGTGGTGCCCGGCCAAAATGCGCCACTTCAATATCTGCCTTAAATGTTTCATTGTTCTTATAAACCAGCTTTTCCATCCTTGCAAGAGGAACCGTTTCATTACAGAACATCCTGAATTCTTCAGGAGTTACGTACCCTTTTGATTCAAAAAACGGGTTCAATATCCCTACCAGGGCTGTTCCCTGCCCGGGGAAATCGTGAAGCTGAAGCATCTGGAACCCTGCAAAACCCGGCGTACGAAGGGCTGCCTCTATGTCAGCCTTGTAACACAAAACCTGCAGTTTGCCTGAAGCTTTGAGAAAATCTCCGGCCTGCCCTCCCATGCCATTTTCTTCAAGTATCTCCCTGAAAATTTCAAAATTTGTAGCTTTTAAAATTCCTGTATATTTATCAATCTCACTGAAATCGGGGTAAACACACCATTGACCTATTTCATGGCCTATTACCGGGACTTTGTATTTTGAAACGACATCTCTGAAATCGAACATTGTCTGCGGTGGTTCAGCATTGATAATACTCTTCAACCCCTCACCCCAGTGCTGGATACGAGGGCCGGGTATAAGGTGATAGTCGTTTTCAGGTATTACCGGCCACCCGGCAGCTGAAGTGTAAACTCTCCTGTTATCAATTGATTTCCAGTACGAAAGCAGTTTGCCGAGAAACTGATTCTGCTCCCTGCCCGCCGGCTCGTTGCCGTAGGCCAGCATGCAGAATGAAGGATGATTGCCATACTCTCTTATAATCCTGTCGCCTTCCTCATAAATAAACCTGTCAATTGTTCCGCCGTTGCCTATTGATGTCCCCTGGTTGGCCCAGGAACTGCACTCCACATGCAGGTAAATGCCTGTAATATCAGCTGCAACGAAGGCAGCTTCGGGCGGACAATAGGAATGAAACCTCATGTGATTCATGCCGTAAGCCTTCAGAGTCCTCATCACCTTAAGCCATGAAGCCGTATCGCATGGCGGATAACCCGTAAGTGGAAAGACACAACATTCGGTTGTGCCCCTCAGAAAAACCGGCCGTCCGTTTATTTCAAACCTGGTTCCGGCAACCTTTATTTCCCTCATCCCGAAATCTTCCTCCTTTTTGTCGAGTATTTCACCTTTATCATTTTTAAGTATTACCTTTAGCCGGTACATGGACGGGTCAAATTCACTCCAGAGTAAAGGTTTCCTGCCCATTGGATATTCGATTACCAGCTCTGCTTTCCCTGTATTAATTGTCACAGGTACACTTTTCGCCTTCACTTTCCGGTTAACGGGCGAATTGAAGCTCCCGGCACTGAGGATAAGTTTCCCTCTGAACTGTGAACCGGCCACCCCTTCCACTGAAACAATAACCCTTGCCTTCTTCCCTGCCAGATCGGGATAAATCCTTATTTGCGAAATATCCACGGGAGATGAAGCCCTGAGTGAAATCTCCCCTGCAATCCCGTTCCAGTTGCCCTGCGTGTGGTCGCTGATGCTGTGTGAATTGACGCCTACGGGAATAATTACCCGGTTGTCAACCCGTACCGTTATAAGGTTTTTCCCGCTTTTCACCAATGTGCTTATATCGTACTCATGAGGAGTTGCCAGAGAGTTGCAGCTTCCGGCCTCCCGGCCGTTTACAAATACCCCCGATTCCCAGTGGGGTCTTTCAAGAAAAAGCTTCACCTTCCTGCCTTTCCACCCTTCAGGTATTTCAACTTCCTTCTGATACCATGCCACACCTTTATAATATTTAACCGGTTTTAGCCAGAAAGGAATTTTAATATTCCCGGGCTGACGGTATTTTGCATATTTTTCATCGGTAAAATATGACCGGTCAACAATATCCCCTGTCCATGGAGTATTTACGTCCACCTCATAACCTTTTCCGTTCTCTGCCATCGAGCCTGGAAGCCTGACTTTTTCAGGAAGAATATTATTGTACCATCCCTCTGCAACTCCTCTGTCGAGGGAGTCAATAATAAAGTTCCACTCTCCTGCAAGGGATATTTTTTCCGCTTTAAAATCCGGTTTTTCACTGCAGCCAGCAAAAAGAAACATTATCAGAATAAATAAAAAACGTATTTCCATTATTATATGATAAGTTTAATTATTGATTGACTGACATTCAGAAATAGCTTTTCATTCACTGTTACTTTTTTATTGTATTAATAAAATATTGCCATAAAATATTTTTTTCATCTGCTTCTCTTCCCTGTCAGTTCATGTTCAATCTGTTCGAGCGATTTCCCTTTTGTTTCAGGAAGTTTTTTCAGGATGAACCAGAACCCCAGGATGCATATAAATCCGTAAAGCCAGAAGGTTCCGGAAGCTTTCAGAAGGCTGTTAAGCAGCGGGAAAGTGTATGTAAGAACGAAGCATGCCGACCATAGCGAGAATGTTGAAATTGCCATAGCCGTACCGCGTATCCGGTTGGGAAATATTTCCGACAGGACTACCCATGTAACCGGTGCCAGCGACATGGCGTAACATGCGATTGCCGCAACAACCATTATCAGCAGGGGCAATCCCTGAACGTGAAGAAAATACATACCGCCAACTACGGCAAAGATACCGGCCAGGCCTCCCGCCCCCAGAAGCATCAGCGTTTTCCTTCCAAGTTTGTCGACAGTGAACATGCCGGCAAAAGTGAAAACAAGATTTACACTGCCGGTGATAACGATATTGAACAGTATGTCGGAAACACTGTATCCGGCATTGGAAAAAATCTCCTGTGCATAGTTGAATATCACATTAATTCCGCACCATTGCTGGAAAACTGCAAGAGCAATGCCGATAAGCAGAAGCCCGGGAACGCCTTTGCTGCTTAACATTCTGAAATCAACTTTCCCATTGTCCCGGTTAAGTGTCTCAATAACGGATGCCAGTTCCGACTCAGCATATTTATCGCCGCCTATCCTTGTAAAGATTTTTTTCACTTTCATCCGGTGTGCGGGGTTTCGCGCGAGCCACCGCGGGCTTTCAGGTACAAACCACATCAGGATAAAAAATAAAAGTGCAGGCACGCCGCATGCGTAAAACATCCATCTCCATCCGGTCTGTCCGTTCCATGAGTTAAGAATATAATCGTTGCCTGCTCCCGGCGGAACGGGTTCGGCAATCCGCCAGTTGATTAGCTGGGCAGCAAGTATTCCCACCACAATGGTAAGCTGGTTGATTGAAACGAATGCTCCGCGGTACCTGCCCGGTGTAATTTCGGCAATATACACCGGCGAAAGGTTTGAGGCAAGGCCTATTCCAATGCCACCGAGAACCCTGAAAACAATAAATTCACCCAGTGATCCGGCCGATCCTGTTCCCAGGGAAGCGGCAATGAACAGGAGAGCCGACAGCATCAGCAGGCGCTTTCTGCCAAACCGGTCGCTGAGCCAGCCGGAGATAACCGCACCGGCGATGCAACCGGCCAAGGCGCAGCTCATTGCCCACCCCTGCATGGCCGGGATACCTGAAATGCCGAAAAACGGTTCATAAAACGGCTTTGCACCTCCGATCACAACCCAGTCGTAACCGAAAAGCAAACCGCCCATGGCCGAAACCAGGGAAACCCCTGTGATATATCCCCAGTTGTAAGAATGTTCTCTGACTTTGTTTTCCTGCTTACCGCTTCCCATTATTGAAATTTTAACTGTAAATAAAAAATCACCTTTTTGTGTCCGGAAAATTAGTATCTTTTGGTTGATATTTGCAACAATAAGGTTAATTTTAATTTTGCGCTGAACCGGTAAATCCAAAGTCAATATGAAACCGGTAATTAAAATTCCTGAGCCGATTCTTTTCAATCCCCTGAAGCATCATCTCGGGTTTATCAGGGAATTTACTGAATATTATGCTTCATTTACAGGATTTGAAAAACAGGAATTTCTTAGAATCCTCGGACATATTGGCGGCTCGGTCATGGATGTTTATTCAGGAGCTCTGACATGTGAAGAGATAGCAAATGGAGCACTGGAATTACTAAGCTTGCATAACCTGCTTGAAAGGGAAAAATTTATTAACTGGACAGGCAGGAAACCGAAGGATTTTCGTACAGTCAGGCTTTCTGATGGTTCGCAGTGGATAATGAAATATTACAATCACGAGCTGCACTGGGCACATATTTTCCCTGCCCGAATGAGCCCTCATTCGTTCAGAATAAAGGCAAATACCCTGAAATCTGCAATTTTGTACCAGGTATTTATAGGAAAAGATTTTATCTCTGAAGAGGGGCTTAACAGTGCCAGAGCTATAGGCAACCTTTCACCGGTAAAAGATATATTTGATGCCGAAGCTATAACGGCTATGATTGAATTAATAAGAGGATGATAAAAACCCGATTTCATTTCTCCTTTCGCCTTTAACACGAAAAGCAGCCCTTCGGCTGCTTTTCGTGTGATCCCGGAGCGACTCGAACGCTCAACCAACAGAACCGGAATCTGTCATTCTATCCATTGAACTACGGGACCATAATATAATAATCATTTATCCTGCCACAAAAATAAAACCATAATGCAAAAATACAATCATTGTCACTTTTTTCCAAACTGCACATCTTTCAATTTTCTTAATAACTTAAATGCGCTGCTGAAATAAGACATTAATGAAATATAGCAAAGATTTTCTATTTTCGCACTTCAATAAATTTTTATATCAATCAATAACCCGTGCAATGGATTACAATTTCAGGGAAATAGAAAAGAAATGGCAGAAATACTGGGAAGAAAATAAAACTTTCAAAACTTATGATGACTTTTCCAATCCCAAAAAGTTTTATGTTCTTGATATGTTCCCCTATCCTTCAGGTGCAGGTCTTCACGTGGGGCACCCCGAGGGCTACACTGCCACAGATATTGTTGCCCGGTATAAAAGAATGAAGGGTTATAATGTCCTTCACCCCATGGGATGGGATGCCTTTGGTCTTCCTGCCGAGCAATATGCCATTCAGACAGGAACTCATCCTGCAGTAACAACCAAAAATAACTGCGATACTTTCCGGCGGCAGATAAAAGAACTGGGATTGAGTTACGACTGGGACAGGGAAATAAATACTACCGATCCGGAATATTACAAATGGACGCAATGGATATTCATTAAAATATACAACACATGGTTTGATGAGAAGGCTGGCAAAGGAAGGCCAATATCGGAACTCCCCGTTCCTGATGAAATAAGGCAGGCAGGCCCTGAAGCAGTAAGAAATTATATTGACTCTAAACGTCTGGCCTACTACGACAATGCACAGGTATGGTGGTGCCCCCAGTGCAGAATCGTATGTGCAAACGAGGAAGTTCTTACCGACGGATCACATGAGAAATGCGGTAACATTGTCGAGAAAAAGAAACTAAAGCAATGGATGCTGCGCATTCCTCTTTATGCAGAAAGACTCCTTAAAGGAATTGACAGCCTCAACTGGCCGGAAGGAATAAAAGATATGCAGCGAAACTGGATAGGCCGCTCTACAGGTGCTGAAGTGGATTTTGCTATCGCTGGAATGAACGAAAAGATTACAGTTTTCACCACAAGACCCGATACCTTGTTCGGAGCAACATATATGGTGCTTTCTCCTGAACATCCCCTTGTGGAAAAACTAACAACACCCGATAGAAAAGATGAAGTGAGAGGATATATAAAAGCTGCTGCTCTTAAATCAGACCTGGACCGGACTGATCTTTCAAAGGAAAAAACAGGTGTATTTACAGGAAGTTATGCTATCAACCCTGTAAACCTGAAAAAGATTCCTGTATGGGTTGCCGATTATGTACTTATGGGATATGGAACCGGCGCTATTATGGCTGTGCCCGCCCACGATGAACGGGACTTTGAGTTTGCTCTTAAATTCAATCTCCCAATTGTCTGTATCATGGACCCCGATACACCCGATAATGAACAAAGGCAGAGAATTATTGAAGGACGCGAATGCTGGACCGAGGACGGACGCTATATAAATTCATCAGATGAAAATACCGGTATAAATATAAACGGTCTTAATAAGGATGCCGGAATTTTAAAAATAATTGCCTGGCTTGAGGAACAAAGAGTGGGTCAGTCAAAAGTAAACTACAAACTGCGCGACTGGCTTTTCAGCCGTCAAAGATACTGGGGCGAACCTTTCCCTGTCATTCACTGGGAAGATGGCGAAATAACTGTACTTGATGAAAAAGAGCTTCCGCTGGAACTCCCGCCACTCGAAAAATACCAGCCGGGCGAGACAGGTGAATCTCCCCTTGCAAATGCAACCGAATGGCTTACTGTGGTAGACGCAAATGGCAGAAAAGGACGTCGCGAAACCAACACCATGCCACAATGGGCAGGCTCCTGCTGGTATTACCTCCGATTTATAGACCCGCATAACAAAAATGCAATATTAGACCCTCAAAAAGAGAGATACTGGATGCCCGTTGACCTTTACATAGGTGGCGCTGAACATGCCGTACTCCATCTTCTTTACAGCCGGTTCTGGCATAAAGTACTTTTCGACCTTGGCATAGTCTCAACCGATGAACCTTACCTGAAACTGTTCAATCAGGGAATGATTCTGGCCTATGCTTATGAAACCGGAAAAGGAGCAAAAGTATCAAGCGACCTGGTAACAGAAAAAAACGGGAAATTTTACCATAACGAAACAGGCGAGGAACTGCGGCAGATAGTTGCAAAAATGTCCAAAACCCTAAAAAACGTGGTTAACCCCGATGACGTGGTTAAAAAATATGGCGCCGACTCCCTGCGTCTCTACGAAATGTTTATGGGTCCTCTTGAAGTTACAAAACCATGGGACGATAAGGGAGTAAAAGGAGTATTCGGCTTCCTTAACAGAACTTTCCGCTTTCTGTCGGACAAAAACAATATTACCAGCGGAGAAGAAGACCCTGAAACATTGAAAAGCCTCCACCAGACAATTAAAAAAGTAGAAGGAGATATACTGAACCTGCGCTTCAATACAGCCATTTCGGCAATGATGATTTTCATTAATCTCGCCACACGAAAAGGGAAAGTCACAAAAGATACAGCCGAAACTTTCATAAAAATAATTTCACCCTTTGCACCTCACCTCGCTGAAGAACTCTGGAATATAGCGGGCCACGATAAAACACTGGCATACGAACCATGGCCTGAATATAAAGAAGAATTAATCAAAGAAGAAGTATTTGAATACCCTGTATCATTTAACGGTAAACTTAGATTTAAGATCACTCTTCCGCTTGCTTTGGATAAAAATGAAATAATAGAGAATGTACTTTCTGATCCCCGTGCTGCAAAATGGCTTGCCGGAAAAACTCCTGAAAATATAATAGTTGTACACGGAAAAATAATTAATGTTGTCGTCAGGTAAAGCAACACTTGATGTCTTGCAGAATTAATGCATCCAGGAGAAAATGTAAATTACCGGTAATATTCCTGAAATTGCTGGGGATAATGATTATTGCCGTCTCATGTACAGAAAACTATTCTCCCCGGGATACTTTGACTACAAACAGACCTGGTACCACAGTTAACCGGAAATCTCTATCATCCAATCTCTTTGGTATCCCAACCGATTCATTTAATACTATCCGGGGCACAGTAAAACCCAACAGAAATCTCTCTGATATATTGTTGCCTTATGGCATAACCCCCGGGGAAATTGACCAGCTCATAAAAAGCTCAGATAAAGTTTTTAGCGTAAAACAAATCAGAGCCGGACATAATTATTTAATACTACTTGATGATGATAGTATTGGAAAACTGAGATATTTCATTTATGAACATGAACCAGGGCTTCATTACATTTTCAGTTTCAATGATTCACTGAATGTTACCATATGGAGGTCACCAACAAGCTCGGTAATAAAATTTACTTCATTTTCAATCGAAACTTCACTGTGGGATGCTATGAAAGAGTCAGGAGTAAATCCTGAACTTGCAATTGCACTGTCAGATATTTTCGCATGGACGGTAGATTTTTTCGGATTGCAGAAAGGTGATAAGTTCAAGGTAATATATGAGGAAAAACATACAGGTGATGACTATATCGCTGCAGGCAGAATTTACGGCGCTTCTTTTAAATCAGGCAACCGTAATTATATGGCAATACCTTTCATACAGGAAGGACATGAAAGTTATTATGATTCCGACGGCACAAGCCTTAAAAAAGCATTCCTCAAAGCTCCTCTGAAATTCAGCCGGATCACCTCGCGCTATTCCTCTGCACGGCTTCATCCCATCTTAAGAATAGTGAAACCTCATTACGGAGTTGATTATGCAGCCCCGGTTGGTACTCCTGTTTATTCAATAGGCGATGGAAAAATAATAGAAACCGGATCAGATAATGAAGGGGGCAGATATGTAAAAATAAAACATAACAGTGTTTACTCCACTGCATATCTTCATCTGAATTCCTTTGCCAGGGGCATCAGCACTGGAATGGCTGTTAAACAGGGAGATATCATCGGTTATGTAGGTTCAAGCGGATTGTCAACAGGCCCTCATCTTGATTTCAGATTTTATAAAAATGGCTACCCTGTTGACCCTCTTAAGGTTGAAGCACCATCAGTGGAACCTGTTAGGGAAGAAAATATGGAAAAATTCAATAAAATAAAAAGTGTTATTACCCTGCTGCTGAACCAGATTGATTAATTATCCAACCCCAGCACGAGCTTTTCAATTAACTCAGGATAATACCTGTATTCAAGTTCATGAACCCTGACGGCAAGTGTTTCAGGTGTATCATTAGGTTCAACCTTGCAGCGTACCTGAAAAATGATATCCCCGTCGTCATACTTTTCATTTACATAATGAATTGTGATCCCCGTTTCACTTTCACCTGCTTCAAGCACTGCCCTGTGCACCCTTTCTCCGTACATCCCTTTGCCACCAAATTTGGGCAAAAGAGCAGGATGAATATTTACTATCTTTTTCCTGTAACAATTTAATATTTTTTCAGGGATAAGCCACAGAAAGCCTGCAAGCACAATAAAATCAATTTTATATTCCCTCAGTTTTTCAAGTACTTTATCTGTCTGGTAAAAATCGGAACGGTTAAAAGTTCCTGCCGGCACTTTTAACCTTGAAGCCCTCTCAAGCACATAAGCATCAGGTTTGTTTGAAAGAACAAGTGCTACTTTTACGCTTTTTCTCTCTGAAAAATACCTTATAATATTCTCAGCATTGGTACCTGAACCTGAAGCAAAAATAGCTATGTTTCTCATAAATAATTAATTAAGAAAAATCAATAAAATATCTTAATGATTATCTTCATTCTCTTACATATCTGATAATCTGTTGATATATATTATCTGCAATAAAAAAAAATCAAATTATTTTGAAAAATACAATGCAAATATATTTCTTTGCACTATCTTTAAAGTTAGGTATTAATTAAAAATTTACGATTATGTCAGAATTTCCAAAATCAGACATCGCAAAGAGAGTAAAAGAGATTATTGTTGAAAAGCTTGGAGTTGATGAATCAGAAGTTACCCCGGAGGCGAGCTTCACTAACGATCTGGGTGCTGATTCCCTCGACACTGTTGAACTGATCATGGAATTTGAAAAAGAGTTCAATATCGGTATACCGGATGATCAGGCAGAAACCATCAGCACAGTAGGTGAGGCTATCAAGTACATTGAAGAGAATGCAAAGTAAATTTGCACTCTAATTAACCTGTTTATGAGAAGAGTTGTAGTTACTGGTCTGGGAGCACTGACTCCGATTGGCAATAATTTACTTGAATACTGGGAAGCCCTGAAAAACGGAGTCAGTGGTTCTGACTGGATTACAAGGTTTAATACTGAAAAATTCAAAACTAAGTTTGCCTGTGAAATCAAAAACTACGACTCAAGTAAGTATTTTGAAAAGAAAGAAATAAACAAGCTTGACATTTACTCCCAGTACTCTCTCATTGCTGTAGGTGAAGCTATTACCGACTCAGGCATTGATCTGGAAAAAATAGATAAAAACAGGGTCGGAGTAATCTGGACATCAGGCATTGGTGGGATAGATACATTTTATGAATCCATTAAAAGTTATGTCCTTGGAGATGGGACTCCCCGGTTCAGTCCCTATTTTATTCCAAAGATGATAAGCAATATAGCTGCAGGGCATATTTCAATAAGATATGGTTTCAGAGGTCCAAGCTTTTCTACTGTGTCTGCATGTGCCTCCTCGACAAATGCAATAATTGATTCAGTTAACTACATCAGGCTGGGGAAAGCTGAAATAATTATAGCCGGCGGTGCAGAAGCTTCCATTAATGAACCGGGAATTGGAGGTTTCAATTCAATGCAGGCTCTTTCAACCAATAACGAGGAATACAAAACAGCTTCACGTCCTTTTGACAAAACAAGAGACGGATTCGTAATGGGCGAAGGTGCGGGAGCTCTAGTGGTTGAAGATTATGAGCATGCAAAGGCACGCGGTGCCAGAATATATGCTGAAATTGTTGGTACCGGAATGTCGGCCGACGCTTATCACCTAACTGCACCCCATCCGGAAGGATTGGGCGCAATACTTGTTATGAAAAATGCTCTCGATGATGCAGGACTCAACCCTGAAGATATAGATTATATAAATGTTCACGGTACCGCTACACCACTCGGAGACATTTCCGAAGCAAAAGCAATTGTGTCTGTTTTCGGTGAACATGCTTATAAAATCAACATAAGCTCAACCAAGTCAATGACCGGTCATCTGCTGGGTGCCGCAGGGGCTGTGGAGGCAATTGCTACAATCATGGCTGTGATTCATGATATTGTCCCCCCTACAATTAATTTTAAAGTGCCCGACCCTGAAATTGACCCTAAACTTAATATAACCCCTAATAAAGCCCAGCAAAGGAAAATAAATGCTGCCATCAGTAATACCTTCGGTTTCGGAGGGCAAAATGCTTCCCTAATAATCAAAAAAGCAGAGGAATAGTGCCTCTCTTTAAGAGAAAAAGAAACGGAACAATAATCCTTGACAATAAGGAATTCAGAGCATACATCCGGAAAATCCTTGGGATGAGCCCCGGTAATCTACGGATGTATGAAATTGCATTAATCCATCGCTCCGCCTCACTCACCCTCCCTGACAAAACCAGAATTAATAACGAGAGACTGGAATTCCTTGGCGATTCAATACTCAACAGCATACTGTCCGACTGGCTCTTTGAAAATTATCCCAACGCCAGTGAAGGTTTTATGACCAAAATAAGATCAAAAATTGTAAACAGGGACTTCCTTAACGAATTAGCAATAAAAATAGGTATTGACAAAATACTCGTTTCAAACCTCCCGCCCGGCAACAGCACAAAAAATCTTTATGGGAATGCCTTTGAAGCCCTTATCGGAGCAGTTTTTGTTGATAAAGGCTATTCAGGAACAAAAAAATTTTTCGTAAAACAATTATTTAAAAATTACATTGACCTCGGAAAAATAATTACAACCGATAATAATTATAAAAGCATGGTTTTCGAATGGGCGCAGAAACACAAAATGACCCCCGAATTCATTGACAACGAAAACTACGACCACCGACTCAAAAAATCAATCTTTTCATCTGTTCTGCTGATTAATGATGAAGAGTATGGCAGAGGTCAGGGCTTGTCAAAAAAAGAAGCAGAACAGGATGCCGCTTCACAGGCATGGGAAAAACTTAAAGAAATTTCCTGATATACATTACATTATTTTTTTTATTACTTTTATTGTTTCTATTCATGTTGTATCATGAAGAACAAAAAAAGAATTACCAGAGTAAAACTGGACATGAAGGAAAACAATGAAGAAATCCTTCTTTACGGCCTGGTTGCAACAGAACCCGATTATAAAATTTCTTTAATTCTGAACAAACAACTGAATATCTTTCTGAAAATTAACAGCCCTGTTGAAATTACCGGCAGCAACGGAAATAAAATGGTGTTCAGCAGATTTACCGATTCATCAGGAGTACCGGATATCTATTATACACTTATTTCAAACAGATCGGGTAATGATCTGCTTTTTAAGAAATTTAACCGGATAGACTATTTTCTTTCAGTATACCATGCTTTCCCACTCGATCCGGAAAACCTTGCACGGCAGTTAAGAAATACTGTATACATTACTGCAGTGTTTCCGATTGATTCGGGTGAGATTGACTACAAAGTCTTTCAATATTAAATAATTACCATGGAAAAAATTTATTTCGATCTCTCGGAGCATGAATTTTCAACAGGAAGAAAAGTACTCCTATGGTTATTTAGCATCTCCTTTTTCCTTGCCGGTCTTGCAATAATCTACATGCACATTGTCCAGCATAAAATGGCAATTAATATTTCCTATTCAATTGCCCCTTTGGGAATAAGTATTTTTTCAGGGCTGATTGCATACTTGTCAACTGTAAAGAGGCGTGACCATTATTTTCTTATTGACGATGATAAGATTGAATACAGGTATGGATTAATAAGGCCTGTGAAAAAAACACACAAATGGGATAATATTAAAGAAATCTATATGGCTCATAGACAAAAGAGAATCAAACTAGTGAACAATGATAACAGTGCCCATGTAATTAATATTACATGGCTCGAAAGAAAAAAATCAACACTTATCAGGAAACATATTTATTATTTTGCACGCAATAAAAATATCAGATTAATAAAAGTGGATGTAATCTGAAATAACAGCATTATTCCATAAATCTATCAAAAAAGAAGAGCCGCTAGAACAGCGGCTCACTTTTTTGATAACCCTAAAACTAACCTAACCTATGAAAAAAACATCTGTTTTATTTAATATCAAATATTGTGCCAAATGCTGTGCAAATATAAAAAGAAAAATTATTTTAAAAAAATTTTTTTTAACCAGAATATCGACTTTAACATAATTTTAATATTCCATTTACGGAAAATAAATTCTTCATCTCCCGATCTTACCTCAGCCGTAGCAAAATACAATCTGTATTGTTAAAGAAAGTTAAAGATTGTTAAACTGAATACAATATAAACCTACTTTTGTATCAATGAAAAGGCAATACATTATACTGCTTGCCCTTTTCTTTTTAATCACTGTCTCAGGGCTTACTGTAATTCAGCTCTACTGGATTGAGAATGCCATTTCAGTAACCGACCAGCAATTCCGTTACCAGGCAAATAAAGTTCTTGAAAATGTAGTACTTAATCTTGAAGAAAAAGAAATTATTAACCGGGTTTTTGCAGAAATTGATACAACCGGCAAAAATACGGTTAAAGCCATACTTCCTTTGCATATCAGACCAGACAAAGAGACTCAGGATAATAAAGAAGGTAACAGAAAATTTGAAATTTATGGTACAGATAGTTCAGAAAAACCTGTTTTAATCAGCAGAACAGGAGAAAATATTATAATATCTTCCGAAAATGAGAACTTATTTCCGGCTGAAGATACTATGGAAATTTCTCAGGAAACTACGCGGACTGGTTTCAGGAAGAGATTGATTAACAAAATAATTTCTCTCGAAACCATTATGGAAAAAATCTTTCGGGAGACGCCTGATATAAGGGAAAGAATAAATCCGGAAGACATAAAAGTGATGCTTGATGAAGCACTAAGAACTGCAGGTATTCCATTGAAATATGAATTTGCCGTTACATCAGGAAGGTATGGCATAGTGTGGAAAACTTCCGGCTACATGGATGCTTCCGGTACTAACAGATTTATGCGGCAGCTTTTCCCTAACGACCCTGTTCCGGGCCAGAGCCAGATAATCATGTATTTCCCTCAGGAACGCCAGTATAAATTTGAGAAAATTAAATTACTCGGTGTGCTTTCAATTTTTTTTACTTCATTACTTATCCTTCTGGCTACAGGAACACTTATAGTGATTTTCCGGCAGAAAAAATTATCCGAAATACGGAGTGACTTCATCCACAACATGACACATGAACTTAAAACTCCAATCTCAACAATATCTCTTGCCGCACAAATGCTTTCAGACAAGTCTATTTCCCATAACGTGAAAGATGTTGACAACCTTGCAAAAATTGTATCGGACGAAAGCACAAGATTAAAATATCATGTGGAAAAAGTTTTACAGACAGCCATCTTTGAACGCAACAAACTTAAACTCAAATTTATTGAAACTGATATCCATCTTTTATTAAACAGGGCTATTGAAGGATTCGAACTTCAGGTCAAATCAGCTAAAGGTACAATTATTAAAAATTTTCAGGCAAATAATAGTGTAACAAGGATTGATGAGGTTCATTTCCTGAATGCACTATCAAACCTGATTGACAATGCAATAAAATACTCAAAGGATACTATTGTGATCACCATCTCCACAAGAAATATCAAGAAAGGTATTTTAATCTCTGTCGAAGACAAAGGGATTGGCATTTCCCGTGAAAACCTTAAAAGAATTTTTGAAAAGTTCTATCGCGTTCCGACGGGTAACTTACATAATGTTAAAGGGTTTGGCCTCGGATTAAGCTATGTAAAAAAAGTAGTGGAAGATCATAATGGTACCATCAGGGTTGACAGTCAGCCAGGAAAAGGCACAAAATTCTCAATATATTTACCTTTAAATAAAAAAAATGAAAACTAGGAAAATACTTCTTGCAGAAGATGACAGAAACCTCGGTTCTCTTCTGAAAAATTATCTGAATATTAAAAATTTTGATACTGTCTTGTGTGAAAGCGGGCGGGAGGCTCTTGAGTCTTTTTCACAAAGTGATTTCGATTTATGTATTCTCGATATCATGATGCCGGAAATTGACGGTCTGACTCTGGCCAGGGAAATGAGAAAAATAAGTAAAGATATACCTGTAATATTTCTTACTGCCAAAAACCTTAAGGAAGATGTGATTGAAGGATTTAAATCGGGTGCAGATGATTATATTACAAAACCTTTTTCTATGGATGAACTTATCTACAGGATAGAGGCAATCCTGAGACGGGTTTCAGAGAAAAAGGAGTACAAAAAACAAGAGTTTTACCAGATAGGCGAATATACCTTCGATACAGTAAAACAGATTCTGACCTTCCGCGATCAGTCAATGAAACTTACCACAAAGGAGTCTGAGCTTCTTGAGTTGCTTTGCAGTCACCTCAATGAGATTCTTGAAAGAAATTATGCACTCAAATCTATCTGGGTTGACGACAACTATTTCAATGCCAGAAGTATGGATGTTTATATCACAAAACTGAGAAAATATCTCAGCAAAGATCCGTCAGTGAAAATTCTTAACGTTCATGGAAAGGGCTATAAACTTATTGTATAATAAATTACCCTGGTTTGAAACTTATCAAACCAGGGTATGTTGGGTCGGGTTAGGTTAGAGGATTAAATATATCATCCTCTCATTTGTTCCTGAAAAGAGTGCCCCAAGTTAATTATAAATTTCAATTTTCAAAATAAATAAAGCGTAATAAATAAAAATTCTGCCAGCCAATCAGCTCTTCAGTCAAGTTTAAGTACGGCAAGGAAGGCCTGTTGGGGCACCTGTACATTCCCTATCTGACGCATGCGTTTTTTTCCGCGTTTCTGTTTTTCAAGAAGTTTTCTTTTCCTTGTAATGTCTCCTCCATAACACTTTGCAGTAACATCTTTCCTCACAGCTTTAACAGTTTCGCGGGCAATTATTTTTGATCCGATAGCTGCCTGTATGGCAATCTCAAACTGCTGCCGGGGAATAAGTTCCTTAAGTTTTAAGCACATTTTCCTACCAAATTCATACGCATGGCTTTTGTGAATAAGCGTCGAAAGAGCATCAACCATTTCCCCGTTGAGAAGGATATCAAGCCTTACAAGATCTGCTTCCCTGTATGAAGTGTAATAGTAATCAAAAGAAGCATAACCTCTTGACATGCTTTTAAGTTTGTCATAGAAATCAAAAACTATTTCTGCGAGTGGCATTTCGCATGTAAGTTCCACTCTGTCGCGCGTAAGATAAACCTGGTTTCTGATTGTGCCCCTTTTGTCAATACACAGTTTCATTATTGGCCCAACATAATCCGAAAGAGTAATAATCTGGGCGATTATATACGGTTCCTCTATCCGGTCAATTTGTGTAACAGGTGGTAGGCCTGAAGGATTATGTACATCAATAATCTCTCCCTTCTTTGTATAAACCCTGTATGATACATTTGGTACTGTGGTAATCACATCCATATCAAACTCACGGTCAAGCCTTTCCTGAATTATCTCCATATGCAGCAGTCCCAGAAAGCCGCATCTGAATCCGAACCCAAGTGCTGCTGATGATTCAGGCACAAAGGAGAGTGAAGCATCATTAAGCCGGAGTTTCTCAATTGAAGATTTAAGGTCTTCGTAATCGTCAGCATCAACAGGATAAATACCTGCGAAAACCATTGGCTTCACTTCCTCAAAGCCTGATATGGCTGACGCACAGGGCTTTTCAACATGAGTTATCGTATCGCCAACCTTCACTTCCGATGATTCTTTAATTCCGGAAATAATATATCCGACGTCGCCTGTTCCCATAAAATCCTTTGGAATGAGTTTTAATTTAAGTACTCCTATTTCATCGGCATCATATTCCCTTCCGGTACTGAAGAATTTTACCCGGTCACCTGTTCTTATTGCGCCGTTCACTATTTTGTAGTAGGCTATTATTCCACGGAAAGGATTAAAAACCGAATCGAAAATAAGTGCCTGAAGCGGTGCATCGGGATTGCCTGATGGAGGTGGTATCTTTTTAACAATATCGTGCAGAATTCTGTCAATTCCCATGCCTGTCCTTGCACTTGCCTCAATTATATCTTCCCTTTTGCAACCGGTAAGGTCAACTATCTGATCCTTTACTTCCTCAGGCATGGCATTTGCCATGTCCATCTTGTTTAGAACCGGTATTATTTCCAGATTGTGTTCTAGTGCCATGTAAAGGTTGGAAATCGTTTGTGCCTGAATTCCCTGAGTGGCATCAATAACCAGCAAAGCTCCTTCACATGCGGCAATGGAACGGGATACTTCGTAGGAAAAATCAACATGGCCTGGAGTGTCAATCAGATTCAGGATATATTTTTCTCCATCGAAAAAATACTCCATTTGTATGGCATGACTTTTAATTGTGATGCCCCGTTCCTTTTCAAGGTCCATATTGTCAAGAACCTGGTCATGAAATTCCCTTTCCGGCAATGTGTTTGTTTTTTCAAGCAGACGGTCGGCCAGGGTACTTTTGCCATGGTCAATATGGGCAATAATGCAGAAATTACGGATATTTTTCATCTTCAGGGATACCACTCTAATCTGATGCAAATATAAAGAATTAACAGGTATTTATCTATCAGTCAGGTAAAAAGAAAAAGCCCTTCTGAAAGGTTTGATTCAGAAGGGCTTCAGCGTATATTGTCATTAATTTTTCTAATAGCCCATGTCTCCCATGTTAGGATTCATTCCTTTACCGGGGAGCTGTTTTTCCTCTTTTTCTTCAACCACAGCAGCCTCTGTTGTCAGGAACATTCCGGCAACTGATGAAGCATTTTCGAGAGCTATTCTTGCAACTTTTACCGGATCAATAACACCGGCCTCATACAGGTTCTCAAACTTATCGGTCTGGGCATTGTATCCATAGTCGTTCTTGCCTTTCTTAACTTCCTGGACTACTATTGAACCTTCACGGCCTGCATTTTCTGCAATTTGCCTGAGGGGTTCCTCAATTGCCCTTTTGATAATTTCAATACCTGTGTTCTGGTCTTCGTTATCGCCTTTGAGGTTTTCGAGAGCTTTTAGAGCACGTATATAAGCTACGCCACCTCCGGGAACAATACCTTCTTCAACAGCAGCTCTGGTTGCATGCAGTGAATCATCAACCCTGTCTTTCTTTTCTTTCATTTCAACCTCTGTAGCAGCACCAATATAGATTACTGCAACACCGCCTGACAATTTGGCAAGGCGTTCCTGCAGTTTTTCCTTATCATAGTCAGAAGTTGTAACGGATATCTGCTGTTTTATCTGGTTAATTCTGGCCTTGATCTGATTTTTGTCACCAGCTCCGTTAACGATGGTGGTATCATCCTTATCAACGGTTACTTTTTCGGCTCTTCCAAGCATGTCAACAGTGGCATGTTCAAGTTTGAGACCTTTTTCTTCTGAAATTACAGTGCCGCCTGTAAGGATGGCAATATCTTCAAGCATTTCTTTTCTTCTGTCACCAAAGCCCGGAGCCTTTACGGCACATACTTTCAGTGAACCGCGCAGACGGTTTACCACAAGTGTTGCAAGGGCTTCTCCTTCAACATCCTCAGCAATAATAAGAAGCGGGGTACCTGTCTGTGCAACTGCTTCAAGAACAGGAAGCAGATCTTTCATGGTTGATATCTTCTTGTCATGAATTAAAATGTATGGATTTTCAAGCTCTGCTTCCATTTTTTCGGCATTTGTAACAAAATATGCCGAAATATATCCGCGGTCGAACTGCATACCCTCGACAACCTCTACAGTAGTTGCAGTACCTTTGGCTTCCTCAACTGTAATAACACCTTCCTTATGAACCTTGCTCATGGCCTCTGCAATGAGCTTGCCTATTTCTTCATCATCATTTGCCGAGATCCTTGCAACCTGTTCAATTTTGCTGAGGTCATCCCCGATAACCTTTGCCTGTGCTTTCAGGCTCTCAACTACTTTTGCAACAGCCTTGTCGATGCCTCTCTTAAGATCCATGGGATTTGCACCGGCAGTAACATTTTTCAAACCTACATTGATTATTGACTGTGCCAGAACAGTTGCTGTTGTGGTACCATCACCGGCATCCTCACCGGTTTTTGAAGCAACTTCCTTTACAAGCTGAGCTCCCATGTTCATATAAGGATCGGGAAGCTCAATCTCTTTGGCAACGGTAACCCCATCTTTTGATACCAGAGGGGCACCATATTTCTTTTCAAGCAATACATTGCGACCTTTAGGTCCAAGCGTTACCTTAACAGTATTAGCAAGATGATCAACCCCTTCTTTAAGAAGTGCGCGTGCATCATTATTGAATTTAATCTCTTTTGCCATATCGTTTGATTTTTAGTTAATTAATTTATTTCACTGGATGAACAGAATGTCAGATTGCGAGAGCAAAAGATATTCTTCACCATCTATGGTAAGTTCCTGCCCGGCATATTTGCCGTAAAGTACAACGTCTCCTTTTTTTACTTCCATTTCTTCATCTTTTTTAGGAGCTCCAACAAGAACAACTGTACCCTGACGGGGTTTCTCCTTTGCTGAGTCGGGAATAATAATCCCGCTGGCAGTCTTAGCTTCAGCTTCATGAGGTTTTACTAAAACCTTTCCTGCCAATACTTTTCCTTTTATTTGTTTCATCTTTATTAGTGTTTAGGTTTAACATTCAATTAGCCGCATTGAAACTGCATAATCTGTGCCAATTCCTTTTTAATGTCATTTTGCTATTACAAGGGAAAAACTTGCTGACAGATAAATTAGTTATTTTTAATTTAACTACTATCAAAATATTGATAATAAATATATTATTAAAAATAAAAAAATGTCAGTTCCTGACAAACTGACATTATAACTATATTTAAGAATAATTAACGTTCCGGCTGATTCTGCTGTCCCTGCGGCGATGGAGAAGATGTTTCAGATGAGGGAGGTGTGGCAGTTGGTAATGTGGGGACTGCATTAGGATCAATTGCATTCTGTATCTGGTTCTCAAGCCTTGAACGCTGTGTTGCTTCACCCCTTGGTATTGCAGCAGTTGCAAAAAGTGTAAGAACAAATATTGAAATAGCTATTGTCCATGTTGATTTTTCAAGGAAATCAGCAGTTTTTCTGATTCCCATTGACTGCCCTGCAGATGTGAAATTAGCTGCCAGCCCTCCTCCTTTGGAATTCTGAACAAGAACTATCATAATCTGAAGCAGGCAGGCTATTATTATCAATACTGAAATAAAAATATAAATTCCCATTATCAGTTCTGTTTAATAAGTTTTTTAATTTCTTCTATTTGCGATGCAAAGTAACTACTTTTTTCCGGATATTTCAAACTTAATTTCTCATAAATTTCAATTGCCTTTGAATAGTAACCCTGACTGACATAAATTCTCGCAAGGGTTTCAGTGACAAAACTGCTTTTTTCTTCAGTGAAAGGTTTTGATATATCAACTAAAGGTTCATCCTTCTTCTCTCTGGGGGGTTCAATCCTCGGGTTGGCCTTAATAAATTTCTCTATCAGATCTGAAGGTGACGGAGTATCCGGTGTTTTAGCCGCATGTGATTCTGTGGCAAGGGTATAGCCGGTTATCTCCTCAGGTATTTCTGCAGGTATTTCTTCCGGTACTTTTACAAGTACCTCAGCCGGTTTTTCTTCCGGAGCTTCTTCAGGTATTTCTCCGGGGGCTTCAGAAATTACAGCCGTTTCGTCAAGTTCAAGCAGTTCAAAACTGCTGCCACTGGATATTGAAGGATCAATAAACACAATTGTTTCCTCGATCCGCTCCTCACCATCATCATATACAACTGTTACGCTTGCTGATTCATCAATTTCGGAATCAGTGGTAATGAAAACCGGATGTTGCTCCATTCTTTTCCCGGCTGTTTCTTCCGAAGAACTGGTGACGGCCTCACGCTCAAACATACGAATAAGTTCCTCGCTGTTTTTCCCGGAATCAATGACAACCTGAAGATTATCCGGCACTTCAGTTAACTGCCGTACCTCCTGTACAGGTTTCTCAGGTTGAACTTTTTCTCCTCCAACAGGATAAAGAAGGTAATAAAGAACTTCCCTGTTTGCAATATAAAGGGCCGATTGCCTGAGCTGATTCTCAAACTTAACATCACCGGTATTATGCAATCCTTTAAGCAATAATAAATGAGCACACTGAAACCATGGATAAATTCCAACCAGGTCTCTGAGTTCAGATAATGCTTCACGGCCAATCTGACCGTTATTCTGAATCATGCCCAAAAATTCTGACCGGTTCATCTTTAATTACCAGTTAACAAAAGCAGCATTGAAAATATCTTCAACAATCAGACCAATAATCTTTTCCGATAGCTGCTGTTCAACATCACTCAGATTAAGCCTGCTGTCATAATCTTCATAACGGGTAAATGTTTTTTCAAAATTATATTGCGGTTCAACTGTATTTGTAAATTTGACTTTTACAGAAATTGTGAACCTGTTCATTGCCGCTCTTGAATCGGCAGCAACAGTAAGTGGTTTTGTATTATAATCAATGATTTCCCCTTCGAAATTTACATCACCAAATCCGTTAATAAGGCTTAATCTTGTCTGTGCCCTGCATTTATCAATGAGGGCATCTGTAATTGTCTGGCTAAGCCCCGGTTGAACCAGGCTTGCCCTGTTTTGAAAATATTGTACACTCAGGGTTTTTACCTGCGGCGAGATGCTTGCACCCGTAAAAGAATATGACACCTTGCATCCGGCTGAATAAAAAATTACTGCAACAGTAATAATAAAGGTGATAAAACCACAAATCGTCCTGAACTTACATTTTAATGCCATACTCCTTGATTTTACGGTAAAGTGTCCGTTCCGAAATTCCAAGCTCTTTTGCTGCCTGTTTGCGTTTATGGTTATGTTTCTCCAAAGCTTTAATTATAAGTTCAATCTCCTTTCTCGAGAGCGACAGTGACTCTTCTTTTACCTCTTCAGTATCCTGAATATCAGCAGGAACATGTCTTGGCTTAAAATCCACAACAGTTTCTGCCTGTGGTACAGGAGAAGGTTTTTCTATTTTGGCATCACCATAAAGGTGCCGGATAACCCCGGTATGCTCTTCACTGAAGTTGATATCACCTTTTTCAAGCATTCCCAGAACAAGTTTCTTCAGGTCATTTACATCATTCCTCATATCAAACAGAATCTTATAAAGTATTTCCCTTTCGGAGGAGAATGATTTTTCATCAGGCTGTCTCATGATAGCCGGCAGCTTAATACTGGTATAATCTGGCAAATAACGTTTAAGAATTTCCTCATTGATCTCCCTTTCATTCTCAATTACTGAGATTTGTTCAGTAATGTTTTTCAGTTGTCTTACATTACCAGGCCAGTCGTAACCTAAAAGCATTGCCTGTGCTTCAGAAGTAAGTCTTATAGGAGGCATTCTGTAACGTTCCGCAAAATCAGTAGCAAATTTTCTGAAAAGAAGAATGATATCTTCACCCCTTTCCCTGAGGGGTGGTATTTTTATTGGTACGGTGTTAAGCCTGTAAAAAAGGTCTTCCCTGAATTTCCCCTCTGCAATTGCCATGGGAATATCAATATTGCTTGCAGCAATAACCCTGACGTTTGTTTTCTGTACCTTTGATGAGCCAACCCTTATAAATTCACCTGTCTCAAGCACTCTCAGAAGGCGAACCTGGGTTGAAAGCGGCAGTTCTGCAACTTCATCAAGAAAAATAGTTCCGCCGTCAGCAACCTCAAAATAGCCTTTGCGGCTATCGGTTGCACCGGTAAATGATCCTTTTTCATGCCCGAAAAGTTCAGAATCAATTGTTCCTTCAGGTATTGCACCGCAGTTAACAGGTATGTATTGACCATGCTTGCGGGTACTGTAAGAATGAATTACCTGAGGAAAAATCTCCTTTCCTGTGCCGCTCTCTCCGGTAATTAAAACTGACAGGTCAGTTGGTGCTACCTGAACTGCAATGTCAAGAGCCCTGTTAAGTCCGGGATGATTCCCAATAATACCAAATCTCTGTTTTATGCTTTGGAGCTCCTTCATCCTTTTCAACTGTAAATAATTGTGCAAATTTACTTAATTTTTAAATCAGCAGAAAATCCATTTTTCTTAAATTAGCGCAATGGAAAAGAATAAAAATTTAGTAATAACCGGAATCATTCCTGCCAGATACGGATCAACCCGTTTCCCCGGCAAACCACTGGCAATTTTAGGCAGCAAACCTGTCATACAACATGTATTTGAAAAATGTGCAATGGTCCTTCAAAATGTTTACGTTGCAACTGATGATGAGAGAATACTGAATACTGTAAAAGGGTTTGGAGGTAATGCTGTGATGACATCTTCCCTTCACCGTAGTGGAACAGACCGATGTGCAGAAGCAGTTGAAATCATAGAGAAAACAACAGGATTAAAAACAGATGTTGTCATTAATATTCAAGGTGACGAGCCATTCATTAAACCCAAACATATAGAACTTCTTGCTTCATGTTTTGATGATCCTTCCGTAGAGATTGCAACACTTATCAGAAGAGTCAAACCAGAAGAAAATATTTTTGACGAAAATCACCCTAAAGTAGTGGTTAATATCTTTGGCGATGCAATATATTTCAGCCGCTCTGTTATTCCTTTTATAAGAGATGCTGAAAAATCAGAATGGAATTTCCGGCATAATTATTATAAGCACATAGGGATATATGCCTTCAGAAAAGAGACACTTCTGGCGATCACGTCTCTTCCTCCAGGCACCCTTGAAATTACCGAGTCGCTTGAACAGAACAGATGGATTGAAAACGGATACAAAATACGTACGGCCGTTACCGACTGGGACAACATAAGCATTGATACCCCGGCTGACCTTGAAATGGCACGTAAATATTACGATAAGCTTATTTCCGGGGATAAAATGTAACTTTTGCACAGTTTTTGCTGTATAAAAGTTAAAAGCCTCCCCGATGAAGAAATTTTTGTTTTCTATATTGGCTTTTTCTTTGTGCTTATCTCTTTTTTCCCAGAAAGATACTACCACAGTTGCTGTTAATAATTACAATAATTTTACCCTGACAGACAATATCTCTGAAGTAAACATTTTCCCGGTGCCGGTAAAGGATGGCCAATTCACTATCAGAAGCGAAAAAGAAATAACCGCAGTACGAATTACAAACATCATCGGTCAGGAAATATTTAAAGCAGTGTATAACAACCCCGAAAAAGAAATCCGGATCACCCTCGATAATGCAGGCAGGGGAATATATATCATTCTGGTTACTTTCAGCAATAATACACGCATTGTGAAGAAAATATCTTCCGAAGGGAATTCATTCTGAACTGCCTGTTTCCCCTGACCTTTTGTGAGTAATACTGACTTTGATCTTAAGAAACTTAAAATTCAATGCGAAAGTGAACTGAAATAGTTCTTTTCATCCGTGAAGTCAACATCAGATATTCTCTGTTCAAGCGATGAAATTTTTTCAAGCATTATGCCGGCAAATTTTTTCACCTGTTCAGATGCAGGAGATATAATCCGGTGACCCTTTGCCCTTACAATTTCCATTATTTCCTTATAAGTGCTGATGGTCTCTTTTTCAAAAAACACGCCTGAAAAAGCTTCAAAAATATAGTCAATTGCAAAAGATGAAGGGTGAATCATATCATCAGCGTAAAACCTGTAATCGCGCAGATCATCCATTAACAGTTCATAAGCCGGAAAGTAACCTGCTGACAATGTGTCTGATAAAAGCTTTTCTGTTGCCAGAAATAGAACCGACTTGCTTATCTGATTTCCATGAGCCCCATCTTTCAGGTATCTCACAGGACTTATGGTAAATATTATCTTAAGATTTCTATTGAATTCCTTTAATCTTTTAATCAATGAACGCCAGAAACTATAAATTTCGTCAACATCAAGAAGTTCACTTGTAAACATCGAAGCAGGAAGTTTGTGGCAATTCGAAACAATCATTCCTGTTTCCTTGAAACGGTAAACCCGGGCTGTACCAAACGTAATGAACAGAAAAGAGGCATTTTTTAAAAACTCATGTGACAGAGCTGTTGATAAGTTTATTTTCTCAAGGGTTTTGAAGGGGTCGTCTGACGTAAAATCAGTATAATGATAAAAACTATGATAAAGGTTATTAAAACAGAAAATATCATCTCTATTAAAAATCCTTTTGTTAAGGATTATATCCAGAGTGTTGCCTATAGAGATAGGATTATAAACAGTTCCGGCAGGATTGATCATCACTTTCATTTTTGCCTCTGCCATTTTTTTGCCTATCTCTGAAGCAAAGCACGAGCCTGTAAAAAGCACAGGTGTACTGTACGAAATCTTTTCATCCGAGGGTTCAATACTGAAAGTGGTACGAAGAATCATAATGATTATGTTGATGAGATTCTTTTCTCTATCCATTCAAGTATAAAGTCAAATACTTTATCGCTGAAGGGTTCATTATGAAGTTCATGATATCCGCCTTCCCATATTTTAAAGGTTATCATTTCTGATTTAGCCGCCAATTCACTGCTTCCCTCAGGAGATGTTATTTTATCATCCGATCCGTGCAGCAACAGGACAGGGATTCTTAGCAAGTGAATATTATTAAGAATATATTCTGCCGATGATACTGCACTGCAGAAAAGACTTACAGAAATTTTTCCGTGCACGAGCGGATCAGTTTTATACCTGCTTACAACTTCAGGGTTATGTGAAAGATGTTCAGCCACCAAACCGGT
>Ga0078972_1001019_pt1 | contig 111927 bp, 102 predicted proteins | sample YelNatPaOPGAMG01_FD_67568 | JGI IMG/M metagenome (GOLD analysis project Ga0078972, IMG submission 67568) | Hot spring thermophilic microbial communities from Obsidian Pool, Yellowstone National Park, USA - OP-RAMG-01 (SPADES assembly) (version 2) | ecosystem: Environmental > Aquatic > Thermal... | reverse complement strand
GCCCGGGTGCTCGACCTTGGCAGCGGATCGGGGGAGATGCTGTGCACATGGGCGCGCGATTACGGCGTCATCGGCATTGGCATCGACATGAGCCAGTTGTTCACCGAGCAAGCCAAACGTCGCGCTGAAGAGCTCGGCGTCGCCGATCAAGTTAAGTTCATTCATGGCGATGCGGCCGGCTTTGTCTCTGACGAGAAGGTCGATGTGGCAGCCTGTGTCGGCGCTACTTGGATTGGCGGGGGAGTCGCCGGCACGATCACGCTACTTGCGCAGAGCCTGCGCACCGGGGGTATCATCCTGATCGGCGAGCCCTACTGGCGGCATTTACCGCCGACGGAAGATGTGGCCAGGGGGTGTCTTGCCAGCTCGATCTCCGAATTTCTCACGCTTCCGGAACTTCTCGCGTCTTTCGGGCGCCTCGGCTACGATGTCGTCGGAATGGTTTTGGCAGACCAGGATAGCTGGGACAGATACGAGGCGGCCAAATGGCTCACCATGCGCCGATGGCTTGAAGCCAACCCCGACGACGAGTTAGCCAAAGAGGTTCGAGCTCAACTGATCTCGGAACCCGTGCGCTACGTCACTTATACGCGTGAGTATCTGGGCTGGGGCGTGTTCGCGCTGATGCAAAGATAAATAATTGGATCTCGTATTTACCCTCGTGGATCGCGGACCGCGGCCTGAGTTCGGTGACCCTGGCGGCCCTTCATCCCACGCCATCCCCAAGGCGCCTCGCCCCTCGCCAACCGCCTGCCGAGCGACCATTTCCAACATCCAATCACCCATGACCGGCACCTGCCTTCGAATGAAGCCGCACATTCTCCATGACTTTCCCCTAAAGGTTGATCGCTTCGCCTGCTGGTGGTAAACTTCCCATTGCAAATTCGAGGTGAAGATGCCGCCTATCTATCCGTTTACCGCTATCGTTGGACAGGAGCGCATGCGCCGCGCGCTGGTGCTGAATGCCGTTGACACGCGCATCGGCGGGGTGTTGATCCGCGGAGAGCGCGGCACCGCCAAGTCGACCGCCGCCCGCGCCCTGGCCGCCCTCCTCCCTCACGTCGAGGTCGTCGCCGATTGCCGCTTCGGCTGCGACCCCAGCCGCCCCAACACCTGGTGCACCGAGTGCCGCGAGCGCGCCGCTAAGGGCGATCATCTGCCCGTGACCACCCGCCCCATACCCTTCGTCAACCTGCCCGTCTCCGCCACGGAGGATCGCGTGGTCGGTACACTCGACATCGAACGCGCCATCCAGAAAGGCGAGCGCCACTTCGAGCCGGGCGTGTTGGCCGCCGCCAACCGCGGCCTGCTCTACATCGACGAAGTCAACCTGCTCGATGACCACGTGGTCGACGTCCTGCTCGACTCGGCCGCTATGGGCATGAACATCGTCGAGCGCGAGGGCATCTCCTTCACCCACCCGGCGCGTTTCATCCTGGTCGGCACCATGAACCCTGAGGAGGGCGATCTGCGCCCTCAGCTTCTCGACCGCTTCGCCCTTTCGGTGGACATCCGCGGCATCCAGGATGCCCGCGAACGCGTGCTCATCATGGAGCGCAACATCGCCTTCGAAGCCGATGCCGATGGCTTCCGTGCATCCTGGCAGCCCAAAGAGGAGGAGCTCTCCCGTCAGATCGAACAGGCCCGCCGGTTGGTCGATCACGTCACCCATACCCGCCGCGACCTGCTGGCGATCGCCTCGCTGACCTCCTCGCTCAACGTGGAGGGCCACCGCGCTGACCTGGTGATCCTCAAGGCGGCCCGCGCCCACGCGGCTTTCGAGGGCCGCACCGCCATCACCGACCGCGACATCGCCTTGGCCGCCGAACTGGCCCTGCCCCACCGCATCCGGCGTGGTCCATTCCAGGAAACCGAGGTCTCTATGGAGATGCTCCAGGAGCGCATCGAACAGCTCAAGGGCGCCGTCTCCAAGAATCAGCAGGAAGAACAAGTCATCGAGCCCGAAGAGGAAGAGACCGCAGGCGAAAAAAAAAAGAGATAGGCCAGGAGACGGAAGAGCAAGAAGCGCCCCTGAATACGGGGGACGTCGAGCCGAACCCACAGAGCGTATTTGACAAATCCGACGCCTATTGGTGGGAAGGGGGCAAACCGGTCAAGATCGGCGAAGCCTTCATCCCCCGCCGCCTCGATACCCCTCTCGATAAGATGGTGCGCCGCTCCTCTGGACGGCGCTCCCGCACCCGAACCGACCAGAAACGCGGCCGGTACATCAGCGCCCGGCCGTCGGCTGGCCACGCCGACGATCTCGCCTTCGACGCCACCTTGCGCGCCGCCGCCCCCTTCCAAAAACAGCGTGCAGAGATGCGCAAGCGCATTGCCCTCGCCATCCGACCGGCCGACTACCAGCGCAAGGTGCGTGTGCGCCGCGCCGCCAACCTGGTGCTCTTTCTGGTAGACGCTTCCTGGTCCATGGCCGTAGCCGAGCGGATGGCCGCTACCAAAGGCGCCATCTTCTCCCTGCTCACCGATGCCTATCAGCGCCGTGACCGCGTCGGCCTGATCGTCTTCCAGAAGGACCGCGCCACGCTGGTTCTGCCTCCCACCAATTCGGCGCTGCTGGCCCAAAAAGCCCTGGCAGCCATCCCTGTGGGCGGCAAGACGCCGCTGTCCGCCGGTCTGCGGCTCGCCGCCGAGGTGCTCCTGCGCGAACGGCTCCTCCACCCCGACGTCAACCCCTTGCTGATCGTGCTGACCGATGGCGCTGGCAACGTATCCATGGGTCCGCTCCCACCCCTGGAGGAAGCCCGCCAGTTGGCCGAACAGATCGCCGCCGAGAAGATTCGCTCGGTGGTGATCAATATGGAGCACGCCGCCTTTGATCAGGGCCTGGCCCAGGATCTGGCCGACCATCTGGAGGCGCCCTGCTACACCCTCACCGAACTCAAGGCTGAGAACCTCTACCACACCGTGCGCCAGGAGATGACCCAGAAACACAGCACCTTGGAAGAGAGACGCTGAATTTCGAAAAGGCAATATATTTAAAAAAATCGGGGCTTTCCTAAACCTTCGCACCAAATCTATAAATCCAGCTCTATCTCTTTCTTCTTCAACCATTCGATCCTCTGCCTGAACTCGGGCAGATATTCTCCCACTAGCCGCCAGAATTCTCTGGAGTGGTTTCGCACCCTGAGGTGCGCCAGCTCGTGCACGATCACGTAATCGATCACCTCGAGCGGTGCCAGCGCCAGCCGCCAGGTGAAGCACAGCGTCCCGCGAGCGTTGCACGAACCCCAACGCGTCCGCGCTCCGGTAATCTTGATTGCACCCGGCTGCAAACCCATCCGCGCGGCATACATCCCGACTCGCTCAGCGAACACCTCCCGTCCCCTCGCCCGATACCAGCTCACGAACACCTCGCGCGCACGGGGAAGCGCGTTCCAGGCCAGCTCAAAGCGCCCATTCGCCTGGCTTAGCGCCGGTTGCTCCCGCTCGACCAGAGCCAAAGGATATTCTCGTCCCAGGTAGAGAAAACGCTCACCGGGCTGGTAAGTGTGGACCGTGCGCACCAGCGCCGCGCGAACCTCAGACAACCGCGCCTCGATCCAGTCTGCTTTAGCAGTCAGAAACTGTGCGATCTGCGCGCGGGTGGCCCGCAGGGGCGCGCGCACGACCAGTCTTCCTTCGCGCGTCACGATCAGGGCGATGGTCTTTCGCCGGGTGCGGATAATTTGATCGGGTTGCATGGGATCAATGATCAGTGAGCACGAGGCTGTTTGTAATCTCGATCCACTTTCCACTTGTTGCGGCCGCGCACCAGCCGCGCAAGAGTGACGCCGTGGGCCTCCCCGCAGGGGTGCCAGCCGGATTTCCCTCCCCCATGATCGGCGCAGGGATCATTCTTCTCAAACTGCACCTCGTAGCCCTCCTCAATGCGCGAATTCTGCATCTCCGCCGCCGTCGTGCCGCTGCCTGTTAACGGAACCGGATCGGTCTCCACTTCTTGATAGCTGAGGACAACGTAAAGCTCTGCGCCATCCTTGGGTTCTTGTAGCTCCACTGCCTCGCAGACGGCGATCTCGTTTCCGGCGCAATCCAGCGCGAACCCCGGGCTGACGCGCAAAGTGCGCTTCTTGCTCACGACTTCCAACCCGTCCACCACACCAAAGCCATGCAGGCTGCGATTGTGCCGCCGGGCTTTCTCACGGAAATAGCGCTGTTCTTCGGCCATGTCCTCGGGAGTGATGATCTGGCCGGCAAAATAGCGGACGCGCTTGAGGGGATGACATTGAAATGAACCGCTCATAGTTCCTCTTGAGGAATAATAATAAAAATGTAGTTGGAAGTATGCTGAAGATTTCCCGCGTTTGTGCTCTCCTAATAAGTTCTTTCTACGACCAGTCTCGCAGCCACCAGTCGGCATGGGGCATGCCGCTGGTTCGAACCGCCGCCTTTAGCGCTTCCAGATTCACCGGTGTACGACGAAAATCGACGCGCAGCTCGCCAACCCCTGCGCCATGGTGAGTGCGAACCGTATTATTGGTAACCAATGCGTACTCCGCCCAGGATGGATTGCGCACCATGCCATCCTCGTAAACAAACGGCAACCCAACGCTTCCCGGGTTGATAACTAGGGAACTGGCGTAAGATCGTAACATGACCTGGTGAGTATGGCCGCCCGCGAAGATGGTCGCATCATGGCCTGCCAGCATTTCTGCCAATGCATCCTCGGGTGTGGACATTTCAATGCGCTCCTTGTTCGATCGCGGACTGCCGTGATAGCAAACCAGTCGAACCCCCTGGCCCATATCCACCTCGACGTGAGGCTGAAATGTGCGCAGGTAATTCAAATCATCCTCGCCGAGCTGCTCGACGCACCATCGGAAAATGTCCTCCATCCGCTTTCGATCCTCGTCCACCTCCTCTTCGGTTTCGATGGGCTGCAGCATCTGAGCGTCAGTATTGCCCATCACCACTGGATCACCCAGCTCGCGCAGCCGCGAGATCACCTCACGCGGCTGCGGCCCGGTTTCAGCCACGTCTCCAAGGCAGATTATGAGATCAGGGCGCGCTCTCTTCAAGTCGGATAAAACGGCTTGAAAAGCCGTGAAATTGGCGTGCAAATCGGCGATGAGAGCAATTTTCATACTCGCCTCTCCCGCCTATGCCGGGATGCTCCACATCGGGACGATCGACTGCTGAAGCTGGATAATCCGATCGCCGTTGGTCCAAAGCCAGGCTGCGGCAGCCACCATCAGCGCACAGCAGCACAACAGGATCACAACCACCGCTATCACAATCCAAATCCAGGTATTGTTTCGCTTGGGGACTGGTGCGCCTGGCGGCAAGGGCGGCTGCAATGGCGGTGTGGGCTCTTCACCGGGCTGAGTCCGCGGCGGAGGCCCTTGCGATGGGATTGGTTGCCCGCCAGGCGCTTCGGCTTCCGGCTGGGGCGGCAACCCCTCAGGCTCCGGTGAAATCATGGGTAAGTTCTGTTCGGACATGATTCCTCCTAATAATCATGGAAAGTTCGAACGCACATCCGCTGACTCTCCTACCAGAGGCGCAGGAAAGGAAAAAGTACGCCAATCTCTATTGAATTGGTAAACGGAGCGCAAAGAAATGACAGAGAGATCAATCCAGCGATCGCCGCCGCCGCCAGACAAAGTCCCAGCAGGGTGAAGATAAGGTTGGCATAGCCGAGGACCAGGCCGGCCGTTGCCAGGCCATCGCCGGTCAACGTTCCACCGCTACGTCGTATCTCGCCTTTCGCCAAATGGCCGGTTACTACGGCGGCGATGCCACCCACAGTGGGTAGAATCGTCCAGCTCAATGCACCGAGGATCAAACTGGCTATTGCCAGTGCACTGGCTTGTTGCGCGGCAATGGGAGAAGGAGCAAAATCAGGGCGATCGCTCATTTCGCGCCTCCAAAGTAAATAGACATATAATGAGCGGACCCTCTCCAGGGGATTGGAGCATCCGCTGCCAACCACTCATCAGTCGGTATCATTATAGAATAGTTTTATTTTCGCCGTTCGAGAAACTAAAAGGTGAAACCGGCCCAGGAGTGGAAAACCGCATAACGCAGCAAGTCGACCAATCCGATTTGCAGCATGGCCGATGTGAATCCGGCTGTCAGCCATGGAATCAGAGCGCGCCAGGTTGGAAAACTATTCTCACGGTGAAATGCCATCACCCAGATTAATGTGTAGACCAAGATCAAGATGACCACTACCCCAGCCGCGCTGAGCAACGCCAGCGGATAGAGCGCAAGCGGATTTTGCCAGGCGATAAGCGCGTCCAGGCCGGCTGCCAGGATCAGCAATGTCCCCAGGCGTCGCCAGGATTCCAGCGCAGAGCGCTCGTCTATGGCTTTCCAAACCGTCTGATGGAAGACCGGCATCAGGATGGCAGCAATTCCCAAACCAATACCGCTGCCAGTGACCAGCCGCAGCCAGTTCTGTGGCGTATACAAACCAGAAACCCCGGGGAAGAAGTGCATGTACGAATTGATGCCGTCAACCGTGAAAGCCAGCAACAGAACACCCAATACAAGATTAACCCGCAGGGGCGGCAGGCCCCCGCGCCTTCGCCTCAAGTCTTGGAAAGCAATGCCCAGGAGAGCGCCCAGGTACATCCCTGAACAGCGCGCACACAAGGGCAGTTCGCGCCCGCCAAGGTGGAATGAATGACTGTCGATGCGGTGACAGACAGAATAACCGACGGCATCCGCCTTACCCAGCAGGCCGGCGGGTGTATTAATCAACCAGACGGCCAGCACCAGGCCAGCCGCTACATATATCAACCTGCGCCATACGGCGCACGCTGTCCTCGAGGTCTGGATCGTTTCCATTGGTGGCATCATTATAAGGGAAATTGGTATTGGAAAGGTCAATCGGTTGGCAAGACTGCCCAGTGAAGGTATGATTAAACCGTTCTACAAGGAGTTGTCGCCATGAATTACCGTTGGTTAGCAATATTGCTTGCCCTGACCCTAACGGGCTGCGCTTCCCTGCCCACCGCCGCTCCTATCCTCACGCCGCTGGCCACAGTCAACGCGCCTGTTTCCACCGCTCCCAATCCGACCATGGCTGCAAGCGCAACGCTCGTTCCGTCCCCTTCTCCGACCGGTTCGGAAGCTTCAGCCGCACTCGGCACAGACACCGATCCGCTTACCGGGCTGAAAGTTTCCAATCCAAATTTACTCAATCGCCGGCCGATGGCGATCAAAGTCGAAAACATCCCTCGCGCTGATCGGCCCCAATTCGGCCTCTCTTTTGCTGATGTAGTCTATGAATACTACACCGAAGAGGGCGCCTCCCGTTTCATCGCCGTCTACTACGGCCAGGACGCGCAGCAGGTTGGTCCGATTCGTTCTGCGCGCTTCTTTGACGTCAACGTCGTGCGCATGTACAAGGCAATTTTCGCCTTCGGCAGCGCCTGGATACGCGTGTTAGACCGCCTGCGCCAATCCTCTTTTTCTGACCTGTTGGTGGTCGAAACTGGAAACGATTGCCCGCCAATGTGTCGTTTCGAGCCTAACGGACGCAACTTTTTGATTACCGACACCGCAAAATTGAGCGCTTACATTACTCAAAAAGGCATCGACAATAGCCGTCAGGATTTGAGCGGCATGAATTTTCAGTCCTCCGCGCCTGCCGGTGGGCAGCCGTTGAGTCGCCTTTATGTTCGCTACTCGGCCGCCGATTACGCTCGCTGGGACTATGACCCGGCGACCGGCCTGTACACCCGTTCGGTCGACCAGCAGGATGATCCGACCGGTACAAAGGAGATTTACGGCGTCCTGACGGATCGTTCGACCAAGCAGCCCATCACTGCTGCGAACGTGGTGGTGCTGCTCATCCCTACCGATTACGTCATCCGCCCACCCAAGGGTGAGGTGGTGGATATGGAGTTCAATTCAATCGGTGCAGCTTACGGCTTGAGGGATGGACAGGTCTATAAGCTGCAATGGGAACGGCTAAACCCCGATTCCATCGTGCAGATCAGTTTCCCCGATGGAACGCCCTACCCATACAAGCCTGGCAACACCTGGTATGAAGTGATTGGCGCGAGTTCGACCTTAACCCAGCAGAACGATGGTTGGCGATTTATCTTTAAGATTCCGTAAAGCCCGGTTCTATTGACAGCCGGTGTGAACCGTTCTATACTAAGTTCAATCGGCGCAAAGCCGTATAAAGGTGCTATCTTACAGAAGAGGAGGTGATGCCAAACCATGTGTGACCATGAACGTCTAAGTGCTGCGGCATCCCTCCTCTTCGTGTCGTAGGGATGCCGCAGCCAAAAGAAAACCGCCCCCGGACGGGGCGGTTTTCGCATCCAATTCCCTCGACTGGTCTTATGAATAATCAATGCTATGCCCCAGGTCTAAGGCTAAAATGACGTTAAGGTTTCCTTATGATGGATCAATCTGGGGCTGCAAATACTCGAAATCGTTTTTACATATTGGTATAATAGAAGCATGGCTTCGCTCTTCAATATGCTCCAGCCGCTGAGTGGTTGGGCCTATCTCGGTATCGCAGTCCTGGTTGCCGTGGAAGGCCCGATTGTGACACTCCTTGGAGCAGCAGCGGCGGCAGGGGGCTACCTGAAACCTGGACTGGTTTTCATTTCGGCCGCGGCCGGCAACATGGTAGCCGATAACTTGTGGTATCTACTCGGCTATCTGGGCAAGATGGAGTGGATGGTGCGCTACGGGCGCTGGTTCGGTGTGCGCCGCGATCAGGTAGAGCGCCTCGAACGGAGCATACAAAAGCATGCTCTCAGTATCCTCTTCATCGCAAAATTGACGCTGGGCTTCATGGTCCCGGCGTTGATTGCGACCGGCCTGGCGAAGATCCCCTGGCGGCGTTGGATCGGCGTGCTGGCATTGGGGGAGTTCATCTGGACCGGTACGCTGGTTCTGGCCGGTTATTTCTTCGGACAATATCTGAAAACGATGGAAGTGGGATTGCAGATCGTCACCATCATCGGCGTGGTCATTTTCCTGAGCATGATCATCCGCTTCATCATCGGGCTCAAATCCAAACCGACTGGGCTGTCCGAAAAAGCACCAACCCCATAATCATCAAGGGCCTACCCGTAATGCGCATCCTCATTGTGGGTGAAACCTATTACCCTGGCTCGAATGGCCAGGCTGCATTTACGATTCGCCTGGCCGAAGGTCTTGCCGACCAGGGACATCAGGTCATGGTCATGGTTCCCGGTGCAAGGTTGGCTGTCTCTGAGGAGAACATCCACGGTGTGCGTGTCTTCCGCTTGCCGGCCATCTCCATCGGCCTTTTTCATCCCGAAACGTATATGGCCTTGCCTGCGCCCTGGCTGGTCGCGCAGGTCATCGATTCTTTTCATCCTGACGTGGTGCACATTCAGGATCATTATCCGACCGCGCGCGCCGTCGTCAGCCTTGCCCGCCGGCGAAAACTACCCATCGTGGGAACCAACCATTTCCTGCCGGAGAACGTCCTGCCATACTTTAATTTTGTCCCCCTTAATCAAAGCACCAAGGTATGGATTTTGTGGCAGACCATGCGCAACGTTTACCGGCATGCCCGGATCATCACCACCCCTACCGAGACGGCCGCGCGTATTCTGCGCGAGCAAAAGCTGGGCAGCCCGGTTCATCCCATCTCTTGCGGCGTGGACACGACCCGCTTTCGTCCGCTGCCGGATTTGGATCGCGCTGCCGTACGACGAAAATACGGCCTGCATCCCGACCGCGCCCTTATCCTCTATGTGGGCCGGTTGGACGGAGAAAAACGTATTGACCTGCTGATCCATGCCTTGCACCTGCTGCGGCGCAGCGATGTTCATCTCTGCATCACCGGCAAGGGCGCCCTGGGCGGAGCGCTGACCAGCCTGACGCATCGCCTGCACCTGGATGAACAGGTGACCTTCACCGGCTATGTGCCCGCCGAAGAACTGCCCTCCCTGTTGAACAGCGCCGACCTGTTCGCTATGCCCAGTCCTCAGGAGCTTCAGAGTATCGCCACATTGGAGGCCATGGCGACCGGCCGGCCTATCCTTGCGGCGAACGCGCGCGCCTTACCCGAACTGGTCGCCCACGGGGTGAATGGGTACCTCTTCCGTCCTGATGACCCACAGGATGCGGCTCTCTGGATGGCACGTCTCCTGGACGAACGCGACCGCTGGCCTGCCATGGGACAGGCCAGCCTGGAGCGCGCTCGCGCTCACAGCCTTGAAAATACCATCCGCAGCTACTGTGAGGTCTACCGCACGCTGATAGATGGGCGCGTGTTCGTCCCTCACCCCGCCACCGAGCGTTCGTTGACGACGTAGTGTCTGATTTTGTTGATAAGAAAATCCCCCGCAGGAATTCCTGCGGGGGATCATTTTCATTCGTCGAATAGATCGGTGTCTGATCTGCTCGTGCGAAGCGGCTACGGCAAATCGAAGAATGAGCTGCTGGGCGTGCCTAAGCCTGTGACGTTATCCCAGCCAGGGTTGGTGTGTTGTGTCGGCGAGCCGGAATAATCGTCGAACGTGCGCAGGAAATCTGACGTGCCATTGCTGGCATCCACACCATTTTTGAAATTGCGACGGGCTACCGCGGTCTTGACGGATGTGACGTCGAAAAATGCACCCGGATGCGCATAGAACAGCGGATTAGCGAAGCCGTGGTGCATGCCATCCTTCTGATCCAGGAGGGCCATCAATCCGGCAAAGATGGGCGATGCCAGGCTGGTGCCGCCAATGCGGTACTCATCGTAGTAAGTGCCATCAGGGAACGTTTGCGTCTGACCGACGAGGAAGCCCATCTGCGGATCGGCGAGCGCTGCCACGTCCGGCACACCGCGCCCACTGAGGTTCAGTCCCGCGTTTTTCTGATAGCTGGGCTCCGCGAAGAGCTGACTCACGCCGCCGCCGGCGCCATACAGCCAGCCAGTGCGAGTACAAGCCAGAGTGCTCGTGTTGCAGCTATAGTTGGCCGTGCCCCAGCCGGTTTCAAACACGCGGCTATTATTTGCATCTACTGCGAGGCTGGTGCCGCCGACAGCGGTCACCCACGGACTCGACGCGGGCCAATCGGGCGTTGCAAAACCGTTCAAAGCGGTATTGTCTCCATAATCGCCCGAGGAAAAGTACACGCCGATCCCCTCAACCGCTGCCTGGATCAAGGTATCATTGAAGGGCTTCACATAGCCGGGTGGGAGCAACTCGGTGGGGAAACCGTATGAATTCGTCACAATCTGGGCTACCTGGCGGTCCACAACGTAATTCATGGCGGCGTCCAGATCTTGGTAATTGTTGGGAGCACCGACAAACACGATCTTTGCCGCCGGCGCCATTCCGTGAACTGCTTCAATGTCCAAGGTCTCCTCGCCATACCAGTCAGAAGGTCCCTGGGCCGGGTTATTTGGCATGCGGTAGATGCCCGGTGGAACGACCTGCACCAGTTGCGAAGGGCTCATCGGCGGCAGACCGCGATTCTTGGACCATTGATTGACGTCTTGCAGAATGGTGGGTGAGGCATACGCGTCAATCACGGCCACGGTTTGACCCGCGCCATCCAGATTCGACGGCACTCCATAAGCACCTTTGATCTGAGCGGGTGTGTAACCCTTGATCGACCAGGATGCATTGGCTGGATTGGTAATATCGGTAAAACCGCCGGGATAGGAGTAGGGTGAAACCAGTTGCGCCCAATAATCCGAGAGCGGTGGCGCATTACGGAAGCCAGCCGAAGGCGGCGCATCCCTGATGATATCGGGCTGGATAAAAACGGCACTATCATCCAGCCCAACCACACCTGTGACCAGCGAAGCCAGTGAGGCGGGGATCGATAGATCGCTGGAAGGCGAACGCACTGATTTGCCCTTCACCTTGTACATACCAAACTGTACCCCAAAGGCGGTTTCAGCCTGGGCAACCGTGCCCTGAGCTGAAACGTAGTGGTTGTTTTGAGGGGTATAAACGATGCTAAAGCCCTGGCTCCTGAGCCAGTTTTGCACGGCTAACACATCGCTCTGTGAGGGCGCAAACTGCTGCCGGAATTGGGCCGCGGTTAGATAATGGCCATAGGAAGGGCTGTTCGGATCGGACACGGCGTTGGCCAGCGCTTCGGCCGCCGCGGCGTTTTTCCATCCCAGGTAAACGCGGAAGCCGACGCTGCCTTGTGGATCGGCGGGACCGGCGAAATCCTTTGCATTCGCCCAGGCCGGAATGCTTCCGTGCAAGGTGGTTCGAGCTGGCATCGGTGCAGCCAAAGCAGCGCCGGGAGCAATCGCCGCCATTGCGAGGATCACTAGTAAAACTAGAAACCTATGCTTCATGCCGAATTCCTCCTTTGTAATATCTTTAAACGGTTAGACGTTTTGTTAGGCTATCAGTGGATGATGGGTACAATTCGTGGAGCGCACCTCCTTTCTCGCCTTGTTTCGTCTACGGCTATAAGGTGAAAGTCAATGAAGGCGCATGGCAGAAAATGGACGTACAGTGAACCTCAACACAGTTAACGGCTAGGAGTTGATCAACGTTTCAATTTCCCCACTTGACGCTAGGCGTATCCTCTTGAGCCTATGAAGTTGCTATCCATGCGCGTTTATTTTATACCACGCGATTATTAATATAATCTTATTAATATCTATATACCCTTTAAATTGGGCCGTTTCATCCACCCCAATTTCCCCATGGGCTAAGGAGGGATGAGCTGCCCCGGTCCAGCTTTCGGCTTTCAACCATAATTGGAAGATCGGCCTGGATGTCAGAAGCCACACCAGGGCAGAATAGTTTAAAATAAGGGATCATATCCCAAATCACTTAGAGGTATCCGCATGGATGAAGACACCAGCAAGGATATTCGTCGCCTGCTCAAGACCTTTGGCGTAAAGGCCGACCAGGCTATCGTGACCCACCTGAAGGAGACCGCCGTCCGCCCTCTGAAGGTGCGCATTGTCCTCGAGGATCTTACCGAATACCCACTCGCCAACACCCCTCGTCTCCATCTCGAAGTCGAAGGCGAGATTCGCGAATAGGAGGCAGATATGACCTATACCCCATACCAGGGACGCTACGAACGTATGCGCTATAACCGCTGCGGCCGCAGCGGACTTCTGCTTCCGGCCGTCTCGCTCGGTTTGTGGCACAATTTCGGCGGTGTAGACACCCTGGAAAATGCGCGCGCCATGCTGCGCCGCGCTTTCGATTTGGGTATCACCCATTTCGATCTGGCCAACAATTACGGACCGCCTTACGGCTCAGCCGAGGAGACCTTCGGACGCATCTTCCATCAGGATTTCGCCCCGTACCGGGACGAGCTGGTCATCTCGACGAAAGCCGGATGGGACATGTGGCCAGGGCCCTACGGCAACTTCGGCTCGCGCAAATATCTGATTGCCAGCCTGGATCAATCCCTTCGACGCATGGGTCTGGACTATGTGGATATCTTCTACCATCATCGGCCCGACCCAGACACGCCCCTCGAAGAAACCATGGGCGCCCTGGACCACATCGTGCGCAGCGGCCGGGCGCTCTATGTGGGCATCTCCCAATACAGCGCAGAGCAGACCCGCCGTGCTGCGGCCATCCTGCGACAAATGGGCACCCCCTGTCTGATCCACCAGCCTTCCTACAACATGTTCGACCGTTGGATTGAGGGCGGCTTGATGAACGTGCTGGAGGAAGAAGGCATCGGTTGTATTGTCTTTTCTCCCCTGGCGCAGGGCTTGCTGACCGACCGTTACCTGACCGGCATCCCCTCCGATTCTCGCGCCGGCAGGAGTGGTACTTACCTGCAGCGCGAGGACGTCACTCCGGAGCGGGTTGCCATGGTGCGCAGGCTCAATGAGATCGCCCGCTCCCGCGGCCAGAGCATGGCTCAGATGGCGATTGCCTGGGTTTTACGTCTGCCCGGAGTCACCGCGGCTCTGTTCGGCGCCAGTCGAGTAAGTCAGATCGAAGAGATCGTGGCTGCTCTCGACCACCTGGATTTCGATTCGTCCGAGCTGCAGTCCATCGAGGCCATCTTGTCAGCCAGCTAAGAGGAGAAGCGGAGAGCGTGTGGCACGACAGGATTGGCGGCCTTTCCTCGAAGAGTTCAGCCGCTTAATGCTGGAAGACGAGAAGATCCGCTCGACGCTCCCTGAGAGCGTCCTCGCCTCCGGCTGGTTGGGCTTCGATCCGGCCCCGGAAGAAGAGATCGCCGAGTTGGAAGGGCGCCTGCGGGTGCATTTGCCGCCTTCTTACCGTAGTTTCCTGGAAACAACCAACGGCTGGCGGAACTGCGGTGCATTCATTTACCGCCTCTGGCCGGCTCGAGAGGTCGCCTGGTTCCGCCAGCGGCACCAGGAGTGGATTGACGCGTACAACAACCCGAAATACCCCCTGCCGCCGGTAACCGACGCCGAATATTATGTTTACGACGGCCGACAGGACCCTACGTTAATGCGCTCTGAATACCTCAAGACCGCTTTAGAGATCTCTGATGTGGGAGATGATGCCATCCTGCTGCTCAACCCACGCACACTGACCATTCAGGGTGAATGGGAAGCCTGGTTCTTCGCCGATTGGCTGCCCGGAGCGCGACGATACCGTTCTTTTTGGGATTTGATGAACGGCATCCGCAGCGAGTTTATCCAGATTCGGCACATGCGCTGATCTTCACCCCGTCTGTGGCCTCTTCCACAGGAGAACAGTATGATCCCCATTACTGCTTACGCTGCGCTGATAGACGGCGCTGCCGTCATGGGACTTTTATTGGCTGGCTTGCGGATGCTTTCTTCGTACCGCGCGCAGCTCATTCGTGACAGATTTGTGCATCGCCTGCACCTCTTGGCCATGGCCCTTACCGCTGGCGCACTCATCGCTATCGGCTCTCTGAGCTTCCTCCTGCTGACCGTTTCCCACAGTCATGCGCTGACACGCTTCGTCCATACCGTCTATCTGCTCTCTTTGTGGCTGCTGGCAGCGCTGCTGCTGTTCACCTTCCTGGTCGCGTTGCGCCTTCGCAGATTTGCGGCCATGGTCTTGCTGGCCGGCCTGGCGTTCCTCGCACCGCCTTTGATCGCTCTCACTTCCCTGGAAACCTTCACCGAGGTATTCGGACCATTGGGCGTTGCCTTCCCGCTGGTCGTAGGCGCAATACAGGTCGCCGGCTGCATCGCTGTGTTGATCGCCGCCCAGCATTTCATCAACACGTCTGCCCCCTCATCCACTTCCCAATTCATCGACAGGTAACCATGACCGTATTTTTCTATCTGCCCATTGCATTGACGATTGTGTCCAATATTTTCTATCACGTATTCCAGCGCGTCACTCCGACTGGCGCCAACCCCTTTCTGGCGCTGACAATAACCTATCTGACTGCTGCAGCTGTTTGCGCCCTCCTTCTCGGAGTTGAACGGCCCGGTATACCACTCGTCCAGGCCCTGGCAAAAGTGAACTGGATCAGCGTGGCCTTGGGTGTGGCCATCGTCGGCCTGGAAGTGGGTTTTCTGCTGGCTTACCGAGCTGGTTGGAGGATCAGTCTTGCGGCGCTGGTCTCCAACTCGCTAGTGTCGCTCTCGCTTATCCCGATAGGGCTGATTTTCTTTCGCGAAAAACTGTCTCCTCTCAACCTGATCGGCATCGTGGTGTGCGTGATCGGGCTGGCGATGATCAATTTCCGCTCATGACCCTGCCGAGGCGAACGATTTTCACCCCCTAAAATGATCTATCCCCTCATGGCGTCCTGTAAACAGGCGCTGCAATTCTGCCAACGCTTCCCTGGCGCGGCGCCGCTCCTCATCCCCCAGCGGTAAAGCTACGAATTCCTCTTCGTCCAGCACTGCCTGGCGTCCATCCGGATACACTAGCAGGTCCAGGGCCAAATCCTCGAAGGAAATCGTATCGTCCGTGATTTCTGCCGGACGGCAAACATCGCAATACCAGCACTTGACCCGCCCATCTTCACGATCGTGCACCTCATAGATGGTGTACCACTTGCGGCTGTCGTACCATTCCACAAAGCGATCCCCTTTGCGAAAGGATATCTCCCCCACCGGCACATCCTGTTCCCGGTTGAAGAGCGCCTCGATCTGCACTGAATGATCGTCGCGGCTGATCACCTGGGCCGGATAACGCCAGACCTCCCGTCCTGTATAGTCGCGTTTGATTACTGTGATCCCAGGCACCGTACCTCCTCGGGCGCCACAGCCAGGGATACCACTTCTCCTGGAGTGAGCTTGCGGTCCAGAAAAAAGCGCAGCGACTGACCATCTCCAACCCGCAGGTCCACGCGGAAGCCTTCGCCGCGGAAGACTGTATCCTCCACCTCGCCGCGCAGCACGTTCTGTTCCTTGTTTGTACCATCCAGCGGGCGGGCGCTGCCCGGGCCAAGCAGCACAGTAACTCGCTCACCAGGCGCATGGTGCGGGTGCTCACATTGCGCCTGGAATTCTCCCAAGGCCGTGTGCACAATCAGCGGCGAGGTCTTCTCCACCACTCCCGCCACCAGGTTGGACAGGCCTAAAAAACGAGCCACCCATGTGTTTGCCGGACGATTGTAGACCTCTTCTGGCGCTCCGCTCTGCTGCACGATACCCTCATGCAGCAAAACCAGCCGGTCGGCGATAACAAAAGCCTCCCCCTGGTCGTGGGTCACGTAAATGGCAGGCAGACGCTCCTCATGCAGAATGCGGCGCAACTCCTCGCCGAGCTGTTCGCGCAAGGCCCGGTCAAGGGCGGCCAGCGGTTCATCCAGCATTAACAGACGCGGCTGAGGCGCCAGTGCGCGCGCCAAAGCTACGCGTTGCTGCTCGCCGCCGGAGAGATCGGTCACTCGCCGGGTGGCAAATTCGGACAGATTCACGCGTTGCAGCGCTTCGCGCACCCGCCGCTCGATATCCCGGCGCGGCAGCCCTCGCATGACCAGGCCGAAGGCTACGTTGCCGGCCACATCCCGGTGAGGAAAGAGAGCATAATCCTGGAACATCAGGCCGAATTCACGGCGATGAGCGGGAACACCTGCCAGGTCTTTGCCTTCCCACAAAATCTGACCGCTATCAGCCTCCTCCAATCCGGCGATGATGCGCAGGATGGTGCTTTTTCCGCTGCCCGAAGGTCCAAGGAGGCAAACCGTCTCACCCAAATCAACGTGGAAAGTAACTCCGCGCAGCAGAGGTTTACCTTCATAATATTTCCAGATTGAGCGGACCTCCAGCGCGCTCACATGCGCCTCTCCTCATCGGAATTTACGCTGATGTCTTGTTCCTAAAACTCACCCACGCCCGGCAGGCGCAGTCTTTCGATGATTATAATCCCCGCGCCGGTTATGATCATCAGCAGCGTGGCCATGGCCAGGGCCTGGCCATAATTGAGCGCTCCTGGCTGGGAAAGGAAACGGTAGATGGCCACAGGCAGAGTGGGATAATCCGGGCGCGCCAGGAAACTGGTGGCACCAAACTCGCCCAGTGAGATGGTGAACGCGAAGGTCGCGCTGGTCAACACTGCGCGCATAACGATCGGCAAGTCCACCTCACGCCAGACGCGCCACGGCGATGCGCCCAGAACAGCCGCCGCGCTGCGTAGCTGCTGGGGGATCGCTGCCAGCGCCGGCTGCAGACTGCGGACAACGAACGGCAGCGCCACCAGACTATGCGCCAGCGGCACCAGAACCGGGCTGGCGATCAGCATGAGCGGCGGGTGATTGAAAGCCACGATGAAGCCCAATCCCAACGTCACCGCTGAGGTGCCTAAAGGCAACATCAACAGCGGATCAAGAACGCGGTTGAGCGTCGAGCGCCGGGTCAGTGCGGTAGCAGCCAGCGCCCCCAACGTCAGCGAGATAACCACTGTGGCACCGGCGTAGATGAGCGAATTGCGCGCCGCATCGATGGGGGGCACGTAAAACCATGATTCGTTCCGGTTTATGAATAGTTCGCGGTAATAATCCAGTGTCAAGCCGGTTTGTACTGGGCCGCGCTCGCCGCGGTTGGCTTCAAGCTGCGCCACCGAACGCATGGCCAGCGCTGCCAGGGGGGAAACAAGCAAGACCAGGAGGAAAGCGACCATCAGACCCACGATGAGCTTTTCCACAGATTTGCGCGCCTTGCGCGCCGTTTCCGCCTGAGATCGCGGCATTACCGGGGTTATCCCACCTTCTACCCAGCGCGTGTATGCCACAGTCATGCCCAGCGTGCACAGGAGCTGTACCAGAGACAGCAACCCGGCCATCGGCAGGTTGAGCAGATAGAGGGCTTGGATATAAATCGACACCTCGAGCGTGGCGAACTGCGGACCGCCCAGCAGCAGCACCACGCCAAAGCTGGTGAAATCAAATATGAACACCAGCAAGGCAGCCGCCAGCAAAGCCGGGCGCAAGAGCGGCAGGGTCACGTCCCAGAGGACGCGCCCGCGCCCCGCTCCCAGCACACGCGCGGCCTGTTCCAGACGTGGGTCGAGGTGTGACCAGGCATTGCCGACCATCCGGATCACGATGGTGGTGTTGTAAAACACGTGAGCCAACAGGATGGCTCCCAAAGTATTCAGAAAATGGATGGGCGGTTGGCTCAAGCCAAAAAGCCCCATGAGTGCTTCGTTGATCCAGCCGTTCGGCCCGAGCAGAGAGTTGAACGCGGCTGCTACCACCACCGTCGGCAGAAGAAAGGGGATGGTCGTCAGCACCCGCAGCAGTTGTTTGCCGGGAAATTCGAAATGGGAGAAAAGATACGCGGCCGGCAGGCCTACCAGCAAGGTAAGCAGGGTAGAAAGGATCGCCTGCCAAATGGTGAAACCCAGCGGGTCCCACACCTGAGAGAGATCGATCTGTTCAAGCCCACCCAGCGCCCCTGAAAGACCCACCCGCAGCACCGAATACAACGGGTAGAAAAAGAAGACGCTCAGGAAGAGGAGCGGGAGGGCCCAAAGCAGCAACTCCCGTTGTCTGGCCAGCCGGCCGCGAGCAATCATTTAAGCACCGCTGCGGTCCACTCCTGAATCCATTTGTCCCGATTCTGCGCGATCTCGTCGGGAGACATGGTAGCCGGTTTTTCCGGCACCTGCGAGTATTTCACGAACACTTCCGGTAGTTTGGCGTTCTGGTTGACCGGGTAGACGAACATTTGCAACGGCATATCCTCCTGGAAAGGTACACTCAGCATGTAGTCCACCCACTTTTGCGCCAGAGCCAGGTGCTTGGTTCCCTTGAGGATGCCGACAAACTCAATCTGTCTGAAGCACATGTCATTCCCGGTCAGTGTACCGATGGGCGAATCGGTCAGCGGCGTCTTGGAATACACCACTTCAGCCGGCGGGCTGGAGGCGTATGACACGACCATCGGCTGAGGGCCTTTGCCAGAGGAACCGCTGAAGTTGGTGTAATAGGCTGTCTCCCAGCCATTGACTACCACCACGCCATTCTGCTTGAGGCTCGCCCAGTAGTCCACAAACTTATCCGCTCCAAAGTGCGCCACAGTCGCCAGCATAAAAGCCAATCCTGGCGAAGAGGTGGCCGGATTTTCCACTACCAGCAGCCCCTTGTATTCCGGCTTGGTCAGGTCTTCCAGCGATTGGGGGAGAGGCAGGTTGTGCTCCTTGAAATAGGCCTTGTCATAGTTGATGCACACATCGCCATAATCGACAGGCAGGGCACGATCTTGCGGGTCCAGCTTGAACTGGCTGGGGATATTGGCCAGCTCGGGTGAAGCGTACGGTTCGTAGATACCGGCCTGTAACGCGCGTGACAGGAAAGTGTTGTCCACCCCATAGAATACGTCTGCCAGGGGAGCATCCTTGGAGAGGATGGCCTTATTCAGCGCAGCGCCGGCATCGCCGCTCTTCAGGAAAACCAGCTTGGCATGGTTGGCTTGCTCGAAGGCTTTGATCACCGAGTCGCTGGCCGCGAAGGAATCGTGGGTCATCACTGTCAGCGTCTCGACCGGCGCGCCGCCTGTCGCCGCAGTTTCAGGGGTAGATATTTGCGCGGATGCCGTGGCCGCTTGCGTCGGTGTACTCACGGACGGCGCACCGGCGCAGGCCGACAGCATCGCGGCGGCCAATCCCAAAAATAACAATGTGTAAGTCAATCTCTTCATCTCTTCACTCCCTTCGTTCGGCTAAATCCTGAACAGGAGCCCGGCGGATATGGATGCACAATAAATTACCCGCACTCAATTCAACCTGCGCCACCGGCCTTTCCAAGACGTTGCTGATGCCGCGCGTGCGTTCGGGGTATAGCGTCTCGCGGTGCAGAGGATAGCGCAAGCCCGCGGTTAGCACACCAACCGCCGGACCGAAAAGTGGCAGCAGGGAAACAATGTCACCTATATCGCCGCGGATTTCTGCCCGGCCGTGGATTAGAAAGGCCTCAGTGTTCCCATCCAACAGGCGCACCTGCAAGTCATCCAACCCCGGCTGGGCCAGCAGACAGACATTGCCCAGCGTTTGGTCCAGGCGACCGCCTAACGCGCCCACCACAACGATGATCGGATACCCGGCGCGGGCAGCCCATTGCAGGGCTAACTCCAAGTCCGTCTCGTTCTTGTCCTTTGGATGGAGCTCTATCTGCACACCTTCCGCCTGCAGCCGCTCAGTTTCCTCTTTCGACAGCGAGTCCATGTCACCCACGATGAGGCCGGGTCGAAGACCCAGCGCCTGCATATGATGGTAGCCCCCGTCAGCCGCGACCAGAAAATCATCCGATTCGATCAGTCCGCGCACAGCTTCCAGATCGTTGATCTCGCCGTTGGCAAATACAATCGCGCGCTTTTCAGCCATAAAACAGCCACCCTCTGCCAGCGAGGGTGGCTTTATTCGATTGCGCTCTGCTCCCTCCGCCGGCATTACCCGGATCAGGTTCTGCGGGTCGAGGACTATTGGTCCTCCTCTCAGCCCGGCACAACCGGGCTCCCCGTTGACTTTCAAACTTATTCTAGTGAGGATCAGGGAGAATGTCAAGAGTGAGGGGACAGGATAAACCAGCCCGGCCGCTCACTCAGTCCTGTCCCGTTTCCATCTCGGCCAGGATCGTGTACAGCAGTTCCAGCAGAACGGTCTTCACCGTTTCTCGGTTTACGGCCACACAAGGCAGCATTTTCACCCTGGAATCCAGACGCAAGGCATAGCGCATGTCCTCGACATCCCACGCGTCCTGGCAATCCTGTTTGTTGGCCGCAACGATGTAGGGCGTTGGAGCGTAAGCGCGGAAGGTCTCCAGGATGCTGCGCGCCTCCCGAAAAGTTTCTGGTCGCGTGCTGTCGACCATGACGATGAAGCCCAGCATACCTTCCGAGAGGATTTCCCACATGAAGTCGAAACGCTTCTGCCCAGGGGTTCCAAACAAATAAAGCACCAGATCATCGTCAACCGTAATACGCCCAAAATCCATGGCAACGGTGGTGGTTTCTTTGACCATCCGTTCGGCCGGTGAGGAGATCTTGCGCTCGGTTGAGACGACATCAATCTCACTGACAGAGCGGATGAATTCGGTCTTGCCCGCATTATAGGGACCGGTAACCACCATTTTGACCGTCTGCATGATCCATCCTCAAGAAAAAAGCGTCAAAGCGATCGGATACGGCTGATCAGCCGGTTGATCAACGATTTTTGCTCCACCTTATTATTGGACTGGAATGCCGGCCGATAGGTGATCGGCGGCGGCATGCCCTCAGGCCTTACGATCTCGGCCAACCCTGCCTGAATGAGCCCATAAACCACCTTGCGTATTTCCATGTCGCTCATTTTCGCGGCCTGAGCAATCTGGCGAATAGTGTTCCTTGGATTGATATAAGACACCACGCGCCACTCTTCCACACTCAGATTGACATTGCGCAGGTTCGTGCCCGGGCGATCGGTAAATTTGAGGGCCATATCAAGGCTGGGGATTTCTTCCTGCAGGCGCTCCCATTCGCGCATCCGCCGGGACCCTTCGATGATCAGATTTTCCAGGTCGATGCGCACGGTAATCTTGCCGTCCGGCGGCGCTACCGCGTTCTCGAAGCGGAAAAAGCCCTCCACCCAGGTGAAAAGACGCTGGACGATGTTGATGAAATATTGCTGGATGCTCAGGAGGATGTCCTCCTGAGTCAGATAGCCGGCGTTGATGAGGAGCAGGCCGAGCTCCTTGTCGCTCATTTGGTAGGCCCGTTCGCGGATCGTGCGGTACTGCGACGAGGAAATCTTGTTCGTACGCCGCAGTATATAGGCCAGGCTGTTGTCCTCGTGATCCATCTGGGCGTAGGAAAGCTTGCCCTCCTTGAATGTAAGCAGCGCGACATCGCTGGGACCCTCCACAACCAGGGTGCCCGTTTTCCTTGCCAGGTTTACCAGATTTAGTAACTGGGTGATGGTAAAATCGCGTAAATTACCTTGTAAAGCCATTATATGGCCTCGCCATAGCCGATTGGCGCTGTATTTGTTGAACAGGACATTAAAAGATTATAACGGTTAGATTTACGCCCGTCAAATGGTGATATTGTTCAACACTTAATACTTTTGCAAGGTAACCTGCAGCGCTGCATTACAAATTCGTTACGAATTGAACAGGGCTGGATTCGACCCAAAATATAAAAATACCTTTAAAATAGGCTCATCTCAGGTATGGAACGCCCCTCCCTCTTTTATTGATGAAAATACACCGCAGGGGGATACGTTCATCTTTCTGGCCATAAGACCTATGGACCCCGATGCTGAAACACTTACTCGCTTGCTGGATCATCTAAACAAGAAACGTATCACGGCTTCGGATCGCGAGCTGTTAGCCAGATTGATTCGCGAGCGCCTGGCATCCATCCAGGTGGCTGGCAGAGGTGATACCTTCCCCCCTGTGGACGGCATGACCGAAGGCGGCCTTCCTGAACAGGTTTTGCGCGAATCTCTCGAACAGCGCATCACTGAACTGGAAACCCTCCGCCAGGTTAGCCTGAATTTGACCGCCAGCCTGGATCTTCAGACCGTGCTCAAGATCATCCTGGAAAGCGTCCTCCACTTGATCCCCGATGTAGCCGACGCTCACATTTTCCTCTACGAAAACGACCGGTTGAATTTCGGCGCCGCGCTCTGGTCGGACGGGCGGGACAATATCCCCTGGACCACACCGCGCCCGCATGGCCTGACCTACACGGTTGCCCGCCACGGCGAGATCCTGCATGTACCCGACATGAGCCGCCATTACCTCTATCGCGGAACTGGATGGAGCGGCGCCATCATCGGCATCCCGTTGAAGGTTGGCACGCGGGTCGTGGGCGTGATGACCGCCGCTCGCGAACGCCCCGGCCCTTTTACCAGCGATGACCTGCGCCTGCTTCAGCTTCTGGCCGACCACGCAGCCATATCCATCAACAATGCCCGTAAGCACAAACAGGCTTACCTTGAAGCCCATCTCGACCCGCTGACCGGCTTGCCAAATCGTCGCGCCTTAGAAGAAAGGTTGCAGTTCGAGTGTCAGCAGGCCCAGAACCTCCAAACCTCTTTCGCCTTCATGATGCTGGATCTGGATGGCTTTAAGGTCATCAATGACACCTATGGGCATCTGCTTGGCGATCAGGTGCTCAAGATCATCAGTCAGGACATGCAGAACGCAGTCCGGGATAAGGACTCTCTGGCGCGCTACGGCGGTGATGAACTAGCCCTCATCCTGCCGGATACCTCCATGGAGACCGCTGTCGCGGTTGCCCGGCGCATTCAGAATTCCCTGGCAAACCTCGATTTGCACCTGCCCGGCGCGCCGGACCAGCGCGTCAGCGTTTCCGTAGGCATCGCCATCTTCCCAACCGACGCTTACGATTGGCTCTCGCTGATCCAGGCCGCCGACCAGAACCTCTACCAGGCCAAACACCTGGGACCCGGCAGCGTGCTTCCTCTGCTCAGCGAATTGCCTCCTTCGCAAGACTTGTACGCGGATTTTTCCGGTAATTAATCACTCCAACCATGTGAGAATGGATGCCCAAAGTCAAGCTGATCTTTAACCCAATTGCGAACCTTGGCAGAGCCTGGCACATTGCCTCTTCACTCCGGCCGATCGTTTACGAGCATGGTGGTGCCGACTGGGCCGGAACCGTCTACCCCGGCCATGCTTCTGAAATTGCCCACCAGGCTGCCCTCGAAGGCTATGATGTGGTGGTGGCCATGGGTGGCGATGGCACCGTCCATGAGGTCATCAACGGACTGATGAAAGTGCCCCGCGATCGCCGCCCCCGCCTGGGCATCGTCCCGCTCGGTTCGGGCAACGACTTTGCCTTCTCTATCGGCATCTCGGATCGCCCCGATCTGGCATTGCGCCAGGCGCTTTTTGGTCAACCGCATCCCGTTGATGTCGGCCAGATCGTCGATGGCCATGGGCGGGTCGAATATTGGATCAACGCCATCGGCATCGGCTTCGACACGGTGGTAACGATCAATTCCCGCCGCGTCCCCCTCTTCCAAGGCTTCGCCGTCTATTTTCTGGCCGTCCTGCAGACCATTGCGTTTAATTATTTTCCCTTCCGCCTGAGCATCCAGACGGAGAATGAAACCTGGGAACGCGAGCTGCTGATGCTCGTGCTGTGCAACGGACCGCGCGAGGGCGGCGGCTTTTTCCTCGCTCCCAATGCCAGGCCGGACGATGGTCTCTTCACTTACGTGTCTGTTAACCGCATCTCGCGCCCGATGATGCTCTACACCCTGACAAGGTTCCTGAATCACACCCATCAAAGCCTGCCCTATATCCACATGGCGGATTTCAAGCGCCTGACACTCACATCAGACCGGCCGCTCTATATCCACGCCGATGGCGAGGTCCTGGCCGGCTTTGGCTCCACCACCGACCGGCTGGAAGTGCAGCTCCTTCCGGGTGAACTGGATGCGGTCGTGTGATGATCATTCGGTATGCCTGACCTGATTCACAGCCTGCAAGGACGCGACCTTGGCTTCTTGAAGATCGTGGCAGGTTTGTGGGGCGTAGAGCTCGAGGCTCCCGATGCAGCCGCAGCCAGGTCGATCCTGGTTTCCCGCTTGCTGGATGCCGATCTGGTGCGCGAGATCGTGGCCGCCTTACCTCAAAAGGCTCAGACTGCCCTGGCCGATCTGCAATGGAACGGCGGCCGCCTACCCTATGCTCTCTTTGCCCGCCGTTATGGCGCCATCCGCGAGATGGGGCCAGCCCGGCGTGACCGCGAGAAGCCCCAGCTCTCCCCTGCTTCCCCCTCCGAAGCGCTTTGGTATCGCGCCTTGATCGGGCGCGCCTTCTTTGATACCCCCACCGAACCGCAGGAATTCGCCTACGTGCCCGATGACCTGATGGCGTTGCTTCCGCCTCTGGAGGGTCAGGAAGGACCGCCGATAGGACAGCCTGCCCCTCCGGAAGAATGCGCTCACGCTATTCCTGGCGACGATCGCATCCTCGATCACGCCACCACCTTCCTGGCTGCCCTGCGCGCCGGTTATCCACCTCCCGAATTCGCCGGGCTGGATGCGGCTTTCTCGCGTTTTCTGGAGATGCTGCTGATCGCCGCCGGTCTGGTGGATGAAAACCGCCTCCCACGACCTGAGCCAGCTCGCGTATTCCTCGAGGCTTCGCGAGGTGAGGCGCTCGCCTCTCTCGTGCAGGCCTGGAGAAATTCCCCCACTTTCAACGAGCTGAGGCTCCTGCCAGGACTGATCTTCGAGGGAGAATGGTCCAACGACCCGCTGAGGGCGCGGAAATTCCTGTTGGATCTGATCACCAACCTGCCTGCAGGGATGTGGTGGAATCTCGCCAGGCTGGTCGAAGCCATCCACGAGCGCTGGCCTGACTTTCAACGACCGGCCGGCGACTATGATTCCTGGTTCATTCGCGATGCTGTCAGCGGCAGCTACCTGCGTGGTTACGAGCATTGGGACGCAGTGGACGGCGCCCTGATCCGCTTCATGATCTGCGGTCCGCTCCATTGGCTTGGCCTGACCGATCTTGCCTCCGCTTCGCCGGAGACTTTGCCGGCTGCATTTCGCCTGTCTTCCTGGGCGTCTGCGCTGCTGGCTGGTAGCGCTCCCGAGGGACTGCCAGCCGAGGATGGGCGCCTGGTTGTAAACGCCGAAGGCGTCCTGCGCATCCAAAGGCGCTTTCCCCGCTCGGCCCGCTACCAGATCGCCCGCTTTTGCCGTTGGGAAGGCCAGGAAGGCGGTGAATACCGCTATCGTATCACCCCCGCTTCATTGGCTCGGGCGCGTCGGCAAAACCTGCGTGTCAGCCATCTGATTACCCTGCTTCGCCGCCATAGTAGCGCGCCGCCGCCGCCCTCTCTGGTACGCGCCATACAGCGCTGGGAATTGGACGGCGTGCAGGCCCGCATGGAACCGGTCACCGTCCTGCGCCTGGCTTCCCCTGAAATGCTCGCCGCGCTACGCCGCTCGCGCGCAGCGCGCTTCCTGGGCGACCCTCTCGGACCCACCGCGGTCGTTATTCAACCCGGTGCCCGGCAGAAAGTGCTTAGGGCCCTGGCAGAAATGGGTTACCTCACCGAAGACGAGAGCGAAACCAAGCCGGGTGTATAATCCGGTTACACAGGCGGGGAAAGGAAGCTCTCCGCCGTCGTTCCTTTTCCAATCCTGGAACCAGCATCTCGAGGTGAATATGTCTGTGAAAACCCAGTGGATCCTTGACGAAATCTCCAGCTTAAAAGAAAGCGGTCTGTACAACACCATTCGCACCTTGAGCTCGCCGCAAGGCGCCTGGCTGATTGTTGATGGCAAGAGGGTGCTCAATTTTTGCTCCAACAACTACCTGGGGCTGGCCAACCATCCTCGCCTTGTCCAGGCGGCTCAGGAAGCAGTGAACAAGTATGGCATCGGCCCGGCCGCAGTGCGTTCCATCGCCGGCACCATGGATCTACACGTCGAGTTGGAGCGCCGCCTGGCTCGTTTCAAAGGCGTCGAGGCGGCGATTACCTTCCAATCGGGTTTCTGCGCCAACCTGGCCGTGATCCCCGCGCTAATTGGTAAAGAGGACGTTATCTTCTCCGACGAGCTCAATCACGCCAGCATTATTGACGGCTGTCGCCTGTCCGGCGGCCGCATTGTGCGCTATGCGCATACCGACCCCGAGGATCTGGACCGCCAGATCGAGGAAAATAAAGGCAGCTACCGCCGTGCTCTGATCATCACCGATGGGGTGTTCAGCATGGATGGGGACATCGCCCCGCTGGATAAGATTTACGCCGTTGCCGAGAAACATGACATCCTGCTCATGGTAGACGACGCCCACGGCGAGGGCGTGCTTGGCCGGGGCGGGCGCGGCATCGTCGACCACTTCAACCTGCACGGCAAAGTGGATATCGAGGTTGGCACGCTCTCCAAGGCTTTCGGCGTGGTGGGCGGCGTTGTGGCAGGCAGCCCGGTCGTCGTCGAATGGCTTCGCCAGCGCGGACGGCCGTTCCTCTTCTCCTCGGCCGTTACCGTGCCCGACGTGGCCGCGACCCTAGCTGCCCTGGACGTCCTGGAAGAATCCACCGAATTGGTTGACCGCCTGTGGGAGAACACGCGCTATTTTAAAGCCGAGATGAAGCGCCTGGGCTTTGATACCGGCCAGAGTGTCACACCCATAACTCCCATCATGCTCGGAGACGCGCCCCTGGCGCAGCAGTTCAGCCGCTCGCTGTTCGAGGAAGGCGTCTTCGCCATGGCCATCGGCTACCCCACCGTCCCAAAGGGCAAGGCGCGCATCCGCGTGATGATCTCAGCCTCGCATACCCGCGAGGATCTGGATAAAGGGCTGGAGGCTTTCACAAGGGTGGGCAAGCGTCTGGGAGTGATCCACTAAGCCCTCATCGAACTCCCAGACCCTTAACAGGCCTTTGATGGCTATTTAACCGCCTGGCCATCATCTGTTGGCAGCACGATGTGAAACTGGACTGCCAGAATTTTCCTGTTCCTGATTGCTGTCGCCGGGAAAGGGAAGAAAGAAAAGGCCGGACTTCAAGATTGGTGTGGGGTTTTAATGCCGAACCCGCGATTTTACGCGGATTCAATGATTCCCATCCGCAGAAACAAAAACCTTGCGACAGGAGCGTTCAGGCCTTTTCGAGAAAAGGATCGTATAACGGGTTGCTGCCAGACCAGACACAGGCCACCTGGTCGGACTGCTGGCAGAGGTATGCGTGGGAGCAGCGGTGGCCCAGCACCCGCGGATTCTGCTCCGGCAAGAACTCAGCCGGATAGACGACCTCGGCTTCGAGATTGACTGGGCGACCTGCATGCGGACAGAACTGAACTTTGATCGTGTGCCAGGCCTTCACCGCCATTCTTCACCCTCCCCAAAAATTCGTATCAATATCTTTTTTGTATTGTATATATAGCCGAAACAGGCAAACGCTGCCAGTGTCAGGCGTCACCTCGCCAAACGACGAACATCGCCCCTTCACTTCGCGAAACAAAAAATAGCCTCACACGGCTCCTGCTGTTATGCGTAATTCGTTGTCCTTCCTCACTTCGCCGCCAGCTTATCCAGGCTCCCGGCGTAGTCCGTCAGATAAAGCTCCCCATCCTCGCTCAGTCCGAACGATGTGACAGAGATGCCGCTGTCGAACAGCCGATTCGACTGCCATGACCCGTCAGGCATGTGCAGCAGACCCCAAATGCGCCCGGAGCAGAAATCCCCGAAGACGTAAACGCCTTCCCAGGCTGTCAGCTCCTGCCCACGATAGACCTCTCCCCCGATGACCGCGCACCCCTCAGCGTGACTGTATTCGTAGATCGGATCCGCCAGATTCAAGCCAGCGGGGGGCGTACCCTTATAAGGGTGTTTCCCCTCGCGATAGCTCCAGCCGAAGTTCGTCCCACCCGGGCTGCCGGCCGGCAAGAAGTCGATCTCCTCCCATTGATCCTGACCCACATCGGCGATGTAAAGGTCTGCGGTTGCCTGATCGAAAGAAAAGCGCCATGGGTTGCGCAGACCGTATGCCCAAATCTCGGGCTTTCCGCCCCCGCTGGCAAAGGGATTGTCCGCCGGGATAGAATAAGGATCGCCGTGATCCACGTCTATGCGCAGGATCTTCCCCAGCAATACTTGCAAAGATTGCCCATTGCCAAATGGATCTCCCTGCGAGCCGCCATCGCCCAATCCGATATAAAGATATCCGTCAGGTCCAAAGACCATCTCACCCCCGTTGTGGTTAGCGAAAGGCTGCTTCACGTGCAGCAGGTCTTTTTCGCTGCCAGGATCGGCTTTGTCCGCTGTGGGATCGGCGTGGAAACGCGCGATGACTGTGTTGCCGCTGAGATCAGTGTAATTCACATAGAAATAGCCGTTGCGGCGGTAATTCGGATGGAAGGCAATACCCAGCAGACCGCGTTCCGAGCCATTGCTGCCAACCCTGTCGCGGATGTCGAGGAAAGGTTCGGCCAGCAGCACCCCGCCCTTGATCACCCTCACCTCGCCAGCCTGCTCAAGCAGGAACAGGCGCCCGGAGCCATCGCCAGCGTTAGCCACGCCGATCGGCCGGTCCAGCCCTTCTATTACCGGGCGCCATTCGTAACCGGCGGCATCCGGCAGTTGTGTAACCGAAGGCAGATAAGCTTCCTTGATCGGTGTGGCCTCCGCCTTCTGAGTTGAAGTGGGTGAAGCGGCCCCGGCGGTTGGTATAGACGTGAATGCGGCCTCCTCGGTCGGAGCTGTCTCCGAGGGTTGCAGGGGAGTATTCGTTGGAATCGTGATCGTCCCGGGAAGCGTGGGGGGCGTGCAGGCAGTGATAAAACCAACCAACAGGATCGCGGTGCCCAGCGCAATTGCTCGAATCTTCCAAACCAGGGCTGTCTGCCGGGGATAACGTTGTGCGGTGCTTCTCTCAGGGGCTCGATTTATTCCGTTCAGTACCGTCAACCTCATGAACGTGTTCTCCGTCAACAATAAGATATTCTTGCGGCGACACCTCCCGCCAGGAACCAGGCACCACGCCGTTGATCGCATCAAGGTGCTCGCGCACCACGTCTTGCGGGCAAAGCTCCACAAACAGAACCGTCCCCAGCCAGATCACCAGCGCATCGTCGATCGGCCCAATCATCACATCTGGGGAAAATAGATACACCAGTGTAGCAATCGGCAGCAGTTTCAGAAAGGGGCTGACGCGCCGGTCGCGCATCAGGCGCACCACGAGGCGGGCCTGCTTCCCCAGGTTGAGGAACAGGCTGGCGCGGGGGGAGGGATTGGATCGGGGACTGTTAGTGATGGTTTTCTCCAAAATTGGCGCAACAGACTGGATCGGTAGGCAGACCCATCACGGCGGTGGCGCAGCCGCTGGCAAGATGTCCTGTGCGCCGGCCAGCGGGTGGCGCAGGTCAAAGATCACATAACCGTCACCCTGATCGTAAATCGAATAGTCCGAGTATAACAAATTCTTTAGCACCGGCTGTCTGTCCAGCTCGCTGAAGAGCGTCACCAGAAAGAATTCCTTGCCCTGGGTGTATTCCTGGAAAAGCTGTCGGGCATCGAATTGTTCGCCGGCCAGCGCGCGCAGATTGAAATCACCGCTGGTCATCCAATTGGTGGGCACCAGCCAGCCCCAGTATTGCAGCCGATAGCCGTAATCCTCGCTCAGCGCCACCACTGCCCGCCCATGCAGCTCCTCACCCAGTTTGGCCCAAAAAGCGGCCTGGCCGCGATAATCTACCCGCTTGAGTTCCGTGCGCGCCTGCCAGGCCGCCATAATCACCCCAAAAAGGAGGGCGGAGGCTGAGACGACCCAGGCCAGACCGCGGGCATCCACCTCTGTCAGACGGCGGAGCACGACTTCCGCCAGCGGTGCCAGCCCCAGGGCGACGATCGGGATGAGGGGGAGCTGATAATAATCATGGGTGGTCATGAAATAGGCGAAAACCATTCCATACACACAATAACCGACCCATAAACCTGCCAGCAGACCTCGTTTGATCAACCCGGCTGCGAAAAACGAGCCAATTACAGCCAGGATTAGCGCCCACAAGCCGATGGTATCGCCGATCTGCGCCTGCCATTGCAGGTAAAAGATTGGGTTGATCCACATCTGTGGGAAAAAGCGTAATGCAAACTGACTTTGCAGCAGGTGAAGCACACTTGTGCCGTAGTACAGATAGGCGAGGTACGGGATCACCGCCAGCGCTCCCACCGTCCAGACCTGCGGATCGCGCAGAGCCTTCTTCAATCCCCAGCCGCCCAGCACGACCCCTACCAGCCCGCCGCCCACAAAGAAGGCCCCCGGCGCTTTGATATAAACCGTAAGGCCGCTTAAAAGGCCTGCTGCAATGGCCCATTTCCACCTGCGTGTGCGCCCCCAGTGGTAAGCAGCCCACAATGCGAAACACAGCGTGCCAACCAGCAAAGGATCGGGCATGAAGGCGCGGCTGGCTATGATCGCATAAGGGAGATAGAGATAGAAGGTCAGCGCGGCCAGCCCGCCAAAAATTCCTGCCAGCTCACGAGCCAGCAGGAAGAGCGCGATCCCGCCCAACAGCCAGAACACGATCGAGAAGATGCGTGGTATCCATAACATTTCACCGGTGAAGCGGTAGGTGAAGGCTGCCATGCGCTCGATAACCTGCGGCTCGATCAGCCCCTCGGCTTTCCACTGGGTGACGGCCATATCACGCTGCCATTGCGGAACGCTCGTCAGATTCTGGTAGTACATGCCACGCGCAATCAAAGCCGAGTGAAGCTGTCGCGTGGGTTGAAAATCAAGCGGTAGATCGGTCAGGTCATACAAACGCACGGCCAGCGCGCCCGCAAAAAGCAGCCCCAACGCCAGGATCAAAACCGGGCGTGCCAATGTATCGATGAGCCTTGCGCCGCTTTTTTCGCCCATCTTCTTATCAATTCTGCCCTGTTTGAATGCCTGGTCGGCGGATCGCCTTGCGCACGCGCAGATATGCAGGCTTCAGCCACCCCATACCAAACGGCCGCGCCAGGATATAGACGATGCGGTGGGCTTCGTTCAGAGCCGTGGCCGGGTGCCAGCGAAAGCTCTGCCAGTACCATTGCAGTGCCGCGCGGTAATGTCCCCCATCGAGAAGATAATGCGCCCCGAATCGATACGCTCCCGCCCGGATGCGCTTTTCCAGCCGCCTGAAGCGCTCGGCCAGCGCCGGCTGGGTCTGCATCCATTCAACCAAAGCTTGCGCATCACGCCCGTACATCTCTGTGTGGGCCACATTTTTCGCCCCTGCGTGGTAACGCGCCATGGCCCAGGTAGCCGGTACGTAACACATCGGCGCGATCTGGAGCATACGCAACCACAACTGATGATCGAGCAGGTAATGGCAATCGGGATCGAGGCCTCCGCCTGCTTGGAGGAGAACATCGCGGCGCATGAAAACCGCCGGCTGGCCGATGATGTGGAAGGTCATCAGCTCATCCAGGCCCCATTGCCGGTAACGCATCAGATTGATCGGCTTTCCCTCACCATCGATGGCCAGCACATCGGCGTAGACCATGCCCGCCTCGGGATGCTCTCGCAGCGCTCTCACCGCTGCCGACACCGTCCCTGGCAAATAAACGTCATCTGAATTCAGCCAGGCGACCATCTCACCCGTCGCTCGCGCCAGCCCTTTGTTGATCGCATCCCCCTGGCCGTTGTCCTTCTCGGAGACCCACCAGGCCAGCCGATCGGCGTACTTTTTAATGATGTCTACACTGCCATCGGTGGAGCCGCCGTCCACGACCAGGTACTCGATGGCAGGGTAATCCTGCTCGAGCACCGAGCGCAACGTCTGTTCCAGGTACTGCGCCTGGTTATACGAAGGGGTGACAATGGAGACCAGAGGGTCAGCCATGAGCATCCAACAGGCGGTTGTAATCCACCTTAGGGAAGACGGTCAGCTTGCCGCCTACTGTCGCGTCGAGGATCTCCCGTCCTGCCGCCCTGTACGCCTGATGCGCCATGCGATAGGCCATTTCCGAGGTCTCCAGGTCGGGGAGCTGCCAGCGGAAGCCTTTGCCGAAGTAATTCGGATTGAAGTGGTTGGGATCATCGCCCTGTGATATGACCGTGCTGTTAGGTTTACCCTGGGTCGCGAAGTTGTGATCCACGCCGATCAGGATCACCTGGCGGAAGCCCATGTGGAAGGCAATTTGCATGGCCACGTAAGTGACCGTGGCGCCCTCCCATACCCGACCGCTGACGTCGGCGGCAAATTTGGGATCGGTGTAGGTGCTGTAAATGAAATGCACATCCACGGCCGGGCGCACGAATCGTCTGGCTCGCCACGCCAGGAACTTGGGGATGGTCAACGCCTGGATGTCGCTAGCACACTGTTCGATCACCAGATCATTCATCGCCACATAGTAGGTTGTGGTGAAACCCCAATCTGGAAATGCCATGTAAATGCGGTTCATTCCGAAGGTGATCTCGCCGCGCAGGCGGGAGATGTCGGTCTGGCGCAGGCTTGGGCCGTTGCCGATAATAAAGCATCGTTCTCCCCGGTGGATGTCCTTCAATGCCTGCAGCTTGCGCATGCTCTCGCGTCGGACGGGGTGTAGATAGGCGCCTGGCAACTCAGGCAAACGCAAAGCAACGAAGAAAGCTTTGCGCGCCACCTTCCACAGAGGTGTCGGTGCGGCGTTCTTGACAGTCTGGCGTAAGCTGGTCATTCGGTGCTCAAGCGCGCTGTGGCGCCCCCATCCACCACCAGCGCCTGGCCGGTCATAAAAGACGATTGGCTATCGTCGGCCAGGAAAAAGATTGCCCGAGCGATTTCCTCGGGGCGGCCGACCCGCCCGTTGACCGTGCGGCGGGCCAGGTTTTCCAGGCGCTCATGTACGCTTTCCCCGCCCAGATGACCGCGCGAAAGACCGGCGCGCAGCATGGGCGTGTCCACTGCTCCTGGCAGGATAGCATTCACCCTGATGTTGTCGGCAGCGAATTCGATCGCCATCGCGCGCGTCAAGGCCAGCAAACCGCCCTTGCTGGCCGCATAGGCGGCGATGTTGGCCGAGGTGGCGATGGCGTGCACGGACGAAACATTCACGATCGCCCCGCCGCCAGCCGCCTTGAGCAGAGGGTGGGCAAGCTTCGCTCCGATGAAAACCGAGCGCAGATTAGACGCCATGACTGCGTCCCACTCTTCGATGCTGGTCTCCAGAATCGGCCGGGCAATCTGGATGGCAGCGTTGTTCACAACCGCGTTGAGGGTCGGGCTGAACGCGCTGGCTCGATCGTAAATCGTGTGGATGTCCTGCGGTGCGGAAATGTCCGCACGGATGAAGACGCCGTTTTCAGGGAAAGCATCGCCATACTCGGCGCGATCCACGCCGATCACCCGCCAGCCGGCCTGAGTGAAAACCTGCACGGTCGCCCGTCCCACTCCCCCCGCGGCTCCTGTGATCAGGACGGTAGGATTAACCACGCTCATTAAAGGTTTCCTCCGCTCTCCTTATTGCTGTTGAGGTACGGATCATCGCAATCCCGACTGCACTCATGGCAATTCCTACAGGTATCATCAAGCTTCATGCTGGGTGCCGCCGCCTCACCTCGTCGAGGTCTTCGCAGGGGATGCCCAGCCCTTCCAGCAGATTGCGCAGCGTGTTCCAATGCACCCGCTCCCAGGCTGCCGGACTGGAGTTGGCGTTGTGGGCCGCCAGCATCACATTGTCCATTGTACGCAGCGGGCTGTCGGCCGGCAGCGGTTCGATCTCGAACACGTCCAACGCCGCTCCGGACAGCCTTCCCGAACGCAGTGCGTTCACCAGCGCGGCCTCTTCCACCACCGGCCCTCGGGAAGTGTTGATCAGCACCGCGCCCGGTTTGACCCAATTTAACGTTTCTGCATTGATAAGATGGCGGCTGCTCGGGTTTAAGTCGCAGTTGAGGCTGATAAAATCTGACCGCTCCAACAGCTCCCGCAAACTGACCATCTCCACCCGGTTCTCGGCCAGGAAATCGGGGGCGATTTCGATAATATCGTTTCCCAGCAGGCGCATGCCGAAGGCGCCTGCCCGGCGCAACACAGCCTTACCGATGTTCCCCACACCGATTACCCCCAGGGTGCACTCGCTGAGGGAGCGCCCAGGAAGCTTGCCCCACGTTCCGCTCTTGACCACGCGGTCCATCGCCGCGAGCTGTCGGGCGAAGGTGAGGATATAGCCCAGAACGCTGTCAGCTACCGGCAGGGTGAAGGCGTTGGGCGTGTTGCGCACCCGCACGCCCATGCGTTCGGCCGCCTGGCGGTCGATCGAATCGATGCCCGTGCCCCATTTGGAAATCACCTTCAGGCGCGGCAGACAGGCGCGGATGACACGCTCGCTGAAATAATCATCGCCGCACAACGCGCCGTCGAAACGACCCGCGTACGCCAGGATCTCGTCCTCCGATAAGCGTTCATGCACCTCTGGGACGATGAGTTCCACCCCGTAGTGCTCCAATACCGGGCGGAAGCGTGCCAGGCTGTAGATGACATAAGGAGCCGATAACAAAACAGTAGGCATGGAATATAGGCTTTCTTATTTGGTGCGCCTGAGATTATACCATCCGCTCAGATTCGAATTGGACAAACCTCATCCTAAGCGGTATACTTGGGCCGTTCTGGGCTCATCCGCAAGGGGTCACACACGCGGAGTCCCAATTTGCTCGAGCGCTGACGAAGATGACGAAGATTCAGAAGCGTTCCACCCATTTATAGGAGATCGCGTTTTCGTATGGACATGATTCGCTCGCGCCGCTTCTGGTTCGGCATCGCCGTCAGCGCGCTTTGCCTGTGGCTGGCCATCCGCGCCGTACCGTTTGGTGATTTCGCCGAGGCCTTGCAGCATGCCAATTATCTGTGGTTGATTCCGGCCGTAATTTTCCAGTTTTTCGCCGTGTGGGGCCGCGCGGAACGCTGGGCCACCTTATTGGAGAAAAAAGGCCTGGTCAGGACTGCCTTCTGGTCACACAGCATAGGTTTCCTGTTTACCAACGTCTTCCCGCTCCGCCTGGGTGAGGTGGCACGGGTGGTGGTAATGTCCGAGCGCTCTGCCATCCCGGTGGTGCAGGTGGCAGCCACCGCTCTGGTCGAGCGCGTGATGGATGTGGCCATCGTTGTGACCGGCCTACTGCTGGTGTTGCCCTTCATGCAGGTGCCGCGCCTGGTGATCGACGCAGGCATGACCTTTGGCGTCATCGTGCTGGTCGCACTGGCCGCCCTATGGTTCGTGGTTAAATTTCGCCCTTTCAGCGAGCGCATCCTGCAGGCCATGCTGGCCCGGCTCAAGTTCCTGCCGGCTGCGTCCGTCATGTCCCGCTGGCGTGAGCTGGTCGATGGTCTGGCGCCTCTCACCCGCGCGCGCACAGGTCTGCTGGTGGTTTTTTGGACAATAGTCGCCTGGTTTTTCTCGACCGGCATCTACTGGTTCGTGCTGCACGCATACAGGCCGGATGCCACTCTGGTCGAAGCTGTGTTTGTCGTCGTAGCACTGGCCCTGGCGATCACCGTCCCCTCCAGCCCAGGATTCATCGGCGTCTTTCAATACGTCGGTCAGCAGGCGCTGGTGCTGCCTTTCGGCAATAAATACGACATGAGCACCGCCCTGGCCATCACCCTGACATCCCATCTGATTTACTATCTGATCACCACCGGATTGGGTCTGGTTGCCCTCTGGCAGTTCGGCGAATCGTTTGCCAACCTAGGACGCATGATCACCGCTCGACAGCGGCTACGCAAGGCCTGATTGCCGTCGCTCGGCCATCAAGAACTCAGCCAGGCGGAAATCCATTTCGTCATCGATATCCAGCGCCTCGACGGCGTCCATCTCGAACATGTAAGGCCGTTCGCCCAGTCGGTTGCGCCGCGCAACCAGCGTCTCCCGGGTGAAGATGTAGAGGCATGAATTCTCCTCGAATACGGGCGGCAGGTCCTGGGTGCGCAACAGAATAGACGGGTTGTGGTTGATTGGCCGCGTCAGCGCATCCCACAGCCGGCGCTGTACCCTCGTCACCGAAAAGAGCGAATCGTACGCGGGATACATATCGTGAAAGGTCTTGATAGCCCGTGAGACCGTCTCCGCACGTAACAGGGGGTTGGTGCTGTGCGTCTGCAGGTAAAAATCGGCCTTCACGTGGGCAGTATCGTGCAGCAGCACCTCGTTCATCGGCACTGTGTCGGCGCGCAAGTTCGCTGGCCGATCAATCACCTGCACCCCGGGGAAATTCTTGCGGATGCCAGTGCTGATTTCCGGGCTGTCCGTATCCACAGCAATCTGACCAATCTCAGGGCAGGACTGCAGGGTCTCAAGAATATAATAGTAAAGCGGTTTCCCGGAAAGCAGGCGGTAGTTTTTTCCGGGCACGCGCACTGATACGTGGCGCATGGGTACTAAGGCAGCAATCATATTCATGTATGATCCCATCTCACGGATAGCTGGTGATCGGATTGAACCGCTGATTGCGAAAGCCGTCTTGTAAGGTCGAACCCCGCAGGATGACTTCCGCGCTTGGGAAGGGTGCACACGGCAGCGGATGATACCAGCATTGCTGGCTCTCCCCAGGATAATATACATCGAAATTGGTCAGGTGTTGAGTTTCCGTGTTGATTCGCGGGTAATCGGCCGGCAGCAGGACCGTCGAACGCAGGTCGGGCAGGGTCGCCGCTTTCACCGCGCTGCCTCCGATGAATACCAGCACAACAGCCATACCCAGCGCCAGCCCCTGCCGGGCGTCCAGGCTATACAACGCGCGTACGATGGGCGCAGCAAGTAACAGGAACAGAAAGAAGATGAAACCATAGCCGAAGCGGACGTCCGGCGCGGAAATGAACCAAAAGACCACCCCCGCATAGGCGCTCAGCGCCACGGCTGCCAGGCCGATTGGATCACCACCCTGCCGACCTCTCAGCCGATATCGAAGCGGATGAAATACCGTATAGAAAACCGTCATCCCGATGGAAAAGGCAAAGATTAATTTGAACCAGGGTGAGAGCCTGCCCAGCCAGATAGGAAACCAGGCGGTGAAAGGCATGGCCAGCACCTGCTCGTTGTCCATGCCCGGGATGCGCCCCCAGCTCGTAATCCAATGCGCCTCGTTGACCGTGTAAGGAACGGGCACCTTCCAGTCTACATTGAACAGGTTTATGGCGGCGAAGGGGTAAATCAGGTAGCCGGAAAGAATTACATTGCGCGTCAGCCAGGGCGCGAAGATGAGGAGTGCCGCCAGCCCCAGGATACCGACAGCTCGCCCGCCATTCCGCAATCGAAATTCGCGCACCAGCAGGCAAAGCGGGAGGATCAGCAGCGGCAATGCCGCCAGCTTGACCGTCACGGCGTAAAAAGCCAGGCAGGAAAGGACCACCCCGGCGACGTCCAGCCGGCGGAAGCCGCCTTCCTCGACCCGCTCCAGCGCCAGCGTGAGCGCCACCCAGACGAGAATTGCCGCCGGTAGATCGGTGCCCGGCGAAGCCGAATCGCGCACCAGGAAATAGATCAGGGGCGGGAGCATCCCCAGCCTGACAAAGTCGCTTAACGCACGCCGGCCGCACAACAGATTACTGATCCCGTTTAACATCCAGATGCCAGCCACCAAACAAAGCCAGGGATTCAGCAAATGGAAAGACCTCAATCCCAGGAAGGCAAAACTGAACAGCGCCTGCGGGAGAAACCAGCCGGAATCGAACGCCAGCCGACCGAATAAATTGCCTAGCCCGGGAACCGCACGGTAGGATTCGATCCAACGGATGGCCTGAGCATGGTAAAAACCGGTATCGAAGTTGGTCGGGGTAACCGAGCCGTAGCGCAATACGGCCACCGCCAGCAGCAAAGCGCCCGCCCACACGGCCGGGTTCGCCCTCCGCGCCGACGCTCCTACCCGCTCAAGCCAGGAGCGGAACCCCTGCCAGGTCAATCCAATGCCCGGAGCAACTACCAAAACGACGACTAGATTGGCTGTCAAGCTGACGGGGATGAAAAGCGACAGGATCGAAGCCAGCGTCCCCACCAGCGCCACGCCCAGCAGCAGCACGACCGGCGTTTCTATGCGCACTTCTTCGCCGGCCTGGATCAACCGGCGCAGAATGGCCAGCGCCAGCCATCCATAGGCGCCTGCGATCGCCGTTATATACACCCACAAGATCAGCGCTGTCAGCATGATCCCTCAATCCCCCTCGTCATGGTAGAGAATAGGCGCCACCTTTCGCCTGGGCGAGGATATTTCCGTCTGTGCGCCGGGAGGATAATAAAAGGCTTGTTTGAGCTGCCAGGTCAAAGGACCCGATTGGCGGTAACCCTGGAAGGTGCCCCAGAATTGCATCCAGCGGAACCAAACGACCGCACGCCAATGCTTCCCGAGGACGCCCTGGCGCGCTGCCGCCCGCCAGTCATTCCAAATGTTGACCAGAAACAGGCGCGCCAGATCGTCTAAACCGAAACGCTCTTGAGGATAAATCTGCTTGAAGGCCATGCCCTCCCGCCGGTAGCGGTTGTAAACCGCCCGCGGGGTCTCGCGGTGGACATGCACCACTTCCGCGTCCCCCACGTACTGGATACGGTAACCCTGCTCCACCGCCCAGCGCGCCCAGGCCAGGTCTTCCAACCCCGGCAACGTCTCATCGTAAGGATGTTGCTCCCATAATTTCCGCCGGATGGCGGCGTTGGCGTTGTTGCAGAAAGGATAACCCAATCCCGGGCGCGGCCGATCAGGAAACCAGCTCGCAAAGATCTGCCGCTCGGAAAAGTGGGTACCATCATCCCCTCGCTGTTTCCCATAGGTCAGGGCTACCCGCGCGTCATCGAACGGCTCCAGAAGGCGTTCCAGCCAGTCGGGGTAGATCGGGTAGACGTGAGCGCTGGCGAAAACGAGCAGATCCGCGCCTGAGGCGGCGATCCCCCGGTTGAGCGAGCGGCCAAAGCTGAATTCCTCTGGACGGATGTGCACCACCTGCAACGGGTAGCGTCCGGCTACAGCCAACGTGTTATCGGTTGAACCTGAATCGACCAGGGTCACCTCGACGTCTTTTATGGTCTGCTGGAGGATGCCATCCAGTAGCCGGCCCAAGCGGCGCTCCTCGTTGTAAGCACGGATCACGATCGAGCAGAGAGGTTTCATCCTTAATGCATCATGCAGCCTACCAGAGAGTCATTTAAAGCGGTCATCTGACCGCTTATGGTTAAATTTCTCCCTGGCTTCTTCTATCCATCCGATACGGATGTCTTCCTGGGGTTCGATAGCAGGAATGTAGGGCTTGATATCCAATAATGGTGTTCCGTCCAGGGTATCCAGGTGATCGACCGAGAGGATGTTGCCCTGAATGGAAACCAAACGTACGATGGAAAGGCCGATCGGATTCGGGCGCGTCGGTGCGCGGGTAGCAAACACACCACGTGTCTGTGTGTCGAGGAAAGGCGTCACCAGTAAACGTCCACCCAGCACCTGGTGGAAGTGGTAAATCAGGATGATATGTGAAAAGCCTTCGAGGTCCTTCAAACCTGCCTCGAACTCTTCGAAAACCTCGACCGTGCCCGGCGCTCTCAAATCTTCGCCGGGCTGAACAGGCATCTCAGCCAGGTCGTGGAACGGGCTGTGAATAATTCCGATAGGGCGGTAGACGATTTCCATATGAGCCTGTTGTTGTAAATTTATAAGAGTGTTTCCTGAAGCCTGCTGGTTATTAAACCGCCTGTCTGGTCTTCTTCTCCAACAGAAAATTCCCTCCATGCAGGATGCCGTCCAATATGGCGCGCATGGTCGCAGAGCGCTCGGGCAGCAGATCCTCCCAGTCGAAGGGTTTCAGGCGCACATAACCGCGCCATACGCCATCCTCCTCCAGGTAACGCTCGAAGGGCAGGGAGGCCAGGAAAAGCTGATAATATAAAAAACGCCGTGCGTTGCGCCTGAATTCGACCGGCGCTTCTATCTTCCCTCCGGGGCGGGAGAGAAATTCTTCAGCCAGGCGCCGGTATTCATCGGCCGTCTCGGGAAAATAGACCGTGGGAAGCTGGGTGAAGCGCGCTCGTCCGCCGCACAGCACTGCCGTGCCGAGCAGCGATGCTTCCAGGCCGATGGTCGAGTTGTACACCATGACAAATTTGGCCCGCTCGATCAGCTCGTAAGAGCTGAAATACTCACCCGCGTCCACAAAGCGCACGTTGGGCATCTCAGACAGGCGGCGCTTATCAGCCCACTCGCGCACGCTCTCCCGGCTCTCTTTGCCCTGGCGCCCTTCGTCCGGGTGGGCGCGGAAGACAAACAATGTATCCGGGTGCTCGCGAACGATCTCCAGCGCCTGATCCAGCCAGGCAAACATGTGCGGGAAGATCGTATTGGCGTGACCCTGGCTGGTATCAAAAATTACGTTAGTGAAAACCGGGACGATCTGCCGAAAGCGGGCTGCCTGAGCGATAAAATCCGCGCTAAGCCCGCGCATCTCTGGCCAGAAGCGGATGCCCGCCATGCTGAAATTGCCTTGAAAGCGCTGCTGTAAATAGTCATCCAGGAGCGCGTTCTGCTCATTGGTGAGCTCGAATTCCTCTGGTACGTGAATGGGATAAGCGGTGGCTTCCCCTGCGGTGAAGAAGGCCGAATAAGGCTGGAGCCCTACTTCGTGACTGATCACGCGGATATCACGCTGCTGCGCCGTGCGTCTGACGACTGCCTCGGGGTAGAACATGCCATTGAACACCACCACACAACGCGGGGAAAACCGCTCCAGCAGGTCTTCAAACTCGCGCTGCACGTGCCATGCGGAAAGAATGTATTCCCGGTAGAGTTTGCGGGTGGCCTCGTTGTCAGCCAGGTGATGACGGCGTAAGATCCAGCGCAGCGAGGGCAGAACCAGCGCACCCAGCGGGCGCCCCTGCCATTCGAATGCCGTCAGGTGTTCCAAATCCAGGTTCGCGAGCGCTTCTGCCAGGTGATCATCCCGCCTGTAGCGAAACCCGTTCACTTCCAGGTGGGTAAACAATCGGCGCGATTGCGCTTTGCAATCTGCGCAGGGTGGGAGGATAGAAGGATCGTCCCGGTCGGTACCCAAAACGCAGCGGCTCATACCCGCTTGACAGACGAATTGAACCACCGGGACGCCCTGCAAACGCAAAGCCCAGGCGGTTAACAGTTGGAAAGCCGCGTTCAGACTCAGCCCTGTCAGCCGGGTGGAGGCATTGAACATCACCACTGGCGAACCGAAAGCAGGCGGAGCATGTGCTTCCACTTGGCGTGCAATATGCATGATGCGTTGGTCATTATCCCAATGAACCCAACGCCGGCGCAGGCCGCTCCGAACGCGCACTGTCCAAGCCGTACCTTTCAATTCTGCACCCGCCGCAGCCTTTTCAGCGAAGATTGTTCGCTCTCATAGACGTGTTTGACCCCGTCACCCAGGGCCTGTTCAGTCACACGCACATATTTGACCAGGCGCTCGAAACCACCCGGTTCGACTGAGGCCGCCTGATCGCTGCCCCACATGGCCCGGTCGAGGGTGATATGGCGCTCGATCATGCAGGCGCCCAATGCCACCGCCACAACAGAGGTGACCAGCCCCACCTCATGGCCTGAGTAGCCAATCGGGCATGGGAACACCTGCCGCAAGGTCGGTATCATCCGCAGATTGAGCTCATGAGGCTCGCAAGGATAAGTGCTGGTGGCATGAGCGATGAGCAGATTGCTCAGTCCAAGCACGCCCACAGCCGAATGGATCTGCTCCATGGTGGACATGCCTGTGGACAGGATCACCGGCCGGTTGGTCGCCCTGACCCGCCGTAAAAGCGCCAGGTCAGTGAGCGAAGCCGAAGGGATCTTATAGCATGGCGGATCGAATGACTCGAGAAAATCCACCGAGGGCTCGTCCCACACGGAGGCAAACCAGGAAATCCTCTTTTCCTTGCAATAGTTGTCGATCTCGCGGTATTCGTCCTCCCAGAACTCTAATTTGTGTCGGTATTCCAGATAACTGATATACCCCCAGGGTGTATCCCGCATCTGATCCCGCTGATCAGGGGGCACGCACAGCTCGGGCGTGCGTTTCTGGAACTTGACCGCGTCCACGCCGGCGTGGACAGCGGCGTCGATCAGACGCCGGGCATTCTCCAGGCTGCCATTGTGGTTGATGCCAATCTCGGCCACGATAAAGGTTGGGTAGCCATCGCCGACCATCCGGTCACCGATCCGAATTTCCCTCGCCATCGTTTCACCTCTTCCCTTTGTGCTCAAGGATTAGATCGCACAGCTCGCGGACAGCGCCGTAGCCGCCTCTGCGCGCCAGAATATGGTCAGCCTCACGCAGCACATCCGGTTCGGCGTCGGCTGGAGCTGCGGCCCAGCCCACCAGCGGGAAACAGGGCAGATCATTGATATCATTGCCTAGGTAGATCACCCTGGACGCATCCAGACGGCGGTCTTCCAGATAGCTGCGCAGGGCAGCGGCTTTATCCGCCACTCCCTGAAGGAAAGGCAGTTTCATTTTCTTACAGCGGGCCGCAACCACCGGGTTGACTTCGTAGGAGATGACCAGCGCTTCTACGCCCGCTTTGCGCAAGATTTCCAGCCCCAGGCTGTCGCTGCGGTTTGCCATCACCGCCTCACGCCCATCCTGATCCACCCACACGCGGTTGTCCGTCAGCACGCCGTCAAAGTCCAACACCAGCAGAGCGGGGTCTTCCGGAAACCGGCGCCTCAGACGGCCTGGTTGCACCATGGTCAACTCCCTCTGGGTGACAAGCCATTCCGCGCGCTGCCAGTCGCTCAAATTATCCAGGTCTACCGTGTAACGTGGATCAATCAGGACAGGCAGGATGACCTGCCCGCTCATCGAGCCGCCCTCCAGGATGGTTTTCGTGCGGATGGCGTCGATGTGCCCCGTCTGCCAGTATACCGGCGGAAGCGCCTGGCGCGGCGCATTGTACGGTTCGGCGATGCCCTCGACGTCCAGCAACGGTCGCATGTGTCCGTCCGCACCGATGCGCCACATCTTGTGTGGATTCTGCCCGGCGGGCACCACGCCGCGTACCGAGTCGGCGTCAGGATGCTCCAGAAGCAGACCCACTGCGCGATCCACCAGCTCCGGCGGACGGATCGGCGAAGTGGGGCGCAATTGAACCACCACGTCCGGCCGGTAGCCCTCATTCTCCTCCAGCCAGCGCAACGCGTGCTGGAAGACCGGCAAATCAGGCGTGTCGTCCTGAGCCAGCGATGCTGGGCGCAGGAACGGCACCTCGGCGCCGTAGCGCCGGGCCGTCTCTGCGATCTCTTCGTCATCGGTAGAGACAATCGTACGGCCAACGCTACGCGCCTGAATGCCCGCCGCCACGCTGTACGCCACCAGGGGATGCCCGGCGAACAGCTTTATATTCTTGCGCGGGATACCTTTGGAACCGCCGCGCGCCGGGACAATGGCCAGCACTTCTTTGTCTCCTACCATGCCGTCCACCCCCCGTCGACCACCAGATTAGCCCCGGTCATATAGGACGAAGCGTCGGAGGCCAAAAACAGCAGCGCGCCATTCAATTCGTCGCGTTCTGCCATGCGCCCCAACACCGTGCGGGCGGAGTAATTCTGTACGAAGATCTCATCGTGTCCATTGAACACCCCACCAGGGGTGAGCGCATTGGCGCGCACCTTTGTACCCGCGTAATAGGTTGCCAGGTAGCGGGTCAGACCCAACACGCCCGCTTTGGTGACCGAATAGTAGACCGGCTTGTACTGCGGCGGCTGACCGGGTTTCTGGTAAATGCGCTGATCAGGCCCCACCAGTCCATAAGTAGAGCAAATGTTGATGATCGAACCATGATTTTGCGCCACCATGGGTTTGACCGCCGCCTGCGCGCACAAGAACAGGCCGGTCAGATTCACCGCCAGGGCCTGTTCCCAGGCCTCCAACGGATAATCTTCGAAGTTGCTGCCGTGGCCGCCGCTGTGCTGCGGGTCGAACTTGGGATCGAGCGCCGCGCTGCACACCAGCACGTCCAGCCGCCCGAACGACTGCAGGGCTGTGTCCACCATGGCGGCCACCGACTCGCGCCGGGTCACGTCCACCCAGGCAGCGCGCGCCTGGTAGCCGGCGTTGCGCAGCCCCGCGGCCACCTCCTCGGCGGCTCCCTGGTCAAGGTCGGCCACCACCACCCCTGCGCCCGCCTCGGCCAGGGTGCGCGAGAACTCCCGGCCGAGCAAACCCCCACCGCCAGTGACCACCGCCGCCTGGCCGTCCAGTCTGAACTTATCGAATACCGTAGCCATGAGTCTTGTCCCTTGCTTTATAGATTTTGTATCAACTGCATCCTTTAGCGATCAGTTCGCCGGCGGACGATAGAAATAGATCGCTCCATCATTCCCCTGGAAGGCCCGGAACAGCCCTTGCGTCATCGCCGCCAGACGAGCCCTCGCCTGATCCCCGTAATAAACCGCCAATTGATCCTGGATTGAGTTGAACAACACCAGTGCAGCCCCGTCCTGCCGGAAAACGCGTTCACCCTTGTCGGTGGCCAGATCGCCATCGCCATAGGTCACCGCCGGGGCATTGCTTACCTGGAAGGGCTCCTGCATTGAATACGTCGGCCGCCCGAGCAGATAAAGAATGGCCGTCTCCTCATTGGTGACGATCAGTGTGCTGGCCGGAAGCGCTTTGACCGCGCGGATCGTATCCGATTCTCGCCAGTCGGCCGAATTGTACCCCAACCCAGAGGCTTGATTCTGGCGTACGATGCGCACATCGCGCCAGCCGTACCAGAGCGTCGCCAGGCCGAAGGCCGCCAGCGCCATCTGTCCGATCCACCGCCGATTCGGTACCCGGCTCAAGCTCAGCCCCGCCAGCGCCGTCACCAGCCATAAGAATGCCACATGCACTGGCGAGAGCATGCGGTTGTTGATGTCGATGGTCGGGAAAGTCAATGCGTAGACCACCACCACCAGGCCAACGTATGCCACGATAAATAGTCCCAGCAGGATGATCAGACGGTAAACCTCGCCGGCGCGGTCGTCCTGCGCCTCGTGTTTGGACGCAGTTCGCGCCGCCCATACAGCCCAGGCCAGCACTCCTGCCAGGGTGACCGCCGCCAGGGCCGAATTCAGGATATGCGGATAAGGCGGCGCGGTTACCCAGGAGTTGGGTACCAGCCAGTTCAGAAAACCGTCCTTCAGATAGCCCCAGGCGCCAAAGAATTGGCTCACCATCCTCTCCACACTCTCGAAACGGCGCGATGAGACTGTCGCAGTTTGAGTGAGGTCCACTGCCAGCCAGGCAGCCATTGGCGCAGCCGCCGCCACGGCATACACGATCCCATCGCGGACCCGCTCACGTCTTGGCCGCCGGCTGAGCCACAGCAAACCGATCAACCCGGCCGCAGGGAAGGCCGCCGCACTATAACGGGTCAGGAATGAGAGACCGGCCGCCAACGCAGCGCAGACTAACAGCGCCAGGCCTTTATCACCATGACGCAGAAAAGCCAGCTCGAGGACAATGCCAAGAAAGCCCAGGAATATGCATAACGGCTCGGACATAACCCACGAGTAGACCGGCGAGAGCAGCGGAGAAAGCGCCAGAACGCAAGCAAACAGGATAACCAATCCGATCGGACGGACGACGCGCAGAAGCATTTCTCCGCTAAGCACGATGATCCCGGCGAAAAGCAGGATATTTAGCCACCGGCCGGCCAGATCCAGGTCAATGCCAGACGAACCGACGGCCGCCAGAGCCAGCGGGAAGCCTGGCGGGAAGTATGGCAACAGACGGAATTCTCCCTGCGGCCCAACCAATCCCAGGCCGTGACCGGCCAGCAGGTTTTTGGCTGAGTAGATGTATATCGTGGCATCGCCGCCCACCCCAACGCCCGATGAAGTGCTGTACGCCACCAGCCCGGCGCCCAGAACAGCCGCCAGCAATAAACCGACATGTGCCGGGATCATGTCCTTGCGCATGCGTTTGTCATCCTTTTCATGGCTTCAACTCGAAGACGAACTGGCCGTCCAATTGTACTCTTAGGATCAGTCCAAGCGCCAGGCATTGCTCCACAAGGCCGGGATCATTTTGATAGGAGGGTCCATCTACGACCACATATTGAACACCCAGTTCGCGGAGCAACGCTACGCTCTTCGCGTCTGGAAAACCATCCATCGACCCGCGGATGCGCTGGTATTGTTCTGGCGGAAATGCGTTGAAAAAACCCCCGACGAATGGTTTGCCGTAATAGGTCAGCGTGTAATAGACCTGCGATTGGTCTTCCTCCAGCGCGAAGGGGAACACAGCGACTGCGCCCTTTCCCGGCTGCTGCGCCAGCCAGGCGTCTACTGCGCGAGGCTGGATGCGGGCAAACTGCCGATAGGGTCCGGGATAAAAATCCACCAGAACCAGGATCACCAGCAGGGCGGTGAGCAGGACCTGCCAGCGCTTTCGAGCGCGTGCCAGCAGCCATGCCGCGCCGATCCCTGCTGCAGCGCAGGCGAAGACCAACACGAAGGCGCCGAAGCGCATCCACACTCGCATCTTGGCATACAGCGGGAAATATTTGAATAACAGCAATCCCGGCAGCGGAACAGGCAGCTCTGCCCGCCCTAAACGCGCCTGCAGGAAGGCTGGCGCAGAAATCTCCACCGGAGCGCCGTTCCAATGCAAGTTGGTTCCCAACGCAAGCACGAAGGCCAGCATTCCGGTCCACAACATCACTGCCAACAGGCGACCTTGCCCGCTCTCGCGCCGCTTTAAGCCGGCCAGGGCCGCCAACACTGCCACGGGCGCCCCAATGTACAGCGTGCCTTCCACCCACATATCACGATTAAAATGAGAGCCGATCCAGGCGCCCCACAAGAAATGGTCGGTGGATGGCAGAAGGAAATCCGTCGGGCTGGCTGAGTACATCTCCACAACGCTGAGACCGCGATCCGGCAGGCCTCCCTGGCGCAGCAGGGAGACAAAGGGGGCGATCCCCGCCGCCACCAGCGGTAAAGCGATCAACCCCATCCCCGCCAGGCGCAGCCACGTGCCGCGCTCCCTGGCAGCCGGCCGGTCATAAAAGATGAAATAGATGGCCGTCAGGAAGGCGCTCAGTAAAATGGTCATATAAAGATAGTATTGGGAAGTTAGGGCGATTAATCCCAGCCCAATCCCACCCAGCAGAGCCGGCTTCCATGACCATTTGCGCGCTTCGAGCGTAGCCCACAAACCCCAAAAATACAGCGGAAACCATTGGATTGTGGCCAGGTTCAGGTGGCCGATCAGAAAATGGGCGAAATGGTAGGGCAGGAAGGCGTAGGCCGTACCGGCCACCAACCCGGCGCCGGCCCGCCCCGTCAGGTGCTGTACCCACAGGTACATGGTCAGCCCGGAGAGCGCGAAGGTCAGCATGAGCACGGCGTTGTAGGCGAAGGTCGGCCCGCCCAAGAAGCTGAGCGGAAGCGCCATGGCGATGTTGATCGGTGTGATCTCTGTGTATGAGAGACTCCAGCCCTGCGGGTAATTCAAGAACCAAACGTTGAACGGTGACACATGCAACTCGAACAGCGCCTTCTTGAACCAGCCGATCAACCACACGAAGTAGACATTGTCGCCGATGTCGCCAACCACCGAATCCCGCATATGCATGGCCAGCGGCCAGGTCATGAAGACCGTCAGGGCGGCGAAGTAAAGCGCCGCCAAAAGCCAGCGGGGAAACAATCTCCCGGCTGCCTTATTAACTTCTTCCGCGGGTTGAACGGTCATTGATTGGTTCCACCCTTTTCAGAGCTCGATCAAACGCCCTTCGCTGGCCGATTTCAGCGCTGCCAGAGCCAGCTTCAATGCCTGGATGCCATCCTCCAGTGTGCAGGCGGGCTCAACCTCACCGCGGGCTAAGGCCAGAAAGTGGCGCATCTCTTCCAGGAAAAGATCGTTGCGCTCGAACCCCTCTGGCGGGGTATATTGTTCCCAGTCACCGCTTGCCGCCTCGAAGACGCGCAGCGTCCCATCGGCGTTGTCCCAGCGCAAAGTCCCACCTGTGCAGACGATTTCCAGGTCATGGCGAGGTGGCCGCTGAACGTAATCCAGGTGGACGCTGGCCAATACGCCGCTCAGGAAACGCAGCCCGATTTCGGCTGTGTCCTCTACCTCAATTCCAAGTCCGCCGCGCCGGCCGGTGAAAGCCCATAATGCTTCCACCTCGCCCAGCAGCCAGCGCAGATAATCCAGCGGGTGGCTGAGGGTCAACACCACACCTCCGCCAAGGTCAGCGCGCGCTGAATAGCCATTGCGGTAATCTTCCCACGGGTGCCAGGCGGGCAGGTACTCGCCCCAACGCGCCCGGGCTGAGACGGGCTTCCCAAGCCTTTCTGAAGCCAGGATTTCAGCGGCTTTGCGCAACCCCGGGTGGAAACGAAATTGGAAACCCACCAGAGCACGAGCGCCGCTCGTGCGCAGCGCTTCGGCCAATTCTCCAATCCGCTCCAGATTGTGCGAGAGCGGTTTTTCCATCAATAATGAGCAGCCTGCTTGCGCAGCCGGGATGGCCACGTCCAGGTGCAGCGCGGTTGGATTGGCCACGATGACCGCTTCTGGCCGATGATTCAGAGCGCGTTGAAGGTCATTTTCCACCGGAAGGCCAGCCAGCTCCTCGTCCGGCAAAGTGGCCTGGTGGGTGCGATAGAGGAGGATGTCCGTCTCACCCAGGGCGCGCAGGTTGCGCAGGTGACGGCGCCCGATCGAGCCCAAGCCGGCGATCAGGATCTTCATACACCCCTCTTTCCCAATCGTGAAAGGAAGTACTCGCCAGTACGCCGCCCGGCGCTCCCATCCGTATAGGTCACCTCGCGTTCGACAAATGCCCGCCGTTCGGCGCTATGAGCTTTCGGGTTTTGCAGATAAAAGTTGATCGCTTCGCGGAGCGTATCCTCCTCGGAGGCTACCAACCCGGCCCTTGCTTCGCGAAAACGCAGGTGGGTCGGCCAGTTGCCGATTTGTGACAGCGGCAGGGAAAACTTACCGGCTGTGTTCCATCCCCCCGGAGTATCCAGGCACGCGCTTACGATTGGTCTGTCGTGGATGGCTGTCTCCACCACCATGGTCGAATAGACCGTTACGAAGACGTCAGCGTACGCCATCATGGAATCCTTTTCAGGCATGTCTTCGCCGGAGTAATAGCCCAATTCGCCGCCCAGGGGCACCGGCTCGACCAAATGTACATGGGGGTTCTCACGAACCAGCGCCCGTACCTGCTCGGCTTCCTTTTCGTAAAGGCTTCCCTTCAAGAAATGGTTCGGGTGCAGGCGAATCAGCAGTTGTGCTGGCTGGATCAGCCCGTCTGAAGCGACCAGCCGAACCAGCGATTGGATATTGCGTAGATTGGGTGCAAAAGTGACGAAGCTGGAAGCATATGCAATGAGTTTCCTCTGGGGATCTAGGCCGTGCCGGGCATAATATTCCTCACGAGGCACACGCCAGGTGCCCAGGAAGTACCCATCATATGAGGGAATACCACCGACGTTTACCTGTTTCTCAGGCCAATCCGAGCCAAGCACCAGTTCTTTCTTTTGAATATCCGACCAGCAGGTTACCCAATCCACTGGCGCGCCCGGCAATCGGTAGCTGCTTGGGTTATCCCAGCCGATGATGGCCGCTGCGGTCGCCACACCTCGCCGGTGTGCTTCCCGCAACAGATAGCGGTCCCAGCGCCAGCCCGGAGTGCTGGCGACCACGAGCTGCGGTTGATATTTATCGAATAGATCCCCGTAAATCTGAGGCGTGAAACGCATTTGATAATTGACCAACCACTTGCGTAAGAGCGCCGACCGTCGCAGCCCATAAGTCAGCGCACGGATCGCCGGCATGAGCATCTTACCACCGCGCGAGGCCTCCACCCCCATCTGCGCCAGATGCCCGTCCATCGCGGCTGTGTTGATCCGTCGCGAGCCGCCCATCCAGCGCAGGAAGTGCAGCCAATATTGCAGAGTGCGGTGGTGAGTGTTGAAATAGCGACGAAGCTGGTCTAATCGCAATCCTTCCACTGTTAATCCAGGCTGGCCGAAACGCGCCTGGATCTGATCCTTAAGCCCATCATCGGTCAGCAAAACCACCCTCGCCCCACCCGCCAGCAGCGTGGGCAGAACATCGGTCTGCAGAAAATAGACGATGGAAAGACCGTGATCGGCGCTGATCATGAGTGTTGGTTCAGCCATACAATACCGGGCAGCCTTTAAGGAATTTAGCGATCATAATACCAGCGAAAAATCGCATCGTAAAGCGCAAGCAAGCCGCGCCGTAAAGGGGGAAAGTCCAGCAGGGCTTGCGCACTTCGAACGGCCGAGCGGGTTTGCAATCGTCCAATTCGCTCGACCAAATGACCTGGCGGATTGTTACTCATATTCATCGCCAGCGGTTCCGCAACCATCAGACGTAAAAATCCAGACGAATTCATCCTTTCGTCGAGTTGCCTGACCTGACCCATCGGGCGATCCATTTCAAAAGGCAAAAATTGCTGCAATCTCGATTTATACGCGCAAAATTGCCAGTGGGAAGCTCCCACAAAAGCCTGTACGCCCTTATAAGTCAGGCGTACGTCTTGGGTTGTTTCATAACGCTGGCGTATCTCAACCTCCTCCTGCCCAAGGCTCAGGTCGAACTCGCGGAACACCTCCCAGGGTATCAGGCGCCCACGCTCGACTTTCACTTCGGGATTGCTCTCAGCCCAAGACAGGGTGCTCGTGACCAGCTCCTCTCGGGTACGAAAAGGCCGTGCTGTCACCATCCCGACGTTAGGGTAGGTTTCCAGCAGTTCGACCGAGCGCGCCAGCCAGCTTGGCGAAAAGAGCACATCGCTGTCCGCATATGCAATGATTTCGCCTGGAGCGCCAGAGAAGATGATGTTCCAGGCGCCACCCTTGCCAAGGTTTTTCGAAGAAAGAAATAAGTATTGAATGTTGCCCGCGCGCTGTTCCTCAAGAAGAAAATCCTGAACCTCAGCGCAGCTGCCATTATCGAAAACCATCAGGTCAAAGGTTAGCCCGGCGCCATCGCGCACGCTGTGCAGGCAAATTTTAAGCACATCCAGGCTGTGAGCATAAAAGCCGCTCTGGAAGGGGATGAAGTTCAAAATGGCTACGGTTACCCGCTCTGGATGGGCGACAGTAGCGATGAACTTGGCCGGGTTTTGCCCCTTACGCATGAACCAATCTCCTGAAACGACGAATTTTAATGTATGTCTGACTTCGTTTCTCGAGCCACCATCCGCTATCCATCTTTGCTGACCTGGGCATTTTCAAAATCGGCAGCTCTTTGTGCGCCCTCGCCGCCTCTTCGTATATCCCGGTATGCTTTGATCGGATGGAAGATGGCATAAAAAATCTTCCCAAGGATGGATGAGTTTAATCTCACCAGCGGGAAAATTTCCACCTCGCGCCATAGCCGCCTCCAGGACAGCGGTTTTCGCTTCAGCCGTCCGTCCACCAGATTGTGGCTGGCATCCCGCAGCTCGAATATCGCCATTCTTCCGCCGGCCAGACGCACGTTTTCACCTGTTTCTGGCAGGCGATAGTGCGGCTGGCCGCCGGGCAGGTGGGAATAATCGTGATCTTGGTGGATGACCGTAATCGCCTGGCTGGCGTCCACCACCAGCCAGCCATGAACCCGACCAGCATAAATCATCCAGTTATCCCAGCCCGCTCGCCCAATGGCAAAACGCGGCATGTCCGTGAAGCATTCACGCGGGAAGATAAAATAATCCGAGCCAGTCGCTTTGTGCAATCTACCCTGGCTGGTCAGCCGGTTGCGCAGATCTTTGTCCCAGCCGGTGCGAAAGTCCAATTCCTCGGTCACTTTCAGATCCCAGCGCTGACCTACGATCAGGAAGCGCTGCGCTTGTTCGCGCACCATCCGGGCGGCTTGAATGAAATCGGGCAAAAGCATCACATCGGCATTGACACAACTCAACAAAGGACTGGTGGAATTTCGCCGCGCCAGCTCAAACATGGAAGAGACCAGCGGTGTCCCCATCGCATTTCGCTCCACTTCAGGTAACTGGCGAACGCCCAGCTCGGCGGCGGCCTCCGCCATGCCCTTCTCCTCACCGATCAGCAATACATCGACCTCCGGCCTCAACGCCAGCCAGGAACGGATGGCGTTCCGTTGGATGGTGGCGATGTGCGGATCGGTGAACGGCTTTGGTGCGGTGAAGATGGTGATCAGCGCCATTTCTCTATGCCGAATCCTTTCTTATCCTTCGCCTGCATTGCGGGCATTACCCGGCGCGCTTGTCCACATCCATGCCGGACTTGTGCTTCACCGCTGCGTTGATGCGCGCCAGCTCGGGCTCGCGCTGAAACAAAGCCAGCACCTCCTGCCAGGAGAAGTCCATGCGCCCACCCAACCGTTCGACTACGGCGCGCAGCAGGTTGAGGTCCTCGGCCGTATCCAGCGTCCATCGCAGGCTGCCGTAATCCGGGTCGTGATTTACTACGTGAACCTTGAACCTGCCCGGCTGATCGTAAAAATATGGCATGACGTGCTCGCGCTCGAATTTCTCCTTGGCCTCTTTCCAGGCTCGTTCCAATCCGGCGAAGGAGCACACTTCGGTATCTAAACCGATGGGATAGGTGCGCTTCAGCGGCGGCGGCAGGCGGTTGGCGGCAAAGTCGGCGCCAGTGCGGTGGAACTCAGCCACAACCTGGTCGACCAACCCCGGATCAATGAAGGGACAGTCGGCTGTCACCCGGACAATCACCTCGGCGCGCAACTGCCTGGCCGCCTGATAGTAACGGTCGAGCACGTCGTATTGGCTACCGCGGTAAACTGGCCACTGATGCGCCTGACATAGCCTCACAATCGCATCATCGGCCGCATCCTGGGAGGTGGCCACCACCACCTGATCTACCGAGCGCGCCCGCTGTAACCGCAGTACGCACCATGCCAGTACTGGCTGACCGCCCAAATCCATCAGCACTTTTCCCGGCAGTCGACTTGAGGCGAAGCGCGCCTGGATGATGGCCACAGTTTTCTTCGCAGCAGAGCTCATAGGTTACACCTCAAGGCCGACCTGGCGTGTAACGCAAGACAATCCATCCTCCGAAGTGAGTCGCTTCGGAGTAATTCTGGCAAATCCACAGGTAAACCTCCGGCATGCCCTCGGGGATTTGGGGGGGCGTGAAATATTTCAGTTTGTAGCTCAACGGATTCCTCCCCGGCGGCGGCTCACCAGGGACGATCTTGGCCACTAGCTGTTCGAGATAAGGCGGATCGGTCAAATCGGGGCAGTTGCGGGCATAAGTCTGATAAAACAGGGGTTGCATGCGGGGGTCGAAGTCCACGATCTCCGCCGGCGGATGGGTCTTCAGTTCGCTCAGGAATGTACCGGTGTGGAAGCGGTTGGTGTAGTTGGGAAGAAAAAGGGGGTCGATGAAAAAGAATCGGCTGGGGGATTTCCGCCCAGTCATCGTGTTCACCTGGGGATAATCCCCCCATTGCAGCACGTAATCGGTGGGTGAAGTGGTGTCTTCCACGTAACGGATGACCTGATCGAGGTTCTTATCCCGGCTGACCCTCGTCGCTTCTTCAGTCGCTGCAGCTCCGCTGATAATGAGTGGAATGATTAATACGGACGCCCATACCACCGGTATGCTTGGCAGGGTGACTGACGGGGCGAAATTTAATACAGACCAAGTGAAAAAGCCCACCAGGAGCGTCATCGACGGCAGCAACGCCATGAAATAATGGGCGAAGTTATTGCCCGAGATCGAGCTGATTAAAATTTCGACCGGCAGGTCGATAAAGGCAAAAGCCAGCAATGGTAGAAAGACCGCGGTGTTCATCCGCCCGATTTTTTGCAACCACCTGGTAAAAGTAAGGTGTAAACGGCGAAAATAATATATCAGACCACCAACCAACAGCATGAAACCGGGGATGATTTGAGCATATCGGTATGCGCTTAATTCAGAAATGCGGTAAAGTGTCAGGCCATGCCGCACCAGCCCGTTGTACATCAAAGCCGCTCCAATTACCCCTGCCAGCAAGCCCAATCCCCGATCAGAGAGCACACGGCGAAGCCCGGCGCTATAAACGACAAGATAAACGCCCGCTGCAGCCCAGGCCGCATATGCCAGAGCGTAATAAGGCGAGGAGGTCAGCGTGAAGCCGAGCGCAGCGAACAATGCATCGATACGCTGCAGAGGGGAAATCTCAGATAGAGCGAAGTTGTAGGCAAAAGCCGCCTCCCAGAACTCCGGCAGGATGCCCTTGAAGGCAAACCAGGCGAACCATCCCGCCCACACGAGGGTGAAACCGAGCCCCAGCCAGACGAAATCCAACAGGCCGTGCCAATTACGCTGCTGGATACGGTTGGCCAGCATCAGGATGGCGATCGCAATCACGGGACCGGCCAGCGGTTGCTTGAGGGTCGAAGCGCATGCCAAGGCAACGCCGATCAAGAATGGGCGCAGGCCAACACGCCGACGAGTTTCCATATCCAAAAACAGGTAAATGGCGGCAAACTGAAAAGGTAGAGCATACTCCTCGGTCAAATTGCCGCCCTCGAAGACAAAGGTCAGATTGGCAAGGAAACCGGCCGAGGCGATCCAGGCGGCGAACGATCCAATGAAGCGGCGCAGGGCGGCATATGCCAGAAGCGCCGCCGATCCGACCGCGATTACTTCCAAAGCCCATATACCCCAACGGCTGCCGCCGCCGAGGCTCAGGCCCAGGTACTCCAGGTAAAAGATCGACGGCGGCTTGTGATCGTAAATGTCTCGATAGGGCAGTTGACCCTCGCGCATGCGCTGGCCAAAATACTGGAAAATCGACGAATCCGTATCCGGTATCTGCTGCAAACTTGGCATCGCGTTTGCCAGCGCAAAAACAGTCAGCACGATGAGGCTGGTGTAGGCTAGCAAAGACCATCTGGCAGTATTTTCAAGCGTTTTCATGCAATGCATCCAATAGACCGATGATCTACAATGACTTATCGTCTGGCGTCGATCTCCCGTGCCATCAGGTAGGCAAGGAGCAATTTATTGAAATTGCTTGGCCAATCCGCGCGCGCCTCGGCCAAGCAACGCGCTGCCCTCTTCATTGCCGTCAGCCGCGGGCGTTCATCCGCCGCGCGCAACAGACCTCGCGCCAATGCCTCGGCGTCGCCATCGGGAAAAAGCCAGCCCGGGGAATCATCCTCGCCCGTGATCCACTCACGGTTGCCGGGAATGTCCGAAACCAGAACGGGCAATCCACTGGCCAAAGCTTCCAGAAGCGATACGGACGAACCGTCACTGTGAGAGGCGCTCACGTACAGGTCGGCGGCGCGGTACACCTCCGGTAATTGTTCCTGGGTGAGCCTGCCGCCGATATGAACCCGCTCCATCACCCCGGCTTCCTGCAGAATGCCTCGTAGTGTTTTTTCCTGCGAACCGCTTCCCAGCAGGATCAGACGAAGGTCGGGATTCTGATGGGCAGCCAAGCCGAATGCGCGCACCACGATATCCACACCGTACAGCGGCTCCCAGTTGCGCAGCGAGAGGATCACAAAGCGGTCCTCCCAGCCGAGGCGGGCTCGCCATCCGCCGTCTGCGCCGGGTTTGAATCGGCTCAGATCTACTCCCCACGGGAAAAGCACCACCCGCTCAGATGGGAAACCGAACTTTACCGCCTTCTCCTGCACCGCCATGCAGTCACCTACCAGTACAGTAGTGTGCTGTAACGTATAGCGCGTGATCCATTTCCAGCCTGCCCCGCGCTCGGCGTCGAATAACAGATCCGATCCCCACGACATGGCCACCAGCGGATGAATGCCGGCTGCAGCAGTAAGAAAGGCGCTGGTCTGAATCGGTCCGGCATGGACCACATCGGGATGAATCCGTTTGACCACCCGTTTCAGATCGAACAGCAACGCCGGACCGTCGCTCAAGCGCGCCGGCGCTCGCCCGCCGCGCCAGGAGATGGCCTCAACGCCCGTCGGTAATCCAGGCTCCCCGTCTGACGCCTCTCGCCGCTCCAGGCGCAAGAAATAAATTTCGTGTCCACTGCTGGCTAGCGCGCTCAAGAAGCGGTGGTCGTGAGGCGTGTAATCGCGGGTGAAGTACAGCACGCGCATCCGCTCTACTCGGATAAGTCGGTCCAGCGCAGCTCCTTGCCTATCGGCAGATCGAAACGCGCCTTTCTACCGACCACCGCATTAATCTCGTACGGCAAGATCGCCCCCGGGGTGGCCGGCCGCAACACGGCGATCATCTCGCGAGAGATGACCTCGCCGGCTTTGATGTCACGCGCAGCCCGCAGGCAGCGGCGCTGTACAATGACCGTATCCTGCTCGTTGTCGGTCACGAATTTATCCGCCGAGCCCAGTGCACGCTCCAGGCGGCGGGTATTCTCCACCATGTCCGCCCAACTTTCGGGGTCCATCGAAAAAGGATGGTCAGGGCCGACGCGGGTCGGATCGTCGGTAAAATGCTTTTCGATGACCCGCGCGCCCAGCGCGACCGCGCCCAGCACGGTGGCGTGGCCCGGCGTATGATCCGAAAGACCAAGGATCACTCCTGGGAACATCGTCTTGTAGGTTTCCAGCACCCGCAGATGGATATGATCGAAATTCTCCAGGCTGCCGGTGTAGTTCGTGTTGCACTGCATCAAAACAAGCTGTGGGTTGATCGCCAGTATGGCATGCACCGCGCGCTGTACATCGCCGATGGTGGACGCGCCAGTAGACAGGATGATCGGTTTATTCTTGCGCGCCATGCGCTCCAGAGCTTCGATCCAGGTGATGTCTCCAGAACCGATCTTGTAGATCTGCACATACGGGTCGAGCATATCGATCGCCTCGAAATCGTAGGGCGTCGAAAAGTAATCGATGCCGGCCTCATCACACGTCTCTTTAAGCACCTGGGTCCATTCAAAGGGGATCGACGCCTCGGAGTAGACCTCGTAGACCGATTTCTTCCAGCTTGCCTGATGGGAAAGCTGCCGGCCAAGATTGCGGAAGCCGTAATCCGAGACGATCTCTGGCGCGCGGAAATTCTGGAACTTGGCTGCGTCGGCCCCGGCCTGTTTGGCCAGGCGGATGAGCATTTTAGCCCGCTCCAGGCTGCCATCGTGGTTGGCGCTGATGTCGGCGATAAAATATGTGGGTGCACTTTCCGCGATCACACGCGAACCGAGCTTGATCTCCATACTTTACCTCCCAAATGTTTTCTCTGAACGTCCTTTCAAGCACGCATCGCCCTAATTCGGGCCGGATACCCTTGCCGGTAGAGGTCGGCAAAGCGTTCCAACCCTTCTGCCTGGTCAGGTAAGGACGATCCCAGCGCGCGGGCCAGCTTGTCGCAGCGCAGGGTCAAACGTGGTGAACGGCGCGCCTGGAGGCCGCTTTGCACCACGGATGTGGGCCGCACCAGACGCTCATCCCAGCCGAAGGCGCGTGCCAGGCGAACACCGAACTCATATTTACTCAGACACTCTCTGCTGACGACGTGATACAGACCGTTCAGTCCTTTCTCCAACATGTCCAGCAGGATGCGCCCCAGGTCGTTGACAAAAAGCGGGCAGAAGAACACGTCGGTAAAACCGGGTGCCGGTTCTCCAGCCTGCAGATGGTTGAAAAAAAATTCCGCCAGACTGCGCCTGCCGTTCAGACTCCAGCCGTAAAAGTTAACCCGTGCCACCAGGGCGTCAGGATTCGCCTCAGCCACGGCGCGCTCGCCTTCCAGCTTGGTGTTCGCATAGACGCTCAGGGGGTTAGGGGCATCCTCCTCGGTGTAATCGCCGCGCGCTCCATCGAAGACCGCGTCGGTAGAAATGTGTCCGAGCTTCACTCCTTGCTTGCGACAGGCTGCCGCCAACCAGCCAGGCAGTTCAGCGTTGATGCGCCGCGCCAGGGCAGGTTGCGACTCACAGGCGTCGATGTTGGCCATCGCAGCCGTGTGAATAACCACATCGGGCTGCACTTTCTCGAGCAGAGGCGCGATCATCTCCGGTTCCGTCAGATCCCCCGTGACCAGCGCGAAAGGGGCGTCACGCAGCCCTTGACGATGGATCACTCCCGTCACCTGGTGCTCTCCGCTAGCCTGCAAAGCCAGGTTCAATCCCAACAGTCCACTGGCTCCCGTCACAAGGATTCGCATCAGAACATCTTCCCCTCGTTGTACTCGGCCTCGATAGGTGCCACAATTTCGCCCAATTGCTCAACCGACAACCACTGGCTATTCGTGTTGCTGGCGTACCGGAAACCCTCTGGCAGCGGTTTCCCCTGTTGACTCCATTCATGCCCGAACCACAACGCACCCGGGGGTTGGACCACGAACATGTCGTCCAATTCGACGGTGGTACGCGCCTCATCCTCGGAGATCAACACTTCGTGCAGCTTCTCGCCCGGCCGTACGCCGATCATCTCGATCCGGGCCTGGGGTGCGATCACCTTCGCCAGGTCGATCACCTTCATGCTGGGGATCTTGGGAACGAAGACTTCGCCGCCATGCATGGCTTCGATGCAGCGGATGACGAAGCGCACACCCTGCTCGAGTGAGATCCAGAAGCGCGTCATGCGTTCGTCAGTCAGGGTGATGGCGCCATTACTGCGCTGCTTGAGGAAGACCGGCACCACGCTGCCGCGGCTGCCGACTACATTACCGTAGCGCGTGCAGCTAAAACGCGTGGATTTACCGCCCGCATACGAATTGCTCTGCACGAACAGTTTCTCCGCCGCCAGCTTGGTGGCTCCATACAGATTGACCGGATTGACCGCCTTGTCAGTGCTGAGAGCCATCACCTTCTTCACACCGGTGTCCAGCGCCGCCTCGATCACGTTGCTTGAGCCCAGCACGTTGGTCTTGATAGCCTCCATCGGGTTGTACTCGCAGACCGGCACCTGCTTGAGCGCAGCAGCATGAACGACCACATCGATGCCCTGGAAAGCGCGCCGCAGCCGTTCCAGATCGCGTACGTCGCCGATGAAATAGCGCAGCGAAGGGTGAACAAAGCCAGCTTCGCGCATTTCGTGCTGCTTGAGCTCGTCGCGGCTGTAAACCACCAGTCGGGCAGGATGGTATTCCTGCAGCATAATTTGAATGAACTTCTTGCCAAACGAACCGGTCCCTCCGGTGACAAGCACACTCTTGTCAGTCCAATCCATGAATGCTCCCTTCAAGGAACGATCTTCGCGGATCATTGCCGGCCAACGCCGACAATTTCGATTTATTTCCGCCCGCCGTCACCCCACTCCGGGTTTAAAAATCACAACCAGCGGGTACTGCCCGTTCTCCCCAAAGTAGCGCGGAAAGCGTTCCTCCAACCAGAATATCAACCGCAGCCAAAATCGCCCACCCAGCCAGGGTTTGATCACCGCGCGCATGAAACGCACGCTCAGACTGCGCCAGCAGCGGATCTCGAAGCGCATTTTCCCCTGGAGCTGACGCTTCAGCCAGGCAGCGTCGATCTTCTCCACGAACGTGCCTGTAGGTAGCGCTTCAGCATCTGACCGACCAGCAGGAGCTGAGCTTTCAACCGAAGCCCCTTTTCGGCGCCGAGCCAGACGCGCCATACCCTCCGTGAGCGTCACCATCCACTTCAGCCTGCGCATGAGCGGTGCGTCCGTCCAACCGTTAACCACCACCGCCGAGCTGCCCGGCGCCATGGCCCGGAATAACTCATCATAAGCGCCAGCCTGCTCTGCTGCCGGTAAATGGTGAAAAGTGTGCAGCGAAACGGCTCCCTCGAACGTTCCCGTCTTGAAAGGCAGGTGGGCTACGTCGGCTACCACGCACAATGCATGCTCTCCCAACCGGATGCGCGCCTCCTGCAAAGCCACACCCGATAGATCCACGCACACTCGGTAGCGGTAACCCTGTGAATAGACCAGGTATTCAGGATACTGCACCGGACCTGAGCCCGCGTCAAGGAAGTACCTTCCTGCTGGCTTGAGATGGCGGGCGACGCGCAGGTGGCAGCGGTGCACGTACTCACGCGCAACCGGACGCAGGTCTTCGTAGCGCGCGTTCTGGTAGACGCCTTCGCCGCCTGGCTGCCAGCCTACCCGGTCATAAAACTGGCGCACCCGTTCCTTGACCGCCGCACTGCCCGTATCCGCCTTAACCGTCGGCATGTACGGCTCCATCCCGTCCATCCTCGACGATCTCCCTCCAATCGATCGCCTCTCCAACCAGGTAACGGAAAGTCGGCCCGTACTTCGCCAGGCCTTCTGGCGCCAATACTTCGGAAACCGGGCGCTTTTCTACATCCTCCCACATGCGCACCAGGTGCCAGGGGAAAGGCCGCGGGAATTCAAAATAAAAGCTGTAGGCGTAGCGCCAGGCGCGCTCCACCAGGGCGGGCGGCAGGCGATGGGCCTGCGGGTTGTGCAGCACCTGACCGATCTGCTTGTAATACGCCACCCATGAATCGGGATCATGGGTGAACCCACGCCCTCGGTAGTGCGTCTGTCCTGCCACAATCACGGGCACGCCCATCATGGCCATTTCCATGCCCACTGTGGTGGTATAGACCAGCCCCAGATCAGCCACGTCGACCAGATCGTACGTATTGATCTTATCCTTGGGGCCGATCAGGTGGATGTGTTCCGGCAAACGCGGAAGCACTTCGTGCACCACATCCACCATCGACAATCCGTGGGTCAGCACCTCGCCCGGGTGCACTCGAATGACGAGCTGCACCTCCGGCAGACCGGCGAAATACTGCACGCTGCGGGCCACCCACTCGGCCATGGTGTGCGAAAAAATGTTTCTCCCCAGCGTCAGACTGTCACCCAGCACGTTGGTAGCCAGCAACACCACAGGACGCCCATCCAAGCCCAGGGCGGCGCGGGCCTCTTCACCTCCTTTTGACGGAGACCTCTGCCACTGTCGGGCAAAATTCTCGACGAGCTGGCCGTTCTGCCGCGCGGCGTAAAGGGCGCGCACCCGCTCGAGCTGCGCGTCGTTGAGCGGCTTGTTGGCGCGCACGCTCCACAGGAGGTCCGTCTCCTGGCGCATGATCTCATGGTCTTGTGCAATCCAGATGCGCTCCCGCTGCTCGCCAAATTCGTATGTCACCACCGGTATGTGCAGAAAGCGCGCTACGCGAAACACCGCACCCAGCTCCTGGATGGTCCCGTTGGGCACGATCACCACATCAGGACGCCGCTGTTTGAACCAATCCAGCGCCGCTGCCGCCGCAGCCTGATTCCGCTGTTGCCTCAAACGGAAGACCTCATTGGTGCGGTCGACCTCTTCGATCTGCAACGTGTACTGAGTATCGTAAACTGTCACCTGATCAATGAGCGAGGCTAGTTCGGGCGGCAATGTAGCTGCCCGACTGACGTCCAACAGGCTGACTGCCTGGTACAGCGGGGCAGCCTGCGCGAGGACGCGCTTCGCATAAATATTCTGCCGGCGCAAATCGAAGCGGTTGATCGGCGTCTGCCATTCAGCGTAGGGCAGGAATCCCAATGTAACCTCGTGACCCAAACCCGCCAGCGCCGCGCTCAGCATGGCTGCGTGCTCGATCCAATAATGTAACGTCGCGAATACGAATACGCGCTTTCCTTTCGGCGCCGAGCGTGCGAACCTCAGCGCCTGCTCGACCGCAGCGGGCAGAGTGGATTGCAACCGCCGCAGCGAGAACCGGCTCTGGATCGGTCTCCCGCGCTGCCGAACCAACCAATAAAGTTCGGCCGTCAGTGGAACCTCGCCCAGGATTAATTTGATTGCTTCTTTTCCAGAACTTTTCATTAACTCGTCACCTCAACCCGCCAGTCCAAACGCGGGCGCACCGGCCCAAGCCGCGGCTCTGGCCACTGCATTCCCGGCGCTCCAGCGCCATCCACGGTGAAAGCCAGCGCTTGTTCATCCTGGAAATAGCGTCGAATGCGATAGGAGCTGGCGTTTATCCCCAGGATGAAGCGCCCTTCATTAAGTAAATCGGGGGGTAAAACACACCGACTGATGTATTTGCCCGCTGGACGCGTGATCAGGCGCTCGTACTGGCTGGGGTCGTCCGTATCGAAAGAGGTAAAAATGTGGTCGCCGCGTGTACTCATCAGATAGATGCCAACCCGCAAACCTTTGATCGGAGCATCCAGGCGATATTCCAGCTCTATGGTGATCGGCTCCACCGAGCGCACACTTTCAGAGATGCGCCCCTGTCCGTCGCGCACGCGCAAGGCGATCGGCACGAAAGGCGCCGACTCGGCCGGCACCTCGTCAGGCGTCCAAACCCGCTCGCCCTGCTCCGAAAAACCGCTGGACAGGTAAAAGTCGACCGCCTGTGGGCTGGGAGCGCGCATCGCCAGCCGGCCATTCTCCAACACCAGCGTCTCTTCGGTCAGCCGCAATATGGCTGACATATTATGGCTGACGAACAGCACTGTCCTCCCCTCACTGGCCACATCGCTCATCTTTCCCAGGCATTTGCGCTGGAACTCTGCATCGCCTACCGCCAGTACTTCGTCCACCACCAGGATTTCCGGCTCCAGGTGGGCCGCCACGGCGAATGCCAGGCGCAGGTACATGCCGCTCGAATAGCGCTTCACCGGCGTATCGATGAATGCACCCACCTCCGAGAATTCCACAATCTCGTCGAATTTTCGATCGATCTCCTTGCGCCGCATGCCCAGGATGGCGCCGTTCAGATAAATGTTCTCGCGGCCGGTCAGTTCAGGGTGGAAACCGGTGCCCACCTCTAACAGCGATCCCACCCGCCCGTGGATTTCTGCCCGGCCCTCGGTTGGATCTGTCACCCGCGAAAGGATTTTAAGCAGCGTGCTCTTCCCGGCCCCATTTCGGCCGATCACGCCCAGCACCTGGCCCTGGCGCACCTCGAACGACACTTCTCGCAGGGCCCAGATGGTGTAGTTGCTCGAGCGGGCGCTGTCTATATCCTCGTCGCTCTCGCCGGAACGCCTCAGCCAGCGTGCCGGCACCGTCAGGGCATTGCTGAGCGAATCGCGCAGCGTGCGGTAATAGAGGCTTTGCTGCCCAAGCCGGTAGCGTTTTCCCAGATTCTCCACACGGATAGCGATGTCGCTCATGTTGCCTTATCCGTCTCCCGCGGCCATCGAAATGCCGCCCGCTAAATCACGTCAGCGAAGATGCGCTCCATGCGCCGGAAATAAAACAATCCGCTGACCAGCAGAACCACCATCATGGCGGCTGAGACAGCCATCATTGGGCCGGGCGGCGATCCGCCCAGCAGCGCCCAGCGGAAGCCTTGGATAACCCCGACCATCGGATTGAGCGCATAAACCAGCTTCCACTTGGCGCTGGTGATCAACGCCGTCGAATAAACTACCGGCGAGGCATACATCCACACGCTCAACAGGAAGGGGATCATTTGCTGTACGTCGCGGTACTGCACGTTGAGCGCCGAGAGCCACAGACCCACCGCCAGCGCGGTTATCATGACCAGCAAGGTCAAGGGAACCAGCAGGAACATATTCCAGGTGAAAGGGGTGTGATAATAAATCATCAACCCCACCAGTAGAGCAAAGGTGATGGCAAAGTCCAGCAGAGCAGCGCCGATCGCCGCCAGGGGGATCACCAGCCGGGGAAAATAAACCTTGGTAAGCAGGTTAGTGTTGCTGACCAAACTGACGCTTGAGCGCTGCAAAGCGCCTTGAAAGAGGTTCCACGGAAGCACCGCCGCCAGGCTGAACAGTGGATATGGGATATTGTTGTCCGTGCTCACCTTTAACCCCTGACCGAAAACCAGGGTGAAGACCACCACCGTCAGTGCGGGTTGGATCACCGCCCACAAAATGCCCAGGGCGGCCTGCTTGTAGCGCACCTTGACATCCCGCCAGGCCAGAAAATACAGCAGCTCGCGGTACAGCCACAAATCACGCAGGTTCAGTGCGACCCACCCGCGCGCCGGTTTCAGGACAGTGACCGATGGCTCAGCTTTAGCAGTCATACTTGTCTCACCACAAAGGACGCTAAGAATGCAAAGGTTCTTTAATGCCTGGATTTTCGGTTCTCCCGGTACCACTCGATCGTCCTGCGCAGCCCCTCTTCAAAAGGCATCTGCGCACGAAAACCAAAATACTCCTCTGCCTTGGTCACATCCAGTACGCGCCGCGGCTGACCGTTTGGCTTGCTTGGGTCGAAGACGATACGCCCACTGAAGCCCGTCAGTCGGGCGATCATTTCGGCCAGATCGCGAATCGAAATTTCATACCCAGAGCCGAGGTTCACCGGCGCTGAGTCGTTGTAGCGCTCGGCGGCCAGCAGAATGCCTTCCGCAGCGTCCTCCACGTATAGGAACTCTCTTGTGGGCGAGCCGTCGCCCCACACCACCACCTCCTCCTCGCCGCGTTCTTGCGCTTCGATGCACTTTCGGATCAGCGCCGGGATCACATGCGAGCTGGCCAGATCGAAATTGTCCCGCGGCCCATACAAATTGACCGGAATCAGGAAGATCGAGTTAAACCCATATTGCTGGCGATAGGCCTGCGACTGTACCAGCAGCATCTTTTTGGCCAGTCCATATGGCGCGTTGGTTTCCTCAGGATAGCCATCCCAAAGATTTTCTTCGCGGAAAGGCACGGGCGTGAATTTCGGATAAGCGCACACCGTGCCGATGGCGACAAACTTATTCACCCCGCGCTGCCAGGCCTGGTGCATGAGCTGTACACCCATCATCAGATTGTCGTAAAAGAATTCTGCCGGATGCTCACGGTTCGCGCCGATTCCTCCAACGTGCGCCGCCAGGTGGATGATCAGCTCTGGCCGTGCGTCTTCCAGCATACGATCGATCGCTTCGGACTGCACCAGATCGTAATTTTCTATCCGCGGGATAAATATGTTGGTCGCACCACGCTCCCTGAGCTTTGCAACGACAAAGGAGCCCAAGAAACCCGCCCCGCCGGTCACGCACACGCGGCGATTCCGCCAAAAATTTTGAGCATCCGGGGTCGCACTCATGAGCCATCCTCCTCCATTCTCAAAGACACTTTCAAGCCATGCACTTCAAGCAGCGGGTAATGTAAAGCGGACCCGTCGAGGCGCCCATCCGCGTGAAGCACCGTTACGCCGTGCTCCATGCAGGTGAGACGGCACACATCTGCAACGTCCCCCTCCCCGGTCAGATAGACGCTGTCAAAGCCAGCCTGACGCACGCGGTTCAGAAGCTCCCCGACCCGGTTGCGGGTCATACGATACAGGCGGAACTGGTTCTGGATGTAGTCAAACGTCAGGTGAGCCCGCAGGGCGATGCCTTCAGGCGTGATAATATAACGAAGCTTGCGGCGCTCGGCACGCCGCACCTTCACATATCCTTTGGCGATCAGCCTTTTGAGATGCCAGTTTACCGTCCCCACCGCAACGCCCAGTTGGGCTGCCAGGGAGGCCTGCGTGGCGTCTGGATTCTGCTCGATCTGCTCCAGAATCAGCCGATCGCGGGCACTGTCCGTCTCTGTGCTCATTTATCCATCCAAAATTCAGTTATTGAATTATAACCCAGGGAAACGATCTGGTAAAGAGTTTTCGAGGGCTGTTCACGAATGCTTGCCGCACTTACCCCCCAGCCGGGCAGGCTTGAATGTCCACCAGGCGGCGGAAATCGCCTTGGCGGTCGCTCACTTCACCCAGGATTTCCGCACAAGGAGCGGTCAAATCACGCTGCACTTCTGGTGATAGTCGCTCCCAATAATTTTTGTCGATATACAGATAATCGAAGCCGAAGTTGCGCAGCTTTCCTAAACTGGGGTGTGCCACCAGCGCCTCCCATTCCGGCTTGGTGCTGAACCAGTCTGGAGAGGAATCCGTTGGCCGCCCGAAAACAGTAGGCGCGCGGTTGGGCATCGGATCGAAAATCAGAGCGCCGGGTGGCAGGTGGTTCCAGTACTTTTGCGCCATCGCTGCATCCAATGGTCCAATGAAGGAACTGTACACCGGCTGCTGAATAGCCACCAACTCGATCGCCAGGAAAACCGCCCCGCCCAACGCGCCTGCCATCCCCAGCCCAGCCGCCATGACCCGCTCCCATTGCCCCCTCCTCTGCAGCCATATCCAGGCCAGTGGCAGGGCGTATATCTTGCAAACGTTCAGAAACGGGTTGAACAGTCGTGTCGTCGCGCTGATTCCGCCTGATCCTTGATAGCGCAAGAATACGGTAGCCAGCGACAATAGCCCGCCGCCCACCACCGCCGCTTCCAGCCAGCGCCCGCCGCGCAGCAGTTTGACGCCCCATATCAGAACGAGGGGGAAGACCAGAAAAACCGGCCCGATTTCGGCCAGTGCCGCCAGAATCTGGTACGGGTCACCGAACGATAGCACTCCTAGATGGGACGAAACCACCCCTGGCGGCCATGCCACGAGAAAACCGATCGAATAATACCCTGCTTGAACAGCCTGCCCGCCAAGCTTCCCGATGAAACCTCTTGCCAGCTCGCTAAGCACACCGCCTTGAACCAGCGCAATGACAAGCGACAGACCAGCGATCAGCAGCCACGCACCCCTTCCTTGAGAGAGGCGCACGCCGCGGTCGCGGACCCATGAGGCGACCAGCACCAGGCTTAGCCCGGCCAGGAGGAGAATGAACCAGACTTCCTCGACCAGCGCCAGGGAGGAGAGGAGGATCAGGCTGATCGCCGCCCCGCGCCAATCCCTCCAGCGGTGATAGGTCAGCAGGAGAATGAGGGACAGCACGAGATCCATCGTGCCACGCCCGGCGTGGGCCATCACCGCGGGTGTGTTAATTCCGTTGGCAAAGGCAAACGGAAATGGGATCGGCCCGGCGCCTTCGACTGCCCAGTTGCGCGTCATCGCGGCAAACAGCTTCGGCGCCGTGCCTGCGCCCGAGCCAATCAGATGCACGTGAGCATCCAATTGCGCTGCCAGAGGACCAGGGGAGAAGAGCAATAACCAGCGCGTCCCGGCTAACAGTCCAAACGCGACACCGCTCAAGACACCCGCCAGACGATTTCCTGTCAGCCGATAACCCCACAGACCCGCCAAAACGAATGCGAGACCAAAAGCAATCCCCCGTGCCAGATCCAGGGCCGTCCAGGCGAACAATCCTCCCAGGCGAGAAATCTGCGCCGCCGCCAGGAGCAGGAAGTAATGGTAGCCGAAGTCTACCGACGGATCCAGAGGAAAATGGGGCGGTACGTCGCCAGCCGCCATCAGCGATGTCGTGGGCAGGTTCTGGAAATCATCGAAGATTGCCAGGCCGCGCCCGATTGCGAAGAAGATGATTGCGGTTATCAGAAAAACGGCCAAAATACCTACCGGCGCGAGGATGTCAAATCGAATGACCGGCTTCCTGCGGATTGGTAGCGCCAGCGCGACGCCGGCTATCAAAGTGAGCGCCGGTCCTGCCCAAAAGGCCGCCTGCACCGGGATAAAATGCGCCGCAAGATTGGTGAGCCAATCTTCCGCCGCCAGCCCCACCCCGATGCCCACGATCGCTGTCTCGGCCGGCCGCAGGCGAAAGGCGCGCCTCGTCAACAGCCACCCGCCGGTTACCCAAATGGCCGCCCACAATCCAAGCGTGATGAATCCACCCAGGTGATTCACAACCGATGCCATGAATTCTCCATGCTCAGCGGGATAGGGTCCTTTCGTCCTGTGCAGGGATCGAGCCGCTCACGGCGTTCTCGGCACCAGCACTTGCACGTTGATGTTCTCCAAATTCATTTTGACACGATAGTACTGTAGAAGCGGATCGGTTACCCGCTGCACCCAAAGGTTATTTTCGATTGCAAAGGCCTGTTCATCCCCTTTGGTGAATGGGCGCAAAGGCTCGCTGAGGATCAATTCAAAGCGATGCTCTCTCAAATCGGCATAAAAATCATTCAGGAAACGTTGATTGTCCGCCATCGCCATTTCCATCAAGAACACCTTGTCGTACTGCGGGTAGATGCGCCCGACTTCTACATAGTGGAAGGGAAGTAGCTGCGTTTGCGTAATGAACAGCACATCCCCTCCCTGTCGTATCACCGGTTCGACCAGGGCGTTAAGCTTGGCTAAATCCAGCTTTACCCGGGAATCATTGGTAACGCCATAAGGTACACCGGCGGCAAGCGTATTGGCCAGCGGGATGGCGACCATCACCGTCACCGCCCACCATGGTAGAGTGAAATGGATCTTTTCATCTTTTCCCACCGCATCAGGGGCGTAGCGACGGCATAGCAGATACTCACCGACGACCATGATCAGGAGAAGGAAGGCGTCCATGTTGTGCAAATTGGACCCGCCGCCGACTTTAATGCTCACTACCACACCGCCGAGGTAAAAGACCATCAGTGTAAAGATCACCACTGCCTTCCGCAGCGGATGCCAGCCGCCGGCACGTCCAAACCAGACCATGCCGGCCAGGTAGGGCAGGAAAAACAACCCGCTGGCCAGCAAGATGCCTGGACCCAGTGTGGCATTCGGGAACAATCGCTGCCAGATCAGGCCGGAAGTGAAACTTGAGCCGAAATAGTAGGGCGGATCGCCGGAAAAACGGATGTAGATCAGTTGGGTAGCAAACGACGCCGCCAGTCCGCCTGCGAACCAGAGAGCAGGCCTTTTGAGATAGGCGTAGAAGGTTTCCCCGTCGACCGGAGTCTCCAAAATGTACAGCAAAACCGCCAGGACCCCCGGCACGGGGAACCAGTTGACCCGGCTCAGGCCGGCCCATATGGAAGAAATCAGCACAATGAACATCGAGCGCCAGAATTTGCTGCGCTCGAACCACAAGAGCACAGGGATGGCGCACGCAATCAGATGGTAATAGACCGGCCCGCAAAACAGAAATAAGAAGCCCCACGCGGCTAGCAGGAGAACTTGAGTGGTCTGTTCCAGCTTAAGCCGGCGCGCGGCAGCATAAGCTCCCAGCCAGGTGAAAACGATCCACAGCAGCACCTGCCATAAGCGGTGGAACCACAGCGGTAGAGAAGGCAGCAAAAAAGGGATGGATTGCATCAAATACCGCGAGGGGTGCAACACCGGCAGCGGCAGCGCTTGGCCGTACAGGCGCGGGGCGAAAAACATCGAAGCGTTGAAGTATCGGCTGCCCTCTGACCAGGTGAGCGAGACGGCGCTGGTGCTGACATCAGGCAAAAAAGACATCGCCTGATAGATCGCCCCATAAGCCAGTGCTGAAGCCAGTAAATGGAACCTCAAACCGTGCTCGCGGTCCAGCGCCTGAAGCAGCAGCGCACCGGCGATCACGAAGTAGGCAAAAATCCACGCCCTTGGCAGAAGATCTTTCAAATTGTCTGCATACTTGCCGAGCGGGAACCATGCGTAGAAAAACCCAATCCCCAAGAAAAGCGCCCAGTTGACACGACCCAGACGTCTCAATGCGCTCTTCAGTCGGTCCCACCCAGCCAGTAACCTCCCGCCGCCGGGCCCCCCTGCCAGCACAGCCAGTGCGATTTCTCCCGCCAGAATAAGGGTCAAGGCGGCAAAGATGCCCAGAAACAACCCCGAAAATCGTCCAAAGATGTGTCCGGAGCCCTGACCTTGAACCCAAAACTGATAAAACGCGCCGCAGGTCAGTAGGACCAACCCGGCGAGCAGATTGCGCATGCCCGCCAATTTGTCTTGTATCGAATGGACGCTATTTGCGGAACCGGTGCCCTTCATTGGATCAAGATCCACCTCAAGAATGCCGATTCATACCTACCGTCCATCCTATACTCTGGCCTTCACGTCGACCTCTGCGGATTGCAGCAGCCCCGGTAAATACAGCACACCCGGCAAGCTGGCGATCATGAAAAGCACCCGAATAAGGATTGCGAGCGCAAGTACGCCGTGTAGAGAGACGCCGGCGTAGTGCGAAAACAGATAAGTTAGCGATAACTCCTGCACGCCCAGGCCGTTCACAGATACAGGCAGAAGAGTGATAAAGTAGCTCATACTGTAAAGCCCTGCAATTACCCAAAAAGAAACCGGTTCCCTCATATTGAACAATAAGAGCCAGATCGTGCTGAAAAGCAGAACCATGTGCATCCATGTAAAGGCCAGCGCCAGCAAAATCGCCTGTGGCTGAGTCACCCACAGCTTGCCCGCCTGGAGCAAAGAATGTATTGTCTTTTTCGCTAATTCGATCGCTTTGCTCAGCAGACCGGCTGAAGCGATCCCTACCACAGGATATGCCCATATAACCGATGAAGGATCAGTCGGCTTGAGACCGAATCGCACCAGCCCGATCGGCAGCACCGTGAGCATCCCCAGACTGCCCACCAGACGATCCATCACCAGCGACGCTGCGCAGATGGGCGCATTCAGCTTAAGCCTCACGGAGCCGGCGAAGCGCACCACGTCTCCTCCAACCGTGGATGGAAGGAAATTGTTGGCGAACAATCCGGCGAAAACCAGCTTCACCGCCTGAGGCACCGTGATCTGAACGTGCGCTGAGCGGAGCAAGACATACCAGCGCCCAATAACCGCAACGCGCGAGAGGAAAATCAAAGCCACAGCGCTGACAAACACCCACCAGGGCACCTGCCGCACCGCATCGATTGTATCGGCCCAGCCCTGTCTTTCCAGCAAATAAATTAACAACGCCAGGGAAAGCAGAGTGCCTCCCCAGCGGATAACCATCATCCATACGGATTTCTTCACGGTCGGAAGGGGCTGTTCTACGCCAGGCATAGGTTTACCCATGATCAATGCCCAGGATTCGTTTGGGCGCAAAGGATTATACTCACGAAACGACCGCTGCCATGAGACCTGCTAACTTCTAGCGCACGCTCAACAAAGGGGTGCATTTCCATCTCTGCTCTCGCTGGCAGGCTGTCGAGGCGCTGCAGAAGCCAGCCGCACCTGTGCAAGCCAGAGGCTGCCTGGCAATGTCTGCAGAAGCATGAAAAATCGGGTGATCAGAGAAAGCGTGGCTGCCTGCTCTGACGTGGCACCGACTTGTAGGTACAGGGATGCCATGGCGATCTCGCGTACTCCGTAGCCGTTGAGCGAGATCGGCAGGAGAGTCAATAAATAAGTAATCGCATTGATTCCTATTACCTGATATAAGGCCACTTGAATTCCCAATCCTCTAGCGACCTGCCATACAGCCAGGAAGATCACCAAAATCGATAGCCAGGAAGTGGCAAATGCCAATAAGAGCTGGCGCGGCTGGTCGCGCCAAAGACGCAGAGCGCCGCCGAGCTGCTCCAGGGTCGAATTCCAAAGTTTGCTCCATCTCAATTTGCTGAATAAGAAATTGACCATCGCTGTCAGCCCCGCCTTCTGGCCGAGCAATTTGCTGATCCATGGCCAGAAGGTGATCACACTTAAAGGGAAGGTGGTTATCATCGCCATCACATTCAGCAGACGATCCACCACCACAGAAGCCGCACTCACTACCCACCCGCCAGCAAATCGCCGCACGCTAACCACCCTGACCGTGTCGCCGCCAATCGTAGAGGGTAGAAAATTAGACACAAATGCGCCTGCGAACACAATTTTAAGCGCTTCTTGGAAAGGTATTTTGACGCTCTGGGCGCGCAGAAGGATGTACCAGCGCGTCGCGTTCGCCACCTGCCCCAACACGTAGAGGGCGAAAACCGGCAGCATCAACCACCAGGGCAGCAAGCGCAGTTGCTTCCAAATGACGCCCCAGTCCTGGCGCGAGAGCAACCACAGGAAAAGAGCTGAGGAGACCAGCGTCCCCGCAAGACGGATCCACCGCTCCCGGCTTCGGCCCGCATCCCTTTCCCTCATGCCTTCTCCACTGTTGGGATAATTAATTTCGACAACGCCGTGATCAGATCCTGACCGACACTATTTGACGCCGTTCGGGATCTGGGAAGCGTCAAAAGATAAGCCGGCGTATGAGCAAGGAAACGGTTGAGTATTTTCTTTTCTCTATCCCGCCAGCCATCAATAAAACTCTCCATATTCTCAACCGCTTTACTCTTGTGCAGTAACGCCCGGAAGTGGCGGGCCTCGAAATCATTGATTTCCAGCAATCTTTCGGCAAATTCTTCAGTTATCGGAACCACAGACAATTTGGGCGTCCGTATGTCCTCTTTATCAAGGAGGATGATAGCCGCGGGAACCGCTTCGGGGATTAAATCCCTTCCCTCCCATAAAACATCCAGGTCAATGCGTACTGGCCATTTGATTCTTTCCCCGCTCCTTTGGCGTATCGCGCCAAAAATTGCCAATCTTTGCCTCTCACCAGGGGTAAGCCTCTCGCCCACCGCGGGAATCCATTTGACCAGATCGCGGTAGAGGTGAGCGCGGGTGAGGTACATCCGGCTTCGACCATCCTCACCCAAAAAAACATAATCGTCACCCTGGATGCCCCATGCCGAACCGCCTGCCGATAACACCAACGAAGCGGTCGTCGTCTTGCCCACGCCACCCTTCCCGGTGAGGATCAAACTTCTGCCGTCCCTGGTTACCGCCGCCGCATGCAGCAGCAAATGACCATGGCAGGAGGCGAGATAGCGCAATCCAGGATGAATAAGCATGTGGTGGATCATGGGAATCGCCAGTGAATTCCCATACACATCTATTTCTATAATTTGGGGACTAATACTCAAGGTATAATCCCACCTCGCCACTACCTTGTGAACGTGGCGGGTGTATCCGGGCTTCGCCCACACGCTCGATTTATGAAAGTTCAGGCTGACATGCGGTAGAGAAGCGGGCAGGCTTTCGCAGCGATGGTGGCGATATTCGCTTGCGAAAAAATCAGCCGCGTGGTTATCTTCAGTAATGATCCGTACGCCGGCGATTTCGTGAAAATTAAAATACAAAGTCTGCAAAATCACTCCTCCCGCCGGAGGATCTCCTGGAAAAGGTTTTCATACTGGTCGACCACCCGCTGCAAGTCAAAGCGTGAGGCCATCGCGCGGCTGGCGCGTTTGAAAGCCAGCAGGCGCTGCGGTGATGTCAGCAATTCGCGCAGGTAACGCCTCGGACTTTCCCGGTCCGTGGGATCGAAAAGGTACCCGTTAACCCCCTGTTCAACGAGTTCCGTGAAGCCGCCGGTCCTTCCGGCAACAATCGCCAGACCGGTAGCCAGTGCCTGGATGCCTGCGATCGGCATGCCCTCTGATCGTGACGGCATAAACAGCACATCGCTGCGTTCGAGGAATTCGATCACGCACTTTTGGTCTATCCATCCGGTCAACGCGAACCTATCCGCCAGCCCATTTTTATTAATTTCATCTTCCAGCTCCCCGCGGAGCGGCCCATCGCCCACCAAAGTGCAATTCCAGGATAGATCCTTTAGCTCTGCAAGAGTATGCACCACCTGGAGAGGATTTTTTTGCTCGACGAGGCGCCCGGTGAAGATCAGGCTCGGAGGTTGACCTACGGTGATCGTCCTCTCTCGAAAGGCGGCCAGATCCACGCCGCTGGGGATCACCTGGATATTCACGGGGTAATGCTTTAATGCAAGCTGGCGCGTAAACTCGCTCACGGCGATGATAGCCGAGGCCGATTTCCATACATTCGGCGTGAATGGATAAACCCACTGAAACCACCGATCGGTTTTCTCAGGCGCCCCGCCTGGGACATCGCCAAGATGGATCGTAATGATGTATGGGACCCCCATCCAATTGGAAAGCGTCCGCGCGGCCGGACCGGCAGGGACGGCGAAATGTGCGTGGATGAGATCCGGTTTCCATTCTCGCGCCAGTTGCAACCCGGCCGCAACACTCGCCAGGACGAAACGAAGCATAGACGGAAAGGTCGCCTGGAAAGGGAAACGTCTTCCTGAGCGCAACCGAATAATCCGTACCCCGTCCCTTTCCTCATACATCGTCTGGCCAGCCACATGCGCGGTTAGCACGCGGATCTCGTGACCCCGCTGAACGAGACCGCGGCAGATATCCTCCGCCACACGCCCGCCGCCGCCGCCGACCGGAGGGTACTCATGGATCAGGACGAGGATGCGCATTGGGCTATTCTGCAATCCCCTCATGCTCTTCTCTGGGGACTATGTTGATTAATTTTCGCACCGTATAAGTGGGCTTATGCTGCGACTCGTGATAAGTACGTACCAGGAGTTCAGCGATCAATCCCATCAATATCGACTGAAAACCCAGGATGAATAACATCAGGGAGAGCTGAAAGAACGGGGATCGCGTCATAGAATCCCCAAAAATCAACTTGCGTATCGTAATGAAAGCCAGTGCAATTGCGCCGATCAGAATGATCCCAAGCCCCACTCCGCCGAACAGGTGGATGGGACGATTTGCGTAATCATTGAGAAATTTGACCGTGAACAAGTCCAGCAGAACCTTGAGTGTACGATCCAGCCCATATTTGGTCTTGCCGTATTTACGCGCGTGGTGGCGCACGGGTACTTCGGTGATGCGCGCGCCCACCCAGCCAGCATAAGCCGGAATGAACCGGTGCATCTCACCGTAAAGTTTAAATCCGGTGATCACCTCGCGACGATAAGCTTTGAGTGTGCATCCGTAATCGTGCAGGTGAACGCCGGTGACTTGCGAGATCAGCGCATTGGCCAGCCAGGATGGCAGCTTCCTGGTGAGGAAAGCATCCTTGCGGTCTACGCGCCAACCGCTGACCACATCGCTACCCTCTTCGATCTTCGCCAGCATCATGGGGATATCCGCGGGATCGTTTTGCAGATCAGCGTCCATCAATACGATGACATCCCCTAAAGCATGATCGATGCCGGCTACGATGGCAGGCGTTTGGCCAAAATTACGCCGCAGCACAACTACGCGCACGTGTTCCGGATCATCTAAGGCCAGCTTGTTGAGCACATTCAGACTGCCGTCAGTGCTGCCGTCATCGACGAAAATTGCCTCCCATGGCATTCCGTTTCCATCCAGGGCGGCATGTATGGCCTGATACAATGGTACCAGGCTCTCAACTTCGTTGTACACCGGAATGACAATAGACAGGGTCACGGCTTTTTTTGATTGATGTAAATATGGATGAACGAACGACTATCGCACGCAGAGAACGGGGGCGTCGGTTGAACTTCGTTGAACCGCCCTGCCTCGAAGATGCTTTCCCACCAGGCATTATATCCGTTATCGGCAATCAAGACCACATCTGATTGCAGCGCCCATTGCCGGGCGAGAGACTCATTCCATCGACCAAACCGGTATAACCGGTCGTCATCTCCGCTGGTGTAGAAACTGAAGCCTTGATTGAGCTGCGGCGGAAAGATTTGAGGGTTGTGCAAGTACAGTATGACGGCTGTCGGCACGCTCAGATCCAGATAAACTCGCGCCCCGCTGGAAACTTTACTGGCAAGATCCCTTCCAGCCGCCTCATAGGAAGCCAGCACGTCGCCGTTGCAATCATGCGGCCTGGGATCAGCGCCCATCACCGGGGTAGGGGACAGAATGGTGCCCACCGCCAGCCATCCGATGAGGGCAAAATATCCCCATGAGGCGATTGGATATTTCTTCCCCACCACAGCGCGAGTGATTACACGAACTAAAGCGGCGAAACCAAGAAAAACGCCGCCGATCAACGCCCCCGCGATTGGCGGTAATATCTGGCGTAATGTTTGTTTAACCGCTTCTGCATCCCCGCCAAATTTGTTCACAACCAGCAGCCACAGCTCGATGCTTCCGGGCATGATTTGCAATGAACGCACCCTCGGGAACTGCAAATGGATGAGTGCATCGCCCACCTCTTCGTTGAGGGCAAATCCCAGGCCAGCGAACGATGCCACGACCACGAGCGCGATGGCTGACTGGCGGAGGGCCGTCAGGCGAGGTTGCCAGGAGGCGAAGGTAATCGCAGCAAGAATCAATCCCACCGGGGCGAAGAATTGCAGATAAACCGCGAAACACGAGACGCAGTAATTGTCTGTTAGAGCGGCGGCCCCATGGATGACGGCCAGAAATGCGAACAACGCTGAAAGAAAAATGGCCGCCCGGTAGAGAATATCGTCCTTCCATCGGCTTCGCCATGACCAGGCCAGCCAGGCAGCCAGGACGGCCAACCCGAGGATCAAGTTCAAACGCAGGCCTTCGAAGAGACTGAACACGCGTGAGATCCAGGAAAGATTTGCCATCCAGATCGGATGACCGTCCACACCCAGACGCCACGGATTAAGGAATGGGGTGATTTTAGCCGGCAACCAGGGCGCCCAAATTTGGAGAATATTGGGCCAGTAGAGCGCATGTCCAGCCACTACCACCACCGCTGATGACAGTAGAAACAAAATCGCAGGTTTCCGGCCATGCTGCCAAAAAACATATCCAAGCGCAAATAGGGGCACCGGCGCCATGTTTATGCGCGTCATTACCAGCATTCCAGAAAGCACGCCTGCCAGAATGATCTGCCAGATTGGCCGATCCCTGCCCATCAATAGCGCCAGAATCCACACCAGCATGCAGGCGATCAGTATTTGCGAGTTCGCGGTGCTGTAGATTTTCGCCCACGCCGGATTGAGGGCGAAGGCAGCCACAACAAATGCGGCTGAAAGCTTGCCAGCTAACCGGCGGACCAAAATCCAGATGGCCGCCAGCATCAAGACGTTCAGAAAGATGGCAAAATATCGGCCGCTGCGCAGTCCCTCTCCGAATAAAACCTGGATGACGCCTGGTATGGTGAAAGCCAGCGGCGTCTTATTCGTCCAAAACCCATACGGCTGAAAAGGTTTGTAAACGCCGCGCACGAATAAATACCCTTTTTCGAGGTACGTACCTTCGTCAAGGGTTGGCGTCTGGCTATGCGCGTAGACCCATAACTGAACCAGGTAAGCCATACCGCCCAGGAACGCGATCCCATAGGCTATCCACTCTTTGGTGATCTTAGAGGGAGGGCGCAATTTGCCTCGCATTCAGAACACCTTTCCAGATAACTTGATCGATAAAGATGCTGACCGATTACTTTGTTGCGCCGGTAACAGTCCCCTCAGATAGTCTAGACTTTCGATGCTGATCCCACATCCACCCTCCTACCAACACGGCGACGCTTAACACCACGATCGTCCCCACCATGACCCAGAAGTTCAGGCGCGGGATTAGACGCGTGTACCGGCTGGCGTACCACTCGGTGAAGAAGACCAGGAAGATACCCTCCACCGCCAGCCAGCGTCCAAGCCAGGCGTCGCGATGAGTGCGCGCCCAATCCCAGGCCCAGGCGGCCAGAAAGGCTATCCAGGGCAGCAGGATGGTGCGGTAGCGCGGATTGTCCCATTGATCGCCGCCGCCGCGCACGGCCGAAATCAAGATCCACACCCAGGAGACCGCCGCCACCAGGATCAGCAGGCGACGCTCGCGGCTCTCTTTCGCTTTCCATACGCTCACCAGCCCATAGATCAGAAAGGGCGCCAGCGCATACCAGCCCGCCGCGCGCAGGCTGCCGATCGTACGCCACAGAGGCGTGGCCGGGTCGGCCAGTGCCGCCGGCAGCACCGGCTGAGCGATTCCGTAAAGGGTGACGAAAGGCACCAAGGCATATTTCCCCAACGGCTCGGTCAGGCGCTGCACCCACCCAGAGTTGAGCACTGCCAGGTGAATGTCCCATTGGGCCGAGGCCACCAGCCAGGCGCCCATCACACCCACAATGGCCAACGCCACGAGACTCAGCCCAATCCAGCCCAACGCCTTCCATCGCTCCAGCAGACGAGGCATGATCCCGTCCAGCCACACCCACATTAGGAGCACCGCCGCTATCGGCAAGCCCACTCGCCAGGAGAAGAGGAACAACCCTGCGGCGCTGATCGCCAGCGCTAATGCGGCTGCACTCCTCCTTTGTTTCCAGATCACCACCCCCCAGAATGCCAGGGCAATGAGTGTGATCAGGAATGGTTCGCGCATCTGCGAGCTGCCCAGCAGGATGCTTTCCGGGTAAAGGACCAAGATCCAGCCAGCGATACCAGCCGTCCCTTCATTCCACTTAGATCGCAGCGCGTCCCACAGGAAAGGAATGCCCAGCGCTGCAGTGATGGCTCCCAACAGCACGATGAGAAGCGGGCGCTGTTGATCGGGGCTTAGATAGCGGTAAACCAGCGCGCTGAGTGAGAGCAGCCCGCCATACTGGTCGTTGGCGAAATCCGCCGTGAACGCGCTCCACAACGGCTGGTTCGATTTGGCCAGGTCCCACGCTTGTGCATCACGGTGGCAGGCGTCGAAATAAACATAACCGGCGTTCTGGCATTCGTTCGCGGTGTAGCCGCCCAGCGGAAGCAGTTTTTCCAGCGCTATACCGCCTGCCAGGCGCATCAGGAAAGCCAGGGCGACCATCCATACCACCACTCGACCTGCACCTGTCCAGCGGAAGGCAGCGTAACCTGCCGCCAGCCCCAGGAAGAGCAGCACGGTGGCGGCCAGCCATTCCACTGTGAAACTGCCGGCGCGGTCCATCCCAGCCAGGGCTGCACCCAGCATCAAGGCTGTTGCCAGGAACAGCAGGAAATGCAACTTAGCCTTTGTGAAAAAGCGGCTCATGTCGGTTCTTGCTCCAATGATAAGCGATCCATATCACCCAGAACACAACCAGGGATTGCAAGGGAACTAAAAAGCGCGGATTGTCACCGTGGTCCGGTAAGGTTTGCAGCACCGAGGTGAGCCATACGGTAGCCGCCAAAAAAGCCGGAAAAGCGCCGACGCGCCATAGCTTCCTTAAGCGGCGCCAGACCAGGGCAGCCAAAGAACTCGCCAGGAAAACCGTGTTCACCCCGATGAGCAGGAAGTGGACTAATGTTACCACAACGGACATCGCTTCCCTTAAGCCAGGCAAGGAGAAGCCCTCTGGCCGCCAGTAGACCGGCGCCAGCCAGAACATCCACCAGCCGCTCCATACTGTTTTCAAATAAAGTCCCGGATGCTGCCAGATGAGCTGCAATGAGATCTTAGTCAGGGTAATATCGAGGGTGGTGAAGCCCATGCCCGAGGCCTTCATCATATCTGGAATGGCCGCCCATATGGCGTTGCCCTGCGTACCGTACTCGCGAATGCGCTCGTCACGGTAACGCAGGTACGTGTCCCGGATGGCGGCGTACTGATCTGGCACGTATTCGAAAAAATAGCCGGTGTGTTGAACGAGTTGATAGCCGGTCAGAGTCGATAGGTTCCACATAGCGAAGCGGCTGTGGATGAAATTGACCCACGTCCCGATGATTAATAATCCCGGGAGAATGGTGGCTGCCAGTGGACGCCATTTCAAGCGCAAACGACCAGCGCTGTCTGCCAGCGCCATGACCAGGGCCGCCCAGAACGGCAAGAAGACGAACAGGGGGCGCGTCAGCCCGGACAGGCCGGCCGCTGTGCCAGTGAAGATTGCCAGGGGCCAGTTCCGCCCGCCGGGTGATCGCATCCACAGGAAGACGCCCAGGGCTGTGAGTGCAATCCAGAAAGCAGTCAGCGATTCAGACAGCAGGCTGGCCTCGAAGAAAATCTGCTGCACGTTGAGCGCGTGGCCCAGTGCAGTCATAGCGCCAAACCAGGGGCTACCCGTCGCCCGCCAACCAATGTAGAACAGGATCGCTGCGACAGCCACACCCAGGACGAGCTGGACAAGATACACATTCTGATCCGACCCCAGCAGAGCCATGAACAGTGGATAACCCGGTGTTCGTGTCCCGTTGTAGTCCTTCCATCCGTCCAGGATGCGATCTGCCAACCAGCGGTAGGTGCTCGAGTCGCTGAATTTCGCCGGTGGATAGAAGAAAAATAGAGCCAGCCTGGCCGTCGACCCCACCGCCAGTACGACCAATCCCGCCAACCAGCCGCGCACCTTTGCTCCCATCTACTGCTGCCTTGGAAAATTCTCCAGAGCGCGTCGCTCCCGCTCGACCCATGAATAGCGTCCAGCGTCAGCCTTGGCCTGACGTCCCAGCGCCTCTCGCCGCGCCGAATCAGCGAGCAGCGCCGCCAGCGCCTCTCTCCAGGCCTGCTCATCCTCCGGCGGGCAGAAGACTGCGTTGCTCTCGTGCAGCACCTCGTGAAGCACGGGTAGATCGCTGGCCAGAATCGCCCGCCCACTGGCCAAATAATCGAACATCTTCATCGGGCTGCAAATATCCGCCGAATTGCCTCCTGAGCTGCCGGCAATCACACGTCCGTAAGGCATCAGCAGGATATCGCCGGCTGCCTGGTAGAGCGGAAGCTTACGATTCTCCACAAAACCGGTCAGGATGACGTTATTGATCCCCTCACCCGCCAGCTTCGCACCCCATTTCTCCACTTCGGTCGGACGGCCGCCGATCCACACAAAGCCCACCTGCGGAAAAGCCTGTGCCAGACCTGCCAGCAGCTCCATCCCCCGCCCGGCGTAAAACCCGCCTGTGTAGACGGCTGTGGTCCGCTCGGGTAGACCGAGCTGCTGGCGCGCCTCGTTCGCTGATGGAAGGCTGGCATAACGCTCTGGTTCGCTGCCGTTGGGCGCCAGAATCGCCACGTCCTGGGATAGCTGGACGCCAAAGTCGTGCTCCAATCGCTGGCGAAGAGCCTGGGTAATCAGCAGCAGGCGCTTCTCTCCCCTCGCCGCCAGGAAACGACGGAACAACCAGGGGCCGATCCTGCCGGTGACGCGGTCGTGCAGCTCCAACACAGTCGGCACTCCACGCCACAGCGCCAGAACGGCCGCCTGGAGCATCCAGGTGTATACCACCTCCGCGCCCAGCTCGCACGCGCGGCGCACCGCCGTCCAGGCCAGATCGTAGCGGCGCAATGCCGGCCTGGCATGCATCCAGGAGATTTCGAATGTCTCGTCCAACCCGTACAGCTCTGCCAGATCCTCCCAGGCAACGGCCAGATCACCCGGGACGAACAGGCGCACTTTATGTCCTAACCGGGTCAAAGCATGACAGACCTTCATCACCTGAATCGAGTTCGCCGTCTGCGCGGGTACCTGCGAAGCGGAGATACACACAATCCTCATGCTGGCGTCCCTGCTAAAGCTGCCTTTTCCGCGCTGAACACGCGCCGCAAGCCTGCCCCAACGATGATGGCCACTGTCAGCGCCAGATAAGCTGAAAGCAAGCCCGCTTGCGCCAGGTATCCAAACGGGCGTACTACCACGAACAGCAACCCCGTCTTGATCGCGCCAACCAGTAAATTGACCAATAGCGGCAGGTTTGGATCGCCCATCGCCAGCAACAGTGGTCTGTTCCAGAAAAATATATTGGCCATCCCGTACCCAATCAGCAGGATCAGGATGGCCGGGAAAGCAGGCAAATATTCGCCGTTCTTCAGCATGTGCAGCACTGGTTGTCCCAAGACCAGGACGACCAGAGCGCAGCCCAGGGTCCACGCCGCCGCGATCAGCGCGGTACGCCGCAACAGCGAGCGCAACGATGCCCACTCACGGCGTGCGATCGTACGGGCAAGCTCCGGATACGTCGTGGAAACGAACGGGGTGATCGGCAGGGCGATCACATTCATGAGCGCCAGCGCGAATTTATAATACCCGGCCTGCACGCTGCCCAGGAAGAAACCCACCCATAGCAACTCGCTGTCGCGAAAGACCATGTTGATCGTGCCCGACAGATTGGTGCTCAAAGCAAAACCAGCCATCTCGGCCTTAGCGGGCAACACGCTCAGCCTGGCGCGCAGCCAGCCTTCGCCCAGCAGCGGTTTCATCCAGTAAATGGCCGCCAGGGTCGTCGCCACGCCCATGAGCAGCTTGCCGAACAGATAGGCGCCTAGCACCTCGGTCAGGCTGCCATGAGCGATAAACGCAACCAGAATCAGACCGGCGGTCAGCGCACTTTGCGCCAGGTTGATCACCGCCTGGGTGCGGTAGTGGTTGCCAAGCTGCAGCGCTGCCGTGGATGTCTCAAAGATCAGGCTGGCAAGCAGGGCAACGCCGTAGATCACGATCAGAGGCGCCGTTCCGGGATCCTTCACGATGAAACGGGCTGCCAGTGGCGCCAACAATACCAGCAGTAAGTAGGCCACAACCGAGGTAACGGCCTCGGCCAGTCCGGCTGCTTTAACGACCCCCGCGGCTTCCTCTTTGCGATCCAGGGCCAGGTATTGGCCGGCGTATTTGACCACCACTTCACCCATACGGAATGAGAGCAGCCGGTTGACCGTGGAAGCGAAGGTCACAATGATGCCAAGCTTGCCGTAATTCTCGGGGCCGAGCAGCAACGCGGCCAGGATGCCTTGCAAGAAGGTCAGCCCCATGCTGGCCGTACTGCTGCTGAACAGGTAGCTCGTATTGCGCACCACCCGGCCCAGCAGGTGATCCTGCGTCCAGGCGCCGACGATCTTGGAGAAATGCTTCATGGAGTCTCGATCTGGCTCGCCCAGGCGCGCTCCGCCAGGTACCAAGCTACCATTCGCCCGATGCCCTCGTGCAGGTCGACTTCCGCATCCCAGCCCAGCAGCCTTCCGGCCTTGCTCACATCGGCCAGGTTGCCTAACGCATCAGCCGGATGCATGGCCTGATACACCACCTTTGCCTTGCGACCCAGGCGCTCCTCCAGCATGGTGATCAGCTCGTTCATGCTGATCGCCTGATGGCCGCCCAGGTTGATGATCTCGTAACCAAGCGGGCGCAGTCCGAGGAGCGTGCCGCGGGCAATGTCGTCGATGTATGTGAATCCGCGCGTCTGCATTCCATCCCCATTAAGCCGCACCGGCCGCCCTTCGGCGATCCATTGCACAAAACGGAACATGACCATGTCGGGCCGTCCGGCTGGACCATAGACGGTGAAGTAGCGAAAAACAGTCACGTCAATTCCGTGGAGGAAGTGGTAACTGTAGCTCAACGCCTCGGCCGCTTTCTTGGAGGCTGCATAAGGCTGCAAAGGGTGGTCGCTGTCGGCGTCCTCGGGCGTAGGGCTGACGGCGTTGTTGCCGTATACGCTGGACGATGAAGCCAGGACGAATTTGGCGATGCCTTTCTTCCGACAAAACTCCAACAGGTTCAGCGTGCCGAGGGTATTCGTCTCCAGGTAAGACCAAGGGTCCTCAACGCTGGAGCGCACACCGGCCCGCGCAGCCAGGTTGATCACTGCCTCGAATGCGCCTTCCTCCCGCAGCAGTTCTTCGACCTCCTCGCGTCGGGCGATGTCCATCCGCCTGAAGGTGAAGCCCGGTCGTCTTTGCAGGCGGGCCAGGCGGTATTCTTTCATCCTGACATCGTAGGCACGGTTCAGGTTATCCACGCCCAGCACACGATGGCCCTGGTCGAGCAGCATCTCGATCACGCGCGAGGCGATAAAACCGGCAGCTCCGGTAACCAGATAATCCGCCATCAGAGGCGCACCACTTTAGGATTGTTCCGTCCGGCTTCGCCAAGTGCGTTGCGAGTGTCCACGATCAGCCCGGCCGCTTCCAGGATGGCCGCATAGTCGTAAGCGGCATGGTTGGTGACGATCACCACGCAGTCCGCCTGGCTTACTCCTCCCATCAGGTCCTCAATCCTATCCAACTCCCAGGCGTCCTGGGATACGTGCGGGATGTAGGGGTCATGAAAGGATACCAGCGCGCCCTTCTGGCGCAGCAAACCGATCACATCCAACGCCGGAGATTCGCGCAGGTCGTCTACGTCAGGTTTGTAAGCCACCCCCAGCACCAGGATGCGGCTGTTCTTGAGCGGCTTGCCCAGATCGTTGAGCGCGTCCTGCACCTTGCTGACCACAAAACGCGGCATGTTGGTGTTGATCTCCGAAGCCAGCTCGATGAAGCGCGCGTTGTAGTTCAGCGTGCGCAGCTTCCAGGACAGGTAGATCGGATCAATCGGGATGCAGTGGCCGCCCAACCCTGGCCCAGGGGTAAATTTCATAAAGCCGAACGGTTTAGTCGCCGCAGCTTCGATCACCTCCCACACATCCACACCCAGCCGGTCGCACATGACTGCCAGCTCGTTGACCATGGCGATGTTGATCATGCGGAAGGTATTCTCCAGCAGCTTGGCCATCTCGGCCACTTCGGACGATGAAACCGGTACAACCGTTTGCAGCGCCTGGCTGTACCAAGTTGTCGCCACTTCGCAGCAGGCGGGGGTGATCCCCCCCACTACTTTGGGAGTATTCTGCGTCGTCCAATCCTTGCGGCCTGGGTCCACCCGCTCGGGCGAGAAGGCCAGGAAGAAGTCCTCACCCGCCTTTAAACCGCTGGTCTCTTCCAGCCTAGGAAGGACCAGCTCGCGGGTAGTACCCGGGTAAGTGCTGGATTCCAGCACGATGACCATCTCTTTATGGAGATATTTTGCGACCGATTCAGTTGCTGAAACGATGTATGAGAGGTCGGGGTCGCCGGTCTTGCGCAACGGCGTTGGCACGCAGATGCTGACCGCATCGGCATCGGCCAACACGGAGAAATCCGCCGTCGCTTTCAAGCGGCCCGCTGCCACCAGATTGGCCACCTGCTCATCCGTTACATCCTGGATGTAGCTCTTCCCGCCCTGGATGGCGGTAACTTTCTCCTCTAGCGGGTCGATTCCCGTGACCTGGTAACCTGCTTCGGCGAAAACCGTTGCCAGCGGCAGGCCGACGTATCCCAGCCCCAGTACGGCGACCTTCGCCGTGCGGTCTTTCAAACGTTGGATGATCCCTCGACGTATTTCCTCGCTCATTTTCCCTCGTGGGCGTAAAAAATGATCAGAACAGGCTGAGCTGCTTGGGCTCATCGTCCTGAGAGCGCGTCTCCGTCTCCTCAGGTTGCATCGCGGCCGAATTCACCGCGCTCATCTGGCGCGCCTGGGCAACGTATTCCGGGATGCGCATGAAATCAGATACGATCGTGTCGTGAAGAGAAGCCTGATGCAACGCCGCCGCCGGATGGTACATGGCCACCACCAGCCGGCCATTAACCCGCGTCGCCTTGCCATGGATGGCGCCGATGCGCGCGTTGGGCAGAAAATGGGCCAGCGAAAAGCGCCCCAGCGTGACGATCACCCGTGGGTTGATCGCCTCGATTTGGCGTTCCAAGTAAGGTCGGCAGGCGGCCAGCTCATCGGCTAAAGGATCTCGGTTGCCAGGCGGCCGGCACTTGACCACATTACAGATGAACACATCGCTGCGCTTCAGACCGATGTTGGCGAGCAGCTCCTCCAGGAACTTGCCCGCCGCGCCGACGAAGGGCCGGCCCTGCTCGTTCTCGTGGAAGCCAGGCCCCTCGCCAATCATCATGATCTCGGCGTCCGCCGGTCCTTCACCCGGCACTGCCAGCTTGCGTGAATAGTGCAGCGCGCACCTCTCACAGACCGATACTTCGCGCGCCACTTGTCGCAGTACTTCCTCGCGATCGATCATATCCACCTCGCCGCCACCCTGGTTTTCGCCTTCCACCTTAAACTAGCCGCTGGAGAATTTCGCGGTCGATGTTCTCCAATGTCATCAGCAGCGCATCTTCATTGTTGTCGCGATAATATCGCGGGCGCAGACCCACAACTTTGAAACCAAATTTCCGATACAAGTCTTGAGCAGCCAGATTACTCCGCCGCACCTCCAACGTCGCCGAGCGAGCGCCTTTCTCGCTCATGGCGATCAGCGTCTCGGCCAATAAACGCCGGGCGATCCCGCGCCGGCGGTATTCTGGATGCACCGCAATCGTGCCAATGTGCGCTTCATCGACGATCAGCCAGTAGGCGATCATGGCCACCACACGCCCGTCCAACTCAGCCACCCACAGGTGGGAGCTGGGATTCTCGGTCAGCTCGAATCGATAAGATCGCTCGGTCCATGGCATGCTGAATGAGAGTACGTCAATGGCATGCACCTGCTCAACATCCTCCAGCCGCATGCGGCGGATGATCGGTTCGACCACTGGCTGTTCCACACTCACTCCGGTATCGGCTCGGCTACATGCAGGTAAATTGGCGAAAGGCTGACTACATCGTCCATTTGTCCAGCCTGCCAGCGCTGCCAGGCCAGCTCCGCCAGATAACCTGGCCGGCGCAGCGCTTGAGCTGGCGAAACCAGCAGCACATTCTTGCGCTTACGCGCCAGAATCCGCCGTTCCTCGGCTGTCAATTCACCGGCCACCAGAATGGGCTTGTGAATGCGCCGCGCGAACTCTTCGCTATCGATCACCTGCACGTCGCCGTTCGCCTTCCAGACGCCATTCTGGACGGTGTACCAGCCCAGCGCCAGGCGGCCGCGCCCGGCCTGCAGCACGGCTGCCAGGGGCACATCCATAGGCGGAAGGGCTGCAGCCAAAGCATCCAGAGTAGGAATGCCCACGACCGGAAGGCGTAATGCCAGCGCCATTCCTTTTACCACCGCCAGGCCCACCCGTAAACTGGTGAAAGATCCTGGTCCGATGGCCACACCCAACGCCCGGAGGTCCTTCTTGCCATAACCCGCGCGTTCCAGCAGCGAATCGATAGCCGGCGCCAGCTCGACCGTGTGGTGGTTTTGGCTCTTCCATACCATCTCGCCGATCACCTGGTCTCCATCATATAACGCCAGGCCGACCCAACGAGTCGAAGTATCCACCGCCAGCAGCATCACAACCCTCCGAAAATGCGCCTGCGCAACTCGGCCAGCAACTCCTGATTGCGGCTGCCTCGCGCGGTGAAGACCATGGCGCGGTGCTCATCCGCCAGCCAACGCAGGTCCACCCATAAGCTTTCGTGCGGAAGCGCTTCACGCACTCGCTCAGGCCATTCCACCACCAACGGACCATTCTCCAGCATCAAAGCCACATCCAGCTCCTCGGCTTCGGCAGCGTTGCGCAGGCGGTAGGCGTCCATGTGGTAAAGCCGTTCTCCACTGGGCCGGCGGTAGATGTTGACCAAGATGAACGTCGGGCTGGATACGCCATCCAACGAGCCCCACCCGCGTGAGATGCCCTGCACAAGTGTGGTTTTGCCGCTGCCCAGCTCGCCCGAAAGGCAGATCAGATCACCGGGTTGAAGCATGGCTCCCAGGCGCATTCCCACGCGCCGGGTCTGCTCAGGGCTTCGGCTGAAAAATTCCAAAGTATTCGCATTCAGAATGGGCATCTCGACTGGATTATAAGGCAGGCCGATACTCACGGCAAGAGATCGGCCCGCTCACCCCCGATGGAGGCCGGGTGCTTTGTCCTCGTTAGCGATGCAATCAAACGGTCTCAGCGATGCCCACTTTTTGGGCGATGATGCGGGCAATCATCCGGGCGGCCTCGGGTCGCGCGCAACGCAGGCAGTTCTGCGCTACGCGCCTGCGTTCTTCGGGGTGCTCGATCCAATATTTGAGCGCGGCCACCACCTGATCAGGCTGGGGCGCCCATACGCCGGCCTCTTCTTCGACAACGTAAGTAACGTTGCCGTCCTCCTGCCCGGGCATGCGGCTGTAAAGGATCATTGGCAGCCCGGCGATAAAGGCTTCGTTGATGGTTCCCGGCCCGGCCTTCGTTACCAGCACATCGGCGGCGCGCATGAAATCGGGCATCTCGCGCACGAACCCATAGATGAAGGTGGGCATCGGCCAGGAGTAGGCCTCCAACCTTTGCTTGAGCTTACGGTTTCGTCCGGCGACCACTACCAGAGCGATGCGCAGCCGCGCCGCGGCGATCGCGTGAGCGGTGCGCTCCAACGGTCCCATCCCCTCGCCGCCGCCTACCAGAAGCACCACCGGAAGGTCTGCGGGCCAGCCAAGCCGCTTGCGTAGCTCACGCTGGTCGCCGATTGGGCGAGTGAAACGCTCTGCCACCGGCAGGCCAATTACACGGATGCGCTCTGGCGCGATGCCGTATTCGATCCCCCGTTGCCGAGCGGCCTCGGTGGGCACGATCACCAGATCGGCTCCGGGATGATACCAGAATGCGTGCGTTGAGACCATGTCCGTCACCACGGTGATGAACGGCGGGCGGTTGGGGCCCAGCGCCCGCAGCACTGGAGCGTTGGCAAGCGGATGCACCGAGACAATCAGGTCTGAAGGATGCTCCTCCACCAGGCGGTGAGAGGCCCGCCGGACGTACGGCCAAAATACATTGTTGATAAAATTCGTCCGACGCCGCCCATTGCTTACTTTATACGTGAACCCCCACACGTCCGGCACACGCGACATGGGCGGATAAAGCACCGGCGCCAGATCCAGGGGGGGCGGCGCGTATTCTTTGAAGATATCCACCATCTCGGTGGTGAGTTCGTTGGGAAATTCCAGATTCAAGGCCTCGATGATCGCCTCGGCTGCGCTGCGATGCCCTCCTCCGGTGTCAGAAAAGAGGAACAGCACATGAGGTTGGTCAGGTTGTTGAATGTTCATCCACTCCTCGACGCACGAGAGTTTTCAAGCGTCGTGCCAGATCTCGGCGAGCCAGCAAAATTCGCCGGCCGCAGCCCAGGCACTCCAGTCCGATGTCGGCCCCCAGACGGACCACTTTCCATTCGTAACTTCCGCATGGATGAGGCTTTCGCAGGCGGACGACGTCGCCAAGTCCGAGATCGGGGAGCATATTTTAATCATTATACCATTCTCAACCTACGACCCATCTAACGCGAGGGGCATGAATGGGTGTGAATGAATCCTGTTTCGTTCCACAGAAATTGTGAAGCCTGCTTTCTCCTCGTCTAGTCCAGGAACCAAAGTTTTGCGTCATTTTTACCACAACACGCAGTATAATCACCCCTGGCGCATACATGAGGAGTTCGTTTCCAATGCGCGCCTGATTGAAGGTATATTTTTTCTATGATTTTCGGTCTGGACCTCCCCACCATCATTTCCCGGATCGTTGTTCTGCTGATCGCTTTCACGGTGCACGAGTTTGCCCACGCCTGGGTGGCCGACTCCTTCGGCGACGATACCCCGCGCATGAACGGCCGCCTCACCCTCAATCCGCTCGCCCATCTGGACCCCATCGGATCGCTGATGCTGCTGTTGGCCGGCTTTGGCTGGGCCAAGCCGGTGCCCATCAATCCTTATGCCCTGGGCCGCCGTTCCTCCGCAGCGGTGATGTGGGTATCCCTGGCCGGGCCGGCCTCTAACTTCCTCATGGCGCTGCTGGCAGCCGTACCGATCCGCATGAACCTTTTTACCCCGACATTCTCCTCCACCGGCATCCTGCCCACTCCTTACCAGCTCACCTTCGAATTCCTCGAAATCAACCTGCTGCTGATGCTCTTCAATTTGATCCCTATCGCGCCGCTGGACGGCGACAAGATCGCCGAATACTTCTTCCCTCCCCGCTGGGCCAACGCGCTGGAGCGCATCCGCCCTTACGGACCTGTCCTCCTCATTGTGCTGGTTTTCCTGGGGCCGCTGGTGGGCATCGATCTGCTCGGCATGATCCTTTATCCACCCATGACGACCCTTGCGCGTTTATTGATAGGAGTTCCCGCATGACGATCCAGATCACCATCATCGGTATGGGTCAAATCGGCGCCTCGATCGGCCTGGCACTGGCTGACCACAAAGACAACCTCTCTCGTCGAGGCGCCGACCGCGATAGAGCCAAGATTCTACACGCCCAAAAGATCGGCGCCATCGACGAAGCCGCTGGCTGGCCTTCGCATGCCGCGCGCGGTGCAGATGTGGTCATCCTGGCTGTGCCGCCCGACGAGCTGCGCGAAACGTTAGAGACCATCACTACCGACCTGCGCGATGGCGCCATCGTGGTCGACACCAGCCCGCTTTCCGGCGCTGCCACCGAATGGGCTTCCCAGCTTCTCCCGCAGGGCCGGCACTTCGTCACCATGACGCCAGCCATCAATCCGGACTATCTCAGCGAAACCGCCCTCGGTCCGGAAGCCATTCACCCGGATCTGTTCAACAAGGGCATGATGATCATCACCACGGCGGCCGGAGCCAGCACACCCGCCATCAAGCTGGCGGCCGACCTGGCCGAAATGCTCGGCGCCGCGCCCCTCTTCGCCGATCCGGCCGAGGCGGATGGACTGCTGGCCGCCTGCTACATTCTCCCTCAGCTCGTTTCTGCCGCCATGCTCATCGCCACCCTGTCACAGCCCGGCTGGCGCGAAGGCCGCAAGATTGCCGGACGTTCTTACGCCGCCGTCACCTCTCCGATCATGAATCCGGACGAGAGCCGAGGCATCGGCCACGCGGCCGTGCTCAACCGCCAAAACGTCCTGCGCGTGCTGAACGATCTGCAATCGGCCTTGCTCGAAATGCGCGAAAAGATCGAAAAAGGCGATCCCATTGCTGTCGAAGAACTGCTCGATCAGGCGCGGGCCGGACGCGAGTTATGGATCAAGCAACGCACGAAAGCCGACTGGCTGGCCGAGGAAGTCATCCGTCCCGATGCACACCCGCATGGCGGAATCCTGGACAAGATGTTCGGCACAGGCATCCGATCCCCGCGTCGGGAACCGCGCCAGCCATCTTAATATGCGCATGGGCTATTACTGTTACATCCTGGAATGCGCCGACGGCTCATACTATACCGGCTGGAGCACCGACCCGCAGCGCCGGGCAAGTCAGCACAACCGCGGCCGCGGCGCGCGGTATACGCGCACCCACCTGCCCGTTCGCCTGGTTTACGTTGAGCCGCAGCCCGACCGCTCCACCGCCATGCGCCGGGAGCAGGCCATCAAGCAATTGCCGCACGAGAAGAAACGTGCGCTCATCGCCGCGAAGGACCCGAACGAGCAGTCGGCTTCCACGTCCCGCTGATCGCAGCCAAATCGTTCGACACGAAAGCCCGGGGGGTATCCACGATGGGTGTGACCAGAGCCAGGGAGGCATCCAATCCTTCCGACCAAATGAAGACTTCCAACCTGCTCGCGGCCTGTCCAGATGCGCGGGGGATCGCCGTGGCACCCGGACGGGTGAACCTGCTGGGCGAACATGTTGATTACAATGATGGGCCGGTGTTGCCGGCTGCGATCGACCGCTCGGTGCAACTGGCCTTTACCCCGCGTTCTGACCGTCGCGTGCGCCTCCGCGCTCTCGATCTGGGCGAGGAGGCGTCGTTCTTCCTGGATGGTTTGGAGGACAAGACCGACACAGACGGACAACCGCTGCCCGCCTGGGCGCTCTACCCGGCGGGGGTCGCCTGGGCGCTTCAGGGCGCCGGGTACACCGTCGCCGGAATGGAGGGCGCCTTCACCTCCGACATCCCGATTGGCGCCGGGCTGAGCTCATCGGCGGCGCTCGAGCTGGCCTTCGCCGTCGCCTGGCGCGAACTGGGCGGCTGGCAGGCCTCGCCTATGGAGCTGGCGTTGCTTTGTCAGCGGGCTGAGAACCGTTACGTGGGGGTCAACTGCGGCCTGATGGACCAGTTCGCCAGCGCCCACGGCGTCGAAGGCCACGCCTTATATTTCGACACACGCACGCTGGAATGGCGCCCCATTCCGCTTCCAAAAGGCACCGTGATCATCATCGCCGATTCAGGGGTGCGGCGCAGCCTGTCGTCCTCGGCCTACAACGAGCGCCGCAACGCCTGCGAACAGGCGGTGAAACTGCTGCGTCGCAACCTGCCGACCATCCGGGCGCTGCGCGACGTCACGCCTGAGCAGTTCGAGGCCCTGGCGTCAACCCTCCCGGAAGTTGTCCGCAAGCGCGCCCGCCATGTGGTCGAAGAGTGCGCGCGCGTCGAACGCGCGGTCGTCTGTCTACAGGCGGGAGATGTGGCGGCTTTCGGGCAGCTCATGTTCGCCGGACACGCCAGCCTGCGCGACCTGTACGAGGTCAGCACGCCCGAGCTGGATGCTCTGGTCGAAATCGCCGGCGGCCTGCCCGGCTGCCACGGGGCCAGACTGACCGGGGCAGGCTTTGGCGGTTGCACCGTCAATCTGGTGGCAGAGGAGCTGGCCGAGAATTTCATCGGGAAGCTCAAGGCGGGCTATCGAGAGGCGACCGGGCGCGAAGCCCAAGTGTACCTATGCCGAGCCAGCCGCGCCGCGCACGTCGAGCCGAGATAGCCGGTTTGCGCCCCCGAATTTCGCCTATGCTCAAATTGTCCCGGTTATCCGGCCTGACCGTTCTGCTCAGCGTCCTTCTCGCAGGGTGCGGCCAGGCCCCACCCACGCTGGTCTCAGTCATGCACACCGCGTCTGTTCCGCCAGTCAGCCGCGAGGCCCCCTGCCGCCTGTCCGATCTAACCGCCAGCGCGGACTGGCAAAGCGTGGGAGAAGCGCTCACCGGAGAGATCACCCTGGCCAACTACACCTCCCGGTCCTGTACCCTCTCTGGCGTTCCGCGGGCGGCGCTGCTGGATGGGCGGGGAAACCGCCTGGCTGTGAATCAAAAGGCGCCGGTGGTCACACCGGTCGGCGAAACCTACATCCTCGCAGCGGGCTCGGTCGCGGGCGCCCGGGTGGTCTGGTCCAACTGGTGCGGGGAAGCAGCCCATGAAGGCCTGACATTGAGGGTCAGCCTGGCCGGTCACGAGGGCCAGGTGCAGGCAGCACTGGCGGATCCCAACGGGCGGCCGCGCGATGAGACGCCCGCCTGCCTCCAGCCCAGCGCCGAATCGACCATCGAGGTGAGCGCCTTCGGACCGCTGGAATAAAACGCGTCTATCCAACCCTGACCTAAGGCCACAGGCAGTTTGATGGATTCAGAAGGCTAACGCCTTTCTTCATTCGCCAAACCGGCGGATGAACCATGTCTTCACCAGTTGGGTCAGGGCTACGTAGGTTATCAGCATAGCGAACAAGAACAGCCAGTAGAGCGGCGGCAGCGGCACGAAGCCCAACGTGCTGGCCAGCGGGGAGAAGGGCAGAAAAGCGCCCAGGGCCACAATCAGCAGTGAGGTCAGAATCAATGGTTTCGAGGCCCGGCTTTGAATGAAAGGAATCTTGTTGGTACGGATGACGTGAATGATCAATGTCTGAGTGAACAGGCTCTCGACGAACCAGCCGGTATGGAACAGATCTGGGTTGTTCCAGCAATTGAAGACGTACAGCATCAGGAAGTAGGTGGTGTAATCGAAGATCGAGCTGATCGGCCCAATAAAAATGATGAAGCGGCGCAGCTCGCCGATAGCCCATTTGCGCGGTCGGACCAGCCACTCGCGGTCCACCTCGTCGGTGGGAATGGTCGTCTGGGAGAAATCGTACAGAAGGTTGTTGGTCAACACCTGAATGGGGAGCATGGGGACAAAAGGCAAGAAAATCGAGGCGCCCAGCACGCTGAACATGTTGCCGAAATTCGAAGAGGCAGCCATCTTGATGTATTTGATGATGTTACCAAAGACCTTGCGCCCTTCGACGACGCCTTCCTCCAGCACCAGCAGGCTGTTTTCCAGGAGGATGATATCCGACGATTCTTTAGCGATATCCACTGCTGTATCGACCGAAATGCCAACATCGGCTGCCTTGAGCGCAGGGGCATCGTTGATGCCATCGCCCATAAATCCCACCACATGGCCCCTCTTTTGCAGCGCGCGGATGATGCGCTCTTTGTGCGCTGGTGAAAGCCTGGCGAACACCGTGGTTGTCTCGGCTGCCTCGGCCAGTTCTTCATCGCTCATAGCATCCAACGCCGGACCCAACAGGACGTTCTGCACCGGCAAGCCAACCTGCTTGCAGATGGTGGTCGTCACGAGGTCATTATCGCCGGTCAAGATTTTGACCACGACGTTGTGCTGGTTCAGCTTGGCCAACGCTTCCGGCGCTGTATCCTTCGGCGGGTCGAGGAAGGCCAGGAAACCTTTCAGGATCATATCCTGTTCATCGGCCACCGAATAGGCGCCAGGAATCTCACCGTTCGGGCTGTATTTCGGCAGCCATTTATAGGCCAGGCCGATGATGCGGAAGCCCTGCCCGTTCAGGTCATCTACCAGGGCCTTGCGTTTACGATCATATTCCGGCAGCCGCGGCAGCACATTACCTTTCACCTCGACGCGCGTACAGATATTGAAGATTTCCTCGACCGCTCCTTTGGTGACCAGGAGGCGGTTGCCCTCATCGTCCTCCACCACCACTGACATGCGTTTGCGGTTGAAGTCGAAGGGGATCTCATCGATTTTGTGATAGCGGTCATCGGCCAGCGCCCGCCGCTCGAGATGGACGTGTTCGAGAATGGCTACGTCCATCAGGTTCTTCAACCCGGTCTGGTAGTAGCTGTTGAGATAGGCCAGGTAAAGGATCTCGTCGTTTTCGTGGCCAGAGACGTCCAGGTGTTTCTCCAGCACGATCCTCCCCTGAGTGATGGTGCCGGTCTTATCGGTGCAGAGCACATCCATCGCTCCGAAGTTCTGGATCGCGTTCAGCCTTTTAACGATGACCTTCTTCTTCGACATGCTGATGGCGCCTTTGGACAGATTAACCGTGACGATCATTGGCAGCATCTCCGGAGTCAAACCCACGGCCACCGCCAGCGCGAACATGAAGGCTTCCAGCCAGTTATGTTTGGAAAGCCCGTTAAAGAGGAAGACCAGCGGCACCATGACCAGCATGAAGCTGATCATCAGCCAGGTGAAGCGGTTGACGCCTTTGTCGAAGCTGGTCAACTGGCGCTGGCCGGTGATTGAGGCGGCCAGAGAGCCAAAATAGGTGTTGCTGCCGGTGGTCACAACCACGGCTGTGCCCGTGCCGCTCTCGACGTTGGAGCCCTGGAAACACAGGCAGGGCAGCTCCAGTGGATTTTTCCCATCTAAGTTGACACTGGACGGGGATTTTTCGACCGGCAGAGCCTCGCCCGTCAGGGCGGCCTGGTTAAGGAACAAATCCTTGGCTGAAAGGACGCGGACATCCGCCGGCACCATGTCGCCAGCCGAAAGATAGATGATGTCGCCAGGGACGATTTCTTTGAGGGGCACTTCGCGCTTCACCCCATCGCGCAGGACGGTTGCGGTGGTGGAGACCATGGCGCGCAGCTTTTCAGCAGCCGAATCGGCGCGCGCCTCCTGGACGAAGCGCAGGACGATCCCCAGGAGAACCATTACCAGGATGACGATTGTGGCGCGCAGGTCGCCGGTCAGGAAAGAAACCAGACCTAACAACGTGAGCAGGATTACCAGCGGATTCTTAAGGTTCTCCCACAGGCGGACGAAGAAGGTCATTCGCTTTTCGCGGGCGATGACGTTGGCGCCGTATAGCTTCAAGCGCTCCTCGGCCTCTTCCGAGGATAATCCAGCGGGACTGGTTTGCAGTTTTTCGAACAGGGTTTGCGGATTAGCCTGGGCGCTTTCGATGAGCAGATGGGAAACGCGAATCCCGGCGTTGTGAGTGGACGCACCCAAGCGGGCTGGAACCGTGACGATTGTGGCCAGGAAGCCCATATACCACCTCCATCCTGTCGACCGCGATTTCCGCCTGGTGATTTCCCCCTTCGGTCTGCGCGCGAGGATGGGGTGGATTAGCGCGAATTAGTGAGCTGCGCTACTTCCTTTCCCTTGCGAACCGAAGGCGCGTCTCCACCAGACGGTGGATTCATTGTGAATGCCTGTGTTTTCGAGGCAGCTACGGTTGCTAGTACAACCGCAACTACTGTCTGCGTCCATCTGGACGACCTCCATCTTACACACTGCCAGCGAACGTTTGCATTCACGCGGCGACAGCGCCGCCGCGCTGCTCTGGCAGTGGAAAATAAAACCTCCCCAGATTTCTCAACCAGGGAGGAAAATGCCCTTCTTTCTTTTGAAAAGAAAGAACACCCACACTGGTTGAGCTTCGGCACTGCGTAGCGTAGCCGGTATTGTTTTGATACCGCAGCCGCCTTGGGTAAAGCCTTAAGCCGGCCTCACCTGGTCTACCCCTTGGTGTCTCTCGACATTTCAGGGCAGCGGCTTGTGTCTTACGCAGACGCCTCGCCTAACGAGGGTCTTATTTTCAATGGTATTTTAGGCCATTTTTGGGTTTTGTCAAGCTCTCAGTTTGTTTCCAGGGCTTGAATGCGAGCCGGGTCAGTGGCCAGCGTTCGAAATCCCCCCGCCTCTCGATCAGGGCCTTTCCCGCTCAGAAGACCATCCCAAAACTCGGACGTCCACGTAAGGATTCCAAGGCGGCGGCCGGGCATCGGCCAGGGATGGCAGGCTCGCTAATCGGTGAACACCGGCAGGTGTCCGAGGGAGATGATATTCGCCCAGCGCGCTCGCTCGCCCTCGGTGAATATGGCCGCCTCGGCCGCCACAGTCGCCCCAGCGTGCTGCATGAGCAGACGCATGCCTTGCAGGGTGGAACCGGTGCTGATCACGTCATCCAGCAGCACCACCCGCCTATCCCTGATCAGGTCGCGGTCCTTCTCGTCCAGGTAGAGCGTCTGCGGCTCGCCGGTGGTAATCGAGAGGGTCTCGACGGACAGCGCGGCCCCCATGTAAGGTTTATACATCTTGCGCAGGATCACATACGGCTTGCCGGTCTCCAGCGAGAGCGCATGGGCCAGGGGGACGCTTTTCGTCTCGGGGGTAACCAGGACATCATAATCCACCCCGCTCAGCCGCTCGCTCAGCGCCCGTGCGCAGGCCTGCACCAGTTCGGTGTCCCCAAGGATATTCAGGATGGCGATGCGCAGGCCTGGCTTAACCTCGAACAGGCGCAGGTCGCGATGGATACCAGCCACTTCGACCGGGTATGTCTGGCGTTCAGGGACCATGGGCGGTTTCCTCCAGAGGAATTGGGACAAGTGAGATGTCCAAGGGATAAGTGTATCATAATTCCGCCCTCGCCCTCTCTATTAATTTCAGACAAAAATAAGGCGGTAAGATGAAGTCAATTCTCGACCGCCGCTGAAGTCTGGGGCGGAATACAAGGGAGTGGGGGGATGTTTCAACGACAAACCCGCCCTCCAGGAGGAGGACGGGTTTTGCGCGTTACCGGCTAGTTCAAGGACAGTTTGCCGGTTAAACAGTGAGAGCCGGGGACGCCGACCCCGGCTCTCTCTTAAGGAGGAGAAGAAGAGAAGTCGCCCTTTGACTATAATATACCAGCCATCTCCGCAGCTTGCTTGACGATTACCCTACGATTACCCTACGCTAACCCGTTAAGAATGCGACGCTGCACACTTGCCCGTATAATAAAGCCATGGCAGAGTCAGCCCCATCCCACCGCTCCGGCTTTGTGGCCTTAGCCGGCAAACCTAATGTGGGGAAATCGACGCTGATCAATGTGCTGCTCGGTCAGAAGGTTGCGGCGGTGTCGCCGCGCCCGCAGACCACGCGCCGACGCCAGCTCGCCATCCTCAGCCGCGAAGACGCGCAACTGATCTTCGTTGATACGCCTGGACTGCACCATCCGCGCCACCGGCTGGGCGAATACATGAACCAGGATGCCGTCAAGGCCCTCGAAGATGCCGATGCGGTCCTTTTTCTTGGCGACCTCAGCACTCCGCCAGAGGAAGAAGACCGCCTGGTGGTGGAAGCCATCCAACGCCTCAAGCATCCCCACCCGCTCATATTCGGGCTGAACAAGGTCGATCTGGTATCGGCAGGCGAGTTGGCGGAAAGAGTGCAGGCCTATCAGGAGCTTCTGCCCGAGGCGCCCGTCATCCCGTTCTCGGCCACCCTTGGCCAGAACCTCGACCTGCTGCTGAGCGCGCTGATCGCCGCCCTTCCGGAAGGCCCACCGCTGTACGATCCGGAGCAGATCACCGATTTCTACGAGCGCGACATCGCTGCTGATCTGATCCGTGAAGCGGCCCTGCTTCTCCTGCGCGACGAGGTTCCGCACGGAATCGCCGTGCGCATCGACGAATACAAGGAGCGGGGCGAGACCGGCGCGTACATCGCTGCCACGCTGCTGGTCGAGCGCGAGTCGCACAAGGCGATCGTCATTGGTGAGGGCGGCGCGATGATCAAGCGCATCGGCTCGGCCGCCCGCCAGGAAATCGAGCGTATATCCGGGCGGAGGGCCTATCTCGAGTTAAGGGTCAAGGTGAGCAAGAACTGGCGCGACGATCCGAACACGCTGCGCTGGCTCGGCTACGCCCCAAAGAACTGAGCGGGGGGACATATGGTCGTTTTTCCGATCGCATTTGGCGCACTGGCGGGCCTGGACTGGCTTGCAGTGGGATGCGGCTGGCAGCGCGTGGAGCGGTTCGCCAAGCCGGCGGCGATGCTGGCGCTGATCGCATGGCTCAGTCTGGCGGCAGGATGGCAGGGGCAGCGGACATGGTTCGCTCTGGCGCTGGTCTTCTCCCTGGTTGGGGACATTTTTCTGCTCTTCCCACAACGCGGGTTCCTGTACGGTCTGGTCGCTTTCCTGGCGGCTCATCTGTGCTACCTGGTCGGCTTTAACCCGGCGCCTCTACCGCCGGGATGGGAAAAATTTCTGCTCCTCATGGGCGTTGCGGCAGCGGCTGTACCGCTTGGACGGAAGATACTCAACGGCGTCGGACAGCACCCGGAGACGCGAGCTTTGCAGCTACCGGTGGCAGTTTACAGCCTGGTCATCAGCCTGATGCTGTTGTCCGCCGCGCTGACCCTGCTGCGCCCTGACTGGCCGCGGCCAGCAGCCTGGATGGCCACATCCGGCGCGGCGTTGTTCTTCGCTTCGGACAGCCTGCTGGCCTGGGATCGCTTTGTACGCCCGCGGCAGCACGCCAGACTGCTGGTGATGATGACGTATCACCTGGGGCAATTCTTGCTGATCTCTGGAGTCTTGCTGCGCTACCCCCGCGTATAGATTTTATGGAGGAAGCTCGAGGAGAAAGCGTGGGTAACCACTAGCGCAAGGGTTTGAAGCCTTCCCCCAGCGCCTCATGAGCCTCACCGATCACCATGAAGGCGCGCGGATCGACTTCCTTTACCAGCGCCTTGAGCTGGTTCACCTCCGAACGGGTCACCACACAATAGAGCACGGGACGTTCCGCGCCGGTATACCCGCCCGTGCCTGGGAGGATCGTCACCCCGCGCTCCAGCCCATGGGTGATGCTTTCGGAAACCGCACGCGCCTGGTTGGTGATGATGATGGCCGTGCGCAGCACGCCGCTGCCTTCTGAAGCCAGCTCGGCCGCCAGCCCGCTGACGTAAATCATCACCAGGCCATACAGGGCTCGCTCCCAGCCAAAGGTGAAGCCAGCCAGCAGCACGACCAGCGAATCGCTGGCCAGATAGGCCTGCGAGATCGAAATGTTGAGCCGGTCATTGAGAATGCGCGCGAGGATATCGCTGCCACCGCTGGTGCCACGGCCGCGGTACACCAGCCCCAGGCCGATGCCCAGGAGCACACCGCCGTAGAGGGTGTTCAGCACCAGGTCCTCGATCAGGCCGAAAGGCAAGAAGCGCGCCAGAAAATCGGTAAAGAAAGAAAAGGCGGTGACCGCCACGGCTGTGCGCAGCGCGAAGCGCGGACCACCCAGGAAACGCCAGCCGAGCAGGAAGAGAGGGACATTGCCGAGGAAGACCATCAAGCCGATCGGCCAATGGGTGTAGGCATTGATGAGCTGCGCCGCCCCGCTCACCCCGCCCGAAACCAGTCGGGCGGGTACCAGAAAGAGGTCCATCGCCACGGCCTGCACCGCCGCCCCAACAAGGATAAACCCGTAATCCCGCGCCCCGTCCCACGATAATTCAGAGCGCACGAGTGCGCCGAACCGATCTTCATTCTGTTTAATCTGGGTGTCCATGCGGCCTTGCTCCTTGTGAGAGAAATTGACAGGAGGCTAATTATAGATGGGGCAGCGTTCTAATGGAAGATCGCGCATCAATGGCTTCCTCATTTTATACATCACCGGTAAAATAGGGTATCTTCTCCGAACCGCACTGCCCCATGACCGCAAGAGAAACCAACCCACCGCTCAAAATCGCCGATCGTCAGACGATATCGCCGCAGGCGAACGATCTGAGCGCCCTGATCGGCGGCCTGCCTTACCGCCTGGCGCTGGCGGGCGGATGGATCGACCAGCCTTTCGTTTCGCGCCACAACCCCGACCCGCCCGGGTCGATGGTCGTCGTCTCCCTGCAGCCGGTTTTTCGATTCATGGACCGCTGCGGGATGGCCACCAGCACCCGTAATGCAGCCATCCGCCTGTGGGGCGATCGGCTGCCTGACGGCGATCCGGCGATCCTGGTGCGCCAGCTCTACGTCGAGGAGAATAAGGACAAGGCCGACCCTTCCGGCTCGCAGGACATGGCCGGCATCATCTACGCGGGCATCAGCCGCCTGGATTACGATTACGCCGTTGACGGCGGCGTTTTCCCCTCCCATGTGGAATCCTGCCGGGATGCTGCCATTGCCGCCTGGCTCGAAGAGAACCTTCACCTGTTGCCCATCGAACCGCGCCCAGCCGGATACGACCCGCTGGGGGTCAAAAACCTGGATTCTGCCTGGATACGCCGCCTGGGGGCCAGCGGGCGGGACTGTTATGAGGCCATCCTGGCCCGCGACCTGAGCGGCCTGGGGGAGGCGATGAACGAGTGCATGCGCTGTTGGGAGGCGATCCTGCCCAACACCGTACGCCACCCCACGCTGCATACCGACCTGATGGGCCTCCTCGCCTGGTACCAGCGGCGCCACGCCGGCGCCATGTATTCAGGCTGCGGCGGAGGATATCTGATCGTGGCGTCGGCCGAACCCGTGCCGGGCAGCTTTGGGATCAAGATTCGCCTCGATACACGCCCGTCGATATGAGCCATGGGTGAGACGCTTGTTTCGGACAGCTTCGATGACCTGCGTTCCAGGCACGTGCGTTTCCTGGAGGAAGCGGCCAAACTCGGTCCGCTGCGCGTGCTGCTGTGGTCCGACGAGGCCGTGCGCCGTGTCACGGGCAGGCCGCCCAAATTCCCCCAGGCGGAGCGCCATTATCTACTCGCGTCGCTGCGCTTTGTCTCCCGCGTTGAGCTGGTGGATGAAGTGGACGACCTGGACGAACTGCCCGGCTCCGCGCTGCCCAACGGCGCTGCCTGGGCAGTAAGCGAGCAGAGCGCCAGTCTCCGCAAGGAAGCCTACTGCCGGCGGCGCGGCCTGTCTTACCGCGTGATCGGCGAGGAACGGTTGCAGGGGTTTCCCATCCCGCCCCTCGACCTGACGCCATCCGCGCCCGGGCGCAAGAAGGTGGTGGTCACCGGCTGTTACGACTGGCTTCATTCGGGCCACGTGCGCTTCTTCGAGGAAGCCAGCACCTACGGCGACCTCTACGTGGTCGTAGGGCACGACGCCAACGTGCGCCTGCTCAAGGGCGAGGGGCATCCGCTGTTCCCACAGGATGAGCGGCGCTATATGGTGCAGGCCGTGCGCTTCGTCAAAGGGACCCTGCTCACCTCGGGCACCGGCTGGCTGGACGCCGCGGCGGAGATCGAGCTGATCCGCGCGGACATCTATCTGGTCAACGAGGATGGGGACAGGCCGGAGAAGCGCGCCTTCTGCGCCTCCCGCGGCCTGGAGTATGTCGTCCTGGAGAGAAAGCCCAAAGAGGGGCTGCCCCGGCGGGAAAGCACCCATCTGCGCGGCTTCTAAGGTTGCAGGGCAGCCGGTGCGTACAGCACAGTGATCACAGTAAAAGCGAACAGGGTGACGAGCGTGGCCAGCGAAAGGCTGTTGACCACGAAATTGCGCTCCTCAGACGCTGCCCCCTGCATGAAGAGCGGGATGACGAACGGCGGCGGCAGCACGAACATGGTCATCACCGCCGCCTGGAAGCCCGCATCCAGGCGGAGCAAACCGCCCACGACCAGCCAGTTGAGCAGCAACCCGGCAGGCACCCAGAACAGCAGCCGGAGCGCGATGCTCACCAGAGGCATCCTCAAACTTCCCGGCTGGATATTCACATCGTAGCCGATCACCAGCGCCACGAGCGGGGTGGTCAGCCCGCCGATCAGGGACAGGGTCACCAGCAGGCTGTTGCTGATCGGCCAGGCTGCAAATGCGGCCGCTAACCCGCTTGCCTTAAACAGAATCCCGGCCAGGATAGCCAGGATCACCGGCGTGGTCAGGAATTTCTTCGCCGTTTGGAGCAGTGGGCGGGAGCCCGTGGTGATGCGTTCCAGGGCGGTCACCAGGACGAAAAACACGAACGTCACCTGGCCCAGATCGATGATGCCGAATTTGTAGAGGTTCTCCTGGCCATATACCGAGGTATAGATGGCGTAACCCATCATCCCGGCTTCGAAGCCGGTCATCAGCGCGGGGAAATACCTGGCCTGATCACCGGCGATCGTCTTGAGACGCTCACCGAGCATCAGGGCCAGCAGGCAGGCAAGAAAGACCAGCCCAACGATGAGGGCGTACTGCGGCTGGAGATCAACGCGGGAAAACGCCAGGAAAAGCAGCGCAGGCAGGGTGACGTTGATCACCAGCTTTTTCAACTCCTGGACGGTGCCAGGCTGCAGGAACTGCCTGCGCCTCAGGAAGAAGCCGAGCCCAAGGATCAGGAGGATCGGGAAAACTTTCGAGAAGGCATCGACGATCGTGCCGGTGAACACAGTCGATCCCTCAATAACGTCCGTAGAGCGGGCCGAAATTTTCGCAGGCGCGAAAATCGGCGCCCGTGAGATCCTGCGCTCCAAACGCCGACCAGGCGCTCGGCCGGAAGATGTCCTCCTCGGGCACGTTGTGCATGCCGACCGGAATACGCAGCAGCGCCGCCAGGCTGATCAAATCGGCGCCAATATGCCCGAAGGAGATGGCGCCGTGGTTCGCACCCCAGTTTGCCATGACTGAATAGACGTCGCGGAATGCGCCGCTGCCGGTCAGGCGCGGCACGAACCAGTGGGTCGGCCAGGTGGGATCGGTGCGTTCGTTGATCTGCTGGTACACGCTTTGCGGCAGGTCGATGGTAAAGCCTTCCGCAAGCTGGAGCACGGGCCCCAGGCCTTTGACGATGTTCAGGCGCGCCATGGTGACCGGCATCCCGCCGCGCGTCAGGAACCCGGAAGAAAAGCCGCCGCCGCGGAAATAGCCAAGCGAAGCGGGGTACCAGCGCGTGGCCGCGAGACAGCGTCGCATCTCTTCCTCGCTGATCTCCCAGAAGGGTTTCATCACCGGCTGACCGTCGCGCTCCATCTGGCCGGTCGCATCCAGCGCTGCCGCGCCAGAGTTGATCAGGTGAATGAAGCCATTTTCCGCCAGGCCTTCCAGGGTATGACCCGTCACCCGTTTGACGGCCGCAGGACTCCAGTAGGTGCGGACATCGGCGAAAATCTGCGCTGTGTTCGTCAACAGATGACCGAGCAACATGGTCGCCCCGTTCAGGCTGTCATTTTCGGTGGCAAGGATGAACGGCTGGCGGATGCCGTTCCAGTCGAACGATGAATTTAGGATGGCCTCCATGAAATCGCCGTTGGGGAAATGGTCCGTCCACTGGCGCTGACCCTGGAAACCGGCGGCGATGGCGTTATGACCGAGGGCTTCCTCGCCGAAACCCATCTCTTCCAAACGGGGGTTGCCGACCATCAGATCGCGTGCAATGATGGCCATCTTGACGACCATCTCCCATTCGCGGTCCTTCTGCTGGCGGCTGTGCGCCAGGGCCGGCGGGTTGTGATCCTCACCCTCCGGGCAGTTTTCCCGCGTCCAGGCGAGGGCGTGGGCGAACTCCTGTGGATCGTAGATGCCTTCCTCGATCCGTCGGGTGATCTCGGACATATCAACGGTCTCAACGCGCATGCCCAGGTAGCTCTCGAAGAAAGACTGGTCGACGATGGATCCGGCGATACCCATGGAGACGCCGCCGATGGCCAGGTAGCTCTTGCCCCGCATCAGCGCTGCGGCCAGGCCGGCGCGGGCGAAGCGCAGCAGCTTCGTGCGGACATCTTCGGGGATGGACGTATCGCCGGCATCCTGGACGTCCCGACCATAGATTGAAAAGGCCGGCAGCCCCTTCTGGTTATGGGCTGCGAGGACCGCGGCCAGGTAAACCGCTCCGGGGCGTTCGGTGCCATTGAATCCCCACACGGCCTTTGGCGTCAGAGGATCCATGTCCATCGTCTCCGAACCGTAGCACCAGCAGGGCGTAACGGTGATGGAAACGCCAACCCCCTCGCGGGCGAACTTTTCCGCTGCGCGGGCGGCTTCGGCCACCCCGCCGATGCAGGTATCCGCGATGACGCATTGGACCGGTTCCCCATTCGGGTAGCGCAGGTTGCTCGAGAGCAGGTCGGCCACGGAACGCGCCATGGCCATGGTCTGACCTTCCAGCGATTCGCGCACGCCATTCCGCCGCCCATCGATCGCCGGCCGGATGCCAATTTTGGGGAAACCGCCCGCCCATCGGCTAGGTGGAGGGGAATTGTGCCTTTCTCCCATTGCCTGCGATCTCCTTTCCTCTCTCAGGTGAGATGGTTCCACCCATCCCGGATTTTTTTAATATGGCTCATCCCTGGCGCCAGGGATGAGCCATGTTGACATAACGCTGACGGATCGATCCCTGTTACTTGTACAGCAACGGGGCGATTTCGGGTGAGTCGATGTTGGTCTTGTCGTACCAGTGGAAGCCGGTATCGATGGTCTTGGGCAGCGACTCGCCCTTGATCGCTTTGACCGCCGCTTCGACGCACTTATAGCCGATGCCGATCGGGTCCTGCGTGATCGCGCCGGCTTCGACGCCGCTGCGGATGGCGTCCAACTGCTGCTGGCCGGAGTCGTAGCCGATCACCACGATCTTGCCCTCTTTGCCCAGCTCCTTCACTGCGTTGAGCACGCCGATGATCGAGCCCTCATTCGCCCCGAAGAAGCCCTTCAGGTTCGGATGGGCCTGGATGATGGCCTTGGCCAGGTCGGTCGACTTGAGGTGATCGCCGCCGCCGTACTGGATATCGACGATCTTGATATTCGGATGCTTTTCTTTCATCCGGTTGACGAAACCGTCGCGGCGGTCGATGCCGGTGCGGCTGGTCTGGTCATGGACTATCAGGGCCACCTCACCCTCGTCGCCAATCAGCTCGGCCATCTTATCGGCGGCGTAACCGGCAGCGGCGATGTTGTCGGTCGCCGCGGTGGTGACGGGGATGTCGCTATCCACGCCGGAGTCAAACCCAATGACGGGGATGTTGGCCGCCTTGGCTTTCTCGAGCAAGGGTATGGCCGCCTTGCTGTCCAACGCCGCCAGGCAGATCGCCGCCGGGTTCTTATCGAGGGCGGTTTGCAGCATCTCTATCTGCTTGTCGACCTGCGATTCGCTTTCCGGACCTTCAAACGTGATGTCTACATTGTAGTCCTTGGCGGCGTTCTCAGAACCCAATTTCACTGCCTGCCAGAACTGATGCTGGAAGCCCTTGGAGATCACCGGGATGTAGGGTTTTTTGCCCGATTGCTGAGCGGCGGGACCCTGGGTCGGCGCCGCAGTGGGTGCAGCGCAGCCCGCCACCATGGCTGCCACAATCAACAGGCCAAATAAGGCGAATGCCATTTTCCTGGTTTTCATCAACTTGCTCCTTTCTCGAAAGTAGAAGGATTTTCGGTCAACTGTTCACGGGATACGGCAGTTCTTTTTCAGGGCGAATGGATTTCCTCTTGTTTTCCCCTCCTTTCATGCAGAGTCGTATTTTGACCGGCGATTCTTGCTCTCGTTCTTCAGGCACAAGGTGAGCTCTTCGCCGGACGAAGATGACGATTGGATTTTGCCGGCCGGGATAACAGCCGGCGGGCTTATTCCCTGCGCGCTTTATTTCTGCCTACGGCGCAGGAGGTCTGCGTACACGGCCAGCACGACGATCGCCCCGGTGACGACCATCTGCCACTCCTGCGGCACCGAGAGGATGCGCAGGCCGTTGGTCAGCGTGCTGATAATGAACGCGCCGATAATCGTGCCGGTGATCGTACCTTCGCCGCCGCTCAGAGAGGTGCCCCCGATCACCGCCGCGGCAATCGCATCCAGCTCGTATCCGGCACCAAGAGCGGGTTGGGCCGAGTTGAGCCGGGAGGCCATCAACACGCCACCCAGGCCGGCAAAGATGCCGCACAGGGCATACACGGCCGTCTTCCAGAAGTCCACATTCACGCCCGATAAACGGGTAGCTTCTTCGTTGCTGCCGATGGCGAATGTGTAGCGTCCCAGGACGGTTTTCGTCAGGATCAATCCAGCCACGATGCCGGCGCCGAACAGCACCAGCACGGCATTGGGCACTTTGAAGCCGGGGATGATCGCACCCAGCACGGATCCCATGGCAATCTCGATGAAAGCCGGCGTATCGTTGAAATAGATCGGTTTCAATCCCGAGATGACCAGCGAGAGGCCCTTCGTGGCGTAAAGCATCCCCAGCGTGGCGATGAAAGGCGGGATTTTCATTTTCGAAATCACCATGCCATTCACCAGACCTGCCAGGCCGCCGGAGAGCAAGCCGCCCAGCACGCCGATGGGAATCGGCAGGCCCCAGAAAGTGATGAACACCCCGGTCATCACCGCCGAGAACGTCATCACCGTCCCGACCGACAGGTCAATGCCGGCAGTGATGATTACGAAGGTCACTCCCAAGGCCAGGACACCGTTGACCGCCGTCGCCAGTAGGATGCCGACGATGTTGTCGAAGGTGAAGAAGTTCGGGGAGGCCAGGGTAAAGACGATCACCAGGGCGATCAAACCAGCAAAGCGCAGCACCTTTTGGGCCGCATCCGAGTTAAGAAAGGAACCGACACGGATTGATTTTGGGGCGCTTTTTGCTTCCATGAACTAAACACCTCTTGGGATACTGCCGTCGTCAGAAGATTGGCCATTGCCGTGGTTGCCCCGCAGCGTGGCGTATTTCATAATGCTCTCCTGGGTCGCTTCACGAATATCAAGCTCGCCCGTGACCCTGCCTTCGCACATCACGATGACGCGGTGGCTCATGCGCAGGATCTCGGGCAGCTCCGAAGAAATCATGATGATGGATTTTCCCTGGCGGGCCAGATCATTGAGCAAGCGGTAGATTTCACTCTTGGCACCCACATCGATGCCGCGGGTCGGCTCATCGAAGATCAAAATTCGCGTGTTGGCAGTCAGCCACTTACCGACCACCACCTTCTGCTGGTTGCCGCCAGACAGAAATTTCACCTTTTGTTGCAGGCTGGGCGTCTTGATTGACAGCATTTCGACGAAGCGCTGGGCGGTAGCCCGCGATCGCGCGGCGTTGATCCACCCGAGCAGTCCGAGAAAGCGGTCGAAGGCCGCCAGCACGATGTTGCTCTCCACGTCCATCCCCAGAGTGAGGCCGTAGCGTTTGCGGTCTTCGGAAAGATACCCGATGCCGTGTCGGACCGCGTCGCGCGGGCTCCTGATATGTACTTTATGGCCATCGAGGTAAATTTCACCCGTGTCAATGGGGTCCGCGCCAAAGATCGCGCGGGCCACCTCGGTTCGGCCGGCCCCCATCAGCCCTGCAAAGCCGAGGATTTCCCCTTTTTTCAACTTAAAACTCACATCCCTGATCGTGCGGCCGCGGGAGAGATTCCTGACTTCCAGCACCACATCCTGGTTTTGTTTTTCCGGAAGCTCGGGCGCGGTTTCGTAGATTGTCCTGCCGACCATCATGCTGATGATCTGGTCGATGGTGGCTTCCTGGGTGGGTACGGTGGCGATGGTATGCCCATCGCGCATGACTGTGATGCGCTCCGAGATGCGTTTCAATTCCTCGAGCCGATGGGTGATATAGACGATACCCACCCCCTTATCGCGCAATTGACGGATGATGCGGAACAATTCCTCGATCTCGGCATCCGTGAGCGCGGCGGTCGGTTCGTCCATGATCAGCACTTCCGAGTTGAAGGAGAGCGCCTTGGCGATCTCAACCATTTGCTGCTTGGCGACGGTCAAATCGGCGACCCGCGTGCGTGGATCGAGCTTCAAGTGCATCATCTCGATCAACTGGCGGGCCTGTTCGTTAATCAGTCTGTCGTCCAAGATAAACTTGATCCGGCGGCGCGGTTCACGGCCAATGAAGATATTCTGAGCGACGGTGAGGTGCGGCATCAGGTTGAGCTCCTGGTGGATCATGCTGATTCCCAGGTTTTGGGCCGCCGCCGGATTGGGGATATCGACCTCGCGGCCTTTATAAATAATACGGCCGGCATCCTTTCGGTAAATGCCGGCAAAGACCTTCATCAGGGTGGATTTTCCAGCGCCGTTCTCGCCGACCAGGGCATGGATCTCGCCAGCGCGCAAATCGAAACGGGCTTGGTTGAGGGCATGGACACCCGGAAAGCTTTTTTCAATCCCCTCCATGGAGAACAATAGTTCACCCATACGATTTCTCCGCCGTAATCTTGCACCCTCTGGATGCCACCGTGCCGAAATCGAACCGCCGAACCGTTATTCTGTCAGAATTTTCAAAGAGAGGAAAAAGATCCATGCGGGACGAAGGGTTTCGTTGCAGAATTACAATGCCGCTTCCACCCGGTCCTTTATGTAATCGTTTACAGTATAGCATAGCGGGTACCGCCTGTCAACCCCCTAGCCCGGCTGCTTGATGCCAGAAAACCAGTATATATTAAAACTTTGGAGGGGAAAATAATCATAATAATTCATATAAACGCAATCCTTCGGTTATAAATGATTATATATCATCTATAATTGCTCACAAAATGCCGCTTGACTTTGACCCCTCGGCCGGGTAAAATGATTACAATGTAATCGTTTACAATTTCAATGATGAAAATGGCGCCAGCTTATCCCAACCGACGAAATGGAGGCGCGACCATTAAGGATGTGGCCGCGCGCGCCGGCGTTTCCACTGCGACGGTTTCGCGCGTGCTCAGCGGGAAAGGCAGCGTCAGCCTCAGCTTGAGAGACCGCGTCCGCCAGGCGATCCGCGAGCTGGATTACCGCCCCAATCTCGCTGCCCGTCGCCTGCGGGAACGCCAGGCGCGTATCATCGGCGCCCTCATCCCTGACATCCAAGTGCCCTTTTTCGCCAGCATCATCGTCGGGATCGAGAAAGTGCTCAGTGAGGCCGATTACCTGCTGCTGTTGAGCAACACCAACGAAGACCTCGCGCAGGAAAAAAAGCAGATCGACAAATTGCTCGCCGAGAGCGTCACCGGGGTGATCTTCGCTTCGGCCTCCTCAACCGACACCCGCAATTATCACCGCCTGCAGAAATCGGGCGTAGCCCTGGTCGCCATCGACCGCAAGCCCGGCAATTTACAGGTGGACATGGTCGGCATCGAGAACGCGCACGCCGCCGAGCAGGCCACCCAGCACCTGATCGCCGAAGGCCACCGGCGCATCGCCCTCATCGCCGGCCCGCAGGAGGTCAGCACAGGCGCCGAGCGGCGCGCCGGTTACGAGCAGGCGCTCCTCTCCGCTGGCCTGCCTATCGACGAACGATTGATCCACCCCGGGGGGTACAGCGAAGAGGGCGGTTACCGCGCCATGAAAGCCTTGTTTGAAAGGGACGAACGCCCCTCGGCGGTGCTGATCGCCAATAACACCATGGCTCTGGGCGCCCTGAAATACATCAATGAGCAGCATCTGCGCATACCCGCTGATGTCGCCTTGATCAGCTTCGATGACATGCCCTGGGCACCCTCGCTTTCCCCGGCTCTGAGCGTGGTGGCCCAGCCGGTATACGACATTGGCGTGGTCGCCGCCCGCCTGATGCTGGATCGCATCCGCGAGCCGGACAGCCCGATTAAAACCGTCACCCTGGAGGCCAGGCTGATCGTGCGCTCGTCCTGCCTGTGCGGAGGCCGCATCCCTCCGGTGGGTCTGAGCGGGGACGCCCGGTCGCACTGAAGCAAACGAGCGCGATGATTGGCGGGAGCGAGGGGCGCCCTTTACCCAATTCTCCCGCCAGGGCATTTTCATGAGCTCTTCCCTGAGGAGCGGTCGAGCCTATGACCAAGAAGGTCTTCGTCAGCGGTTTCTTCGATCAGTTTCACAGCGGCCACGTGGCCTTCCTGGAAGAGGCGGCCTCTTACGGCGATCTGTACGTCGCGGTTGGCTCGGACCGCACCCTTTACGAGCTGAAAGGCCGACCGCCGGTTCACAATGAGCAGGAGCGTCTGTACATCCTGCGCTCGCTGGCCTGCGTGAAGCAGGCTTTCATCTCCCGAGGCTCGGGCGTCCTGGATTTCGCGGAAGAGTTCCGCGCCATCCACCCCGACATTTTCATTGTCAACGAGGATGGCAATCTGGCCAGCAAGAAGGAGCTTTGCGACGAGCTGGGGGTGGAATACAAGGTGCTCACGCGCACGCCGCGCGAAGGCCTTCCTCCCCGCACGAGCGATGAGCTGCGCGAGGTGTGCACCATCCCTTACCGCATCGATATCGCTGGCGGCTGGCTCGACCAGCCGTTCGTCTCGAAGCATCACCCAGGACCGGTGATCACCATTTCCATCGAACCGACCATCGAATTCAATGATCGCAGCGGGATGGCTTCCAGCACGCGCCGCGCGGCCATTGACCTGTGGGGGCCGCGCCTGCCCGCCGGGGATGATGAAAAACTGGCCAGAATCCTGTTCAGCTATGACAACCCGCCTGGAAAGAAATACGTTTCTGGGTCTCAGGACACAATTGGCATCATCTTTCCCGGCCTCAACATCTCCCACTATCGGGGCGAATACTGGCCGGAGCGCATCGAATCGGTGCACGACGAGGCGACCCTACGGTTCCTCGAAGGCGCACTCAATCTGGTGCCGCTGGGCCCGCGCGGGCCGGAATTCGACGTGCTCAGCCAGACGCACATCGACCGGCCGCGCGCGAAGGCCCTGGCCGATGCGGCTCTGGGCTGCTGGGAAGCTATCTTGAAGCACGATGTAGAACGCTTCGGCCATTTCTTCCGCGCATCCTACGAGGCCCAGATCGCCATGTTCCCCCTCATGGTTAATGATGCGGTGGAACGGCTGATCGATCAGTACCGGGATCAGGCCCTCGGGTGGAAGCTATCCGGGGCCGGCGGCGGCGGTTACCTGATCCTGGCGGCCGACCACCCGATCCAGAACGCCATTCCTATTCGCATCCGCCGAAAGGGGGATTGAGGTGAATCCGCAGCGCGAAGGCGCCGGATTCTGCCCGGACGGGCCTGTGCTAGCGGTAGCGCTCGATTAGTTTCTCCAGGTCGGACGCATCTGAAACCTGGGGCAGAGCTTCCAGCGCATCCGGGTCGCTGACGATGCGGGCCAGAGTCTCGCCGTGGTCCGCATCCGCTTGGGAAGAGTCTTGAGCGGCGGCCTTGTCGCTCTCCTCGCCCTCGATGACGACACTGTCGGCCGGTGTCTCAGGGCGAAATACGAGCAAGGCGCCGAAAGCGATGGCGATCAATAAGGCTGGAAGAGCGATGGTCATGTTCGAGTTCCTGTCGATGAGGAAATAACCGAAACCTAAGAGGAGAGTACCGAATATTCCGGTGATCAGGAGACAGCACCCTGCCAGGCGCATTTCAGCCTCCCATCCTGCCCGCTGTGCCAGGCCCATACTGAAATGATTGCTACGGTGGAAAATAGGTGCAGTCTTTATGCCAGGATCGCTTCGTGGATGGGTCAGCGCCGCCCGAAAAGCCAGGGGCCGACCGGGCGAAGGCGCCCGATACCAATCAACGCCAGCCTGCCGCGCCGAAGGAGGAAAGCCGGCTGGCAGGCGCGGTTTTCTTGACCCAGGTCGAAGGCGCAAGTAAAATTAAAGCCAGTGCGGGCGTCGCCAAGCGGTAAGGCATCAGCCTTCCAAGCTGACATCCGCGGGTTCGAATCCCGTCGCCCGCTCT